>Ga0302326_10014345_pt1 | contig 16751 bp, 16 predicted proteins | sample Palsa_T0_3_FD_202264 | JGI IMG/M metagenome (GOLD analysis project Ga0302326, IMG submission 202264) | Peat permafrost microbial communities from Stordalen Mire near Abisko, Sweden - Palsa_T0_3 | ecosystem: Environmental > Terrestrial > Soil > Palsa > Peat permafrost | place: Sweden: Abisko...
CCGGCAACCGCTCGAGGCGATCCTGCCCCGTTTGCGCGCCGAAGGGGTCAGGCCGATATCGTCCAACGGCGTGCTGGGTGACCCCGATGGTGCAAGTGCCGACGAGGGGCGGGTGTTGCTGGCGGGTATGACCGATGCACTGGTGGCCGCCGTCGATGGGCGCTGGCCCGACCTGATGGGTGCCGGTTGAGCCCGGTCGCCGTCGTCACGGGCGCCGCCCGGGGCATCGGTGCAGCGACGGTCGACCGCTTGGTCACGCTCGGCTGGCGGGTCGTGGCAGTGGATGCCTGCGCCGATGATCCGGCGTTGGACTACGCGCTGGCCACGCCGGCCGAACTGGCGGAGCTGGGCCGCCGCCACGGAGACATGGTCCACACGCTGATCGGTGATGTCCGGAGCCGGAACGACATGGTGGCCGCCGTGGCCGCCGCTGTGCAGAAATTCGGCGGATTGGACGCCGCCGTGGCCGGGGCCGGGGTCGTCAGCGGCGGCACCCCGTTGTGGGAGAGCGACGACGCCGGGTGGAACGTGCAGTTCGACGTCAATGTCAACGGGGTGCGCCTTCTGGCGGCGGTGGCGGTCCCGGTGCTCCTGGAAGCGCCGGCCCCACGGCAGGGCAGGGTGGTGGCCGTGGCGTCGGCAGCCGGGCTGCTCGGCCTGCGCAAAATGAGCGGCTATAGCGCCTCGAAGCATGCTGTCATCGGATTGGTCAAGGCTTTGGCGGCTGACCTGGCCGGCACGGGCATCACGGCCAATGCCGTGTGTCCCGGATCAACCCGCGGCCCGATGCTCAATGCGTCCGCTGCCGTATACGGGCTCTCCTCGGCCGAGGAGTTCGCCTCCCAACAGCTGGTGGAGCGCCTGCTCAGTCCCGACGAGCCGGCGGCCCTCATTGCCTGGCTCTGTGGGCCCGAGGCCAGTGGCGTGACCGGGGCCGCCCTTTCCGTCGACGGCGGGCTTACCACCTCATAGGAGGAATGCATGAGCGAGTGCACCCATCAGAATCTGATTGCCGAGGTGGAACCCCAGACACCGACCGGGTGCACGGACTGCCTGGCCCTCGGGGACAGCTGGGTGCACCTGCGCCTCTGCCTGGGCTGCGGCTTCGTGGGCTGCTGCGACTCGTCTCCCAACCAGCATGCGACCGGTCATTTCGAGGAGACCGGCCACCCGCTCATCCAGTCCTTCGAGCACGGCGAAGACTGGATCTGGTGCTTTGTCGATCAGGTGACGATGGAGCCGGCGTGAAGGCGATTCAGCTTTTGCCGTAGGTGGTGGACCGGTCGGCGGTCCGCGCTTGCCCGACGTCCGCCACCGCCCGCCGCAGGTCGTCGACCAGGAAGGGCACGGTGGATGCGCTCCCGGCATGCACCGTGGCATGCAGCGAATCGGGGCGATTCTGCCGGTCCAGGTACCAACCCTCGGCGCTCAGTTTCTCGCTCACCGCGAAGATGTCGAGTGCCGCCGGGTCCTGCGCCCCGAAGGCGATCACTGTTCCCGGCGGATCACCGCGCACGGCCAGTCCCTCAATCCCCTCAATGCCGGCCCGCAGGGTCAGTGCCGCATCATGTGCCGTGCGTGTCAGTTCCAGGTAGCCGTCGCGACCGATATGCATGAGCGCCGCCCAGGCGGCAGCGATCGGGCCGGCCGGACGGGTGCCGGCCATGGCGGTGGAGGCGTAGAACCCGCCCAACCAGTCCGTGGTGACGAAGAGCTGTTTGCGAGCCAGTTCGTGGGTCCGGTAGAGGATGACCGAGACCCCCTTGGAGGCGTAGCCGTATTTGTGCACATCGGCCGACAGGGAAGTGACGCCGGGCACCCGGAAGTCGAAAGGTTCGCTAAAGCGACCCAGCTGGGTGAGGAAGGGGAGCAGGAACCCCCCCATGCAGGCGTCGACATGGCAGAGGATGCCGCGGTCGAGAGCCAGCGCGGCGATGTCGGCAATGGGATCGACCACACCCTGGGGGTAGGTCGGGGCCGAGCCGATCACCGCAATGGTGTCGTCGGTGCAGGCATCGGCCATGACATTGACGTCAACTCTGAAGTCGGCACCGACAGGGACCCGCACCAGTTCCACGTCGAAGTAGTCGGCCGCCTTGGTGAAGGCGGCGTGGGCGCTCTCGGCCGCCACGATCTGCGGACGGGCGATGCCACGGTCCTGGCGGGCCACGTCGCGCGCCGTCTTGACCGCCTGGAGGAGGCTCTCGGTCCCGCCCGAGGTGAGGTATCCCTCCACCCCGCCGCCGCTGGCGGGATCGTCGGCACCGAGAAGGGTGGCCGTGTTGCATATGATGTCGTGTTGCATGGTGCCGATGCTCGGGAAGGCCAGCAAATTGAGGCCATTCTCGGCGCTGAAGAGGGAAAGAGCGTCAGACAGCAACTCGTGCACCTCATCGCCGGCCGAGTACACCAGGCTGAAGACGCGGCCACCGCGCCAGTCCTGGTCGCCCTGCTTCAGGGCCAGCAACCGCTGCATGACGACGTCGCGGGGCAGGCCGTGCTCCGGCAGCGGCGTATGCGGGAAGCTGTCCATGCCCGCTTCTTAGTCGACCAGGTTGTAGAGAGCCGAGTCTCCACTTCGGGCGATGCTGGGGCGCCCGTCCAGTCCCTCTATCGGGGTGCCCTGCGTGGTCACACGTTGCATGCGACGCCGTGCCTCCCCGTAGTCGTAAATGGCGTAGTGCTGGGTGGATCGGTTGTCCCAGATAGCAACGTCACCCACCTGCCAGTTCCAGCGCACCACGTTCTCGGGCCGGGTCACATAGGACTGGAAGATGCGTATGAGGTCCACTGATTCGGCGGCGCCGTGGCCAACCAGCCGGTGGGCGAATCCACCCAGAAGGAGTGCCCGCTCGCCGGTCTCGGAGTGAACCCGTACTACCGGATGCTCGGACTCGAAGACTTCGGCCACGAAGGCGGCCAGGTTGGCCAACCGGGCATCGTCGATCTTGGCCCGCAGAGCCACCACGTCGGCCCGCCCGTAGTCGTGCCCGTTGGAGTGCAGGGCCCGGAGTCCATCGGCCAGGTGCCGCAGGTCGGGAGGAAGGTCGGCGTAGCCCGTCACCGTGTTGGCCCAGAGCGTATCCCCGCCCACCTCGGGCAGCACCATGGCCCGCAAAATGGAGAACATGGGCGGGCGGTCGACGAAGGTGACATCGGTGTGCCAGTGGTTGGCCGCTCCGCCGGCCATGGAATCCAGATCCAATATGAGCTCTTCGCCGTCCACCTCGGGCAGGGTGGGATGTCCCTGGGTCAACGGCCCGAGGCGCCGGGCGAAGTCGATCTGCTGGCGCGCGGTGAGGTCCTGATGGCGCAGGAACACCACCCGGTGGGCCAGCAGCGCGGCTCGTACTTCGGCCACCTGATCATCGGTGGCGCGGTGGAGGTCGAGCCCAAAAAGCTCGGCCCCGGTGCGCACGGTGAGGCGACGCACCTGCACGGTGGTCGAAGCGGTTGGGGTGTCAATGGCCATGTGGCGCCTCCCGGGCGATCAATCCCGACCAAAAAGGTCTGATTTAGAGTCTAGGGAACCTCGACGCTGCTGTCTCCGCCACCGGGGTAGCTTGGCCGCCGTGCCCGGAGGGACCACATGAAGTTCGCCGTGACCTTCGGGCGCATGCGGGCCGACATCTGGGTGGAGGCGGCCGAGGCGGCCGACCGCCTGGGTTTTGAATCGATCTGGTTGCCCGAGCACCTGGTGCTGCCCGTGGCCATGGCGGGATCGCCCTATGCCGGCGCCGAGCATCCTCCGGTGCCCCCCACCACGCCACTCTTCGACCCGGCATCCATGCTCTCGTTCGTGGCGGCCCGCACTTCCACCATCACGCTCGGCACCTACGTGTATCTCCTCGGTTTGCGTCATCCCTTCATCTCTGCCCGCGCCTTCGCCACGTTGGACTGGCTCTCCGGCGGGAGGACGATCATCGGCGCCGGGGCAGGGTGGCTGACCGCTGAGTGGGAAGCCGTCGGCATCGACCCAACCACCCGGGCGGCCCGGCTCGATGAGGCGATCGGCGTCTGCCGCCGACTGTGGACCGAACCGGTGGTGGCCCATGATGGTGCGCACTTCCCGTTTGCCGAAGTGGCGTTTGAACCCAAGCCGGTGCAACAGCCGATCCCGATCCACATCGGGGGCGAGTCGGCCCCGGCACTCCGGCGGGCCGGACGGCTGGGTGACGGGTGGATCGGCATGGCGCACACACCCGAGACCGCGGCGGCCCAGATCGCCATCATTAAGGGACACCGGGAGGAGTCCGGGCGCGCCGATCTCCCCTTCGAAGTGACCGTCGGTGGCGCCTGCGACAGTGCCGAGGCGGTGGCGGCGTGGCAGTCGGCCGGCGTTGATCGCCTCATCGTCTCGCCGTGGCGACGTTCCAGGGAAGCCCTTGACGCCATGGAGGTGTTCGCCGGTCAGTTCATGGCTGATCAATGACGGGCCTGTTCGGGGTCGAAGGCAAGGTGGTCCTCATCACCGGTGCCGCGGCCGGCATCGGCGCCGCCACCGCGGCGCTCTTCGCCGAGGTGGGAGCCACGCTGGCGCTCTGTGATCGTGCGGCGACGTTTGCTGACGGGGACGGGCCCTTCCGCCGGGTCCTCGATGTGCGGGACAACGATGCGATGGCCCAATTCGTGACGGATGTGGTCGGGTCCTTCGGAGCGATCGACGTGGTGGTCAACAATGCCGGAGGGACCTTCGCCTCCGAGCTCGTCGACGTGTCAGCCAAGGGGGAGGCGGCGCTGATCGCGGAGAACTTCACCCAGGTGACCCACCTGGTGCGCCAGACGGTGCCTCATATTCCGGCCGGTGGCTCCATCATCAATGTGACCTCCATTGAGGCACACCGCGCTGCACCGGGTTTCGCCGTCTACGCCGCCATGAAGGCCGGCCAGGCCAACCTGACCCAGTCGCTGGCACTGGAACTGGCACCGCGAGGGATCCGCGTCAACGCGCTGGCTCCCGATGTGCTGGTGAGTGAGGGTGCCACCTCACTCGGCGGCGCGTTGGGCGGCACCGGCCCGCCGTACCACCCTTCGCCCAATCCGCCTCTGGGCCACTGGGGCACCTCGCGTGACGCCGCGGGCGGCATCCTTTACCTGGCCAGCGATCTGGCCCGCTTCGTCACCGGCATCACCCTCCATGTCGACGGCGGCAACCTGGCCGCCGGCGGGTGGCACCGCACCGATGTCGGCCACGCGTGAATGGTGCCTCGGGCCCGGCGGACGTCGTGGGTGCCGTTCACGCCCTGGGTGGTGGCCGCCGCCTTCACCGTCAGTGGCGTCGTCCACCTGGTTCGCCCCGGGGTCTTCACCGCCATCGTTCCCCACGTGCTCCCGTTCCCCACCGCGCTGGTCTATGCCAGCGGCGCGGCCGAGCTGGTCTGTGCCGTCGGGCTGTGGCGGCGCCGGCGGTGGGCGGGAATCGCCGGAGCCCTGCTCCTTTTCGTCATCTGGCCGGCCAATCTGCAGGATGCCATCACCGCGCTGGAAGGGCACGACCTGGCCACCAAGGTCATCACCTGCGTACGCTTCCCGCTCCAGATCCCCCTCATCTGGTTCGCCCTGCAGTCCGGACGTTTCAGGAAGTCCAGATGATGGCCTGTGGCTCGGAGTAGGCCAGCAGGCCGAAGTCACCCCCGTCGCGACCGACACCGCTCATTTTGAAACCCCCGAACGGCGCGTCGTGGTTGCGCTGGGCCGTGTTGATCCCGACGTGCCCGGCCTGCAGCTGCTTGGCCGCCCGCAGCGCCCGTGCCCCGTCCTTGGAGAACACGTAGTCATACAGGCCGAACTCGGTGTCGTTGGCGATGGCGATGCCCTCGTCGTCATCGTCGAACGGAATCAGGGTGATGACCGGGCCGAAAATCTCCTCCCGGGCCACCCGCATGGTGTTGTCACCGGTGATCAACGTCGGCGCCACGTAGAAACCCACCGGGAGATCAGCCGGTCGTTGACCGCCGATGACGACCTCGCCGCCGTCCTCGACCGCCGTGGCGATGTGGGCTTCGATGCGGCCGCGTTGGGCGGCGGAGATCACCGGTCCGATAATGGTGGCCTTGTCGGTCGGGTCGCCCACCTTGAGAGCACCGGCCATCAGGACCAGGCCGTCGCGCACCTGATCGAACAGGCTCCGGTGTACCACGGCTCTCGTAGGTGCGGTGCAGATCTGCCCGGAGTGGAACGACCAGGTCGACCCGATGCAGCCGATGGCTGCCTTGACGTCGGCGTCGTCGAAGACCACGCAGGCGCCCTTGCCGCCCAGTTCCAGCAGCAGTCGCTTCATGGTCCGGGCCGCCTTCTCGGCGATGGTGATGCCCACCTGCGTCGAGCCGGTGAAGCTCACGCAGTCGACGTCGTCGGAGTCGACCAGGGCAGCCGATGAGGCGGGCCCGTTGCCGTTGACCAGGTTGACGACGCCGGGTGGGAAGCCCACCTCGTGCAGAATGCGCACCAGTTCCACCACGGCCAGCGGGTCCTGGGGGGCGGGCTTGACGACGACGGTGTTGCCGGCGGCCAACGCCGGCGCCACCTTCCCGGCCATGTTGACCATGGGGAAGTTGTAGGACGTGATGCAAGCCACCACCCCGGCCGGCTGGCGGTTGATCATGCCGCCGATGATCCCCCCCGGAGCGAGCGGGGTGGCCTGAGCCGACTGGGGGAGCAGCGGCGTCTGGAGCACCTGGCGCGGGTCACGGGCGTACCGCTCGAAACGGTCGGCGGCCACCGGCACCTGCATGCGCGAGCCCACGGTGGCGGTGGCACCGGTCTCGGCGATCACCAGCGGGAGCAGTTCGGCCGACTTGGCCCGGATGGCCTGGGCCGCCTCGCGCATCAGAGCGCCCCGGTCCTCGACGGACCAGGCGGCCCATCCGGCTTGGGCGTCCTTGGCCGCCGCCGCGGCAGCCCGGGCATCGGCCGCGCTGGCGTTCGGCGCCTGGCCGACCACCTCTTCGGTGGCCGGGTTGATGATGTCGTAGGTGCCATCCGATGCGTCGACCCACTTGCCCCCAATCAGGAGTTGGTGTTCGTTGTGCTGCGTGCTGGTGGCCATGGGTGCTCCCTGTCCGGGCGGTGCCAGGAAATCTGACGGTGCGTCACATCTTGATCCGCCCCGGCCCCCATCGCCAACATTGCAGCTGAAGGGTGGTGCGCGAGACTGGGTCGATGGCCACCGACACCGTGCCCCCGGGAACTGAGGGGTTCCTGGTCCCCCAGGGGGACGAGGAGTCGGTGGGTTTCTGGGCAGGCACCGCCGAGGGGGAGTTGCGGGTCCAGGCCTGCGGAGCCTGCGGGAAGTTCCGCTTCCCGCCCCGCGTCATGTGCCCGCATTGCCAGTCGACCGAGCGCCTGTGGCGGGCCGTCTCGGGCCAGGGCACCATCTGGTCCTTCGTGGTGGCCCACCCGCCCCTCCTCCCGGCCTACGCACCCTTCGCCCCCTTCCCGGTCATCACGGTCACGTTGACCGAAGATCCGGCGCTGCGCATGGTGGGCAATCTGGTCACTGGGCCGAGCGGGGCCATCAACGAGATCGATCCGGCCACCATCGTCATCGGCGAACCCGTCCACGTTGTCTTCAGCCCTCGCCTCGGTCCAGACGGCTCCACGATCTCCTTGCCCGCCTGGGTGCGCCGCGCTGACGAGGCGTCGACAAATGGTCCGTTAGGCCTACGCAAGGTTCCCGCGTACCCGTCATTCCCAATACATGAGGGATGAACGGACACACAGCGCAAGGACCAGCACAAATCTGAACGGGACCGGGGTGGAGTCGAACCTGCAGTACCCGGCGCAGAAAGGTCACGCCATGGATGGCGTGGTGGGCGACACCATTCTCGGCAGTGCCGACGTGTACCGGACCCGCGAGCGCCGTCGTCACTCCCGGCTTCGCCGGGCCGTGGCCGCCCTGGCGCTGGTGCTCGGTTGGGTGGTCATCCGCACCGTAGGCGGGCGCGGCATCTTCCCGTCACTGCACCTTCCGCACTGGTTCGGGCCCATGCTCCCGATGTTCCTGATCGTCCTCATGCTCGGCGCCGTCGTGGCGCTGCCCTTCCTGGGCGCCGGTCGCTCGCCCCACACGTTGATCCGCCCGGGCGAGACCACGGTCGGCCTGGGCGACGTGGTGGGGATCGACGGCATTAAGGCAGAGGTCGTCCGCTCGGTCAACCTCTTCCTGGCCCACCAGACTTTCCGTGATTCCATGGGTGGCTCGGCCCGGCGGGGGGTGCTCTTCGAGGGCCCACCCGGGACGGGCAAGACGTTCGTGGCCAAGGCCATGGCCAAGGAAGCCCAGGTGCCCTTCCTCTTCGTCTCGGCGTCGGCCTTCCAGTCGATGTACTACGGGCAGACCAACCGCAAAATCCGTTCGTACTTCAAGGCGCTGCGCAAGTACGCCCGGACCGAGGGTGGTGCCATCGGGTTCATTGAGGAGATCGATGCCATCGGATCCTCGCGCAAGGGAATGGGAAGCAGCGGCAGCGAGGGTGTCAGCGGAGTGGTCAACGAGCTGTTGGTCCAACTGCAGTCGTTCGACACCCCCACCCGCGGCCAACGGGTGTGCAACGGCTGGATCGATCTCATCAACCGCTACCTGCCCGATGAGATGAAGGTGCGCAAGCCGGCCGTTGTGCCGGCCAACGTCCTGGTGGTCGGGGCCACCAACCGGATGGACGACCTGGATCCGGCACTGGTGCGTCCCGGCCGGTTCGACCGCTCCATCTTCTTCGGCCTGCCCGGCCGGCGGGCGCGTTCGGAGATCGTGGCCTACTACATGGGCAAGAAGGCTCACGCCGAAGACATGGATGAGCACGGTGCCGTCGACCTGGTGGCCGGCATGACCTTCGGCTATTCGCCCGCTTCACTGGAACGGCTGATGGACGAGGCGCTGGTGATCGCCCTGACCCATGGTCGCACGTCCATGAACATGTCCGACGTGGCCGAGGCCAAGATGGTGGTCGAGCTCGGTGTGTCCGAAGCCACCACGTACGCGCCGGATGAGCGGACCCGCGTGGCCACCCACGAAGCCGGCCATGCTGCCGTGGCCTACTTCGTCGGCCAGAGTCGCCAGCTGGACGTGCTCTCCATCGTCAAGCGGCGGGACTCCCTCGGGTTGTTGCAGCACTCCGACATTGAGGAGCGCTTCACGCAGAACCGCGATGAGCTGACCGCCCTGCTGCAGATCTGCATGGGTGGCATGGTGGCCGAAGAGCACTGGTTCGATGAGATATCGACCGGTCCGGCAGCCGACCTGGCTGCCGCCACCACCATCGGGGCTCAGATGATCGGGGCCTGTGGCATGGGGAGCTCACTGATTTCCGTGGCCGCCACCGGTTCGGGCCCGCTGACCGGCGGCTTGGTCGAAAAGGTGTTGGCCGACAAGGAGACCCGGCTCGAGCTCGATGCCCTGCTCCTCACATCATGCGCCGGCGCCAAGGAGATCATCTCGCAGCATCCCGACGTGGTTGAAGCGCTGCGCGACGCCCTCCTTGAGCGCGATGAGCTGGTGGGGGCCGAAATCACCGAGGTCATCGAAACAAGCCTGCGGACGTTCACAACGCCTCAATGACCTTGCCGGTGGTGCCGCCGGTGACAAAGTGCTTGGCGCAGCGGATGGCGGGAACCGGTGCCTCTTTGTCCCGATGATCAATTCGAGGGGGCGATAGACCTAGACCCGGGCCATGAGCTCACGCTACCGGTCGGATCCGCCCAACAGCCGGAGCACCAGCCGGCCGAGACGACCGGGCGGGCGGGCCCGCTCGGCGGCCAGGGCTTCGGCCTCATGATCGCTGGTCAGTGGACCGCCGAGGCGCCAGTAGCGGCCGTAGCGCGGCGGTCGTACGTAGTTCGGCACCGGGGGCAACCGCTTCTTGGGCTTCCGGCGCCGTTTACCCGAGCTGGCCACCACCCCATTGTGACGTAGACCGCGCCGCTATTTCTGGGGAACCAGGTGCGACGTGTCGTTGAAGCCACGCAGGATCCACCGCTCCGGCGTGAGGATCAGCCGGGCAATGGCCGAGTTGTCGGACATCAAGAAGGCGAAGGGTCGCGACCCGGTGGCCTGCGCCAACACCTCGGCGATGGCGGCACCGTGGGAGAAGGCCACCACCCGGCCACCCGGGTGGGCGCCGGCGATCCGGGTAATGGCGTCGTGGATGCGGTCCGTGAACTCGGCCGTCGACTCGGCTCCCGGCACAACATCCCAGCGTTCCTCGGTCAGCATCTTTTGCGCCACCGGATCACCGTCGGCCACCTTCTGGCGGAACAGGCCACCTTCCCATTCACCAAGCCGGACTTCGCGCAGATCGGCTTCGACCAGCGGCACCAGACCAGTGAGCCGGATCAACGGGGCGGCCGTCTCGACGGTGCGGCGCAACGTGGTGACATACAGCGCGTCGAAATGCTCATGGGCCAGGCGGGCTCCCACCAGTTCCGCCTGTTCCCGCCCGATGTCCGAGAGCGGAGGGTTGCCGTGGCCGTCCAACAGTTCGAAGTCCTCGCCCTCGACCGCGTCCGCCGATGCGCCGTGGCGCACCAGGACGAGTTCAGTGGAACCGGGCGGACCCTGGTAGGGCACTTGGCTGAACCGGCGGGGGGTCGACATGGGGGCCGAGTGTAAGCACGTTCAGCCGGGGTGGTGCAGCTCCGACGGTCCGTCGTCATCGTCCACGACCTCGGCGTCAATGATCGAAGGATCCTCGGTGGGGGGTGTCCCCAATCCCTGACCGCCGCTGCGGAAGGTGGTGAAGATGGCGCCGAAATTGCCCGGCGCCTGGTTGAAGTTCACCTGCATGCGGCGGCCCGCTTCGGGCCCCAGGGCGTTCCACAGCGGCGTCGCCCGCAAATGGACCACGTAGTTCTGCACCCCGTAGGTCAGAGCCAGGAAGAGGAGGAAGCTGGCCTCCTCCAAATGGGCGGCCCCGGCGTTGCCGCCGCCGGCGTCACTGGCGAAGTGCAGGCCGACGGACACCAGCCACAAGGCAATGGTGAGCCAGGTGCCTTGGCGAACCACAAAGGTGTTGGACGTCCAGATTTTGACCGTGGTGGCCCGGACGGCACCGAGACCGGCGCCCGCCACAAGGAAGCTCCCGATGACCCACAGGTAGTCGTGGGCGGTGACGTGGTGGTCGCCCGTGTAGCTGATCAGGTCGAAGAAGCCGATGACGCCCAAAATGATGGGGAGTCGGGGTTGGTACACCCGCGGCACTATGCGGATCCTCGTCTGGCGAATGAGGAAGAACGCCAGGATGACGACGCTGAAGAAAATGGTCAAAGACATCGATCACCAGACTATTGGCGGTACCCCTCGCCGCGTCCTCAGTGGTTGAGCAGGGGTCCCACCTCGGCCCCGAAGGCCGCCGTCTGCTGGCAGAACTCCTCGACGGAGCGGGCCATGAAGCGAACCTGCAGGTGGTTGACGCCCATGGCGACCAGCTCCCGCAGGGAGGCGGCGATCTCGTCCGCGCCGCCCTGCAGGACGTAGTTGGGCAGGTCCCACGTCCGGCCCCCCGTGGTCAGGTGGATCGGCTCGACAATGGTGCCGATATCGAGCGGCGCGCCTCCTCGCAGCTCGTCTCGCAAGGCCCGTAACGTGGCGATCTGGCCGGGCAGGTCCCGCCGGCGCGTGCCCTGGGGGAGCCAGCCGTCACCGAAGGCCGCCGTGCGCCTGATGGCGGCGGGCGACGAGCCGCCGATCCAGATGGGCGGTCGCGGTTGGCGTACCGGACGGGGAGCCACGCCCAGGCCCGAAGCAGGGAAACGTGGGCCGGGAAGTTCGGGGAACTCCTCGGTGAAGGCCAGGGCCAACGCCGACACTGCCTCATCGGTGTGGCGACCGCGCTCGGCGAACCCACCGGTGAGCAACTCGTACTCCTCGGGCACATGCCCGGCACCGACACCGACGATGAGGCGCCCGCCCGACAGCACGTCCAGCGTCGAGAGTTCCTTGGCCGCCCGCAACGGGTGGCGCTGCGCCAGGATCAGCACGTGGGAGAGCAGGTGGGTCCGCGTGGTCAGCGCGGCCAGCCAGCCCAGGGTCGCCGTGGTGTCGTACCAGATGGTGCCCATGGCGTCGGCCAGCCGATCGGGGATGGCGGTGTGGTCGCAGACACCCAGGTAGAAGTACCCGGCCCCGTCGGCCACCTGGGCGATCGTGGCCAGCTCGGCCGGCCCGGCCCCTTTCTCCCAGTCGGCCACGTACAGGGTCGACTGGGACTGGATCGGCAGTTGCATGCCGTAGACGACTTCTCCCTCGGGCACGGCGCGGACCACATCGGTCGGGACGAGGGCAGGGTCGGTCATGGTGATGTGCTCCGTTCGGTGAACGCGGGACTACGTGAGGGCGGACAGGGCGGCCGAAAGCTGCCCGACCGTACCGAAGGTGGTGGCCAGCACGCGGGCCCGCTTGAGGTGCAGGTGCAGAGGCACGTCCCAGGTGAACCCCATGCCGCCGTAGACCTGTATGGCGGCCCGCGCATTGGCCAGGGCGGCCTCGTCGGCCAGCACCTTGGCCCCCATGACGGCCCGGGCCATCACCTGCTCGGCCGAACGCCCGCCGCCGGCGGCCTCCGATGCCACCACGTCGGGCTCGTCGGCCAGGCAGGCGGCGGCGTGCACGGCACTGCGGGCCACCTCGGCCCGCACCAGCATGTCGGCACAGATGTGCTTGACGGCTTGAAAGCTGCCGATGGGCTGGCCGAACTGCTGGCGCTGCTTGGCGTAGGCCACGGCCAGGTCCAGCGTCTCGGCCGCATGCCCCACCTGCAGCGCGGCGGTCAGGAGCGATCCATCGCGCACCAGCCGGCTCCCCACGTCGGCGATGGGATCACCGGCGGGCAGGGACGGAAGATGCCACAGCGGTGTCAGTGGGCACAGCGGCGCGGCGATGCGCGTGGCCCCTTCCAGCGACGGGGCCGGGGTCAGGATGCGGGCCGTCGTGGTGCGGTGGTACCCCGAGAGCACCAGCAGCGCCTGCAGCGACGAGAGGTGGGCCACCAGGATCTGATCGGATCCCGAACTGTGCACACCCACCTGCACCGCGCCCTCGGCCGACCCGTCCACCAGACCCGCGCTGGCGGCCAGGAAGGTCCCCACCAAGGGACCGGGGATGAGAGCCCGGCCCAACTCTTCGAAGACAACGACGGCATCGGCCATCCCCAGACCGGTACCCTCGGGCTCGGGCAGGGTGAGCGAGAACACACCGGTCTGACCGAGCACCGACCAATCCTTGGCGCTGATGGCCGCCTCTGCCCCCTCGTTCATTCGGAGGTGCTCCAGCGACAGGCGCCCGGCCACCACGGTCCGGATCCCGTCGGCCAACTCCTTTTGATCGTCGGTGATCCGGAAGTCCATCGGCTCAGCGCACCTTGGGCAGACCGAGGATGCGCTCGGCCACAATGTTGCGCTGCACCTGCGACGTGCCGGCCGCGATGGTCAGCGAAATCGACTTGAACCAGGCGTGCAGGTGCGCCTCGTTGCCGAGAGCGGTGCCGTCGGGTCCACACAAGGGGTCGCCGCTGAGGGCGGCCCGGTCGAGGATCTCCATGGCCAGGTCGCCCAACGCCTGGGCGTGCTCGGAAAACGAGAGCTTGAAGACCGAGCCGCCGATGCCGGGAATGCCGGATTGCGCCGCCTCGGAGACGTTGCGCTTGGTCAGGGCCCACAGCGCGTCGAAGGCGGCGGTGAGATGACCGATGCGGCGCTGCAGGCCGAGGTCATCCATCAGTCCCAGACCGTCCGCCACCTGGTGCAGGGCGCCGAGCAGCCGCATCGATTCCAATAGCTCCCCGACGAACGCGGTGCCCCGCTCGAAGGACAGGGTCACCATGGTCACCCGCCAGCCGTCGTTCTCGTCCCCGACCCGGTTCTCCACCGGGATGCGGACCTCGTCCAAGAAGAGCTCGGCGAACTCGGTCGAGCCGGCGATGGTGCGCAGGGGCCGGATCTCTATGCCGTCGGCGTCCATGGGCATGATGAGCCAGGTGATGCCCCGGTGCCCGTCATCCCCGGTGCGGACCAGCAACTCGCAGTGATCGGCCACCTCGGCGTGGGACGTCCAGATTTTGGAACCCGACACGATGTAGTGGTCGCCGTCGCGCACGGCCCGGGTGCGCAGCGAAGCCAGGTCGCTGCCGGCGTCCGGCTCGCTGAAGCCCTGGCACCAGACATCGTCACCGCGCAGGATCGGCGCAAGATACCGCTCCTTCTGCGCCACCGTGCCCTCGGCGATCACTGTCGGGCCGGCGTGCAGGAGCCCGACAAAGTTCACGCCGACGTAGGGTGCTCCGGCCCGTTCGCACTCCTCCTTGAAGATCAGCTGCTCAATTGGTGAGGAGCCGCGGCCTCCGCCGTCGATGGGCCAGTCCACCCCGGCGTACCCCGAGTCGAAGAGGAGGCGTTGCCAGTGGGCGTCGAAACGGCGCCGGGCCGGCCAGTCATCGGCCGGCGGCGGGGCGGGCAGCTTCGGCAGGGTGGAGCCCAGCCAAACCCGCAATTCGTCACGGAAGGTCAGCTCGGACGCGGTGTAGCGGAGGTCCACAGCGAGAGGTGCGTGCGGCCGGGATCGAGATCAGGCGACGAAGTCGAGACCGAACAGCTTGATGGCATTGCCCCGCACGATCTTGCGCCGTTGCGCATCGGTGAGGTCGGCCATCTGCTCTTCGGCGATCTGTCGCGTGCGGGGCCACGTGGAGTCCGAGTGCGGGTAGTCGGACTCGTAGGTGATGTTGTCCTCGCCGATCTCGTCGACTGACTTCAGCCCGTGGGCGTCGTCGAAGAAGCAGCCCCACACGTGATCCTTGAAGTAGCTGCTGGGCTTCTCCGGCACGATGTCCGCCACGCCGCCCCAGCCCCTGTTGTCCTCCCACACTCGATCGGCCCGCTCCAAGATGTAGGGGATCCAGCCGATCTGACCTTCCGAGTAGGCCACCTTGAGTTCGGGGATCCGGACGAAGACCCCGCTGAAGAGGAAGTCGACCAGTGAGAATGTGGCGTTGGTGTGCGTCAGCGTGGATCCCACCGCCGGTGGCGCATCGGCCGAGGTGGACGGCATCTTCGATGATGAGCCGATGTGCATGTTGACGATGGTCCCCGTTTCCGCACAGGCCCGAAAGAACGGGTCCCAGTAGTGATCGGGGTCGTGCACGCTGGGCAGTCCCAGGTAGGGCGGGATCTCACTGAAGCAGACGGCGCGCACGCCCCGCTCGGCGTTGCGCAGGACTTCGGCGGCCGCCAGCCCGGCATCCCACAACGGGATCAGGCACAACGGGATGAGGCGACCGCCGGAGTCGCCGCACCACTCGTCGACCATCCAGTCGTTGTAGGCCTGCACGCACAGCAGTCCGAGGTCGTGGTCCTTGGCCTCGGTGAAGGTCTGGCCACAGAAGCGAGGGAACGTGGGGAAGCACAGCGCGGCCTCGATGTGATTGAGGTCCATGTCCTCCAACCGGGGCTTGACCTCGTAGGAACCCGGGCGCATCTCCTCGTACATGACACCACGCATGGTGACGTCCTCGCGGGCCACGCCGACGGCCGAGTCGACGCGGAGCAGCGGTCGCTTGAGATCCTCGTAGTACCACCAGTCCACCGGCTCACCCGCAGAACCCGGCTTCACCGTGAGCTGCCCGCCCCGGAAGATGACCTCGGGCATGGGCGCCCGCACAACACGGGGACCGACATCGGCGTACTTGGAGGGGAGGCGGTCTTGCCAGACGTTGGGCGGCTCGACCACATGGTCGTCCACCGAAATGATCATCGGGAGTGGCTCAGGCATGGCGACGAGGCTAGCCGGGACCTGACGGACCGTCAGATACCCGCGTCACCCAAAACATCCCGTCGACACAGAAACAGGGTGCGCCATACTGAGCGCGTGCACGGTGCCGCAAGGAGGATGACAGGGGGGATCGCCGCACTGGTTCTCTCCGCCCTGGTGCTGGCGGCCTGCTCCTCGTCCCCTTCCCCGGCCCATTCGGTGACCACGTCGTCGACATCTCTCCCAGCCGCCACGTCAACTACCGGAGCCGGTTCGACCACCACCCAGCCGAACTTCCCGTCCAGCGGCATGCTCCAGATCGGCACCCCGATCCCCACTCCGCTGACCTCGCTGCAGGTAACCGCCGCCGAAGGACCCGACGGTGCGGTCTTCCTGGCGGCGCAGTCACCGGGGAGCGCTTCCCCGTCGGTGGTGTACGTCGTCGACGGCAACGGGCCGACGGCCGTTGCCGAGCACTTCCCGAGCGGCGTGGCCGCCCTGGCCGCTTCTGCCGACTCGCTCTACGTCGCCACCTACAGCACGGTCACCGCCTTCAGCCGGGTCAGTGGAAACCAATCGGCCCAATGGACACTTCCCCCGGTCAATGCAGCCAACAGCTCCGACGCCGATCTGGTCGCCATGACCGCCGCCGCCGGTCACGTCTTCGTGTCCATTTCCCAAGGCAACATGGTCTCGGTGTACAGCATCAACCCGTCCTCCGCCGCGGCGCCGGTCCTCGCCGCCCAGGGTCTCAGCGCCGCGGTGGGTATGAACGGCACCATCTATTACGAAGCAGCCGACCATCACCTCACCTCTCTCAGTTCTTCGGGAACGTCGATTGAGGGACCAACCCTGGCCGACGCGCCGAACGGTGAAGGCGGCGGCGTGCAGTACGTCACGTCTGTCGCCGGCGGTGCGGTGTGGGTCGGCGATCCAGCCGGCCAGGGGGAGGACACCCAGTGGACGACCTACGACGCCTCGTCGCTGCAACAGATTGACCAGTTCAGTGGCAACC
>Ga0302326_10014346_pt1 | contig 16750 bp, 13 predicted proteins | sample Palsa_T0_3_FD_202264 | JGI IMG/M metagenome (GOLD analysis project Ga0302326, IMG submission 202264) | Peat permafrost microbial communities from Stordalen Mire near Abisko, Sweden - Palsa_T0_3 | ecosystem: Environmental > Terrestrial > Soil > Palsa > Peat permafrost | place: Sweden: Abisko...
CCCGCTTCGCCCTGGTGGAAGACCTCTTCCAGCTCGTTCGAATACCGGCGCTGGATGAAATAGGACGAGTCGATCACCATGAGGTGACCGCGGACGGAATTGAGGACGACGTCGCTCTCGCGCCGCTCTACCTGGAGTTCCTGGGTCCGGGCCACCAGCTGGGCGTTCTCGCTCTCGAGCCCGTCCAGGCGCTTTACGGCGGCGCGGTGGTCGTTGATGGCGGGCCAGAGCATGCCGCCCGCCAGCAGCGCAAGACCGATAAGTTCGACACAGAACCCCAATAGGGCCGTCCCGGCGTTGCCGGAGCTACGCGCGAGAGACCAAAGGAGCGACGCCGCGCCGATGGCGATGACGCCGCCGAGGGGGCCGGCAGCAAAGGTGGCTTTTCGCAACATGTCGTTCATACCGATACACCCTAGTATCGGCCGGTCGAGCGTCCTCGAACACAGTTGTTTCGGTTAGCGCGTGAACTTTAGCGGGAACTGACAGTACAGATGGTCTTCGAGCTCCGAACACGTTACCGCGGTACCCCTAGAGCGGTGCGCGAGGCGCGAAACGCCATCGTCGATTTCGCGCGCGTGTGCGGCTTCTCGTCGCAACTGACAGTCGACATAGCCCTCGCGGCCGGGGAGGCACTCGCAAATGCGGTCGAGCACGGGAACAAGGACCTGGGCTACGTCGGGCTCTTCTGCCGTTTCGAAGACGGCGAGCTGACCATCGAAGTGCGCGACGAAGGCCACGGCTTCGACTATACCGCAGCCGTCAAACGCCGCCGCGAACCGACCTCGGTCCGCGGGTACGGCATCACGATCATGCACGCGTTGATGGACGAGGTCGCCTACGTCGATCGCGGCACGACGGTGCGCTTGCGCAAGCGCCTCGTGGAAGCCGCCGTCGAAGACGAAGACGGCAACGGAACGCAGGGAGCCTAGTTCAGCTCGCCCGCTCGTGCGCTTCCTTGACGGCTTCCTCCGCAGCTTCCTCGGCGTTCTCGCTGCATTCATCGAGCGCCGCGATCGTTTTCTCTTCGAGCAGTGCGGCGGTAGTAAGGACCTCTTCGCGTGCGTTCGCGGGATCGGCCTCGTTCTGCGTGATCGCCTTTCCGTGCTCGAGCGCGGCTTTCCGCAGTTCGTAGACAGCTTTGACGGTGTCAGTATCGCCCATGCCGCGAGCGCTTCCGCGCGAGCAGTCAGCTCCCTTTTCGAGCGCCGGGCGGGCTAGGGAGCGATCGCCGCTCCGACCAGCGCCGCATGCAGTGCGACGCCGGCCAGGCCCCCGATGAACGTTCCGTTGAGCCGGATGAACTGCAGGTCGGGTCCCAATTCGAGTTCGACCTTTTCGGTGACTTCGTCGGTGTCCCAACGCTGCACGATATCTTCGATCAACTCGGCAAAGGTGTGGGTGAAGTGCGCCAGGCCGGCGTTGATGATCTTGATGATGTTCGAGTTCATGCGGTCGAGCAGCGCGCGATCGATGAGGATTCCGCGCGCGATGCGCGTCAGCACGTCGGCAAGCCACGCTTCGTTTGCCGTCTCGGGACCCGTCGCAGGCGCGTTGACCCGGTTGCGGATCGAATGCCACGCGGCCGCGATCGCCGTCTCGACCTCACGGCCGTGGATGATCGCGGCCTTGACGTCTTCCGCTTTCTTCGCAAGCTCCGGATCTTGTTCGAGCTGCGCGGCGAGGTCTTGCAAATACGCGTCGAGCGCGAGGCGCATCTCGTGTTTGGGGTTCTGCCCGATCTCATCGAGCAAATCGATGACGCCGTCGACCAGACTGTTGACGATGTACGTGTCCACCCACGGAGGCGTGAGCACCGACTTCTTTGCGAAACGCGACTTGACGTATTTGCGATTGTCGTTGAGCCAGGCGGTGACCACGGGTAACAGCTCGTCCAACAGCCGCTGGTGACGTCCGCGCCGGGTCATCGTCGAGACGAGCGACGCGCCCGTGCGCGCGAAGTCGAGCCGATCGATCTCTTCGGAGATGACGCGGCTGACGACGCGTTCGATATCGGGTTCGTCCACGACGTCGATGACGAGCGGAACGTAGGCGCGCGATGCGGAGACGGCGCGGCGGCTGTTCTCGGGGTCGGCAAACCAGCGCATGACGGTCTCGGCGAGATCGAGCTTGGTCAGTTTTTCCGTGATGTTCTCGGGCGTCAAGAAGTTTTGTTCGACGAAGACGCCGAGCTGCGAGCCGATGCGAGCCTTATTGTGCGGGATGATCGCCGTGTGCGGGAGCGGGATGCCTGCGGGGTGCCGGAACAGCGCGACGACCGCAAACCAGTCGGCGAGCCCGCCGACCATTGCGGCTTCGGAGAACGCTTCGAGCCAAGCCAATGCCGGATACTGTGTTTTGAAGTGCGCCGAGAGCGCAAACAATACGGCCATGATCGGCAGCAAGCCGGTGGCGATGATTTTTATACGCAGCAACCGCGCGCGCTTGCGGTCACTATCCGCCGCGTCCCAGCGCAGGGCTAGAGGCGAGGCGACCTCCGCCTTCATGCGGCGGTGTTTAGACCCCAGTACCGAAGCTCCCGCGTATATGCCGGCCGATACCGATTCCGTTCGCTACAGCGGTCCGTCTTTTGTCGCCTCGAACGGCATGACGCTCTGCAACGACACCTTCGGCGACCCGGCCGACCCCCCGCTCGTGCTCATCATGGGCCTGGCGACGCAGATGATCGTTTGGGACGAGGACTTCTGCAAAACACTCGCACGTCGCGGGCGCTACGTGATTCGATTCGACAATCGCGACATCGGGCTCTCGACGAAGCTTGCGGAGGCTCGGCCGCCGTCGCTCGCCGACGTGCTGCTCACCGCGGTGACCCGCTCGAACTTGCGCGCCCGCTACACGCTGCGCGATATGGCAGACGACACCTTAGGCCTCTTCGACGCGCTCGGCATCGCAACGGCGCACGTCGTGGGCATATCGATGGGCGGCGCGATCGGTCAAGAGCTTGCGATTCACTATCCGCAACGCATACGATCGCTCACCTCGATCATGTCGTCGACCGGCGATCCGAAGCTCCCGCCGCCGACGTGGGGCGCGATGGGCGTGCTGATAGCGCGCCCCGGACCGAGCCGCGAAGCGTATTTACGGCAGTACGTCAAAACGTGGCGCACGTTGACCGGAGACAAATTTCCGTTCGACGAAGCGAGCACGCGACGCCAGGGCGAGCGCGCCTTCGAACGCGGTATCAATCCCGCGGGAGCGGCACGGCAAATGCTTGCCATCATCGCGTCGGGCAACCGGCGCGATGCGCTCCGCTACGTGACCGTTCCGACGCTCGTCATCCACGGCACGAACGACCCGCTCGTGCGCTACCCCGCCGCGCCCGATCTCGCCCGCGCGATCCCGGGCGCTAAGCTGCTCCCGATCGAGGGCATGGGGCACACCCTCCCGCGGCTCGCGTGGCCGCAGATCGTCGACGCTATCATCGAACATACGAGCGACAAAACGTTGTCACGCTGAGCTTGTCGAAGCGCAGCCGTGACAAACGGTCGTTTGGCGAACTCAGCGACCCGGCTGCGCTTCGACAGGCTCAGCGTGACAGAGTCGCAGGCTCACCGCTACGCAGAGCGGGTTACGACTTGTCGCCGGGCATCCTAAATAAGCTGCTGATCGTCTTTAGGTATTGCTCCGAACTTGCGGGGACGATGGAGAGCCACATCTTCAGGACGCCTTCGGGGGAGAGGGCGTTGGTTGCGTCCATCAGTTGGCCCTCGATGCGGCCGAGAACGGCGTTTTGCATCGGGCGCAGGTCGGGGAATCCGAGAAACTCGCGTGCCTCGGCGGGCGTGCAGTCGACTTCGATGTTGAGCTTCACGCGACGCTCCGCGAACGCGGGCGCGGATACGCCATCGTGAAGGGGCCGCTGCGATCGAACGGCACGAAGGTATTGTCGGGTTGTGCGAGCCGATCCGCGACTGCCCACAGCACGGCCGGATTCACGCCCAGGCCGATGTGGCTTGCGAGAACTTCCACGTTCTCCGAACGCGGATAGTCGCCGCCGAGACAGGTTTTCCAATTTACGATGCCGTCGGTCTTCGTATAAAACGAGGTTGAAGGCATCGGCAGCGGCCCTGCCAGTTTTTCGAGATCCTCGGACTGTGCGTCGGACACGGTCTCACCGGAAAGAATTTCGTATAGCTTGCCGGCGTTCGTGGCCGAGAGATCGCCGGCAAACGGGCTGCCCATCGTAATCACGTAGCGCACGGCGTTCGGCCGAGAGAGCGCAAGGTCGCGCGCGTAGACGCCGCCCAGGCTCCAGCCGACGATCGAAACTTTTCCGCCCGTCTCCGCCACGATGTCGTCGAGCCGGCCGCGCAACTTCGCACGCATGCCGTAGACGCCGCCGTAATTTCCGCCGAGTTCCCAGCCGTAGGTTTTATATCCGAGAAAAGTGAGAAAACGGCGAAGCATGTTCGTCGACATGTCGCCCGCGAGGAAGCCGGGAATCACGAGCACTCCGTGCCCATCGCCGCGCTTGGCGCCGAAGAGCGCCGGAACGGCGGCGAGGGATGCGTTGAATTCCAGCATCCAGCGCCACTCGGAAAACAACAGAAAGCGCGACGGCTTCTTGAGGCGCGGACGAGGCGAGGCGTACTTCGGTGCCGCCGGGAGACTGAGTTCAGACATCAACTGTTCCTTACACGTTATGCGAGGCCAAATGCTCGCGCAGGAGAGGCACTACGAGGTCGGGTGCTTCGAGCGGAATCCAGTGCGAGATGCCGTCGAGAACTTCAAAGCGATACGGTCCGCTCACGTGGTCTGCCGTGTTGCGAGCCGCTCGCTCGCCGAGCGCGAGATCCTTCGAACCCCACGCGTAGAGCGTGGGCACGGCAACGGCGTCGATCGGCTGATAAAACTCGGCCGCACGGTACCAATTGAGCGAAGCCGTCAAACAGCTGCCTTCTTTAAACCGGCGAATGTTTTTGTCGACGTGTTCCGGGGGGAACTTTCCTTCGTATGCTGCGCGCAACGCTGCCGCGCCGTTCCCCATCAGCGTCTTCTCGGCGATGTTTCCGGGCGCACGAAAGAGATCGATGTACGCGGAGCGCTTTTGCTGATCGGGATCGTTGCGCCGCGCTTCGGCGAGCGCCGCCGGATGCGGCGTCGCGAGGCTCGTGTACGACGCGAGCCGGTCGCCGTGATTCGCCGCGAGGAACCAGCCCAGCATCGCCCCCCAATCGTGCGCGACGAGGTGAAAGCGCGGCCGGCCGAGTGCGTCGGCAAAGCCGAGAGCGTCGCTCACGAGGGTGTCGATCGTGTACGCGTCGATTGCTTCGGGCCTCGCCCCCGTCGAGTATCCGCGCTGATCGAGCGCGACCGCCCGGTAGCCGTCGTTGCCGAGGCTTTGCGCGAGCGAGGTCCACGAGTCGGCGAACTCAGGCCAGCCATGAAGGAACAGAACGAGGGGACCATCGGCCGGTCCGCTGGCGATACCGCTGAACGTAAGCCCATTCGTCTCGAGCTCGATGGGCTCGAGCTGGGTCGCCACGTCCCCCATTCATATCTCCTTACGATCCTGCGGCTCGCGCGGTTCCGATACCGATCGTCCCGGCGGCGCCCCTCGACAAGCTCGGGACAAGCCTTCGACAAACTCAGCGTGACCGGGATGAGGTCCGACTGCGGGCCCAAGAGCTTTATGTTAACGCTTCGGAACTATTGCGCCAGGGTCGCTCGGTCTACGAGACTGCCACGCGCATGGTGATCTTCTTCTCATTAACAGTGATTCTTAACCTTGGCTCGGGTCGTTGACATCTGCGCCACCTATGTGTATTATGCACATATAGTCAAGCGGACAGTACGTCACGCTAGCATCCCCTCAGCAGATCGTTATATCGTATAAGGAGATCACTGCCCGTGTACCAGACCACCAGCACCTATTTCGAACTCGTTCAGGAAACGGCGACCATCGTTGCCGATGAGATTGCCGCCGCGAACACCCGCACCCTCGACTACGTCAAGGGCCTCTGGGAGATCGCCGGCCGCAGCAACGGCGAGTCGCCGCTGCGCACCGCATTTGAGAAGGCCGAAGCCGTCGTCAGCCTCACGGCCGGCGCCCTTGAGACCTCGCTCCGCAGCAACCTCGAAGTGACCGAGAAGATCCTCGCGCAGAGCAAGAAGCTCCAACAGCAGAGCTACGAGTCGGCCAAGGAACTTGCCGAGAAGGCCCTCACGCAGGCTAAGCAGATCGTCGAATCCGCCGGCGAGCGCATCGAAACGCTGACCGAGCGCGTCGAAGAGAGCCCGGCCGCCGTTGCGAAAAAAAAACGCCTCCCCGCAATCGCCGAGTAGCGAAGAGCGCGCCGAAGCGTTCCAAGACCTCGGCTAAGCCTTCCGCAAAGGCCCAACCCAAACGTCGAGGACGTAGCGCCGCAACTCGGTAATCGCCGAGACGCGGAACTGCGTTCTTTGCTTTGACGCGCGGCTCGCCGCTTCGCCCCACCGGCTAGGTTGCGGCCCAGACGTCGAGGACGTAGCGGCGTTTTTCCGCGAGGCCGGCCAGCCAGCGGGACGCGTCGAGCTCGTCGAGCCCGGTTTGATCGCAGAAGAGCTGCGCGAACCGGGCGCGGACGTCGGGTTCCATCCGGCTGCCGTCGCCGCAGACGTAGACCACAGCGCCGTGTTCGAGGAACGACCAGACGAGGTCGCTCTTTTGCGCGATCAGGTCCTGGACGTAGACTTTTTGCTCGCCCAGACGTGAGAACGCGACGTTGAGGTCGACGATGCCTTCCTGCGCGTAGCGCTCCAGCTCGTCGCGGTAAATGAAGTCTTCGTCCGGATGGCGGCAGCCGAAAAATAGCATGGCGGGACCGAGCGTCGCACCCTGGGCGAGCAACGCGGCGCGTTCTTGCAGGAAGCCGCGGAACGGCGCGAGGCCGGTACCGGGACCGATCATGATGATCGGCGTCGAGGGGTCGTCCGGCAGCGTAAATCCGCTCTTGGACTCTTTGACGAACGCGAAGAGGCGCGTACCCACGTCGCGACGCGAGACGTGCGTCGAGCAGACGCCTTCGAAGAGGCCGGTGCCGCTGTGCGCCGGCTCGCGCACGACGCCGACGGTGATGCTCGCGCGGTCGGGCGTCGCACGCGGCGACGACGAGATCGAGTAGTAGCGCGGGGTCATCAACGGCAGCATCTCGAGATAGCCCTGGAGCGTCAGCTCGCAGGCCGGATACCGTTCGAGCAGATCGAGGACCGTCGTTCCCTTCGTCCTGATCTCATCACGATAGGCGGCTTCTTCCGTTGCGAGCCGCAACAGCGCAGGTTTGGAATTCGGACACTGCGTGTTCGCGGCGAGCGTCGCGATCTGTTTGCGCGTCGCGGGCTGTTGCAGCTCGACGTAGTGCATGACGAGGCGGCGTACCGAAAGCACGGCATCCAGCGGAAGCGACGCGATGCGGCCGGGGCCGCTCGATTGGAGCCGCACGTAGCTGAGCGCGTCGAGGTCGAACCGGCGCAGGACGCGATCGACGAGCGCCGTGCTGTTGCTCGGGAGCACGCCCAGGTGATCGCCCGTCCGATAGGTCGCGCCCTCCGGGAGCGCCACTTCGACGTGACGCGTCGAACGGGTAGCGCCGGTCTGCAGCTCGCGATTGGCGAGGACGAACATGCCGCGCGCGCCGTGCGCGGCAGCGAGCGGATTGGGTGGCGGACCCGAGACGAATTCGACGTGGTACATCGGGCGATCGGACAGCCCCGCTTCGGCAGCAAATTCGACGCCGAGCGCCGTCGCGAGGGTGGGCCACAGCGGGCCTTTCCAATCCTGGAAATGCGCGTCGAGGTCGTCGCGCGCATCGCCTTCCCCGCGCGCGTAAATGCGCTCGGCGCCGTACTCCGCGAGCTTCTCGTCGATGAAGCGCGGCACGGCTTGATAGGTCGATGCCCAGTTGCGGTTGCCCGCACCAAACACCGCGTACTTTACGCCCCCGAGGGCTCCCGGGGGAAGCCCGTCTTGAAGCCACTTGTAGAACGCGGCGGCGTTATCGGGCGGCGTGCCGTTGTAGGACGCCGTAACGATCGTAACGGCGCCGCTCGTGGGCAGTTTGCCCGCGTAGTCGTCGAGCGGACCGATCGCGACGTCGAAACCTTGCGCCGTCCCGGTCTCGGCGATCTGTCGTGCGATCTCTTCCGAACTCCCGAGGTTGGAGCCGTACAGTACGAGCAGCGGCGTCCCGTGGCGCGGCGCGTGCAGCGCGGGCGGCGCGTCGAGGAGCGTTGCCGAGCCGGCCGAGCCGTTTTGCTGTGCGCGGCCGTTCTGCTGGGCGTGCGGGCGGGCGTGGCGCGGACGAACCTTGATCTTGAGGCCTTCCGGCTTGATCGTCAGCGACTCTTTGACGCGCAGTTCGTAGCGGTCGTGATCGATCAGGTTGAAGCGCTGCAGCAACATGCCGATCACGAGCGTCGCTTCTTGCATCGCGAACTGCTGCCCGATGCAAGCACGCTGCCCGTTACCGAACGGCTTATACGCGTTGAGCGGGCGCGCGGCTTCGGCCTCTGCCGAGAACCGATCGGGGGCGAAGAGTTCGGCGTCGTCGCCCCACACCGCCGGATCGCGATGCAACATCGGCAGCAGGAGCATGATGTGCGATTTCGCCGGCAAGAAGTACTTGCCGCCGAGCACTTCGTCCTTGTACGGATAGACCGCAAACGCAGGAGCCGTGGGCCACAGCCGCAGCGTTTCCTTCAGAATCTGCTGCACGTAGGTTAACTGATTGACTTCTTTGACCGTCGGGAGCACCGAGAGATCCGTCCCGAACACGCGATCGATCTCGTCGTTCGCACGGCGCACGACCTCGGGGTTCTTCATGAGATAGTAGACGCAGAACGACAGCAAGCCGCTGGTCGTCTCGTGGCCGGCGATCAGGAAGGTGAGCATCTGGCGGCGGATGTTGACGTCGTCGAGCTGACCCCCGCTCTTCTTGTCGACGCCGGTCAGCATGTAATCGAGCAAATCGCGCATCGGATGGTTGGGGTCGGCTGCGTTCTCGCGCTTCCGCTCTTCGACGATCCGGTCGGCAACTTCCGACATGTAGGCGGTGTTGCGCTGCAGTTCGCGCATCTTCGCGCCGCCGACGTCCTCGAGCGGCACGCCACGCAGCTTCATCGCGCCTTCGAGCGACTGGACCATCGCATTCACGAACGGATGGAAGTCCTCGCGATAGAACGAGTTGAAGCGGAAACCGAAGCCGCACAGGCCGATCGTATCGAGCGTGAGCGCGGTCATGTCGCGCGCGACGTCGATCTCTTCGTCGGGGTTCGTGCGCTGCCACTTCAACATCAGTTGCTCGGCGATGTCGAGCATCGACGGGTGATAGCTCAGCATCGCGCGATCGCTGAAGTTGGGCAACAAGATGTTGTGGGCTTTGTGCCAGTTGGCTTCGGAGGTATACGCCGTAAATAACCCGTCGCCGCCGCCCGCATCGGTCCGGATGCGTTGCAGCGCGCCGCGCACCGATTTATCGAAACGCTTCTCGTCGCAGAGTTCGTCGACGAGTTCGTTGCCCCAAACGATCGTGAACGGCCGGCCCATCATGTTGAGTTGGAAGATCGGCCCCATTTTCGAGGCCATTTCCATGATCGTCTGAACCGGATGGTCCTTGTCGATGTCGAGCAGGTTCCCGACTACCGGCTTCCCGGGAATAGTCGGAATCGGCACCCTACCTTTCGGTTTGGACGCCGAGGGCTTGCGAGGAAGCGTCTTTGCCATTGGCCTTACAGTACTGTGCGCAGGTCGTTACGTCGAGGCCCAGACGTCTAAGACGTAACGCCGCTTCTCGGTGAGGTCGTTCAGCCAAGCGTTGGCAGCGTCTTCGCTCTGGCCCGTCTTATCGCAAAAGAGTTGTGCCAGTTGTTCGCGGACCTGCGGCTCCATGCGGCTGCCGTCACCGCAGACGAAGACGATCGCTCCGCTTTGGAGGGCCGCCCAGACCTGGTCGCCCTTCTCCGCGATCAGATGTTGGACGTACGTCTTCTTGCCGTCGAGTCGCGAGAACGCGACGTTCAGATCGACCAGGCCGTCGCTTGCGTACTCCTCGAGCTCTTCGCGATAGATGTAGTCCTGCTCGGGGTGACGGCATCCAAAGAACAGCATCGCGGGACCCAAGGTCTTGCCTTCGGCTTTCAGCGCGGCGCGTTCTTGGAGGAAGCCGCGGAACGGCGCGAGCCCCGTGCCCGGGCCGATCATCAGGATCGGCTTTGCCGGATCGTCCGGGAGCGTGAACCCGCTTTTGGATTCCTTGACGAACGCGAAGAGCCGCGTTCCCGCCTCGCGACGCGCGATGTGGGTCGACGCGATGCCTTCGTAGATGCCTTCACCGGAGTACGCGGGCTCCCGCACGACGCCGACGGTAATGCTCACACGATCGGGCGAGGCCAACGGCGACGAGGAGATCGAGTAGTAGCGCGGCGTCATCAGGGGCAACATTTCGACGTACCCCTGCAGCGATAGCTCGCAGGCGGGAAAGCGTTCGAGCAGATCGAGCACCGACGTCCGCTTGGCTTTGATTTCCTCGCGATACACCCTCGCATCGTCATCGCCCGCGGCGAGCCGCAAGAGGGCCGGTTTGGAATTCGGACACTGCGTGTGTTCGGCCATGATCGCGATTTGCTTGCGGGTGGCCGCGTGCTGCAGTTCGACGTAATGCATCGCCAAGCGGCGAACCGAGAGCGTCGCGTCGAGCGGCAGCGATGCGATCCGGCCGGGGCCGCTGGAACGCAACCGGACGTAGCTCGTCGCATCGAGGCCGAAGCGGCGCAGCACGCGATCGACCAGTGCCGGGCTGTTGCTCGGGAGCACGCCGAGATGGTCGCCCGTGCGGTACGTCGTCCCCGCCGGCAGCGCAACCTCGACGTGACGCGTCGAGCGCTGGTTTCCGGTCTGCAGCTCGCGGTTGCCGAGCACGAACATGCCGCGCGCGCCGTGCGCCGAAGCGAGCGGATTGGGTTGCGGACCGGGGACGAATTCGAGTTCGTACATCGGACGGTCCGAAATCGCCGCCGTCTCGACGAACTCGATGCCGAAGGTTTTGGCGAGCGTCGGCCAGAGCGGTGCCTTCCACGTTTGGAAGTGTGCGTCGAGATCGTCGCGCGCGTCACCCTCGCCGCGTTCGTAGATGCGCTCGGCCCCGTATTGCTCGAGCTTCGCGTCAATGAAGCGCGGTACGGACTGATAGGTCGAATCCCAGTTGCGATTGCCCGCGCCGAACAGCGCGAACTTCACGCCGGCAAGCTCGTTCTCGGCCAGCCCGTCCTGCAACCACTTGTAGAAGTTGGCGGCGTTGTCGGGCGGCGCACCGTTGTAGGACGCGGTCACGATGACGAGCGCGCCCGCTTTCGGCAGCTTGCCGACGAAGTCGTCGAGCCAGCCGATGTTGACGTCGAAGCCCTGTGCGGTGCCCGTCTCGGCGACGTGACGCGCGATATCTTCCGACGTCCCGAGGTTCGAACCGAACAGCACGAGCAGCGGCGTGCCGTGCTTGGGCACGGTTGCAGCGACGGGCGCCGTTTCGACGTGGCTTGCCGCGCCGTTACCCGCCGCGCCGGGCTTGGCCACCGTGAGGTGCGTGTGTTCGCGCGGGCGGACCTTGATCTTGAAGCCGTCGGGCTTCACCGTCAGCGTTTCCTTGAGCTTGAGCTGGTAACGCGTGTGATCGATCAGCCGGTAGCGCTGGAGCAGCATCCCGAACACGAGGGTCGCTTCTTGCATCGCGAACTGCCGTCCGATGCACGCGCGCTGCCCGTTACCGAAGGGCTTGTACGCGTTCTGGGGCCGGTTGCGTTCGGCTTCGTGCGAAAAATTTTCCGGATCGAAGACGTCGGCGCGCTCGCCCCAAATCTTCGGATCGCGGTGCAGCATCGGGAGCAGCACGGTGATCTGCGACCGGGCTTTGAGAAAATACTTGCCGGCAACGACTTCGTCTTTATACGGCAGCAGCGAGTACGCGGGCGCCGTGGGCCACAGCCGCAGCGACTCTTTGAGGATCTGCCCGACGTACGTGAGCGCGTTGACCTGCTTCATCGTCGGCTTGACCGTGATGTCGGTGCCGAAAACGCGATCGACCTCTTCGTAGGCCTTCGCGAGAACCTCGGGATTATTGAGCAGGTAGTACATCGTAAACGACAGCATGCCGCTCGTCGTCTCGTGTCCGGCGATCAGAAACGTGATGATCTGGTAACGGATGTTGACGTCGTCGAGCTTCTCGCCGGATTTCTTGTCGACGCCTTCGAGCATGTAGTCGAGCAGGTCGCGCTTGGGGAGGTCTTCGCGCCCCGCGCGTTCGGCTTTGCGTTCTTTGATGATGCGGTCGACCAGCTCGTTCATGTACGCAATGTCGGCGCGCAGCTTCTGGCCTTCTTTGCGGCGCACGAGCTCCTCGCCCGGATATCCGCGGTGCCCCATCACGTACGAGAGCGAATCGACCATCGCATCGACGAACGGGTGGAAGTCTTCGCGGTAGAACGAGTTGAAACGGTATCCGAAACCGCACAGTCCGATCGTATCGAGCGTCAGCGCCGTCATGTCGTGCACGACGTCGATCTCGTCGTCGGCATTGAGGCGCGACCACTTCTCCATCATCTCGTCGGCGATCGCGAGCATCGAGGGGTGGTAGCTCTGCATCGCGCGGTCGCCGAAGTTCGGGAGCAAGATGTTGTGGGCGCGCGACCAGTTCGGTTCGGACGTATATGCGGTGAACAGGCCGTCGCCCGCCATCACGCGCACGCCGGCGAGCGCGCCGCGTACGGACTTATCGAAGCGCTTCTCGTCGCTCAGTTCGTCGACGACGTCGAAACCCGAGACGACCGTGAACTTCTTGTCCATGACCGAAAGCTCGTAGATCGGGCCCATCTTGCGCGCTAAGGTCATCAGGCTTTGCACGGGCCCCTCGGTCGAGAGGTCGAGCATGTTGCCGATGACCGGCTTGCCGGCCGGCTGCGGGATCGGAACGATGTTCGGGGGCAGGGCCGCGGCCGCTTCGGGCTTCTTTTTTTGCTTCGGCTTCGGCCGGGGCTTGGTCTTCATGCAGCGATGCCGTAGGCTTTCTCGAGCGCAGCGAGTTCGTCCACGAGCATGTCGCCGATGCACTCGACGTGCGGCACGACGTTGCCGGCCGCCATCAAGCCGAAATCCAGTTCGTCGCGATAGCCGTGCACCGTGATGTTCAGTGCCTGGCCGTGGACCACGATCGACATCGGGTACACGTGGGTCAGTTCGGCGCCCGCGATGTAGAACGGCCGCTTCGAAAAGAAGACGTTGGAGACCACGACGTTGATCGCGGGTGGAATGACGTCCGCCATCTGCGAGCGTCCCATGAACGTCGACATGAGCTGGAAGATCATCGGGGTACCGAACGTCGGCACCTCGGCGAGGTGCGGGACGAGCGGCCGGAACGGATTGACGAGCTCCTTCGAGCGGTTCGCCTGCGCGAGAATCGCCTCCAGCCGGGCCTTCGGATCGGCCAAGTCGGTCGCGAGCGGCACGACCATCCCGAAGACCTGGTTCTTCAGCTCGACGTTCCCGGCTTCGCGCGCGGAGATCGGAACGAACGACGTCAGCGTACGATTCGGCAACGCGTCGATCTCGAGGAGATAGCGCCGTAACACGCCGGACGACAATGCGAGCACGACGTCGTTGACCTTGCCGCCGGCTTTCGCCGCCAGGGCTTTGACGCGCGCCATCGAGAGGCTCACGCCGGCGAAGCTGCGCTCCGAGGAGATCTGCACGTTGAGCGCGGTCGAGGGGGCCTGAAGCGAGGCCAAGGCCTCGAGCGCGTCGGGCTTGAGGGCGTTCGTGAGCGCGCTTCCGAGCGACTCGAGAATCTCGGGCATGTTAGCCGCGACGCGCAGCGGCCATTCGATGTTGTGGATCGCCGCGTCGACGATGACCGAGGCGAGATCCGAGCCGCCGGTGCGCGGCAACTCGAAGGCCTTCATATCGGCGCCGCGCGTGAGCGGCATGCGCCAGAGCTCCGCGTAGGCCGCCATCATCGACGACGCGATATCGCGCACTTCTTGATGCTTGACGGCGCTCGCGGCGTGGGCCGTCTGCGCGGGCCGGGGCGGCGGATTCGGCGACACGTCGTACAGCAGCTCGGTCAGTGCCGCGCCCGCGCCGCCGTCGATCAGCGCGTGATGCATCTTCGTATAGATCGCCGCTTCATTGTTGGGCAGGCCATCGAAGACGTAGGCCTCCCACAGCGGCCGCGCCCGGTTGAGCGGCTTCGCGTGCATCCAGCCACACAGGCGCTGCAAGGTGTCGCGATCGGCGGGCGCCGGCACCGTCGCGCGCATCACGTGGCGCACGATGTCGAAATCGTCGTCTTCCACCCAGCTCGGCCGGTCGATATCGAACGGCGCCGGCGCAAGCTTGTACCTCAAGCTCTTTGCGAGGTGAATCCGCTCCGAGAACAGCTTCAGCAGATCTTCGAAGAAGTCGCCCGTGTAGCCCTCGGGCAGCTTGACGATGGTCATGCTCCCGACGTGCATCGGGCACTCGGTCGTCTCGGCGAACAAAAAGGCCGAATCGATGACCGAGAGTTTTCGTACCGAAGTTGTGCTCATTCGCAGCGCTCTTTCTTTAAGGAACTGAAACCAGGTAGCCGAACCACCAAGACGAGGGCGCCGTGCGGCCTAACCAAAGGCCCTCAAGGTTGGCGTTTTCCGAGTGGAAACCTCGAAAAGATTTTTCGTGTCGTGGCGGGAAAGCGCCCAAACCGTGGAACTTATGTTCCATATAAGTGGTTTGTGACTCGCATTTCCGTGAGGGGCGCACCGTGACGTCGACCAACGAAAGCCAGACATTCTCCCCGCGCCCCAAGCGGAGCGCCCGCAACGGGAAGATTCAGTCGGATTTCAAGCCCCCGTCGCGCCTGTTGTGGTTGACCGAATGGCGCGCCGTCTACGAGCTCGGCTTCTCGATCCTGGCCACCCCGCTCTTGCTCAGCGCGCCGCGCGGTGACGGCCATCCAATCCTCGTCCTCCCGGGCTTCCTCGCGAGCGACGTCTCCACCGGCCCGTTGCGCCAGTACCTGCAGCGTCTGGGATACGACCCCTACGCCTGGGACCTCGGCCGCAACCTCGGAGGCGTTTCCCGCATGCGGCACGCGCTGCGCAAACGCCTGACGACGATTCACGAGCGGACCGAACGGAAGGTCACCGTCATCGGTTGGAGCCTTGGGGGCATCTACGCGCGCATGCTCGCGCTCGACGAACCGGAAGCGGTGCGATCGGTCATCACGCTCGGCAGCCCGTTTACCCGCGACCCGAACGCGAGCAACGTCAGCGGCCTCTATCACACCGTCACGGGCGAAGGTCCGACCGTCGAGGAGCGGATGGCGCGCTCGCTGTTCGCCCACGCGTTCGATATGATCGCGGGCGACTTGCCGATGCCGGCGACCTCGATCTACTCTAAGCTCGACGGCGTCGTGAACTGGCAAGCCTGCCTCATCCGCAAAACCGACCACAGCGAGAACATCGAGGTCCTGGGCGCGAGCCACGTCGGGCTCGGGGTCAACGCCGCGGTGCTGTGGGCCGTTGCCGACCGGCTCGCCCAGCCCGAAGGAACGTTCAAGCCCTTCGTCCCCGCCGGACCCTTTCTGCTCGGCTACGGCAAGACATAAGGCACCGTTAACATCAGGGCGGCGCCCCGCGATCCCCCCGGGCCCGGACTCCTGGGCGGGGCGGCGAACAACGGGGCGGCGAAGCCCCCCAAATCACCCATGACGGAGAATTACCGATGAGCGAGTCCTCAACGAGCCAAACCTTCGCGAACGCCGGAAAAGAAGCGACCTCGAGGATCCGCGAGATCTTCGAGAATTTCCGTTTGCCCGGCTTCGACTTCGACGCGTTCATCGCGGCGCGCCAAGCCGACATCGATGCGATGTCCAAAGCCACGTCGGTCGCCTATTCCGGCGCCCAGACCATCAGCGACAAACAGGCGGAACTCCTCAAGAACGCGCTCGGCGAACTCAGCAACGCCGTCAAGGTGCGCTCGAGCTCCGACTCGACCGGCGAAAAGATCGCCGACATCACGAAGCAAGAAGCCGAGCTCGTGCAGACGACGCTGCAAAAGACGCTCGAAGGCATGAAAGAAATGGCAGAAGCCGTGCAGCAGTCGCAAACGCAGATCTACGAGATCGCGCTCGGCCGCGCGAAAGAAAATGCCGAGCAGCTTCGTTCGCTGTTCCTGCGCGACAAAACGAACTAGCGGACGGCGATTTGTAGGGCGTACTTCGAAAAGGTTTCGTCGGCGCCCCCGACCACGATGTGATAGCGGCCTGTTACCGGCAGTTTGACGGACAGGCCGTTTCCTTTTAGCGTCCCGAGCGGTTCGTCTCCGGGCCCGTAGACGTCGACTGTGCCGAAGTGTGCGTCGCGTTTGACGATGGCGAGCGTCAGCGTCTGGCCCGCCGCCGCATCGAGGTCGAAGGTATCGTCGAACCCAAGCGCGACCTGGTCGCCCGTCACCGTCTGCGACGACGTCCCGGGAGCGAATTGCACCGTGCGCGTCTCGGGCTTCGCGACGAGGTTGCGGTCGTACACCATGTCGGTGCTCTCGACGAGATACGTCTTGCCGTTCCAACGATACGTGATGCGATCCTCGACGACGGCACTATCGGTTGCAAGCGCTAAAGCCGTGCCGTCGGGAAGCAGCCGCAACGAGTACGCGCCCGTACGCAAGACGTTCGCGAACGCGTTGCCCGTGCGCTCGTAGACCAGGTATTCCTGGTTCGGCGTCCCT
>Ga0302326_10014348_pt1 | contig 16748 bp, 18 predicted proteins | sample Palsa_T0_3_FD_202264 | JGI IMG/M metagenome (GOLD analysis project Ga0302326, IMG submission 202264) | Peat permafrost microbial communities from Stordalen Mire near Abisko, Sweden - Palsa_T0_3 | ecosystem: Environmental > Terrestrial > Soil > Palsa > Peat permafrost | place: Sweden: Abisko...
GCTTCCGGCACTTGTTCGATGGTTAAACCGTGATAGTGCCGTAGACTTTTGGAGTTCTTTCCAATGAGTTTCCGGAGCACTCTTGCGCGCTCGTTACGGTATTGCTTGCGGCTCATAACGATGAAAATGGGATACTTTTCATTTCGCTTTAGCCGCGATAAAAAGGGAAGATTTTGGGGCAGAAGACGCCTCAAGTGATGAAATAAATTCCGGTATGCTAGGCGCAGCCGCGCCCTGGCCAAGGCAATAGGATGCCTCGGCTGTTGGTTTGAAAACAGCAGCATGACACTTACATTTTAGGTTTAAAAATGTAAGTCCAGACGTAAGAGAAGGGCCGACGGAAGGGAAATAAAGGGCGGGCCCCGTCTTACCGTTCTGAGGCACCGCGAAGAGCCATGAGCCGATAAGCTGATAGGAGCCCACCCTATATGTTTGGATATAGAATGGGCGGTTCACTATCATCTCAGCTCACTAGAAAATTCGCGGTTTTCAGAACGAGACTTATAGCGAAATCCTTTTTTTAAAAGCAGGATCGCAAATATATTACTGGATGCTAAGATAGGAAATAAAATCAAAATATGGATATTATAATAGGCATTTTATAAAGGGTTATTTATAATATGCCTATTTCGTTACTTGCTCAATGGCAAAACCAAAAAAGAAATCAGACCGAAAAAAAGCGACCCTTGGGCATTTTGACCACGACGCTTTTTTGCAAAAGCTAAGTAAGCGAATTAAGAAATTACGAAAGGAGAAAGGCTTCAAGTCCTATGAGCTTTTTGCATATGACATCGAAATATCCCGAGCTGGGATGTCAAAATATGAAGCAGGAACTTTTGATGATATTCGAATGAGGACTCTTTTGAAAATTATAGACGGACTTGAAATGTCTCCTGCGGAGTTTTTTTCCGAAGATTTTACCTAAGCAACGCTTAAGCAAATCATACCCCCAAATTCCAATTTAATGCCTTTAACGAACTTTATTCTACTAGATGTAACGGTGCACCCAGACAAAACAATTGAGATAATAAAAGCAGTAGGCGACACTTGGCCTTTCCTTCTTACGGTGACTGGAGTAGTGTTTTTAATAGTAAATAAAAAGCAAATCGGAGCATTCCTTTCGAATTTCAGAAAAATTTCGGGCAAAACGCCCGTGGGAGAAATTACCTTCGAAAACTTAGGCGCTGCAGTCGCAGCTACTCAAGAAGTAATTGCTCCTAAAGCGGATCCAAATAAAAATCAAGAAGTTGATAAGCTCATTGAAGATAAAAATGGTGATAATGAGGACCACCCCTGGTTGCAAGTCTATAATAGCCTTAAAAGTAAAAGTATTGTACAGGCGGACAGTATTTTCGAAAAAATCCAAAATGCAGAGACAAGTTCCAGCCAGAGAGAACGAAATTATTTAATGCTTCAATACTTTAAATATGTTTATGCTGGCATAGATACCTTGAATGAACTAAAAGCCAAAGCAAAAAGCTCAACGTCAAATCTAATAAAGTTCTATTGCTATGAGTATTTGGCTATGTGCTATTGGGAGGTAAAAAAATATGATGAGTGTCTCACCTATAGGCAAATGTCTTACGATCTAGCACCAGATGAAGAACATAAAGCTTTCACGGCACGACAAATATCGCTTTGCCTGTACGAATTGGGAAGAAAGAATGAAGCGATAGAATATTTAAAAGGAATAAAGCAAGGAACTCCGGCTGACGCCCAAAAAAAAATAATCTATGAAACATTAGCCGAGTTATATGACAAGGATCAAAATTGGGTTCTCAAAAGCATTGCCAATGAAATGGCTTTGAGTTGCAGCCCCAATAATATATCACTTCTTTTTGATACGGCATTCGCTTACACCAACAGCTATAAGAGTTCCATCGAACAAATCCCGTCACTTGCGCTTCTTCATTACAAGGAATTGATTCAATATGATAATAAGTCACAAGGCGGATACAACAACTTAGGCGTCGCGCTTTCTTCTTTTGGCTTAGAAGGATTGGCAATCGAAAATTACAAAAAATCCGCAGAATTGGGTAATACTCTTGCTGCGTCAAATTTATCATCAAGATTCATGCATACTGGCTTTTATCAAGAAGCAAAAAAAATTCTGCTTAAGGCAAAAGAATCAGATGATATTCACGAAAATGTTTGGAAAATTCTCGAAAATCTTTCAAGGAAAGAAAAGGAAGAAGCAGCAAAATACACCTCACTTTTAGAAAAGGCAAATGAAGAACAAAAATTTTTAAGAAAATTCGGAGAAGCGTTTTTTAGTCCTTCAATACAACCTTCTTTTCTGGGTGATTGGTTGTGCGACTTAACGCCAGTCCAAATAAGGCAGTTACCCAATCCATTGTACAGTGAGTTTAAATGGGCAGCAAAAGATATTAACTTTACTATATCGATCCCAACTAGCCAAAGGAACGTAATTAGTGAGTCAGGAAGCTGCTTTCCTAAAGGCGGAGGCATAAGTGAAAAAATATTAGCATTTGTTACCGATAATACGGAACAGCAAACGATATCGCTACTAGTCTATATATTAAGCGAGCCTTCAAAAAGCCATTTTTTTTCATTTGCGAAAGCGCAGAAAGAGGATACGTCACCTTCTAATTCATGAAAGCAATCAATATGGATTCATCCAAAGTTCATTTTGGATTCTCGTTTTTTCCCATCAATTTTTCGAATAAGACTGTCCATAAGAGTATGTCGGGATCCGCTAGTTTCTTTTCAACACTGGCGAAACCATTATGAAAATCATACGCAAGTTCAACTTTCCATCCCGTGTCAAGAGTAATATTGTTCTTTGCCGCAAACATTTCCATTTGCGGAACAATAGGCTTACCAGGAACGTAATGATCGCTGAAATCATCTGTTTGGCCCCTGAATCTCCGGCTGAAAAACCTAGCCAGTTCAGCACCCGGTAATAGGTCCTCCACCTCATATACGTCGGATTTATTTAGGATATTCTCTACTTCAATAACCTTTTGCGGCTGGGCCTTGTATAACTCTTTTCTTAGACTATTTGCCTTGTCCTTCCCAGATTTGTCGCTGTCCAATAAAGTGTATGGCAAATCGCCTTCCTTTGCTGAAATAATGCTGATAATTGCAGACATGCCCCGAACTCCGCCAGTAGGAATAAATATCATTTCTCTGGGGTTTTGATATTTTCCGAGGCCAGACAAATAGTTTTTTATTTTTTGTAAATAAATCTGATCCGAATGGCCCTCAACAAGAATTGGGTCACTGCCCAATAGGAGAGTCTCCGCAACTGTGAGACCAATGGCCGCATAGACCGGATATATGGACTTATTTGCAACTTTCGAGTTTTTCCTGAGATCCGCAGACACAGAAGACAAGCCCTTATCGTCTACGTAAACAGCTTTTACGTTTGCAAGATTATCAGAGCTAACCAGGAATGGCGAATGAGTGGTATAAATTAATTGATTGTCCGCAGACAATTGACTAAAAAATTTGAGAAGGTCTTGTTGGGCTACTGGATGAAGAGACAAGCCAGGTTCATCCAAAAGTAGAATGCAACCCGCGTGAGTATTTCTGCTCTCTACGAGGAATATTAGAAAAAAGGAAAAAAACCACTGAAGTCCTTTGCTCCGGCCCTCCAGTTCTACTTCTTCAGGTCGGAGATCGTCACTTACCCAGATACGAAAGTGATTGCCGTCCGCCTGAAAACGGAAACGGTATTCACCTTGTTGCCACCATGCTCTGAATTCTGCGGTCAGTTTGGTTGAGGCCGATTGCAACAGAATTTCCCTTTTCTTTTTATTGGTTCGTTCGGCTTCTATTTCCTGTGGAGTAAGTTGAACTTCCGTAGAATCCCGACTAAATTCTTGATTTACATTATGTTGATTAACCTTAACAGTAATACTTGTTTCTTTTCTTTCCTTACCCAGTTCAAGAATTTCTTGAGGAGCTAATTTGACAAATTCGAAAAGTACCTTCAAACTTCGAGCCTTTTCCCGCTCTTTGGTGCCTAGGTCTGTCCTGGCCATACTGTCAATTACATACGGCAGATAGATTTCCGAGTCTAGATTGCCGTAATCGGAATAGTATACAAAACGTGGTAGTAAGTTAAGAATTTTGACCTCATGGCCGGTAGCGCTAGTCGCTGCCCTTTTTATCTCGGGTATCAAGGGGAATTCAATAATATAGTTACCACCATACGTGCGATGCAGTATCAACTCTGCAAAGTCGCCGGTTGCCACTGGGGCTTCTTCTTCGGACAAAGGGGCCTCTGCTTTTAATATTTTTTTAATTTCTTGCTGGCTTTCCTTTGGAAGTTGAAAATGGCCGCTGACAAATACCTGATCTTCGCCTGTGTCTTCAAATTCGATATATTTTTTCCGTGGATAGTCAATTAAGGGAACAATCTGCTCGTCATTGGCAGGGAAGAGTTTCCAAAGACCAACCAGAAGGTTAGTCTTGCCAGATTCATTTGTACCGATAAGGCAGGTATTGTCATAGATGTCGAGCCATCCGCTATCCTGAATTGACCTAAAATTTTGAACTCTAAAACGTAGTAGTTTGGTTTGCATATTAATATGGCTTTCTACGCAGGTTTTTTAAAATTATATATGTCAGAAGAAGCGAACGTGGGGGTCCAAAGGTAATCTTTTAATTGGACGTTCGGTATCTCTCATAAGGGATATCTCAGCCTGCACTGGACCTTAGCCAAACTTTACGCAAAAAACCGTTTTTTAACCCTTTTTATAATCAACCATATCTTGTACTTTCCACTTGAAAATGTTCCGCAGTCGAATAACACGGGAGCTAAAACATGCCTAAGTACCTTTTTAATCGGGAATCGTTATGCGCGAATATTTCTTATCTTTATCATATACTTGCAAACGCACTTCAAAATCCTTCTGATTCCTGACGTCGGCGCAGACAGGGAAATGAAGTATTTGACAAACAACATATTGACATTTGAACTCATTTCCCCTTCTCGCCACAGCTTGTATGCCCATCTGGTTGTTCAACAAGCGAGTGCGTCATACTATTTTGGCGTTGGCGAAGCTGACCTTTGCCTAGACACTGTAATAGCTACATTCTTAAAAATTTACACCAATATCAAAATACTAATATTATGGCTATAATAAACAGATACGGAATTTGGAACAATAAGGGTGGAGTTGGAAAAAGCACAATAACATTTCATCTTGCATCAAGATATGCTGAATTACATCCGGAAATCGACGTTCTTGTAATAGATCTGTGTCCGCAAGCCAATTCCAGCATGATGCTATTGGGAGGGGGCGTAGACGGTGAAACAAATGTGATCAATCTCTGTACCCAAGCAACACCTCAAACAGTTGTTGGATATCTAAGCACTGTCATTACAAATGGTCCGGGAGCTCCTCTACCAAATCCTAGTCAATTCGTGATTCAGGTTGGCGCCTTCAACCCGAACTTAACGAATAACCTATTTCTTCTTTGTGGCGATGGAAATTTGGAGCCGATTTCTCCTGCGATTAGCAATCAAGCAAATGCGCCTGCACTTACGCCAGCAATACAACCATGGGCTTGGATTCACAATATTTTTAGAGCTCTAGGGGACAATTTTGCTGCAGCCACGAACGGTAGAGATTCTATAATCTTTATTGATACAAATCCTGCCTTTGGAATTTATACTGAATTGGCTATTACTGCATCTGACAAATTGCTCTGCCCAGTAAATGCAGACGATTCTTCGAGGACAGCTGCTAACGCGATGGTTATTCTATTGCATGGAACAATCCCGCCACACCCTATTTATGGTGCTTGGACGTTTGCAAATAGAGCCGCCACTCACGGAACTCATGTGCCGTTAATTCATTTGCTGATTGGAAATAGATTAACACAATTCGAAGGTGCAGCAACAGCATTTAACGCCCTTTCTGATGCGTCCGCCCAGTCTCTTTATAATATTTATAGCTCAAGCCCAGGCTATTTTACTCCTAACTCAACAGCTGTAACTGATCTTCAGAGTTTCAAAAATAATTATTCTGCACTTTTGAGGGATTTCAATACGGCCGGTGTGGTTACTTCGCATTTAGGCAGAAGGTTGAGCCAAATGAGCGCCAATTATTACGAGGTTCATGGTCAAAGGGTTCAATTGAATAGGGCGAGAATTCAAGAGTGCTTGGATGCGGTTGATTCAATCATTGCAAGAATATAAAATCATTACGAATGTCATTGGGTTGCACGAGTCAACCTTAGAGCATGCCGAAAACGGTAAAAAAGCTTTCCCCATTAAGCATACGTACATGAAAGAGGTGGGTCAACATCCCAGCATCGTGGGTCATCCTAAAACCGAATGGTGGGTTACATGGTCCTGAATCTACACCGAAGACACCTTAAGCGTGAACCCAATAGTCGCTAACCCATTATTGTGATCAAAACTCGGCTTGGCCACCCAAAGCTCATTTCGTAAATTTGCGGTCACGATTGGCCATGACATTTACTTCGTATACGCATACCATTTCTAGCGCGGAAATTAGGGCTGTACTGGGCCTCGGATTCTCCGTTCAAAGCTCTTCGGCACCTGCCGAGCAGTTTATTAATTCCCATTTTCCCAATTTTGATCTTTTCCCCTTGTTAGAGACTGTCGATACGGTGTTGGCCGCACTGACCAAAACGACAATTTCCCGTGAGGTCATTCTCACAGACGGGCCGATGCCGAAAATGGAAATCCTGTTTTACTCCTCTGACTATAACGACGAAAATATCGGTCTTGTGATGTGGCGTACTTTCACGGTAGAAATCCAAGGCATCATAGTCGACCATGATTTTTTTCGAATACCACGGGCGGCCCGAGGGAAGGGCGTTTTTAAAAAGATCTTGCGAGCCTTTTTCCAACAATATGTCAATATTGGAGCCGGCAAAATTCGCGTCCACGCGGCCCTGGAAGACGGAGGCTTGGCTTGGGCCAAACTTGGTTTCAGGGCCATAGATAAGGCGGAAGTGGACGAAATTCTTAGAAAAGCCGGCGCAATCCTGGCCCCCGCACAATTCAACCTTGTGCGACTTCCTTACGATAGATATTATTCACAAAACCCTGCGGGACAAGCCTTTCCGATAATAAGGTGGGCAGAGATGTCGTTTATGGAGCCAATATTAAAGCAGAGCAATTGGCACGGCGTCGTCGACTTGACAAATCCCCAAGAATTTAGTAACTTCGTAGTCAATGCTTTTGAATAAAACTCATTTAAAAGAAGAAGGCTATCTGGCCGACGAGTTGATAGCAGAAAGTGGTATTTCATCCCTTGACAGGAAATGTATTGTCGCAAGGCACGCAATTGCGGATGGAGACTTCTCTTTGGATCAAGCACTGGAAGCATATGGCTTAACCAAAGAACAATATTCTGCGTTTATTGCTAACCAGCTTGTTTTGGAAATGCGGTCTGGATTAGATACTCTCTTAAGTTCTGTCAATTCACATCTTGATTATTCATCCCGCATTTTAGCAGTTACAGCCAGCATTGCCGTCATTGGTGAATTTTACAAGTTAGTTTTGGGTCCGGTCGATAAAGAAACTCAGCTCATTCAGGACCATTTACAAATACTTTCTCAAAATGTCATTTCTGGGAAAGTTGCTGTCTAACTGTTTCTCGAAAGAACAATAACTCATTTATTTCACTTTCATTTGTCCCCACCTTTCAGGTATTTCCGCCTTGCTTGTGTTGATTATAGAGACTATCACTAAATAGGAGGAACCATTATGTTGAAACGAGCGTTACCCCCTGCCATCCAGGGACTGTCCTGCGAAAGCTGTTCATGGAAGAGCGCAATTTGACCATTACGGAACTGGCAAAGGGCCCTGGCATGACCAAGGCCAATGTGTCCGACGTTCTTAACGAACGAGCTGAAATTAGCCCGGAAATGGCTGTTAAACTATCTGCGGCGTTTGGCAATAGCGCTACTTTCCGGACTAATTTGCAGACCAAATATGAGCTTTGGCACGCCGAAAGGTAAAACGGTCTAAAATCCGGCATTTTAAATTGCCGAAATGCCGCCAAGCGGCTCATGCCTGACAATGGGTGTCATAGGCAATGCAGGCAAGAATATCGTCTCTTTCGAGCTCCGGGAACTCCTGTGATCGGTAATTTGCAGTGTACCAGTTTTCGGTAACACAAGTGTACCAGCTGTAACCAGAAAGAACACATGATCTGATGAAGAATAAAGATAATAAGTTTCATTGAGATCTCTATCATTCCCCTGTCTTGATGCCTATGCCTAAGAAAACTCCTTCAAAAGATTAATGGGCGAAGCCCATTCCTTTGTTTTCTTTTTTGTTACTTTTTTCTTTGGCCGATCTGGCTGGGACGCTTACCTATGTTACATTTATTCGGTTATACATTTGGTTTATTTGTGCAGGGCACCTTACCTTTGTATGGCCGGAAGGAAGTGGAAGCGGGCTCTGCAGGAGTGCAACCTGCCAGGAATATATCCGGCCATTGAGGCATCTTCGTTCTTTGATAATGGTGCAAAAAAATAGCCTCCTTTGGTGATAAAGGAGGCTGTAACAAAAACTGTGTATTGGTCTTGTTTTGTCTTCAGGCAGCGCCAATGCTGCTTTTCCTATTTTTCATCCGGAAGCTTTCTCCGGAGAGTTTGATGATCTCACAACGGTACAGGAGCCTGTCGAGGATGGCGGTGGTAATCACCTCGTCGCCCAGGTTTTCAGCCCATTGTTTGGGTGACTTGTTGGTGGTGATCACAAAGGATACTTTCTCATGCAGGGCGTTGATAAAGTGAAAGAACGCGTTCGCTTCCCTTCTGGCTACTTCGATCATCATGATGTCGTCAATGACGATCAGATGGGCCTTACAAAGCCGCCGATATTCGACCATGGCCGACTTGGAGTTGTCTTTGGTCTTCAGGACGGTCATCAGGTGGTCCATGGTCCTAAAATAGGCCCTGTATCCGCCGAGAATGGCGTGGTAGCATAATCCCCCGGCCAGCATGGATTTACCGATTCCGTGAGGTCCCATGATCACCAGGTTAAAGACCTGGTCCAGCCAGGTGAGTTCTTTGAGCTGGGCCAGTTTGGATGGCGGCATGCCTTCCACCTGGGAACAGTTGAAGTCGGCCAGGTCGTGCCGTAACGGCAGGCGGGCGTCTTTGATTCTGCGTTCCATCTCCCGGCTGCGGCGATAGGTGAGTTCAGCTTCCAGCAAGGCGGATACAAATTGAAGATAGCTGCTGCCATCCGTAGCCGCCTGATCGGCCATGGCTTGTACTTTTTCGGCGATACTATGCAGCTTCAGCTGCTTGCACTGTTGATTGATCTGTGTTTTGAGTTTCATTCTTTACAAATTGCGAGGTCAAAAAAGGGGTTATCCATTCTGGAAGGCCTGTTCGTAGGTGTCCAGGCTGCTGGTATCAGGCTGTATGGCAGCCTTTTTGGCACTATGCGGATCCAGCAGAATGACTTTGGCCAAAGCGGGGTCCGGAACCTCTTTGTGGGCTTCCCGCAGACGGAAGGCAAGCAGTTCCCGGAAGAGGGTGGCGCTAAGGTAATTTTCCTGCAGGCAGGTATCCAGTACAGATTGGGTCAGGGTGGCGTCCACCTGGCTGGTGGCGTCTGCAATGGCTTGCACGTGGTCGCGGATGTAGCGGCCTCTCTCCTTACGGATGCGTTCTAAATACTCCTTTGCCCGCGCCGGGTCCTGGAAGCGGGCAGCCGTCTGGACAATGAGCTGATCGATCTTATGTGTCCGGTCCCGCTTGTGGTTGTTGTTGATGAGGCTGTGGCCTCTGCCTTCCGGCATCAGGTGTTTGCACAGGAAGGCGCCCCGGTCATCATGAATGTGCAACTCGAGGCCTTTTAACGCTAAGCGGACCTGAGCCCCTTTTTTGTAGGTGCCTTGCGGAACAGAATAGAAGTTGCCCCTAAAGGACACGGTATGATCCTTTCGCACGACATAGAGCAAGTAGGAAGGCTGTGCGCTGATCGGTATCCAGGTGTGTAGATGGGGCTTTTCCAGTATCCACTCCTGGAGTGGTATTTTACGGGTAGTGGTATGGGGCATGCCGTTACCGGTGCGCTCGAGCCAGCCTGTCGCCTCGGCCCGAAGCGTTTCCAGATCATGGTAGACCCGGCCATAGAGAAAGTTTCGTTTGACAAACTTCACGACGTTTTCCACTTTACCCTTGCTCTGAGGGTCCGATTTGCGGCAAAAATGGAGGTGGAAGGATTGTTCGGAGACATAGCTTTTAAAGACTTGTGTCAACAATAGCTCGCCCAGGCGCTCATCGACCAGGAAGAGCCGGTCCTGATCGTAGACCACTTCCCCGGTGATGCCTTCAAAGAAACAGAACGCTGCTTCATGGGCATCTACCGCGTCAGAGGCTGCAAAGGGGCGATCCAAAAAATGCACAAACTTCATGCGGGACCTGGACAGCATCATGATGAAGAAATAGACCTTCTTTCGCTTCTTTTCGGCGCTCGTCAGGAGGTACTGGCCAAAATCAGCCTGAGCCTGCTGCCCGTAAGGTAGGGACTCCACCATGAAAAACTCGCGGGGAGCATCTTCCAGCGGGATCTGGTACTTTTGCCGTATCCGCATCACGAAGCTGTAAACCGTCTTGGCCGAGACTTTTGGAAAGTCAGCATGATGCTCCTTTAGCCAATCATGCACCTGGGCCGAGCTGGCTGCCGGCGCCGCCAGCAACCGGCCTCTTATAAACATCTCATACAGGTCCAAGAGCTTGTCCTTGCTCTCCTTTCTTTGTAGAAACTCTTCAAATCCAGCCTCGGTCATACCGGAATACTTTTTTACGGTATTTCTGTGTAAACCCAATACCGAAGCAATTTCTCTTTGACTGCTCCCCTGGGAAAGGAGCCTTTGAACTTCCTGATACATGATCCAATCTTTTAATTTTCTATCCATTTTACAGTGCCGTTTTTATGGCCGTGCAAAACTGGAGGTTAATAATGGATCATGCATCCTTTTGGCTAAAAACTGGTACACCTCATTTACCGAAATGGTACATGCTGCTTACCGAAGTGGTATACACCGCTTACCGAAATGGTACACTGTCGTTACCGAAAACTGGTACACTGTTGGGTACCGACTACAACTCCGCCAGAACGGCGTCGATCGTGTCACCAGCTGCAAGGTATTCCAAGATGGCTGCAACCATATGGCGGGTATCCCGAATACTTGGTTTGCCATGATTAATATCGGCATTCAGCGTAATTCTTGAACGTAGATCTTCCTTCATTTTGGGCTGTTTTGGGCTATCGACGATTGGCTTTTTTTACTGCTGGGGTTGTTTTGGTAGCTTTCCTTTGTTCCCTATATAGGCTTTCTCGATAACTGTTTTGCTTTGAAACGAAGGCCTTGATCAAGGCCAGTAAGGTCTGCTTTTCCTGGTCATTCAATAGAGGCAAATAAAGCTCAATCTCCTGGTCAACAGTCACACCAGGTAAACGCCCTTTGCCATGCGCCATCGCCTTCACCTCGTCCCAGGTATTAGATTTGTCCTTGCCTTCCAGGTATCTCCGCCTCTCCATTCTTACAAGTTCTTTGCGTAAAGCATCCGCATTTGTTTGTGATATTTTCGTCATACAGATGATTACGAAATCACGACAATTCCAACCAATTTTCGTTACATTCATGGTGAAAAATCGCCTACGTTCTTTGTAATCGCCAAATTCGTGACTTTACTTGGCTCAGGCTAACAAAAATTTGATAACCAACATATTGGAGAGCGGGTGCATTTCCCGCCCTCTCCGCAACAAAAAATTCCGCACGGAGTGCGGGCAGTGCTGCTGTTGGTCTTAAGCCCCCCCTCACGGGATCGGCGCAGCCAATCCCTCCCTCCTCGCCAGACGTCAGATCAGATTATGTCTGACGACAAATCCGACGAGGGCCGCGGTATTTTTGACATTGAACTTCGTCAGCATATTTTTCCTGTGTGAATCGATGGTGCTGCAATTGACGAACAGGCGCTCGGCAATTTCCGGGTTGGTCATCCCTTCTGCGATAAGCTCCATGACTTCCTTTTCCCGTTTGGTCAACATCGGGGTGCCGGCATCGGGCGCATTGTTCTTAAGAATATGCGCCACAGAGAAATTGACGTAGACTTTGCCTTGCATGACCTCATGAAGCGCCGTCAACAGCTCTTTTTTTGAGGCATCCTTGAGCAAATAGCCCGAAGCGCCGTTCTGCAGGAATTTTCGGATCACACTGGCCTGGTCGTAAGTACTTAGGCCGATGATATGGATGCCAGGATAGAGCTCCTTTATTTCGAGGCAGAGATCGAGACCGCTTTTCTCGGGAAGTTGGATATCCATCAGGAGCACATCAGGCTGACGGTGTTTGAGTATGGCCATCAGTGACGAAGGTGACTTGGTACTGCCCAGCCACTCGATATCCTTTTCTTTTTCGAGTTCGAAACAGATACCGTCGATAACGATCTGATGGTCGTCTATGATGAATACTTTTATCACGATGTAGTAATTGGAATATCAATATTAACAAAAGTACCTTTTCCGGGGGTCGATTGGAAGTCCAGCGTTCCCTGCAGGTAACTCACTCGATTCTGCAAATTCAGGAAACCGATGCCGGTACTCGTCTTCAGGGTCTGGACATCGAATCCTTTCCCGTTATCTTCGACTGTAATGTTAAGTGCGTCGCTTCTTTTCACCAGTTGTACGGTTGCGGCCGTGGCGGCCGCGTGTTTGAGTATATTGTTGATCAGTTCCTGAATGATGCGATAGATGGCGGAGGCGGTGGCCGGCGAAACGGAGTTGTCCGACAGATCGTATGATCGATAGTTGATCTGCATGACCCCGCTGTTGGTGACGCCGTTGCAATAATCCTGCAACGCGGTGTCCAAGCCGAATTCGATCAGGGCCACAGGCATCATGTTGTGGGCGACCCGTCTCAGTTCCTGGATCGATCGATCGAGGTAGCCCATACTTTTGTCAAAGGCCAGGGCGCTCTCGCCACTGATGATTAAATTTTGTTTCATATTGGTGAAGGAATATTTTGCCACCGAGAGAATACCGCCAAGACCGTCGTGCAGGTCTTTGGCAAGGCGCTCTCTTTCTTCGTCCTGACCGATCAACACCGACCGGGTGGCCAGTAATTGCCGTTCTTTTTCCAGTTCGATGATCTTCTGTCGCTGGAGGCTCGCTTCGGACAAGAAGAGTCGTTTTCTGTTCAGGCTGTTGGAATAAAATAAAACACCAAAAACCGCGAAGATAACGAGTATAGCAGACAGGGCCCAGATAGCCCAGCGGTGTTCACGGAGGGTGAGTTTGCTGATCTTTTTTTCGTCATTCAGGCTATTGATCTGGGCCTGTTCTTTGTCGAGCGCGTATTTGGCCTCCAATTCCTGGGTATTTTTCAATATTTTGTCGGACACGAGCAAGTCTGCCAGGGAATCATGTGATTTTGTATAGCGATCAAACTGGGTAAGGTGGCCTTCAGCCAGTTCGATCCTGGCCTCTCGTTCATAGGCGTCTCTTAACGGGCTGAGTTCGCGTTCGGAGATTGTTTCGCTGATAGAGCTATCATTGAAGGTCGATGCGCGTTCATAATCATGGGCGTAAAAATAATAATCGCTCAGGCCGCCCCAGCCCTGGTACAACCCATTTGATGAAACCGATCTGCCAAGGACCAGGAGGTCCTCCGAGGCCTTTTTCAACAGTGGCAGCCGTTTTGTTACGGTATAAATGTGGATCTGCCGCATCAGGATACCCTGCCTGTAATCCGGATCATTGGTTTTTTCAGCCATCATCTTTCCTTCGGACAGCACCAATAAAGCCGTATCATACCTTTCCATACCTGCAAGAGCGTCGGCAAGCGCGAGGAAGGCCGACCGGTTCGCGTCCACTTTCATCGACCGGAACGTCGTTAACCCCTGTAAGCAGTAGAAATAACTCTTTTTATATTCCTTTAGGCTGTTATAGGTGACGCCGATATTGCAAGAGGCCATTGCTGAAAGGCGTGTATCGCGTATTTGTTCATAGATGTTGAGCGCCTTTAAGTAATAGTCGACGGCAGAAGCGTAGTCTTCCTTTTTTTCGCTGTAAAGGTTCGCGACGTTATTGTAAACATTCCCCAGCATCTTTTTGATATTGGCCTGTCTGGCGATCCGGACGGCGGCGAGGTCGAGCGAAATAGCCGAATCCATCGAGTTCGGCTGGTTGCTGAGGTACCAGGCCTTCATGCTGATGCCGCTGACGACGCCCGTTGGATAGTTGAGCTTTTGACTGAGTTGATAGTAGGCGTTTGCATAATAGTAGGTGGAATCGAAATGAGTATTGGCATAATGCACCCCCAGCCTTTCCAATGTCCATACCCTGTTGGTGTCTTCTTTGGAATGTGCCAATGCATGCAGCAGGCTGTCCCTTTGATGGGTCCATCCGGGTTGGGCAAACACAGGGGTAAGCCCAAAAGAAACTAAAACGATCAAGACCGTTCTGTTCATATTATGCATTGACGCTCCTGCAAAAGTGCGATTTTTCCCGCGCATAAAAATCCCTGTTTTGGGGGAGAGGGGAACGAGGAAACTTGGGGATACTTTTGAGGAAACAAATTATACTATGCGACATCAAACTATGCTGGTTGTTTTGGCGACGGCCTTTTCGGCCGTATGCAGTATCTGGGCTGAGCCGGGACGGGCGCAGAAACCGGAGATGACGTTGACCCCGAAAAAAGACGGCGCTTTTAAGGCGCAAGGCGGGTCAAGCATCGTTTTAGGGAGCCTTAAAGATGTATCATCGATCATGCAGATCACCCGAAGCAATATCGATGGGTATCTGCACAATCCGAGAGCGCTCGTCATCTCCAGGGAGCCAGATGCTGCTTCGACCCAACTATTCAATGCATATCAAAATGCTGAAGTGATACCGGAAATCAGTTTCAAATTGTATAAACCCGGCGACAACACAAAATATAAAATAGTGACGCTGAACGATGTAAAGATAGCGCTTGCGGTTAAGAAAGTGGTGAAGGACCCCAATAGTGCCAGCGGCAGAAAGCCTGCCCAGACAGCGGCTGGTGCGGGTAAGACGACCCAGGATTCGAACGGGGAAGAAAGTTTGTCTCTTAATTACACCACATTGGCGGTAGCGTATTATTCTGGCGGGAGCGGGACTTCGGCGGACGATTGGACTAAGAAATAAATTATTGCGTTATGAATATCGTCGATATACTGAGTGACAAAGCCTCAAAATATCCCGACCGCACAGCATTTATTTTTCTCGAAGACGGAGAAAGCAAGGAACAGAAAATTAGCTTCGGAGAACTGGATAAGCAGGCCAGGGTCATTGCAGCACTATTGCAGACGATGGGCCTGGAGGAAGGCAGCCGGGTATTGATCCCGCTGCCTTCCGGCCCACAAAGTCGGCAAGTTGCGGAGAGGGTTTGGCAATTTTAAATTCAATACCGCTGCCAGCTATGTTATTGTTGCTTTGCATTTTTAATTGCGAAATGTGAAAGTAAAGTCCTCAAGACTTTGCTTCATTCTCTTTTTCTCTTGGGCATTCATATTTTTATGCCAAACGTTTTTTAGTGGAATCTTGCCTGGTCATAAAAACACTATAAACTACAACCGAGTCGTCGGAAAATTCGAATACGACGGTTGGTCTATCTCTTCAGTCTCTTCGTGCAACCCGACAAAATTTTTGGCGACATTTAACAACGATTCTTTCTGGCCTTTCTCGGTTTGGTCAATGGTCTCAAATATAGCTCGATATACGCCGAATGCACCGTTGATGTTTTTCTTGCCCTGAAAGGTGCGATAATATTCTGTCAAGGTCTCTTCATCAAAATTGACCTTATTGAAAGTATTGTTCCGGTAGAACCAGGATAAAAACTCACGCTCTTTTCCTACCAGCAAGGCGTCAGTCATTCCGGATGCAAAGGCAAAACGCCACCACCATAACATACCGTTATTTGTAGAATCGGAATAAGATTTCGCCAGCAATACCAAGTTTCACAGAAGCCATGCCATAGCAATACTGGCTGACCAGCGCCGGAGATAACGTAATGTATGTCCACATTATTTACGCTTGCCGTTTGATTGTTTAGTCCCATTGTTGTAATATCAAGATCATGATGATTCCCGGCATCGAGCCATTCTCAAATAAATTTTGCTTTTTTGCATGATAATCCATTTGATGAACAAAGATATTTTAATCCCGACCTCACTTCTAACAAATTTCAAAGCGAGCCGCAAACATTTAGTTATTAAACCGTTAGGTTCGAAAGCCGCTTTAAATCAAAAAGACTTGACGCCCCCCTGTGGGGATCGGCGCAGCCAATCCCGCGCTCTAAATGCTACGAATGGCAGAGAGCGGATAGCCAACTCCGTCAAAGCCTTCAAGAATTTGTTTCGGATTACATCCCAGCCATTTTAGGAATTCCAAAATTAAATGGTATCTCTTTTCGGTCCGAGCTGTTGAAATAATGTCTTTATCGAAGCAAATTGGTTCGTAATGAGCAATTCTATTACGAAGGTCATTGATTTTGATTAAATCCTGGAAGACTGATTTTTGTTTAGTTCCGAACGGGCGATGGCGCAAGATTCCCAATAAGATGCTACCGGCAGCTGCAAATTGTTTAGTGGCGAACATATAAGTCCAGAATCCAAAAGTCAGTCTGGCGATCAACCTATCATGTGTAAATTCTGCTCCAAGCTTATGGATAGCCTCCTGCACAGATAAGGCGAGGGCTCTTTCCTGAGTACTGCAGGCGTTCAAATATCGTTGGAATCTGGGGGTTGAAATTGCC
>Ga0302326_10014349_pt1 | contig 16746 bp, 19 predicted proteins | sample Palsa_T0_3_FD_202264 | JGI IMG/M metagenome (GOLD analysis project Ga0302326, IMG submission 202264) | Peat permafrost microbial communities from Stordalen Mire near Abisko, Sweden - Palsa_T0_3 | ecosystem: Environmental > Terrestrial > Soil > Palsa > Peat permafrost | place: Sweden: Abisko...
GGAAGCGGGTCGGCGCGCGGGTCGTCCGTTCCGACCGGGAGGGCGCCGATCCGGCCAGCGTGGCCTTCGAGGCGGTCAAGGAGGGCATCGAGCTCGGCGTGGACGCCGTCATCGTGGACACGGCGGGCCGGCTGCACACCAAGACCGGGCTGATGGACGAGCTCGGCAAGATCAGGCGGGTGATCTCCCGGCAGGCGGGCGTGGACGAGGTCCTGCTGGTGCTCGACGCGACCACCGGCCAGAACGGCCTGCGCCAGGCCAGGGTATTCGGCGAGGCGGTGAACGTGACCGGGATCGTGCTGACCAAGCTGGACGGCACCGCCAAGGGCGGGATCGTGATCGCGGTACAGCGCGAGCTCGGCGTGCCGGTGAAGCTCGTCGGCCTCGGCGAGGGTCCCGACGACCTGGCGCCGTTCGAGCCCGAGGCGTTCGTCGACGCCATCCTGGGCGGCTAGCGCTGTAATTCGGCCACGGGATAACGGACCGGACGTCGTCAGACTGCGGAAACAGGTATTTGGTTATGCGGAAAACAGGTACCCAAAGCTAGCGCGCCGGTCCTGTAGTCAGGCAGCTCACGAGAACTATCAGCGTCGCTGGGACTCCGCTGCGGTAACAGCGACAGCAAAGTCCCAGCCATGCTGCTGGCCCTCCGCCAGCCGGCTGAGGTCTAGGTGAGCGATCTGTACGTTGCCCAGGATCGTTGATGGGCTCGGCGGATGAGGATCCTGCCCCGGGCCGCTACATCCTGACCGGAATCCGTCCGCGCGAAACTGGAGAACCGGGTCTGGCCGGGAGCTTCCCCGAGCCGTCCTTGAGGTTTTCGGTTGCCGCACGACGATAGTGGTTCGCCGGCTACCTGGAGCAGATGATCACACGCGAGGTGCCCGCGGTTGCGCCCCCGCCGCGACCTGCGGAATCGTCCTGCACGCCGGCCCGCACGTATTCCCCGTCAGCGACCGCATCGTCGCCGCGCCAGTCTCCGCGCTCTGGTCGTAGGCGGGACCGCACTCAGGGCGCGGGCGCTCCGGCCGGGGCTGGCCGGGCCGGCGGCTACTGACGGCCTTGTCGCGCGAGGCGATAACCTGGGAGATGGCGAGCGCGGCTGTCAGGTGTGCCGTGCCGGCCAGGCGCGGGGCCCAGCGCGCGAGCCAAGCCGTACCGGCTCGCGGCGCCTCGCGCTGACCCCTGGCACCTGCGCGAGAACGGCACCCATACGTGTTCGAGACACTCTCCGACCGGCTTACCCAGGTCTTCTCCACGCTGCGCGGCAAGGGACGGCTGTCCGCAGCCGACATTGACGCCACCTGCCGGGAGATCCGGATCGCGCTGCTCGAGGCGGACGTGGCGCTGCCCGTGGTCAGGTCGTTCATCGCCCAGGTCAAGGAACGCGCGTCGGGCGAGGAGGTCTCTGCGGCGCTGAATCCCGCCCAGCAGGTCATAAAGATCGTCAATGACGAGCTGGTCGCGATCCTGGGCGGCGAGACGCGGCGGTTGCGTTTCGCCAAGGTACCGCCGACCGTGATCATGCTGGCCGGGCTGCAGGGCTCGGGCAAGACCACGCTCGCCGCGAAGCTCGCGCTCTGGCTGCGCGACCAGGGCAATACGCCCCTGCTCGTCGCCGCTGACCTGCAGCGGCCCAACGCCGTCCAGCAGCTTCAGGTGCTCGGCGAGCGCGCGTCAGTGCCGGTGTTCGCGCCGTCACCCGGCAACGGGGTGGGCGATCCGGTCAAGGTGGCGCGCGATTCGCTGGCGGAGGCGCGGCACCGGCTGCACAACATCGTGATCATCGACACCGCCGGGCGGCTGGGCATCGACGAGGAGCTGATGCGCCAGGCCATCGCCATCAGGGACGCCGTCGATCCGGACGAGATCCTGTTCGTGGTCGACGCCATGATCGGCCAGGACGCGGTCAGCACTGCCCAGGCGTTCCTGGACGGCGTTGGCTACGACGGCGTAGTGCTGACCAAGCTGGACGGCGACGCCAGGGGCGGCGCGGCTCTGTCGATCGCCCAGCTCACCGGCCGGCCGGTGATGTTCGCCTCGTCCGGCGAGAAGCTGGCGGATTTCGACGTCTTCCACCCCGACCGGATGGCCTCGCGGATCCTCGACCTCGGGGACGTCCTCACCCTGATCGAGCAGGCGGAGCGGACGTTCGACGAGGATCAGGCCACGGCCATGGCCGGGAAGCTGGCCTCCGGGGAGGGCTTCACCCTCGAGGATTTCGTCGAGCAGCTGGCCATGGTGCGCAAGCTCGGGCCGATCGGGAACCTGCTGGGCATGCTGCCGGGGGCTGCGCAGAACCGCGAGGCGCTCAGCCAGATCAGCGACAGTGACCTGGACCGCGCGGCGGCGATCGTGAGTTCGATGACGCCCGCCGAGCGCCGCAATCCGAAGATCATCAACGGCTCCCGGCGCGCTCGCATCGCCGGCGGCTCCGGCGTGACGGTCGGTGAGGTCAACAGCCTCATCGTGCGGTTCATGGAGGGCCAGAAGATGATGCGCCAGATGATGGGCGGGGGGATGCCCGGAATGCCAGGCATGCGGCGCGGCTCGCAGAAGGCCGCCAAGCAGAAGGCGAAGAAGAAGCAGAAGGGCGGCCGTCCCGGCGGCACCCCTGGCGGCAAGCCAGCTAGCAGGCCAGCGGGCGGGCAGCCTGCCGGGACCGCGGGCGGGCCGCCGGCGGGCCTGCCGGGCGGACCTGGCGGATTCCCCGGCGCCCTGCCCGGCGGCGGCCTGCCGGGCGGCCTGACAGGCGGGATTCCCGGCGGCGACAGGGCTTTCCGGCTGCCGGCCGGGCCAGGGCAGGGCAGGCTGGGCGGCCCTCCGCAGAATCTCCCGCCCGGGCTCCGCGGACCGCTGCCGAACCGTCGCGGCCGTCCGGGAAAGAAGGGCAGGTAGACCCGGGGATAGAGCCCGTTAGACCTGGCGGAGACGGACGGGCGGCCGGCCCAGGACGCGGCGCGGGGCGATCGTAACGCCGCGGCGGGGACGGTAATTACGCCCTTGCGGACAGCGTCTGGCAGAATGTGACCGCAACTGCCGGCTTGGCGAGACCCTCTTACTCGCCGGGCCGCACCCATCCGGGCGGCACCGCCGGTCCCCACCCAGTATCCTGCCGCCCGCACCCGAATCCGCTGGGAGAAGACCACAGCCGTGGCTGTCAAGATCAAGTTGAAGCGCCTGGGCAAGATCCACGCGCCCTATTACAGGATCGTCGTCGCCGACGCCCGCACCAAGCGGGACGGGCGCGCGATCGAGGAGATCGGCAAATACCACCCCAAGTCCGAGCCTTCCTTCATCGAGGTCGACTCGGAGCGGGCACAGCACTGGCTGTCCGTCGGCGCGCAGCCAACCGACCCGGTCAGGAGGCTCCTGGAGATTACCGGCGACTGGCAGAAGTTCAAGGGCCTGCCGGGTGCCGAGGGGACGCTGAAGACGGCGGCCCCGAAGGAGGACAGGAAGGAAATCTTCGCCGCTGCCGTGCTGGAGACCCTCGGCGACGGCGCCGCGAGCCTCAAGGGGCGGGCGCCGAAGGCGAAGTCCGACACCGCGAAGGCGGAGCCAGCGGCGAAGCAGGCCGCGCCCGCCAGGGCCGAGAAGCCAGCCCGCCAGCCCAAGGCCGCAGACCAGCCGGACAAGGCAAAGGCAGCGGACACCGCGGATAACGCCGCCACCGTGAAGTCGGCCGAAGCCGTGAAACCGGCCGAAGCCGTGAAACCGGCCGAAGCCGTGAAACCGGCCGAAGCCGCGAAACCAGTGGATGCCGCCGCCAGTGCGGCGACCGACACCGCGAAGCCTGCCGCCACCGTCACCACCGCGAAGCCCGCGGATGCCGCGAAGCCTGCCGCCACCGCGAAGCCGGCGGACACGGCGAAGCCGGCGGACACGGCGAAGCCTGCCGCCACCGCGAAGCCGGCGGACACCGCGAAGCCTGCCGCCACCGCGAAGCCGGCGGACACCGCGAAGCCGGCGGACACGGCGAAGCCTGCCGCCACCGCGAAGCCGGCGGACACCGCCAAGCCGGCGGACACGGCGAAGCCTGCCGCCACCGCGAAGCCGGCGGACACCGCGAAGCCTGCCGCCACCGCGAAGCCTGCCGCCACCGCGAAGCCGGCGGACACGGCGAAGCCGGCGGACACGGCGAAGCCGGCGGACACCGCGAAGCTCGCCACTGAGGCGGACTCGCCGGCCGCGAAGGCGGCCGAGTTGACCAGCGATGAGGCTCCGGTGACCGCCACGGCTTCGGCCGCGGCGGCCGACGCCGGCGACGGCGCTGGGCCTGAGGCCCCGGCCGAGTCGGCCAGCGCCGAGTCGGCCAGCGCCGAGTCGGCCAGCGAGCCGGGCAGCGGAGAGTAACGTGCTTGAGGACGCCCTGGAGCACCTGGTGAAGGGCATCGTCGAGTACCCGGACGATGTCCGGGTCGAAAGCCGCGGGCTGCGCCGCGGCCGGGCCCTGGAGGTGCGCGTTCATCCCGAGGATCTCGGCAAGGTCATCGGGCGCGGCGGCCGGACCGCGAGGGCGCTGCGGACGGTGATCAACTCGCTGGCCGGCGACCTCTACGTCCGGGTCGACTTGCTGGACGTCGACGAGATCCGCTAGGGGCATGCAGCTAGTTGTCGGCCGGGTAGGCAGGCCGCACGGCCTTCGCGGCGAGGTGACGGTCCAGGTCCGCACCGATGACCCGGACCGGAGGTTCGCGGCCGGCGCCGTACTGGCGACGGACCCCGCTGCCGGAGGCCCGCTGACCGTGGTATCGACGCGGTGGCACTCGGGCAGGCTGCTCGTCACCTTCGCCGGGTCAGGCGACCGCAGCCAGGCGGAGGATCTCGCCGGGACTTGGCTCCTGGTGGACTCCGCCGACGTGGGCCGGCCGGAGAATCCCGATGAGTTCAACGACCATGAGCTGATCGGGCTTGACGTGCTGACGACTGACGGGGATCTCGTGGGTACGGTCAGGGACGTACTGCATCATGGCCAGGACCTGCTGGTGGTCCATCCCGCCGCTGGCTCAGCGCGCGATGCTCTCGTCCCGTTCGTCACGGCGATCGTTCCCGAGGTGGACATCGCGGCCGGCCGGCTGGTCATCGATCCGCCGCCTGGCCTGCTCGACCCAGACGCCGCGGGCTAGGCCGGCCGTGCCCGGGCGGGGGAGGAGGCGCCGCTGTGCGCATCGACATCATCACGATCTTCCCTGAGTACTTCGGCCCGCTCGGCGTCTCGCTGATCGGCAAGGCGGCGGAGCGCGGGGACATCGTCTTCCGCGTGCATGACCTCCGGGCCTGGGCCGGAGGCCCGCATCATGCCGTGGATGACGCGCCCTACGGCGGCGGCCCTGGCATGGTGATGAGGCCGGAGCCATGGGGCGAGGCGCTGGACGCCGTGCTTGCCGCGGCCGGCCCGGCGAGGCTGATCCTGCCCAGCCCGTCCGGCACGCCGTTCACGCAGCGGACGGCGGCCGAGTACGCCCGCGAGTCCCGGCTGGTGTTCGCCTGCGGCCGGTACGAGGGGATTGACGCGCGCGTAGCGCAGGATGCCCGCGCCAGGATGGCGGTCGACGAGGTGAGCATCGGCGACTACGTGCTGGCAGGCGGGGAGCCGGCCGTGCTGGTCATGATGGAGGCGATCGCCCGGCTGCTGCCCGGTGTCATCGGCAACGCGCGGTCTGCCGCTGACGATTCGTTCGGCGGTGGCGGCGGCGGGCCGATGGCCGGGCTGATCGAGGGGCCCGTGTATACCCGGCCGCGGGTCTGGCGCGGCCATGAGGTGCCGCCTGTGCTGCTCTCCGGGGACCACGCGGCCATCGCCAGGTGGCGCCGGGACGCCGCGCTTCGCGTCACGGCCGAGCGCCGTCCCGATCTCGCCGTCCGGCTGGCGGCGGGGCAGGCCGCCGCAGCCGAGACCGGTGCCACGGACGCCCCGGCGGGCCTCGATGCCAGGGATCGTGAACTGCTCTTCGACGCCGGTTTTCCGGTCAGCGGCGAAGATGTGGCACACTGAAAGCCGCCGCCTGGCGTAGCCAAGCTCAGCGCGGGCGTGCCAGGGGGCCTTAGGCCCCGCCGAAGAGACCGATGCCGCGCTGTTGCAGGCGTGCGCGTGATCACGACTGAGGAACCACAGCGATGCATACCGCCATTGCCGAACTGGAACAGGCACAGATTCGCTCCGACATCCCGGAGTTCCGCCCCGGCGACACCCTCAAGGTGCATGTGCGGGTCGTGGAGGGCAGCCGGTCCAGGATCCAGGTCTTCCAGGGCGTGGTCATCCGCCGTCAGGGCGGCGGCGCGCGGGAGACCTTCACCGTCCGCAAGATCAGTTACAGCGTGGGGGTTGAGCGGACCTTTCCCGTGCACAGCCCGTCCATCGACAAGATCGAGGTAGTGACCCGGGGCCGGGTGCGCCGCGCGAAGCTGTACTACCTGCGGTCGCTGCGCGGCAAGGCAGCCAGGATCCGGGAACGCCGCGACATACCGGCCCGCTGAGCGCGGGCCGGCCCAGGTGGCTAGACGTTCTGCGGGGGTTAGTGCCGATACCGCCCACGCGACCGCTGGTACCGGGCACGCGATCGCTGGCCCACCTTCCGCGCCCGGTGGCGGCGGAGACATTGGCGCGCGCCGGCAGCGCTAGGCTCGAATCCAATGATGGACGACCAGAGCACACGTGACGGGGCCCTGACAGCGGCGGGCCAGGGTGGCGGGCAGGCCGTCCCGGGCGCGCAGCCCGCTGGCCGGGATCCGGCGGTGCCGGGCCCGCCCGGGCCGGGACAGGCGCCGCTGGAGGCGTCCGGCGGATCCCCGCCGGACCCAGGCCCGGCGGCGGGAAAGCCGAGGAAAAAGCCGAAGGGCAGGTCGTTCTGGCGCGAGCTGCCGGTACTGATCGTGATCGCGCTGGTCATCGCCCTGCTCATCAAGAGCTTCGTCGTCCAGGCTTTCTTCATACCGTCGCCGTCGATGGAGAACACGCTCAAGGTCGGCGACAAGGTGCTCGTGAACAAGCTCGTCTATCACTTCCGCTCGATTCAGCCGGGCGACATCGTGGTCTTCAACGGAGCGGGCTCGTGGGACCCGGTGCCTTCGCCCGCCAAGGCCAGCGCCGATCCGCTGGCGCGGTTGTACGACGATGCCGTGCTGCCGGTGTTCCGCTCGGTCGCCGGGCTGTTCGGCACAGAGCCAGGGCAGACCGACTACATCAAGCGCGTCATCGGCGTGCCTGGCGACACCGTGGCCTGCTGTACGGCCGGCCTGGTTACCGTCAACGGCGTGCCGCTGCAGGAGAAGTCCTACCTGTACCCGGGTGACCCGCCGTCTCTTACGCATTTCAGCATCAAGGTGCCGCCGGGCCGCCTCTGGGTGATGGGCGACAACAGGAGCGTCTCCTACGACTCGCGCGGGCACATCGGCGATCCCGGCGGCGGGACGATCCCGGAGAGCCAGGTCGTCGGGCGGGCGTTCATGATCGTCTGGCCGCCCAGCAGGTGGCGCATACTCCCGATTCCGGCGACGTTCGGCCAGCCCGGCGTCACCAGCGGTAAGCCGGCCGCGGCCGGCCGGTCCGCGGCGGCCAGCCGGTCCGCCGCCGAGAGCCTGTCCGAGCCCGCCATGATCGCCAGGCCGGCCGCCCCCTACCTGCCACTGGAAATCGGCTTCGCCGGCGCCGTGCCGATCACCTGGCTGCGGCGGCGCTCCCGGCTGCGGGTACGCGGCCGCAGGCAGCGTCAGGGTTCACGGTGAGGCCATGCTCGCTTCACAGTGGCGGCATCCCGGCCACACGCCCAGGCGCTCCGCCGGGCTGACGGGCTACGAGCGCGTCCTGTCGCGGGCCGGCCTTTCCCCGGTGGCCGGAATCGACGAGGCGGGCCGCGGCGCCTGCGCGGGGCCGCTGGTGGTGGCGGCGGTCGTGCTCGATCCACGCCGGGTGTCAGGTCTCACCGAGCTCGCGGACTCCAAGGCACTCTCGCCGGCCGCCCGTGAGGTCGCCTACGGGCAGGTCATGCGATCGGCCGCTGCCTGGCACGCCGTCGTGATTCCCTCCACCGACATCGATGCGCTGGGCCTGCACGTATGCAACCTGGCCGGGATGCGGCGCGCGCTGGCCGGGCTGGCCTGCCAGCCCGGCTACGTGCTCACCGACGGCTTCGGAGTGCGCGGCCTGGCGGTTCCCGCGCTCGGCATGTGGCAGGGAGACGAAGTCGCGGCCTGCGTGGCCGCTGCCTCCGTGGTGGCCAAGGTGACCAGGGACCGGCTGATGACCGCGATGGACGACCGCTACCCGGCCTACGGCTTCGCCGGCCATAAGGGATACTCCACCCGGGCTCACATGGACGCGCTCGCCGCGCACGGGGCCTGCCCGGAGCACCGGTTCTCCTTCGCCAACGTGGCGGCGGCTATGGCGAGCCGGGCGGCCGGGCGGCGGATGGCTGACAGCCGGCGGTGGGCGGTGGCCGGCCAGCCGGCGGCTAGTGCCCGGTGTCCGGTGGCGGGGCCACCGGTCGGCGGCTGATGGGGGAGAATGGTCTTATGGTTGACCTCGTCGGTCGTGCTCCCCGGGGACGGGCCGGTCAGGAGGGGAGTGCATGAGCGCGGAGGATCTCGAGAAGTACGAGACCGAGATGGAGCTTCAGCTCTATCGCGAGTACCGCGATGTCGTCGGGCTGTTCAGTCACGTGGTGGAGACCGAGCGCCGGTTCTATCTCACCAACCAGGTGGACCTCAATGTCCGGACGGCCGACAACGGTGAGGTGTTCTTTGAGGTCACCATGCAGGACGCCTGGGTGTGGGATATGTATCGCCCCGCACGATTCGTTAAAAACGTACGGGTAGTTACCTTCAAGGACGTCAACATCGAGGAACTCGCCAAGAGCGACCTGCAGTTGCCGGACGAGAAGGAGCAGGGCTTCACCTGACGCGTGCCGCGGCATCAGAGCACGCGGGACTGACAATCCGGCGCCGTCATCCACAGACGCCGCGTTTCCGCCGGATCCTCCACAGCGGATTTCCCGTGCCAGCCTGGCATCACCCGGATCAGCCATCTTCGAGTCGGAGGTGGTGTTACTTGAATCCGAAGGATGTCCTGGGCAGGCAGGGCGAGCAGCTGGCCGTCGATCACTTGCAGCGGGCCGGCCTGCGGATACTCGACCGGAACTGGCGGTGCGCGGAGGGCGAGGTCGACATCGTGGCCGCGGAGCGCCGGACGCTGGTGATCTGCGAGGTGAAGACTCGCTCAGGTGTCAGGTACGGCACTCCGCTGGAGGCCATCACCCGGCAGAAGAGGAACCGGCTGCGGCGGCTGGCCATCCGCTGGGTGGTCGCGCACGGGGTGCTCTTCGACGAGATACGCGTCGACGTCATCGGCGTGCTACGGGCCGAGTCGGGCGGCTTTACCGTCGAGCATGTCCGGGGGGTGGGCTGAATGCCGGTTCCGTCGAGTGACGGAGGGCGCGCAGCAGAACCTCCTGGACCGCTGCCCCTGGTACACCCGCGCCGAGCGAACTACACTCCGAACTCACGGCGGAAGGTTCGCAGGGGGTGCGGCGTGTTCGGATCGGCGGGTGTGCGGATTTCCATCGGCGTCGGCATTCTGGCGATGGTGGCCGGCGGCACGCCGTCCGCCCTGGCGGCTGGGTTCGCGTCGGCTGGGCGGACCGTGGCCGGCGCTACCAAGCCGCCCGGTTACGTCATCGTGAGCTCAGAGCTGACCGCACCGCAGAGCGATTTCAACACCATGGGTACCGCCTCCTGCCCTGCGGGTACGGTGACCTGGGGCGGGGGGATGTACTTCGAGTCTTACCAGATTCCAACGTCCTCGATCAACTCGAGCTACTGGACTGGCAGCTCGCCTGGCGGCTGGACGGTGCACGTCAACAACACCGGCACAGGCAGCGATACGGTTGTGGTCTCAGCGATCTGCGCGAAGAAGCCGTCGAAGTACCAGGTCGTATCGACAACCGTCGACGACCCGTCCGGAGCACAGGCCAGCGGGGTCGCGACCTGTCCCGCGAAGACAGTGATCCTCAGCGGCGGAGTCCTTTCCACCGCGGATCAGGCGTCGGTGTACTTCACGTCGGCGTATCCGACCAGCAAGCGGACGTTCCAGGCCTACCAGTACAACGGCAGCAGTAACGACCAACCGTTCTACGTGCATGCGCTGTGCGCTGCCAAACCATCCGGCTACACGATCAAATCAGCCTCATCGACCGTGCCCGCCGGCCAGCAGGGGGTGGCGATCGCCGCCTGTCCGGCAAAGACATCGGTGATCGGCGGGGGAACCGGCATCAGTGTCCCGGGCCCGGCGGAAATCCCGACCGCCGCGAACCCAAATCCTTCCGGCTCCTCGGAAGGGCAGCCAAGCGAGTGGGTGACGATCAGCTCGAACGCCCTCGATGTGGCAGTGACCGACTACGCCTACGCGATCTGCGCCAACTGATCAGCCCGCTCACGAGGTCGGCCAGATGGCGGGACCACGCGCATCATCGCTACCGGAACGGTCCGCGAACCGTCAGGCCACAGGCGCACCAGCACGGCCCCGAGTGAGGCTCACGCGGGCAGAGTGATGAGACCGGACCCGCCCGGCCATCGTCGACAGCGGCGAGGCATGGCCGCGGCGAAAGGCTTGTCGACATGCTGACAGTTATTACGTTCAGATGGTAGTATAAAATGTATGGCGAAAGAGAAGGCAACCATTACGCTGGATCGCGCTAAAGCAGCCGCGGCCCGGGCGATCGTCGGTGCCAGCTCCACGTCGGAAGTCATCGACGTGGCCCTGGACCAGCTCATCCGGCTCGGCCGTCTCCGTGCCGACATCGCGGCGTACAGCCAGCAGCCGCCGACCGAGGCCGAGGTCGCCCTGGCGCTGCTGGCCGACACCAGCGGCCTCGCCGACGACACCGACTGGGAGACGCTTTACATCGGCGAGTCGTCGTGACCGCTGACCCGCGCCGCGGCGAGGTGTGGCTTGCCGACCTGGACAAGACGCGCCCGGTCATCGTGCTCACCCGCGATCCGATGGGCCGGCTCCTCAACGCGGTGATCGTAGCCCCGGTGACCTCCACCGTCCGCGGCGTCTCCACCGAGGTGCCCGTTGGCAGCGACGACGGCATCCGGCATCCCTCGGTCGCGAACCTGGACAACGTCCAGCTGGTCGCCCGCGACCGCTTCCGCCGGCGGGTCGGGCGGGCTCGTCCCGCAACCATGGCCGCAGTGTGCGAGGCCCTCTCGGTGGCGGTGGATTGCGGTGGTGCCACCGTCCCATAGAGCAATCCCGATCCGCCGTCCGCGCTGGCGTGCCGCGGTTCACCCGGCTGGCACGGTACTGGCCGTGCCGGGCGCCTTCGGGCTGCCCGGCACGGCCAGCTCCGCGTCGGTGGTTCCTGGTAACGGCTGGTGGTTCAGAAGCGGATCTTGTGCCAGGTGAGGCCGGCGTCCGATGTCCGCAGCAGCCAGTTCTCGCTGCGCTCGCCGGGGTTGCCCACCACGACCCAGCCGACGGTCCGGCTCGGGTAGGACAGGCAGCTCAGGCCCGGCCCGCCGCCGGTACCGGGGATCTGCAGTTCGGTCCAGGTCTTCCCGCCATCGGCGGAGCGGTCCAGGAAGCTCGCGCCCGAGTTGGCGGCGAGGGTGATCACCTGCGGGCGGCCCGGCGGCACGGCGATCCCGACCGCGTCGCCGCCGGACGGCGCCTGCCCGGCCAGGTGCACGATCTGGCCGCCGTCGGAGGAGGTCAGCACCTCCTTCGGCTCGCTGCCCAGGCCGGCGCCGCCGGAGCACAGGAACGCGACGTGCGCGGCGCTGGCCGCTGCCATGCCGGTCAGCCCGTAGGCGATCTTGTCCGGCCCGTGGCCCGAGTCCGGGCAGCGCAGCGGGTACCGGTGCCAGCGCGTGCCGTCAGTGGTCGCCCATACGTGCGTGCTGCTGGTCCCGACGGTGCTGGCGCTGGCGAGCCAGGCGGCCCGGCCGGACACCGCGAGGATGGCACGCGCGGCCGTGAAGTGCCCGGCCCGGGCCCAGTCGTCCCGGCCCGCCGGGCTCGCGAACAGCTCGTCCGGCTTGCCGCCGGGCGGCGCGACCACCGCGTACACCCTGCCCGCGGACGCGGCCACCTGCTCGACCGCCCCGCCCAGGGACACGGTGCGCCAGCGCGCGCCTCCGTCACGGGTGTACCGCAGCCCCGGGCCGTACAGCCACCCGTCCGCCGCGCTGGCGAACACGACGCTGCTGACCGCGCCGCCGACCCGGACATCGGGGGCGCCGGTGAAATGCCACTGCCTGCCGCCGTCGGCCGTGACCGCCAGCCGCGCCGCGCACGCCCGGCGCGGCCGGCAGCCCACGCTGCCCAGGACGTACCCCGAGCGCGCGGAGACGAAGCTGGCCGAGGCCGGCGCGAAGCTGGCCGGCACGGCGGCGGCCGACACGGCCCCGCGCAGCGGTAACCCCGGCAGGCCGTAGTGCGCAGCCGGGTGGACGGCCGCGAACGCGAGCAGTCCCGCAACAGCCAGCCCGGGCACGGCGCGCTGCGCAATTGTCCTGATCATGGTGGTTCCCTCCAAAGCTTGTCCTTTTCCTGCGCTTTGAGACGGCGCCGGACCATCGCCGGTTGCGCCCGTTTCCCGGGTGCCCGCCGGGGCTGCCGCCCCCGCCAGGACGCCACGCCAGCGGCCAGGCCCCCCGCACCAGAAGGCCCTCCGACGCCTGCACATGTTCACCCGCACACCGGGCGCCGTCACCACGGCCGCCGGCGCTGGCTTCCGGCCTGTCCTACGGCCCTGGCTACCAGCTGCTTGAACCGATCATCTGGCCGTTGCGGGCATCAAAGACCACGAGGCCCCACCCGCCGCATCCGGCGATCGTGGCGCTGTACGGCCTGGAGTAGATGACCCAGGCGAGCTCGTTGTGGTTCAGCGGCGTCAGGGAGCCGCCCGGATTCTGCCGGGCCGGGAACCTCGAGGAGTAGCGCGCAAGGATGAGACGGTACCGCGAGAAGAACTCCCAGGGCCCGCTCTCATTCCACGCCTGAGCAGCTGACCACGCCCGAGCGGCTGACAAGGCCGGCTGATCGGACGGCAGCGGCGGATTCAGGGTAACGTCGCCCTGATCCAGCACGAGCCGTCTGGCGAGTCGCCCCGGCGCTGGCATCGAGCCCGGGCTGGCCGATCGCGCGCACATTCCCGCTGCCCGGCTGTCCGGTGAATGTGGCGTGAAGCCAACCGAATTGAAGATCGCCCTGGCCACGGCCGGGTCGGGGCCGATCCCGATCTCGACGAGGACCCGGTGGTACCAGAGCTGCTTGAGCGGCCCGCCCCACCCGGGATTGCCTTCGAGGACAACCTTGCCCGAGGCAGTGGTCACCGGCCGTGCATCTGAGGGAGAACTGCCCTGCTGGAGCCATACCCCATCCCGGCCGGCTGGCGCACCCGGCAGCGGGGCCGGGCAGCTCGGGGCGCGGTTGTCCTGCGGGCCCACGAACGCCGTGGGACGAGCCGGGAAAGGACCGCCACAGAACAAGGTATGCATGCCATCAACAACTGGCCAGCCAGCAGGCACATCGACATGGACCCCGTGGTAGCTCACGGCACGCCATCCATTCGCGGCGGCAGCCGAAGGTCTCTTCGCCGCTGCAGGGGCAGAGCCTGCGCTCGCCGAGCACCCCGCAGTCACGCACATGGCGACGAGAAGCATCCAGGAGCAGATTCGCGTGGCGTGCCGCACACCTGCTTCGACGCACGTGACACGCGCCGGGTTCCGGCAGTCCGTCAATCCTGGCAGGGAACTGGCTATCTCGCTGTCAGCCGGAAGGTAGGCGCCTCGGTCGACGGGCTGGATCAGACGACGGACCTGCGGCGTGCCACCCTGATGGCGCCAACCTGGACCGCGAGCAGTAGGCACACGAGGATCACAGGTAAGACGTGCTGTAGTGGCCTGGACGAGGCGCCATGTGCCGAGTTGCCGTGGCCCACGAAGGCCGTGAGCAGAAAAACCACCGCAGCTACGGCCGGGTGCATGACAAGGCCTACGCGCTTGGACACGTAGTAGTTGTAGGAGATTCCGAAATGGATCGGAACGCGCGCGTCACTCGGCAGGGTGACCGCGCCGTAACAAGAGACGCAGATCATCGCGAGCAGGACTGCGCCGCCGACGACAAGTGCCGCTGTCACCGCAGCACCTCCCCGGAACGCTTCATTACCATCCCTCCATATTCGTCCGCAGCAGGCTGGAGCCGGCGCGTGCCGGGGCCAGCGGGGTTGTCCGTGCCTGGCCAGATGATAGTCATGCGGGATCCCGGTTAGCCGTCGGCTAGGGGGGGCGCTGGCCGTAGCCACAGGCCGGCAATCTTGCCGTCATCGTCGAAGATGACCTGACCGGTCGCCTCGCCGGCCTCGAAGCGCAGCGGGACTTCGACCACGGTGTGATCGCCGGCCCGGTGGGCGAACGGCTCGCCCATCCCCTCATAACGGCCGATCATGCCGACCGTGCGCGCCCAGCCGCTGGCCAGCCGCCCGGCGTCGCCGCCTTCTCGCATTCTCGCGTTGAGGTCCCGGCGCGCGTCTTCCCAGCGGCCCTCGGTAAGGCAGGTGACAATCGCGGCCGCCCGGTCCACGGCGCCGGGCGGGACGTCCGTGCTCATCAGGGCGCCGGTGCGCGGGTCGACCGGATGACCGAACCGCTGGAACGCAGCCTGCCGGGTGGTGCCCAGGACATCACCGATCTCCCTCCAGCTATGGCCGGCGGCCCGCGCCCGGTCGACGGCCTCCTGCAGTGCCTCGCCAGTGGCGGCCGACAGCTCTCGTGCCGCCGCCATGGCAGCCAGCGGCGAGCCGCCGGTGCGGGCCAGCCCGTCCGCCAGCCGGGCCGCAGTGTCGCGGATCCTGCTCGCCATCTGGTCTGCCGGGGCGGACCCGCTACCCGCAACGTCAAAGCTTCCATGACGCTCGGCAGTTGTCAATGCTGTATTAACGTCACCCCGCCCGCTGCCGCCTGCCAGCTCCCTCTTGCGCCGTCCCGCGCTGCGGCAGGTGGCGCCGCAGTACCGCCGCCGTCTGCCTCTCCCATGCTGGGGTGGTAGGTGACGCCCGCACGCCTCGCACGCCGCCGGTCCCGCAACCTCTGCCATGACATCGCCTCAGCCTCATCACGCGGATTATCCGTGCTCGCACGAAATTGTAAACCGTGCCGGCCCGCCTGGCACGGAAAAGCACGATCAGCGCCCGCTGCCACTGCGCCCAGAGCCCGGTGCAGCCGGGTATTGAACAACCTGGCGCCGACAAACTGGCTGTACTTCTCCACAGCTGGGCAGTGTCGCCGCTGCCCGTCCACAGCCGCAGAATCGGCAGCCCCGCGACGCACATGCTCCGGCAACGTCGGCACCGGAGGTGTTGCCGAAATGGCACTCGCACGTACCCACGCGATCACGCTGGTCGGCGTCCAGGGCCACCCTGTCGAGATCGAGGCTGACATCGAGAACGGGCTGGTTGCCCTCCTGCTTGTCGGGCTCCCGGACACGGCCCTGCGTGAGGCCAGGGACCGGATCCGCTCGGCCATCGTCAACAGCGGCGAGGCATGGCCGCAGCGGCGGATCACGGTAGGCCTGTCGCCTGCCAGCCTGCCCAAGCGCGGCAGCAGCTTCGATATCGGCATCGCGGTAGCGATCCTCGGGGCGGCCGGCGTCATCCCCGCGGCGAGCCTGGCGGACCTGATGTTCATCGGCGAGCTCGGGCTCGACGGCCGGCTCCGCCCCGTCCGCGGCGTCCTCCCGGCGGTGGCGGCGGCCGCGGCGGCCGGGTTCGGGGCCGTCGTGGTGCCGGCCGACAACGCGCCGGAGGCCGCTCTGGTCCCTGGCGTCAGGGTTATCGCCGCTGCCAGCCTGGGCTCGCTGCTGGGCTGGCTGCGAAGCGGCTGCCCGGCGGCCGGAACAACGGGCGCCGCGGTATGCCAGGGCGGCTCGCTGCCGTCGGGCGGCAGCCGGGCCGCCGTCCGCCCGGTGGCCGCGGACCGCGACCTGGCCGAGCTCGTGGGGCAGCCGACCGCCCGGCTGGCTGCCGAGATCTGCGCGGCGGGCGGGCATCACCTCCTGCTGATGGGGCCTCCCGGGGTCGGCAAGACCATGCTGGCGGAGCGTCTTCCGACAATCCTGCCGCGGCTGGAGCCCGCCGCAGCCCTGGAGGTCACGGCGATCCACTCCGTCGCCGGCACGCTGCCGCCGGGCGGCCCGCTGATCAGCGAGCCGCCGTTCTGCGCGCCGCACCATACGGCGACGAAGGCCGCGATCGTCGGCGGCGGCAGCGCGAATATCCGGCCCGGTGCCGCGTCGCTGGCGCATCATGGCTGCCTGTTCCTCGACGAGGCACCGGAGTTCGCCAGGGACGTGCTTGACGCGCTCCGCCAGCCACTGGAGTCCGGTGAGGTCGTGGTCGCCCGCGCGGGCCTGACGGCGCGCTTCCCGGCCAGGTTCACGCTGCTGCTCGCGGCCAACCCGTGCCCCTGCGCCCGGGCGGCGGCATCGCCGGCCGGCTCACCGACGCCCGGCTCAGCGATGCCCGGGCCGGCGGCCGCGCGCTCCGCGTGCGTCTGCGCTCCCGCGGCCCGCCGCAGGTACCTGGCCCGGCTGTCGGGGCCGCTGCTGGACCGGGTGGACGTGAAGGTCGAGTTCCTGCCAGTCGGCCGCGCCGAGCTGCTGAGCGACCGGCAGTTCACCGAGCCAAGTTCGGTGGTCGCCAAGCGGGTGGAGCTGGCCAGGGCGCGGGCCGCGTTCCGGCTGCG
>Ga0302326_10014353_pt1 | contig 16744 bp, 14 predicted proteins | sample Palsa_T0_3_FD_202264 | JGI IMG/M metagenome (GOLD analysis project Ga0302326, IMG submission 202264) | Peat permafrost microbial communities from Stordalen Mire near Abisko, Sweden - Palsa_T0_3 | ecosystem: Environmental > Terrestrial > Soil > Palsa > Peat permafrost | place: Sweden: Abisko...
GCGCGCGAGCGATTACCCGCTCGCGCCCGTGATCATGGATGCGTATCGGGACTCGAAGTCGCTGGTCATGGAGATCGATCTCAACGAGATCGAATCCCCCGACGTGCAGACCGAAATGCTGCAGAGCGCGGCGTTGCCGGAGGGAAAGACGCTGGAGCAGATCGTCGGACCCGCTCGCTATGCGCATGCGCAAGAGCTGGTGCGCGACGTCGGCCTCGACCTGTCGATGTTCAGTGGGTTCGCACCGTGGTTCGTCGCCGAGGCGGTTTCCCAGATGCAGCTCGCCCAGCTTGGCTTCGACGCGCAATCGGGCGTCGAGATGTTCTTCATGGGGCGCGCCCGCGGCGACGGCAAGAGCATCGCGGGGCTGGAGACCGCGCACGAGCAAATGGCGATCTTCGAGGCGATGCCGATGGAGGCGCAAGCCGACTACATGATGTCGAGCCTGGAGCAGGCTCACGACCTGCCGAAACAGGTGAACGATATGGTCCAGGCCTGGCGGCGCGGCGATACGGGATGGTTCCAGACCGAGATCAAAGCCGACCTGGGCAAAGACCCGGCGCTCTACCAGTCGCTGGTGGCGGCACGCAACCGCAAGTGGATCGCGAAGATCGAGGCGATGCTCGACGATGACAAGAATTACCTGGTCATCGTCGGCACCGCTCATCTGGTGGGACCGGACAGCGTGATCGAGCTTCTCAAGAAAGACGGGGTCCGCGCTGCCCAGCGTTGAAGTTCGAGCTACCCGCCCGTCGATCCGGCTGCGGGATGCTCCGCCTTCCACTCCTCCATCCGCTGCTCGCGCTGCGCCTTCGCCGCGGCGACGATGCCGGGTAGCGCATCGCGCTGCGTCTGCGTGAGCACGTTCTGGTAGACATTGGTCCAGGTCTGGCCCATGAGCTGGATGCGCGTCGCAGCATTCTTCTGGGCCGTCGCGATGAGGGTCGCATAGGCCGCCGTATCGGTCGGCGGCGTGCTCGCCAGTGCTTCGCGATTCGTCCGCGAGCTGCTCCGCAAGGCCTCGAACTGGCTCTTCTCGCCGGCCATGATCGACTTGACCTGGGTCTTTTGGGCGTCGGTCAGGTTCAGCTTATGCAATACCATGCCCATGAATCCGCCATGATGATGCCCGTGCCAGTGGTGCCCGCCGGGGCCCTGAGCGGGCGGCGGGCTGGTGTCCGCTGCGTACACCGCCAGAGCCGACATCGAGACTGCCAGACAAAGGGCGGGAACGACTTTTCGTACGGTGAACATTGAGACTTTCTCCTCCGTGTTACGGTGATGAACAGTCTACGTTCAAACGGCCGCGGCAAAGCTCGCGTTGACGCAATGTTGGGTGGACTGCATGCAAAGAATTGTCAATTCGTTTACTAGGCCGGAAGATGGCGGGAGACTGCGTCCAAGGCGGGAATTTCTCTTATGACAAGCACGCTCAACAGGTCGGATACCGGATCGGCGGCGCACGATCCGCGCGTCCTCTTGGTGGACGACGATCGCGAGCTTTGTCAAATGCTCGGCGAGTACTTGAGCGCGGAGCATTTCGAGGTCAAGAGTGTGCACGACGGAGGCGATGCGCTCGCTCTGCTCGAGGTCAGCGACTTCGAGATCCTGATCCTCGATGTGATGCTGCCGAGCGTCAGCGGCTTCGATGTACTGCGCAAGCTCGGCGCCGCCCACGGCACCCCGATTCTCATGCTGACCGCGCGCGGCGACGACGTGGACCGGATCGTCGGCCTCGAGCTCGGTGCCGACGACTATCTCAGCAAGCCCTTCAATCCGCGCGAGCTGGTGGCGCGCATCCGCGCCATCCTGCGCCGGGCGAGCAGCCGCCCCGCGCGCGGCGCAGTCGCCGACGAGATCACCGTCGGGCCCATCGTGCTGCACGCGGGCATGCATCAGGTCCGCGTCGCGGAGCGGCCGGTCGCACTCACGGGCGCGGAGTTTCGCGTACTCGAGATCTTGATGCGGTCCGCGGGACAGGTGATCTCGCGCGAATCGATGACCGAGCAGGCGCTCGGCCGCAAGCTCGTCCCCTACGATCGCAGCATCGACACGCACATCAGCAATTTGCGCCGCAAGCTCGAGCTCGAGGCCGGCAAGAATCCGGAGATCAAGAACGTGCGAGGTTCGGGCTACACGCTCACCTGCGCGCCGAAGTAGGCCCCGTATGCACAGCCTTTTCGTGCGCATCTTCGTGCTGTTCTGGATCGCGATGGCGATCATCGTGGCCGGCAGCATCGCGGTGACCTTCACCGTGGCCGCGCGCGAATACGAGTCGCGCGAGTTCCAGCGCCGTCCGGCGACGGCGGTACAGGCCTCGGAGGTGCTCGCGAGAGGCGGGGTCGATGCGTTGCGCACCTGGCTCCTCGCCAACCGCCACTCCATGCCCGATCGCGACTTGTACATCATCGGTCCGAACGGCGAGGACATCCTCGGCCGCCCGCTCTCCGAGAGTGCCGAGCGCCGTCTGGAATTCTTCCGCGAATCGATGTCCGAGGGCGAGCCTCCGGCGTTGCCGCCGGGAGCTGTCCCCGGCCGGCCGCCGCCGCCCCGCAACTTCCGTCCGCAGCGCGCGCTGGCGCAGATCGTGGCACCGGACGGCACCACCTATACGGTGCTGCTGGTGCCGCGGCGTCCAAGCATCTTCGGCGCGCTGAGCCTGCCCGGGATCTCGGCGCGCATTCTCGGCATCGCGCTCGTGGTGAGCGCGTTCGCGAGCTGGTGGCTCGCGCAGCATCTGAGCGCGCCGATCCGGCGCATGCAGGAAGGCGCACGCGCGCTCGCCGGCGAAAGCCTCGATGTACGCGTGAGCGCGGGCCTCGAGGACCGCAAGGACGAGCTCGCGGTCCTCGCGCGCGATTTCGACGCCATGGCCGATCGGCTGCGCGCCAATCGCGGCGCGCTCACGCAGCTGTTGCGCGACATTTCCCACGAGTTGCGCTCGCCGCTCGCGAGGATGCGCCTCGCGCTCGGCCTCGCGCGACAGCCGAGCGCCGATACCGTGCGTCAGCTCGACCGCATGGAGCGCGAGATCGAGCGTCTCGACGTCCTCATCAGCCAAGTGCTGAAGCTTGCGCGCCTCAACGGCACCGATGTGCCCTTTGAGCGCGAGCCAGTCGACGTCGACGAAGTGATCGATGAGGTCGTGCGTGATGCCGAATTCGAAGGCACCGCCAAGGGCTGCCGAGTGGAAACCCACGGGGCGGCAGGCAGTGTCGTGAACGGCAGCCGCGAGCTGCTGCGCAGTGCGATCGAGAACGTGCTGCGCAACGCCGTGCGCTATAGTCCGCAGGGTGCGCACGTGGAAGTCGCGGTCGAGCGCAACGCGGCGGGGCTCACGATCGCGATTCGCGACCGCGGACCGGGGGTCCCGGCGGCCGAGCTCGAGCGCATCTTCGAGCCGTTTTACCGCGTGGCCGAATCCCGCGATCGCGACAGCGGCGGCGAGGGGATCGGTCTCGCCATCACCTCGCAGGTCATGAAAGCCCATGGCGGGACGGCGCGGGCGGAGAACCGCGCGGGGGGCGGCTTCGAAGTGCGGCTCAACTTGCCGGCCACGGCGCTGGCGGCGTAACAGGAGCGATGATGAGCCTGTATCAGGAGGCCTGTCGGTACATCCCGGGCGGCGTGAACTCGCCGGTACGGGCGTTTGGCGGCGTCGGCGGCGAGCCGATCTTCTTCAAGCGGGCGGCCGGCGCTCACTTCGTCGCGGCGGACGGCCGCCGCTTCATCGACTACGTGGGCTCCTGGGGCCCGATGATCTTGGGTCACGCCCATCCGCAGGTGATCGAGGCGGTGCAGCGTGTGGCGGCCGACGGTCTGTCCTTCGGCGCGCCGACGGAGTTCGAGACGCAACTCGCGCGCCGGGTGACCGAGCTCGTGCCCTCGATCGAGCTCGTGCGCTTCGTGAGCTCGGGCACCGAGGCGACCATGAGCGCAATTCGCCTCGCGCGCGGCTTCACCTCGCGCGAGACCATCGTGAAGTTCGAGGGCTGCTATCACGGCCACTCCGATTCGCTTCTGATCAAGGCCGGATCGGGGGCGTTGACTTTCGGCGTGCCCACCTCGCCCGGCGTGCCGCGCGAGCTCGCGGCGCATACCGTGACCCTCTCCTTCAACGACTCCGACCAGGTGCGCGATGCCTTCCGCCAGCTCGGATCGCAGATCGCCTGCGTCATCGTCGAGCCGGTCGCCGGCAACATGAACTGCGTGCCGCCGGCGCCGGGCTTTCTCCGGACGCTGCGCGAGGAATGCGATCGGGTTGGTGCGCTGTTGATATTCGACGAGGTCATGACCGGCTTTCGCGTCGCTCTCGGCGGCGCGCAGGCGCTGTATGGCGTGCGTCCCGATCTCACCACGCTCGGCAAGATCATCGGCGGCGGCATGCCGGTGGGCGCATTCGGCGGCCGGCGCGACATCATGGAGCAGCTCTCTCCGCTGGGGCCCGTCTACCAGGCGGGGACTCTGTCGGGAAACCCGGTCGCCATGACGGCCGGTCTCGTCACCTTGGAGCTCGTCGCGGCACCCGGCTTTCACGAGCGGCTGAACGCAAGCACCGATCTGCTCGTGCAGCGTCTCGCCGGCGCGGCTGCGAGCTGCGGCATTGCGCTCACCACCAATCACGTGTGCGGCATGTTCGGCTTCTTCTTCACCGAGGAGCGGCGCGTCGACAGCTTCGCGAAAGTAATGGCCTGCGACGCCGAGCGCTTCAAGCGATTCTTCCATCGCATGCTCGAGGAGGGCGTGTACTTCGCGCCCTCCGCCTTCGAGGCGGGATTCGTGTCGGCCGCCCACTCCCCCGCCGACATCGACGTGACCATCGCCGCGGCGCTGAAGACGTTCGCGAGTCTGCGCTCCTAGCCGCATCGCAGAGGCGCATCGAGTGCGGGCGTACGCGTGGTTCTTGGGAGTCCTGGTTGCAGCCGGGTTCGCCGCCGCGGTCATTGCATACCCCGTCTTCGAGCTGACCTCGCGCATCGCTCCCTGGCCCTTTCACCGGGTTTACGGCCGCATCGCCATGCTCGCGGCCGCCGCCGCGCTCGTCTACTGGTGCAGGCGTTTCGGCGTCGCGAACCGTCGCGACCTGGGGTACGGGTTGCCATGGGCGCGCTTCTGGGCGCTGGCCGCTGTCTTCGGCGGCATCGGCATCCTCACGGCGGCCGCCGGAGCCGCCTTCCTGCTCGTGCAGGGAATCCGCGTCGTTGCCGATCCGGCCTCGCTCGCCTCGCCCGCACATCTGGCGCATCTCGGGCTCGTTGCCCTCTCCTCGGGGGTGGCGGTCGCCTTGATCGAGGAGACGGTGATGCGCGGCGCATTGCACAGTGCCATCGCGCGCGAATCGGGCGAGCTCGCCGCGCTGTGGCTCATCGCGCCGCTGTTCGCCGTGCTGCATTTCTTTGCCAAGACGCATATCGACGCCGCGGGCTGGATGAGCGGCTTCGACTTGCTGTCGCGCTCCTTTGCACCGCTTGCAGACCCGGGCGCCGTGCTCGATTCATTCCTCGCCTGGATGGCCGTGAGCCTGGTATTGAGTCTCACGCGCCTTCTCACCGGCAACATCGCCGTCGCGATCGGCTTGCACGCGGGCTGGGTGGTGGTGCTTCGATTGCTGCAGGAAGCCACCGGCTCGGGCACCACGCACTCCGCGTGGGTCGGACGTTTCGACGGGCTGCTCGGCTATTGGCTGCTGCCCTGGGGCGCGGCCATCGCCCTCGCGCTGTGGTCGACGCGCGGCGCTTGGGTGCCCTATGCGTCGGGCGAGCCGAGCGGCGCGATCAACGCCAGTCTGTCCAGACGCTCGAGCGGATCGTCGATCTCGAGATAGCTCTGCTTATCGGCGAGCGGCAGCGGCAGAATTTCCGCGAGGCGGTGTCCCACCCACGCAGCATCGTCCAGGTGCATGTCGATGGTCGCGTACACCTCGCCCAACTGCGGCAAAACACTGCGCAGCAGCGCCGCCAGCCGCGCATGGTGCGCCGGCACCGGGAGCGCGGGCTGCGCCTCGATCCAGTTCACTTCGCCCAAGTTCAGACCGTCCGCTTGACGGCTGCGCGCGACGATCCGGAAGCGCTGCCGGCCGACGCAGGACAGGCCGAGCAGTCCGTCCGCGAGCTGATGGAAGTCGGTGATGGCGGCCGCCGTGCCCACTTCGTACACCTCGGTATCCCCGGTGCCGGTTTCCCGCCCCTCGCGGATCAGCACGACTCCAAATCCCGAGCCCTCGCGCATGCAGCGGCGCACCATGTCGTAGTAGCGGGTCTCGAAAATGCGCAGCGGCAACGGACCGTCGGGAAACAGCACCATGTTGAGCGGGAACAGCGGGATCTGGGTCACTGCGGCCCCGGAGCGCGCGCGGCCTCGCGCGCCCGGAGCGCGGCGAGCAGCTTCTCATGCAGGCCGCCGAAACCGCCGTTGCTCATCACGAGCACCTGATCGCCGGGCTGCACTTCCGCGACGATGCCCTCCACCAGTCCCTCCACGCTGCCCTCGAGGCGGGCGCGCCGCCCCAAAGGCGCGAGCGCAGCAGACAAGTCCCAGCCGAGCTCCGGCGCGTTCAAGAACCAGGCGCTGTCGGCAGCCGCGAGCGCCGGCGCGAGCTCGTCGCGATGGACGCCGAGCTTCATGGTGTTCGAGCGCGGCTCGAGCACAGTGATGATACGCGCCTCCGGCAAGCGCGCGCGCAAGCCCAACAGCGTGGTCTCGATCGCCGTCGGATGATGCGCGAAGTCGTCATACACCGTCACGCCGCCCACAGTACCGCGAATCTCCATGCGCCGCTTCACGCCGTGGAATTGTCCGAGAGCGAGCGCTGCGCGCTCGGGCGCAATACCGACGTGATCGGCTGCCGCGATCGCCGCGAGCGCGTTCATGACATTGTGCTCGCCGAGGAGCTGCCAGCGTACCTCCCCCACCTCGCGGCGATCGCGCAGCACCGTGAATTCGCCGCATGCCTTACCCGGCGCGAGCGTCGCGCTCCACTCATCGGCCGCCCGCAGCCCGAAGGTCTGGCAAGGCGTCCAGCAGCCTTGAGCAATCGCGGCTTCGAGCTCGGCGTCGGCGCCGTTACGCACGATGCGACCCGAGCCCGGTACGGTGCGCAGCAGCTGCGCGAACTGCCAGCGTATCGCCGCAACGTCGGGATAGATATCGGCGTGATCGTATTCGAGGTTGTTGAGAATCAGCGTTCGCGGCCGGTAATGCACGAATTTGGCGCGCTTATCGAAGAACGCGGTGTCGTACTCGTCCGCCTCGATCACGAAATGCGCCGCCACCGCCGCCCCGCCTGCCGCGCCCGCCACCGCCGCCCCGCCTGCCGCGCCCGCCCCGGCCGCCCCGCCTGCCGTGCCCGCCGCATCGCCGCCGCGCGCATCGCCGCCGCCGAGCCGCGCCGTAGCGTCGAAATTGCTCGGCACGCCGCCGATCAGAAATCCCGGCTCGAGGCCGGCATGCTCCAGGATCCACGCGAGCATGCTCGCGGTGGTGGTCTTGCCGTGCGTTCCCGCGACCGCGAGCACGTGGCGGTCCTTGAGGACGTGTTCCGCGAGCCACTGCGGTCCCGAGGTGTAGGCCATGCCGCGATCGAGCAGTGCCTCGATCACCGGACGACCGCGGCTCAATGCATTGCCCACCACCACGATGTCGGGGTCGAGATCGAGCTGCTCGGCGCCGTAGCCCTGGATGAGCTCGATTCCGAGCGCCGCGAGCTGGTCGCTCATCGGCGGATAGACGTTGAGATCCGAGCCGGTGACTCGAAAGCCGGCGGCCTTGGCGATCGCCGCCACGCCGCCCATGAAGGTCCCCGCGATTCCTAGGATGTGCACATGCATGGTCAAGACTTCGGCAACAGCTGCTGCTCCAGGGCCATCGACAACAACAGGTAACCGACGCTGATGGCTACGCCGAGCCCGAGCCGCGCATCGAGTGCGGCTCGCCATATGTTCGCGCACGCGAGCAAGTACCACACGAGCCCCAGCAACAGGAGCACCCCGAGGGGGACCGCGGCCGGGCCGTCGAAGCCGATGATATTCAGCAACGTGCCCAGCGGATAGAGCACCAGCTCCGCAAGCACGGCGACTCCCAGGAGCGCCGTGCCGGTCTGCAGGAAGCGCTGCCGCTGCCGGGCGATCGCCAGCACCACCCACGCGAATGCGAGCGGCAGGAGCACGGCGAGCGCGACTCGTGTGAGAATCTGGCCCGCGGGCGGCGCCGGCAGCAGCGCGCCGATCACCTCGAGCAGCGCCGCGGCGGCCGCGACCAGGCAGAGCAGCAGCACCGAGGCGGGAAGCTGGGCGGGGGACTTACGCCAGAGCGCGATGTCCAGAAACGCTTTTGCAAATCTCAGCATCGCTCGATTCGGTCATAATGAATCTTCAAATTGTACTGGATCGACGGCATGGCCGATGTGATTTGGATCGAGCGGGACGAGGAGCTTGCGCAGCTGGCGCAGGCGCTCTCGCGATGCGCCTCGATCGGCCTCGATACGGAATTCATGCGTGAAAGGACATTCTTCCCGGGACTATGCCTGCTGCAGCTCGCCGCGGGCGAGCGCGTCTGGTGCGTCGATACCTTGCGCTGCGGCAGTCTCGATCCGCTGGTGCCCGCGCTCAACGCGCCCTCCTCGCGCAAGGTCATCCACTCCGCGCGTCAGGATCTCGAGGCGTTCTATCTGAACGTGAAACGAGTGATCTCGCCGATATTCGATACCCAGATCGCGGCGGGCTGCATTGGACTCAAGCCGCAGATCGGCTACGCGGATCTGGTGAAGACGCTGCTCGACGTGAGCCTGCCGAAAGGGCAGACGCGCACCGACTGGTCGCGCCGTCCGCTCACCGCGGCGCAGCTCGAGTATGCGGCGGACGACGTCGCCTACTTGAACGAGACCGCGGATCGGCTGAGCGAGCGTCTACGGGCTCTCGGGCGGGAGCAGTGGGTGATCGAGGATTGCCGCGCGCTCGAGGACACCTCGCTCTACGAGCCCGATCCGGCAGAGGCGTGGAAGCGGCTGCGCGGCTTGCACAAGCTGCCGCCCGCGATGCGGGCGCGCGCCAAGGTGCTTGCCGTATGGCGCGAAAAGACCGCGCGCCTGCGAAATCTACCGCGCGGCTGGATCCTTGCCGACGAAGCGCTGTTCAGGACCGCCGAGAGCTTGCCCGAGAGCTCCGCAGCGCTCGCCGCAGCCCTCTCGTCCCGTCGTCCCATGAGCGAGGCCCTCGCGGAGGGCCTGCTCGAGGAGCTGCGCGACAGCGTGCGCGGAGCGATGGACACCGCGCCCGCCGCGGATCCGCGCCCGACGCCCGAGCAGAAGGCCCTGGCGGACCGGCTCGCCGGCGTGGTCGATGCCCACGCCGCCGCGCTCGGCATCAGCACCGAAATCCTGGCGACGCGCGGTGAGCTCAAAGCGCTCGCCATCGGCGATCGCGACGTGCCGGCCCTCACGGGCTGGCGGCGCGCGGAGATCGGCGAGAAATTGCTCGCGGCTCTCTGACTCGCGGCGCTCTGAATGGAAGCCGCGGTCCTCAGGCCTTCCCGCGGGTCCGCGGGGCTCAGGGCTGCGCCGCGCCGCCCGCCACGGCGCCCGATACGGCGCCCTGAATGCTCTTGAACACCGTCTCGACGTCGGCATCGGCGTCGACGATGCGCAGAAGTCCGGCCTCCTTGTAATACTGGATGAGCGGCTTGGTCTGCGCCTCGAACACCTCGAGCCGCTTGCCGATCACCTCCTCCCGGTCGTCGGGGCGCTGAATGAGCCGCGCCTTCTCGCCGCACTTGTCACAATGCGCGAGCGCGCCGGCGGGCGCGGTGTAGATGTTGAACACACGCCCGCAGCCCTCGCAGATGCGCCGGCCGGTGAGACGCTTGAACAGGACCTTGAGATCGAGATTCAGGAGCACCACCGCTTCGAGCGGCATCTTGAGCTCGCCCAGCAGCCGCCCGAGTGCCTCGGCCTGCGCGATGTTGCGGGGAAAGCCGTCGAGGATGAAGCCCTTACGCACGTCGGGCTGCGTCATGCGCTCGCGGATCATGCCGAGCACCGTGGCATCGTCCACCAGCTTCCCGGCATCCATGGCGGCCTTGGCGGTTAGCCCGAGCGGCGTTGCGCGGCTCACGGCCTCACGCAAAAGATCGCCGGTCGATATCTGCGGCACGCCGTAGCTGCCCACGAGCCGCTGCGCCTGGGTCCCCTTGCCGGACCCGGGCGCACCCAAAAGAATGATTCGCATGATTCCCCGCGCCTGAAAGCGCGCTAACCTACCCGCGCGGGGTTCCATCGTCAAACGCTCCGCCCCTCGCCGGGCTGTGCCTGGCGCGCCCCGATCGGCTATCCTGCCGCCTGTCAAAAGCGGCAAGCACTCATGAAGCGCCAGACCCCCAAGAACGTCTTTTACGCCCAGTCCGGCGGAGTGTCCGCCGTCATCAACGCCTCGGCCTGCGGGGTCATCGAGACCGCCCGCAAGCATCGCGGCAAGATCGGCAAGGTGTACGCGGGGCGCCACGGTATCGTGGGCGCGCTCACCGAGGACTTGATCGATACCGGCAAGGAAAGCGCCGCCACCATCCGCGCGCTGCGCCACACGCCCGGGGGCGCGTTCGGCTCGGCGCGCTACAAGCTCGCCGGTCTTGACAAGAACCGGGCCCAGTACGAGCGGCTGATCGAGGTGTTCCGCGCCCATGACATCGAATACTTCTTCTATAACGGCGGCAACGATTCCATGGACACCGCCCACAAGGTGTCGCAGATCGGTGCCCAGATGGGCTACCCCATCGTCTGCATCGGCGTGCCGAAGACCGTCGACAACGATCTAGCGGTGACGGATTGCTGTCCGGGATTCGGCTCCGCAGCCAAATACATTGCAGTCGCGACACGGGAGGCGGCGCTCGACGTGCTCTCCATGGCGCGTACCTCCACGAAGGTGTTCGTGCTCGAGGTAATGGGCCGGCATGCGGGCTGGATCGCGGCGGCCGGCGGCCTCGCGGGGTCGCGCGCCGGCGACGCCCCGCACATCATCCTGTTTCCCGAGATCACCTTCGATCGCGGCGCCTTCCTCGAGAAGGTCAAAGCCTGCGTCGAATCCTACGGCTACTGCGTGGTCGTGGTATCGGAGGGCGTACGCAATGCCGACGGCAAGTTCCTCGCCGAGGCGGGTACCAAGGACGCTTTCGGTCACGCTCAGCTCGGCGGCGTGGGACCGGTGGTCGCGCAAATGACGCAGGAAGCCTTCGGCTATAAGTTCCACTGGGCCGTCGCCGATTATCTGCAGCGCTCCGCGCGTCACATCGCCTCGAAGGTGGACGTGGAGCAAGCTTATGCGGTGGGCAAGGCGGCGGTGGAGTTCGCGCTCAAGGGCAAGAACGCCGTGATGCCCGTCATCGTGCGCAAGTCCTCATCGCCCTACCGCTGGACCATCGGCGAGGCGCCCCTGGCGGCGATCGCCAATGAGGAGAAGAAGGTGCCGCGCAACTTCATCACGCCCGACGGATTCGGCATCACGCCGGCCTGCCGGCGCTATCTGCTGCCGCTGATCGGCGGGGAGGACTACCCTCCCTACACGCAGGGCTTGCCGCGCTACGCCACCATCAAGGGCGCGAGCGTCCCTAAGCGCCTGCGCACCCCCTTTGTGGTATGATTTTTGGCCCCGCTTCTATAAATAAAGTTATATTTTTCAATAACATAACATCTTCGAGATCAACGATGACCCTTGATAACGCCCTGTTCCTGGCAATCGGCGCCGGCATTCTCGCGATTCTCTACGGCGCATTTTCCGTGCAATGGATATTGAAGCAGCCCGCCGGTAACGCGCGGATGCAAGAAATCGCCGCCGCCATTCAGGCGGGGGCGCGCGCTTATTTGAACCGGCAATACACGACCATCGCGATCGTGGGCGTCATCCTGTTCATCGTGCTCGGCGTCTTCCTCGATTGGCCGACCGCCGGCGGATTCGCAGTAGGCGCGATCCTTTCCGGCCTGGCCGGATACATCGGCATGAACATCTCGGTGCGCGCGAACGTGCGCACCGCTCAGGCCGCGAACAACGGCATCAACGCCGCCCTCCAGGTCGCGTTCCGCGGCGGGGCGATCACCGGCATGTTGGTTGTGGGCCTTGGCATCCTCGGCGTTGCCGGTTACTACCTCGCCATGCGCCGCCTGCTGGGTGATACCGAGGATGCGCTGCGGGCCCTCGTGGGACTCGCCTTCGGCGGCTCCTTGATCTCGATCTTCGCGCGCTTGGGCGGCGGTATCTTCACCAAGGGCGCTGACGTCGGTGCCGATCTCGTCGGCAAGGTCGAGGCGGGCATCCCCGAGGACGACCCGCGCAATCCCGCCGTGATCGCGGACAACGTCGGCGACAACGTCGGCGACTGCGCCGGCATGGCAGCGGATCTGTTCGAGACCTACGCGGTCACGCTGGTCGCGACCATGCTGCTCGGCGGCCTGCTCATCGGGCCGACGGCGGTGCTGTATCCCTTGGTCCTCGGCGCCATCTCCATCGTCTCCTCCATCGTCGGGACGTTCTTCGTCTCGACGCGCGAGGGCGGCAAGATCATGAATGCGCTCTACAAGGGCGTGATCGTGTCGGGCGTCATCTCGGCGGCCGCGTTTTATTTCGTGTCGCAGAAGATCATGGGCGAGCATGCCATGAGCATGTGGCTCTGCACGCTCGTGGGCCTTGCGCTCACCGCCGCCATGATCGTGATTACCGAGTACTACACGGCGACCGAGTACAGTCCGGTGCAGCACGTGGCGGCGGCTTCGCAGACCGGCCACGCGACCAACATCATCGCCGGGCTCGGCGTATCCATGAAGGCCTGCGCTCTGCCGGTGATCGCCGTGTGCCTCAGCATCTGGGCGTCCTACCGGCTCGAGGGGCTGTACGGCATCGCCATCGCCGCCACCGCCATGCTGTCCATGACCGGCATGATCGTGGCGCTCGATGCCTATGGGCCGATCACGGACAATGCGGGCGGCATCGCGGAGATGGCCGGCCTGGATAAGAAGGTGCGCGACATCACCGATCCCTTGGATGCTGTCGGCAACACCACCAAGGCCGTGACCAAGGGATACGCCATCGGCTCGGCGGGTCTGGCCGCGCTCGTGCTGTTCGCGGACTATACGCACAAACTCGAGTTGGTCACCGGCCACGCGAGCGCGTTCGATCTGTCGAACCCGGCGGTCATCATCGGCCTGTTCATCGGCGGACTGATACCGTATCTGTTCGCCTCGATGGCCATGGAGGCCGTGGGCCGCGCGGCCGGCTCCGTCGTGAACGAAGTGCGCCGTCAGTTCCGCGAGATCAAGGGCATCATGGAAGGCACCGCGAAACCCGACTACTCGCGCGCAGTCGACATGCTGACGCGCGCCGCCATCAAGGAAATGATCGTGCCCTCGCTTCTGCCGATCGTGGTGCCGATCGTTCTCGTCGTGGTGGTCAACTGGCTGATGGGACCGGGCACCGGCGTGCTCGCCCTGGGCGGCCTTCTGATCGGCACCATCATCACGGGCCTGTTCGTCGCCATCTCGATGACCACGGGCGGCGGCGCGTGGGACAACGCCAAGAAGTACATCGAGGAAGGCCACTTCGGCGGCAAGGGGTCGGACGCGCACAAGGCCGCCGTCACCGGCGATACCGTGGGCGATCCCTACAAGGACACCGCCGGCCCCGCGATCAATCCCTTGATCAAGATCATCAATATCGTGGCGCTCTTGATGGTGCCGTTGCTCGGCAAACTGATCTGAGTTAGCCGAACCTCGCCTCGGTTAGGCCGGCGGCCCACCGCCGGCTTGGCTCAAATATCGAAGTAAATCGCGTCGGGCTCGGCCGCGCCGTCTCGCGAGGCCACCCGCAGATCCGGTTCCTTGAGCGACACGCGCGAGCGCGGCGGAATGCTGCGGGTCAGGAACACCGAGCCGCCGATCACGCTCTGCGCACCCACCACGGTCTGACCGCCGAGCACGGTCGCGTTCGCGTATAGGGTCGCCCCATCCTCGACCGTCGGATGGCGCTTGCGGCCGCGGATGATGTGTCCCGAGTCATCCTTGGGTAGCGACAGCGCGCCCAGAGTGACGCCCTGGTAGAGCTTCACTCCCTCCCCGATTTCCGTGGTCTCGCCGATCACCACTCCCGTGGCGTGATCGATGAAGAAGCCGCCGCCGATCTTGGCGCCCGGATGAATGTCGCAGCCGGTCTTGGAGTGCGCCCATTCGGTCATGATGCGCGCCATCATGGGCACTCCGAGATCGTAGAGCGCGTGCGCGATCCGATAGACGCTCACGGCGAGCACGCCGGGATAGGCGAGGATCACTTCGTCCAGATTGGTGGCGGCCGGATCGCCGTCGAAAGCGGCCTGCACGTCGCGCACCAGTAGCGCGCGGATCTCGGGCAGGCGGCTCAGGAACACCTCGGTCAGCTCGTGCGCCCGCGGCGCGCACTCGCCGAACTCCGAGCTCGCCTCGCGCTCGCGTCCGTAGCACAGACAATGCTCCATCTCGCGCTCGATCTTCGGCGCAAGCTCGCCGAGCGCATGCGCGACATAGCCTCCCAGGTTCTCGCGGTTCAAGTCGCCGCGCCCGAAATAGCCGGGATACATGAGATCGAGCACGCCCTGCAGGATGTGCGCGATCGCCTCGCGCGAAGGCAGGTAGCGGCTCGAGATGCGCCGCGCACGCTCATCGCCCAAGTAGCTCTCGAGCAATTCCTCGCTCAACCGCTCGAGCGCGCCCACCGGGGGCTTCGGGGCCACGGCCTTCATGAGCGCTTCAGGCGACCGCCTGCATCTTCTCGACGTCCTCGAACAGGCCCTCGAACAGGGCGCCCGACAGATAGCGCTCGCCGGCGTCCGGCAGGATCACGACGATGGTCTTGCCCGCATGCGCGGGCTCGCGCGCGAGCCGCAAGGCGGCGGTCATGGCCGCGCCGCAGGAGATCCCGCAGAGCATGCCTTCTTCGCGTGCGAGACTGCGCGCCACCGCGATCGCCTCCTCGTTGCTCACTTGCTCCACCCGATCGATCAGCGACAGGTCGAGATTCTTCGGAATGAAGCCTGCGCCGATGCCTTGGATCTTGTGCGGAGCGGGCGTCGGAGTCTCGCCCGCCAGGGTCTGGCTGATCACCGGCGAGTTGGTCGGCTCCACCGCGACGGTCAAAATCTTCTTCGCCTTCGTGTGCTTGATACAGCGCGACACGCCCGTCAGCGTCCCCCCCGTGCCCACGCCGCTCACGAAAATGTCGATCTTACCCTGCGTGTCCTCCCATATCTCGGGGCCGGTGGTCTTCTCGTGAATCGCGGGATTCGCAGGGTTGTCGAACTGACGCATCAACAGGTACCTGCCGGGCTCCGCGGCGGCCAGCTCCTCGGCCTTGGCGATGGCGCCCTTCATACCCTTGGCGCCGGGCGTCAGCACGAGCTTGGCGCCGAACGCAATCAGCACCTTGCGCCGCTCCATGCTCATCGTCTCGGGCATGGTGAGCACGCACCCGTAGCCGCGCGCCGCGGCGGCGTAGGCGAGCGCGATCCCCGTGTTGCCGCTGGTCGCCTCGACCAGGGACATGCCGGGTTTCAGCACGCCACGCTCCTCCGCGTCCCACACCATGGCGGCGCCGATGCGGCACTTCACGGAGTAGGCGGGATTGCGGCCCTCGATCTTGGCGAGGATCGTCGCACCGCTCGAGGCGTCCAGCCGGTTGATGCGCACGAGCGGAGTGCGGCCGATGGACTTGGTGTTGTCTTCATAGATAGGCATGGTGGGCACCTCGAATGTATCCGGCAATAACCGAATTTTCCCCCCAAGCGCGGGGGAAAAGCCATAGATCTTTGTTATGAGCGCCTGCCCGGAGGTTATAAGGGGTTGATTTGCAGGGACCCGGGTGTGATGGACAGGGGTTGTGGACGGGCGATGATGAAGCCTTGCACGAAGTCGATACCCATCTGCTTGACCTTGTCGAGCGAGAGCTGATCCTCGACCTGCTCGGCGACGATGCGGAAGTGCAGGCTGCGCGACAGTTCGATCATCGCACCGACCATCGCCTGGTTCACCGTGTCGACGGCCAGGTTCGCGATGAACGAGCCGTCGATCTTCAGATAGTCCATGGGCAAGGTTTTCAGAGTGGCGAACGAGGAGAGACCGCTGCCGAAGTCATCGAGCGCGAACTCGCAACCCATGCCGTGCAGCACGGCGATGAAGCGGCGCACGTAGTCGAGGTTCGCGACCACGGCGCTCTCGGTGACCTCGAAGCAGATGTCGCCCGGATTTGCGCCGGTGTGATCGAAGCAGTCGACCACGAACTCGAGGAAATCGGCATCGCCCAGCGTCTGCCCCGAGATATTGATGGCGACGCTGCGGCCCGGCGGCAGCCTCATGCCGCCGCGCCCGAGCGCCGACAGCACGGCCTGCACCACCCAGCGATCGACGTGCGGCATCAAGCGATAGCGCTCCGCGGCGCGGATGAACTCGCCCGGCGGCGCGCTCGGCTGCCCGCTCTCGGCCTCGAGCCTCACGAATACCTCGAGCGCCGGCCCGCGCTCGACGTTCGCCGAGGCGGGCACGATGGGCTGGTAGTAGAGCTCGAAGCGGTTGTCGCGCAGCGCCCCCTGCAGCTTCTGCAGCCAATGGATCTCGCCGGACTGGCGTGCGTTCGCCTCCTCACGCGCCGAATACACGTGCACGTGCACGCCGCCCTGCTTCTTCGCGACGTAGCACGCCGAGTCCGCCGAGTTCATGATGTCCTCGATCGAGCCCTCGCCGCGGCCG
>Ga0302326_10014354_pt1 | contig 16743 bp, 15 predicted proteins | sample Palsa_T0_3_FD_202264 | JGI IMG/M metagenome (GOLD analysis project Ga0302326, IMG submission 202264) | Peat permafrost microbial communities from Stordalen Mire near Abisko, Sweden - Palsa_T0_3 | ecosystem: Environmental > Terrestrial > Soil > Palsa > Peat permafrost | place: Sweden: Abisko...
TGCTATCTCGATCCCCTGCTCGATCACCGGCGCCCCCGTTGGACTGACACTGACGGCGTTGCAAGGCTCGGACGACCATCTGCTGCGAATCGCGGCCGCCGCCCAATCCATCCTGCAAGGAGCCTGAGATGGCCATACCCAAGCTGCATCGCGAATTTCACCCGATCGACATGTCTGGAGAAGGCTGGCAGCTGCCCGAAGGTTATCAACCGGGCGGCGGTGTGGACGAGAAGATCCTCTCCGGCAGTCTGGATGCGAAGAACCGGCGCGGCAGCCGCACACGCCTATTGCGGTTCCAGCCAGGGGTTTTCACGACCCAACCCTTCGTGCACGAGTACTGGGAGGAGGTCTTCCTGCTGCAAGGGGATCTGACGGTGGGCAATGACCCGAACGGTCACGGCGGGCAGCCCTTTATCTCGCCGACCTACGCTTGCAGGCCGCCTGGCGTGTACCACGGGCCGTTCAAATCCGAGGGCGGCTGCCTGCTGCTCGAGATGCATTACTTCGACCCGGCGTGAATATTGTTGACAAAACTTTGTCGCAAAGCTAGTAAATGGCTCTGGAGGAACGACCAATGCCCCTGACCGTAGGCAGGACCGAATTGCTCGTTGCCGACGATGACGCCGTGTTTCGGCAGGCCATTCATGATGCGCTCGGATTCAGTTCGCGGCTGCAGGAGATACGCAACGGGTTGGCCGAGCTGACCGGCCTGAGCGGTCCGGCGTATTCGATCCTGATCGCGATCGAGCATCTGAGCCGAGAGGCCGAGGTCGGTATCAGTGGGGTGGGCGAGCATCTGCATCTTTCGGGTGCGTTCGTGACCATTGAAGTCAACAAGCTGGTCAAAGCCGGACTGGTCGACAAACGCCAGCACCCCGAGGACGGTCGTCGCGTCGTCCTGACCGTCACCGGCCACGCTTCGCGTCTGTTGCACGATCTCGCGCCGATCCAGCGGCCCGTCAACGATGCGATTTTCGCGGCGCTCACTCGGACCCAGTTCCGCAATTTTGCTCAGATCATCGCCGCACTGGTCAACGGCACCAAGGAGGCGCTGCCGCTGTTGCATTTTCTGGCGAAACAACGGCGCCGTCAGGCATAACGGAAGCGCGAACATGCAATTCGATCAACGGGCATTTCGTAACGCGCTCGGGCATTTTCCAACCGGTGTGGCCGTCGTCACGGCGCATGCCGGGGATCGCAGTCCAGTGGCCATGACCGTGACATCCTTCAACGCCGTCTCGCTCGACCCGCCCCTGGTGCTGTTCAGCATCCGACGGGACGCCCCAAGCCTGCCCCACCTGCTTGCGGCCGACAGCTTCGGCATCAGCGTGCTGCGCCAGGATCAGAGCGCTCTATCGAGCCGTTTCGCCGACGGCCGCAGTGAAAAATGGGCGGGCCTCGAGCCGATCCGCGGCGCTACGGGCTGTCCGTTGGTCGGCTCTTGCCTGGCGAGCTTCGAATGCGTGCCCTTCGCGGTCCATGAGGGCGGTGATCACCGGATCATCATCGGCCGCGTGGCGAGTTTCGAGATCGCGGACGAGGGCGCGCCGCTGGTGTTCTTTCGTGGCCGCTATCACGCCATCGTCGGGCATGCCGCCTGAGCGGTGCGCGCCGAATCGACCTGCGGGAAGAATCAACATGAAGACCGGCTCCAATCATCTTGCTTCGCTCCGCGACGGGCGCACGGTATACATTGACGGCGGGGAAGCCGGTGACGTGACGGTTCACGCCGCGTTTCGGAACTCGGTGGCCTCGGCGGCTGCCCTCTACGATTTTCAGTGCGCCAACGCCGAGCTCATGACATTCGTGAGCCCGAGCAGCGGCCTTCGCGTGAACCGCGCCTGGGATCCGCCGCGCAGCTATGAGGCGCTGGTCGAGCGCCGCCGCGCCATGGAGGCATGGGCTGGCACCCATTATGGCTTCATGGGCCGTTCCCCCGATCACGTCGCCTCCTGCCTGACCGGTATGATGATGGCCCCGGAGGTATTCGAGGCCTACGATCCGGCCAGAGCCCGGGCATTGGCCGACTACTTCCGCTATGCACGCGATAACGATCTTTTCGTTACCTACGTCATCATCAACCCGCAGGCGGATCGATCCAAGGCCGCCCACGAGCAAGCCGATGAGTACCTGACCGCCGGCATCGTCGATGAGGATTCGAGCGGACTGACGCTGCGTGGCGCCAAGATGCTCGCGACCAGCGGCATCATGGCCAATGAAGTGTTCGTCAGCTGTATTCAGCCGCTGGGACCCGGCGATGAGAAATATGCCGTGTCGCTGGCGCTGCCGCTCAATACGCGGGGCATCAAATTACTGTCGCGCAAGTCCTACGAAGGCGCCGCACCGAGCATCTACGACAATCCGCTCGCCAGCCGCTTCGACGAGAACGATGCCGTCATTTACTTCGACGACGTCAAAGTGCCATGGGACCGGATCTTCGTCGCACGCGATACGGCGATGATGCAGCAGCAGTTCCATGCCACCCCGGCACACGTACTGCAAAACTATCAGTGCCAGGTGCGACTCATGGTGAAGATGCGATTCCTGATGGGCATCGCACACCGCATCGCCGAGATCAATGGCACGATTGGCCTGCCACCGGTACGCGACGCCCTCGGACAGCTTGCCGCCGAGGCGGGGCTGGTCGAGGGCATGGTCAGGGGCATGGAAGCCAAGGGATGCGTGCGCAACGGCTACTACGTTCCCGACACGCATCTGCTGTATGCGGCCCAGGTGCTGACTCAGCAGCTGTATTCCAAAGTCATCACCTCGATGCGCGACCTGGCTGGCGGCGGGTTGATCATGTTGCCCTCCAGTGCGGAGGATTTCGCGCATCCGGACATCGCCCGGATCATCGACAAGACGCAGCAATCCCCGAACGCCAGCGCCGAGCAGCGCGTGAAGTTCTTCAAGCTCGCGTGGGATGCGATCGGCTCGGAGTTCGCGAGCCGTCAGACCCAGTACGAAATGTTCTACGCCGGCGCGACCTTCGTCACCAAGGGACACAGCTTCCGCACCTATGATTGGTCCGCTGTCACCGGCATGGTCGATGCGCTGCTCGCGGGCTATGCGCTTGATCGCGGTGTGCCGAAACTGTCCGACGCGGGCGAAGTCGTGGTGCTGCACGCGCGCGATCCCTGGGTCGCAGCGGTATGAACAGCGCGATCAGGCGGCCATTTTTCTGGATATAAGGAGTTTCGGCATGACGGCAGATGAAAGTAACGCGGATCCCGGCGTCTCGATGGCGCGACGAACCCTGATCCGAAGGGCCGCCGGTATATTGGCCGGAACCGCCGCGACCAGCTCGGTGCTGGCCCAGGAGCCGAAGCCGGCGGGCGCCGCTGCTCCAGTGGCTGCCGCGCCGCTGATCACGACCAGCGAGGAAGGCTTCGAGATCATCGACATTCCGCACTACTCCGATGAGTTGATGAGCGTGATCAATCTGCACGAATTCGAAGGTGTCGCGAAGAAGAGGATCAGCACCCAGGCCTATGACTACATTCGGGCCGGTGCGGCCGATGAATTGACGCTGCAGGCCAATCTGGCCGCTTATGGTGACTACTGGATCCGGCGCCGTGTCATGGTCGACGTCTCGCACGTGGATACCTCGTTGGAGTTGTTCGGTCACAAGCTCGCTCATCCGATCATATTGGGCCCCATCGGTCTGCGCCGACTGCTCAATCCCGACGGCGATCGGTTGACCATCCTGGCGGCCCATAAGACCGGCGCCATACTGGTCGGTCCGAGGCTGGACCTGATCCAGGAACTCGCGAAGACCGATCAGGCGCCGATGTGGTGGGCCGCATCGCTGGGTCATGCCACGGCGCAAGACGCTCAGGCCTGGGCCAGGGAAAGCGAAGCGCAGGGCGCCTCCGCGCTCTGCGTCAGCCTGGATTATCCCTACACCGGCGCGCGTGATCGGCCGAGCCGCGATCATTGGGAGTCGCAATGGGCTGATACCCCCCGATACAACACCGGTGAGGGCGAAGTGACCTTCCAGCCGGGCATGGTCTGGCCCTATTTCCCCAACATGAACTGGGAATGGTTCAAGTGGGTCCGCGGTTCGACCAAGCTGCCGATCGTGGCCAAGGGCATTACCACCGCCGAGGACGCGCGGATGGCCGTCAAGGCCGGTGTCGACGCCATCGCCGTCTCCAACCATGGCGGCCGCACGCTCGATGGAGCGGTCGCGACGTTGCACGCGCTGCCGGAAGTGGTTGATGCAGTCAACGGCAAGATACCGGTGATCGTCGACGGCGGGGTCCGCCGGGGTGGCGATGTCATCAAGTGCATGTCGCTCGGGGCCAAGGCCGTCATGATCGGGCGGCCCTACTTGTGGGCCCTGGCGGCCTATGGTCAGGAAGGCGTTCAACGCGTGGTGGAATTGCTGACCGGTGAATTGCGCATGGCGTTGGGGTTGTCCGGCGCCGGGCATCTTGCGGCGATTGACCGCAGCCTGATCCGCCCGGCATGGAAGCCCTATCCGAATCCGTCAACACACGCCTGATTGCAGCTCAGCTACGGTAGATGAGAGAACCAATGATCAAGCCAGCGATAGACCCGGGATACGCCACACTCGAACTGATGCGTCGCTACGAGACCGCCGGCGTGGCGGGACGCAGACAATTCCTGACCGCCCTGGCCGCGATCGCGGCCGGTGCTTCGGGCGAAGCCTATGGTCTCGGGCCCGAGCCGGTCCAGCTCGATCAATCGGACGGCAAGAGATATCCACCCCAGCACGCCGACAAAGTCATGGAGCCGGTCAATATCCATGAGATCCAGGCGGTCGCGGAAAAGAACCTGGATTTTGCGACCTATGAATACATCACCGGCGGAGCCGAAGACGAACACACGCTGATCGATAACGTCAAAGCCTATGAACTGACGCGGCTGCGCCAGCATGTCGGCGTCGACGTGAGCACCGTCGATACCTCGCTCACCGTGCTGGGCAAGAAGCTCGCCTACCCCATCATGCTGGACCCCACCACCAAGAACCCCGTGGCATACGAGGGCGATAAGCTGGCGGCGATCGGCGCACACGACGCCAAGGCCATGTTTGGCGTGACCTCGGCGCTTGCCTTCGTCGATGATCTGCGCAAGGCGGATCAGATGCCCGAATGGTGGATCTGCCAGCTCGGCCACGAGAACAAGCAGGTCGCACAGACCTGGGCCAAGCAATACACCGATGCCGGGGCCTCATGGCTCGGCGTGACCGTGGATCACACCTACACTCCGAACCGCGACCGCAACATCCGCAATCACTTTCTCGACTACAAGGCCGGCGTGTTGGCGCCGGCGACGCCGAATCTGACCTGGGAATACATCAGCTGGCTGCGAGGCGCCTCGCCGTTGCCGATCGTGGTCAAGGGCATCCTGAATGGTGAGGATGCCGCGGCGGCGGTCAAGAACGGTGCCGACGCGATTGTGGTGTCCAATCACGGCGGTCGAGCATATGACGGTGCCGTGCCAACGCTGATCGCCCTGCCCGAATGCGTGGCGGCCGTGAACGGCAAGATACCGGTGTTCATCGACGGTGGTATCCGGCGCGGCAGCGATGTCGTGAAGGCGCTGGCACTGGGCGCCAAGGCCGTGCTGGTCGGACGGCCGCCGGCCTGGGGCGTGGCCGCGTTTGGCGCGGTCGGCGTGCAGCGCGTCATGGAACTGCTGGCGGCTGAGTTCACGGTCTCGATGGCCATCGCCGGTGCGCCCAATCTGGCCGCCATCCGGCGCGATATGGTGCGCCTGCCCTGGGAGGAGTACCGGGTATGAAGCGACCCACGCTCTGCGCGATCGCGATGATGCTCGGCGCACTCGCCGGGGCGAGCATCGCCGTTTCCGACGCGGCCGATCCACCCGCGCCGCACTTCATTCACACCGCTGCCTTCACGGCCGAACAGGCCCAGCGCGGCCTGCATCTCTATTTCAAGAACTGTTCGGGCTGCCATGGCGACATGCTGAATGGCGCCGAATCCGGTCCGGCATTGTCCGGCGGTGCCTTTGAGCGTCGCTGGCAGGGCAAGACGGTCGCCGACCTGTACGACAAGGCCCGGCTCACGATGCCGCCCTTGCCCGATCAGCCCGGTAAATTGAGCCCACAGGAATATATCGACATCGTGGCCGCGATCCTGAACACCAACCGCGCTCCGGTCGGGACACAGGAACTTAGCTCCCAAGCCGAAGCCCTAAAGGCGCTGATCATCGAATGACGCGTGCGTGGCCGTGCACTGCCGCGATGACACCGGTGTGACGGCGGCTATCCGACGGCGGGGACTGTAGCGGTCTTAAGCTGTGCGCGTGGACGCCAAAGTTGCTGCACGAGTCATGCGGGCGAGATCCGCATCCGTGGAGGCATCGGGCACCGAGCAGCCGGGCGTGATGATGTACTTGCTGCCCGCCTGCGCCCGGGCCGCAGTCCACTGCTGGTGAATTTCTTGGGTCGTGAGCTTATCGAAGTCGACCTCGTCGACGCCGCCGGCGATCGCCTGCGAATAGAGTGCTCGGACCTCGGAGACCGCAATGCCGCTGGTCTTGACCGAATAGTTGATCACCGGGGCGCGGAAGTCCTGGAATTGAGGCAGGAACGGCCGATCCAGGTAATGCAGGTGCAGGAAGCTCAGCTTGGTGTCCGCCAGCGTATCCGCCACACGCTTGTCATACGGCCGGCTGTAGCGCACGTAGTCCTCGACCGAACCCGCCTTGGTGGTGGCATTCATGATGCTGAACAGCGTGCCCGAGGTGCCGAGCTGCTGGGAGGCCTTGATGTGATTGATGGTCGATTGCGTGATGGCTTCGATCGCCTGTTCCCACTCAGCGGTGTGCTCCTGCTGGAACGTGTGCAGAGCGTCGACCACTCGGCCCATATTCGCCTCGCCCTTGCCGGCGAATTGCGGCTCTGCTGCGAGCAGCAGCATCGCGGTCATGTAGGGGCCGTAGATCGTGTCAATGAAGTACGCGTCGCCCTTCAGGCCGTCGCGCACCAGCTCGAGCGTATGCAGCTGTTCGGGATAGGGCGAAGCGAGCGGCTCGAGTTCGTACCACTTACCGGTCTTCGATTGCGGGTAATCAAAGTCGTTCATGACCTTGACGATGTCGGTGTCGTAGCGGCGATGGAAGTCCAGATGATCCTGCGCCTCGAGTTCCGCAGTCGGACGCTTGTAGTGGTGCCAGAGCGTGAACGGCGGACGATCGACCGCCTCGCCGCGCAGTGCACGATCGACCCGCTCCTTATGCGTCAAGGGGGTGGCTTTCGACCACGAGAGAGATGCGGCGCTCGCTGCGGTGACGGCCGCCATGGAAGAGATGAATCGTCGGCGGGTATTCAACGGCGGCTCCTGCAAGCGGCGGCACTCGGCGGCGGCGCCCAGTGCCTGAGGGGAGGGACAGACTATGCGCGCCCAATTGATCCGGTCAAGCATCGCGCGGTACTGTGCTGATGCAATTGCGTACATAAAGGGATAAATCTCGCGCTAAAAAAAAGGGCGGCAACCCTGCGGCTGCCGCCCGTAGTCAACGCTATCGAGGGTATTACAAGCTGAGGGAGGCCTTCATGTAGTAGAACCCGCCGTCGATGCCGAAGGGCGAGAAGATCCCGTAGATCTGTACGCCCGAAGGATCGCCATTGTTCACCGCGTATTTGCTGTTCCAGGCCCCGAGCAGCCCAGGGTTCAGCTCGTTCGGGAAGCGGTTGAACAGATTCAGCGCGCCGATGCTGAGCTTCAGGTGCTTGTTGTATTTCCAGGACAGGTCGAGGTTGGTGATCGGCGTGGTGCCGATCTCGCTCTTGTAATAGACCAGGTTGTTGGTCGCGTTGTCACCGCCATCGTTATCCCATTCCGAGGAAGGGCCGTAGATCTTTTCCATGACGTTCACCGCGAGCTTATCGTAGGTCCAGTTCGCGCCCAGGTTGACCACGAAATGGGGCGCCGCGGTCGTCAGGTCCGAGACCGTCGTCAGGTTGTAGAGCGGAAACCCGACCAGCGCGGCCGTCAACGTTGGAGTGGCCGGCCGGAGGTAGGTCGCGAAGGTGTCGTTGTAGGTGGCCCCGATCGAGTAGTCGATATGACCGATCGGGTAGTCGACCGGGAACTGGAACGACAGATCCGCGCCATTGGTGGTGGTGTTGACGCCATTCGTGAACAGCCCGACGCTGGTCGTGATGTCGGCCGGGTTGATCTGCGCGCCGCTCGCCAGGATGGCTGAATTGATCAGCGGAGATTCCGAGGTGCCATTCAGGAAGCCGTACAGGCCGCTGATGTCGACGATGCGATTCGTGACCCGGATGTGGTACAGATCCAGAGTCGCACTCATGGCGTCCACAGGACGCGCCACGAAGCCCACGCTGATGTTGGTCGACTTCTCAGGCTGCAATTTGCCTAGGCCCAGCAGTCCAGCTGCGGGGCCGTTGGGTGCTAACTGCACCTGGGTTTCGACCGGGCCGACATTGGTCGATGAGTAGTACTCTTCGGCCAGGGTCGGGGCACGGAAGCCGTTGCTGACGGTGGCGCGCATCGCGAACTCCGGGGCGAAGTCGTAGCGGGCCGTCAGCTTGCCGACCGTCGCACTGCCGAAGTCGCTGAAGTGCTCGTAACGACCGGCGACATCGATGCGCAGTCCCTCGATGGGTTTGCCGGCAAAGTCCAGATAGCCGGCATAGTTCTGGCGCGAATTGTCACCCTGGTTGCTTGGTGCGAAGCCCGCGAAGGAGGACGGTCCACCCGCCAGCCAGGACTCGGGCTCACCGGCGCCGATGTAGTAGCGGTCGCTGCGGACCTCGCCGCCGAACGCGATGTTCAGCGGGCCGGCCATGCCGACGTCGAAGTCGCGGTTGATATCGATCGTATTGGTCCACTGCGTGGCGACCATCTGGCCGTCGTAATAATCGGTGGGCGTGATGGTACCGGTGTTGTCATACACGCCTGGATTGCCGGAGTCCATGGTGTATTCATCGACGTGATCCTGGCCCCAGGTCGAACTCAGGTCCCAGTTCCACTGCGCCAAGACGCCCTTGATGCCGATCGTGACCGCGTAGTCGTTCTCCTGGATCTCCTCGTAAGGATCGAATCCTGAGAGCTTCGGATAGGTCGTGACGCCGGTGGTCGGATCTTTGTAGGCCAGGATCTGCGGACCGCGGTAATTCTGGAATGACTCGGCCTCCTTGAAGCCGTAGGTGCCGAAGGAATAGATCTCAACTCCGCCGTCCAGATCGATGCCGGCGTTGAACGAGGCGATCTTGTTGTGCGTCTCCGCATCGCCGTCGATCATGTTCTCATTCGGGTAGCCGGCAATGCCCGGTACGTTCGAGTACGGGTATGGAATCGTCGCGGCCGCGCCGTAGGTGGCCAAGCTGGTGGCCCCGCTGTAGAGGGCCAGGTTCTCAGGACTGTCGAAGCGCGGGTCCGGGGCGCCACGGAAGGTGTGGCCGTGATTGTGCACTTCACCGGTGAGGTTCAACCAGGCGCCATCCATCGGTTCGAAACCGATGTTGCCCTGCACGGCGGTGGTGCTGCCGTTCATGGCGAACGGTTCGGTATTGCCCACCGAACTGCCGTCGTAGTCGGCGCCGTAAGTACCGGTCAGCGTGGCCCCGGAGGTGCTCTTCTTCAGAATGATATTGATGACCCCGGCGATCGCGTCACTGCCGTACTGCGCCGCGGCACCCTCGGTCAGCACTTCGATGTGATCGATGGCCGCCTGGGGAATGAAATTCAAGTCGGGACCGGCGCCGCCCGTGAACACCGAACCGCTGTCGACCGCCACATCGGCGGTGCCGTGCCGGCGCTTGCCGTTGATGAGCACCAGCACGTGGTTCGGGCTCAAGCCCTTGAGCCGTGCCTGCAGCGTCTGGTTGGACATGTCGAAGCCGAAGGCCTGCATGGTCAACGAAGGCACGATCTGCGCCAGCGTACTCATGAGGTCGGGGTTTCCGGCCGCGGCCTCGAGGGCTGCCGGGCTCAGAATCTGAATCGGCGACGGACTGTCCGCGGCCTCGATGCCGCCCTGGCGCGTGCCGGTGACGACCACTTCCGAAAGTGAGCTTTCCGGCCCGGCGGTCTCAGCGTTCTGCGCATGCAAGGCGGGCGCCCCGAGGGCAAGCGCGACGGCAGCTGCGATCAGCGCGCTGGCGCGCGCGGATTTACTCGAAATCCTTTTCATTAAGGTCTCCCCAAAAATTAGGTTCCACTCAAAGTATCGAGACAGCAACGAGGGTAGCTTCGCCACGACATCCCCGATTCCGGGGCGCCGCTCCCTGCGTGCGGGAGAGACATTGCAAGAACTCAGCCAGCGACTGGGGATTGTGTGGCGTGGCTGCCGCATCGAGTCGAACGTAGCGGTGGAGGCCTCGGCTCTAAAGGCATGAAAAATCGCGACTTAGGCGGAAACATAGGATCCTGAGACGGATTGTAATGATTGCGAAACAGAGCGAAGGCTTGTTGCTTGCAAGCCACGCCCAGTGCCATCAAAGCGTGCAGCGATTCATTTCCCTGCACTGCGAACGCACATCGGGCTGACCTGCGGCACCCGCCTGCCGGCAGTGCGTCCGCTTAGAGCGGAGGCAGATTCCAGCTGTTGCGATAGCGTTGATACTGCGCGGTCGGCATCTGCACCAACAGTGGCTGGCGTCGCGGATCGAACCACGCCAGCAACATCAGAATGTTCGAGCGGTCCATTGCAGTGCAGCCGACGGTGCCGCTGTCCTTGTTCCTCCAGATGTGCAGGAAGATGCAGGAACCACGGTTGGCTAACGGGGGCGTGTTGTGTTTCACGAACACCCCATAGTGATAGAGCTCATCGTTGCGGTGCATCTGCTCCGAGCTGCTCCAATCCCTAGGTGCGCTGCCGCCATCGGTGAGTTCATTGTAGTGCGCGGAATGCGAGTCATCGACGCACTCGATCGCAGGCGTGAGCGGCAGGTAGGGCAGCCGTGTGACGGCCGTGATTTCATAGCCAAAAGCCGTCCCGAGCTCGAAGGCGCCCGCGGGTGATTTGCCATCACCCTCCTGCTTGATGGGTTCGTCCGCAGACGCGCCGCTCTCGACCCCACGTCCCCAGCCCAGGCCGGTCTGGCCCACCACGACCGCAAAGGACGGTCCGACCTTATGAAAGCCATGGCCGCGACGCTCATAGCGTTGCGCGCGGGCGTGCAAATCAGACCAGTTGGCGGTCGTCACGACCAGCAGCTGGCTGCTGGCGTCGGGGATCTGCGCCATGCAGGGCGAGAGCAGCAGTAGTGACAAGAGTGCGAGTCGACTATTCATGATGCAATATCCTCCATGCCCTTGGGGCGTTGCAACGAATTCTGAGGTTCGGTTGCATCCGATTCCCACCGTGGTTCGTATTTAACGTCAATCTGACAACCTTTTCGATCATCACGCCCTTACCGCCACGTTTTGGGGAATCATGCGCATGAAAGCAAAACTCGTCTTCGCGCTCGGCAGTATCGTCATCGGCTGCCTGGCACTGACCGATTGCGGTGGCGGCGGGGCCGATACCAGTGCTTTGAACAGCGGCGGCAGTGCCTCGCCCTCCGAGCCGCTGGGCGGGCCGCCGTCCGTTCTGGATACGCAACAAGTCTTAGCCCTGTCAGAGAAATCCTCGGAGACGGCGCAGCCGTTCGCGGTCGACGGCGGCGTCGTCTCCGTCTACCCCACCGACGATGAGACCAGTCAGCCGATCAGCGTTGACGGCACATGAATGGGCCGAGCCGAGGACCGAAGGCATCACCACTGCGCCCGCAGCTCGCCACGCGCCACGAACTGTCCCTGTCCGACGCGGCCGACCCAGTGGCCGTTGTCGATGAGCGCCTCCCCGCGCAGCAGCACGGTCTTGACACGCCCCGTGACCTGGCGCCCCTCGAACAACGTGAAGTCGCAGTCGCCGTGCTGGGTGGCGGCACTGATCGTGTGCGATTCATCCGGGCCAAACAGCACGATATCGGCGTCACTTCCTATCGCCAAGGTTCCCTTCTTCGGGAACAATCCGAATAATTTAGCCGGTGCTGTGGACGTCAATTCGACGAAGCGGTTAAGTGAGATTCGCCCGCTGCGCACACCGCCGTCGTAGACTACCGTCATGCGAGTCTCGATGCCCGGTACGCCATTGGGTATTTTGGAAAAATCGTCGCGTCCGAGCGGCTTCTGATTGACATGACCGCGATATCCCTCCTTCAGGCAATAAGGGCAGTGATCGGTGGATATTAATTGCAGATCGTCGGTCTTGAGCGCGGTCCAGAGCGCATTCTGCGACTCCTTCGAGCGCAGCGGCGGGCTCATCACGTAACGCGCCAGCTCGAAGCTGTCGTCGGCGTAGGCGGAGTCGTCGAAAAACAGGTAGTGCGGGCAGGTCTCCGCGAATACCGGGATGCCCAGATCGCGCGCCTCGATGATATGTTTGAGTGCCTCTTTTGCCGACAGATGTACGAAATACACCGGCGCCTCGGCGAGCTCGGCCAATTTGATGCCGCGATGCGTGGCTTCGCCCTCCATGATGGCCGGCCGCGTGAGGGCATGATAGCGCGGCGAGGTGTGGCCTTGCGCCACGGCTTCGCGCACCAGCAGGTCGATGACGGTGCCGTTCTCGGCGTGTAGCGCGATCATTCCGCCATGCTGGCCCACCATACGCATGGCGCGAAAGATCGCCGCGTCGTCCGACATCACGGTGCCGGGGTAGGCCATGAACATCTTGAAGCTCGATACTCCTTCGTGTCGGATGGCATAGCGCATGTCCTCAAGCACCCGCTCGTCCACCTGCGTGACGATCACGTGAAAGCTGTAGTCGACACTCGCGGCCGAGGCTGCTTTGCCCTGCGCCCGGGCAATCGCCTCGAGCGGGCTGTCACCAGGCCTTTGCAGCGCGAAGTCGATGATGGTCGTGGTGCCGCCAAAGGCAGCAGCCCGCGTGCCGGTCACGAAATTGTCGCAGGTCACCGATTGGCCGAAGGTGTTTTCCATATGCGTATGGCAATCAACGCCGCCGGGCAACACCAGCAGGCCGCTCGCGTCGATGATGCGGGTATCGGCGCCAACCTGCAGTGTCTGCCCGATACAGACGATACGTTCACCTTCGACGAGAAGGTCGGCGCAGTAATCGTCTACCGCGGTAATGATGCGTCCGCCGCGAATCAGGGTGCGGGCTATGCTGCCAGTCATGAATCTCTCCGGTCATGTTGCAGGGCAAGCGCCAGCGCAGGTTCGAGTCGTGCGAGCTCGGCCGAGGACAGCGGTGGAACGGGTGGGCGCATTGCCGCGTGCGGAAATTTGCCGAGTAGATGCAGGCAGGCTTTCAGGCGCGCGTTTGCCCGTGCCCCCGGTGCGGTGCCGTAAATCGCTTTCGCGAGCGGGTAGACGTGAGCGTGCAGACGTTGCGCTTCGGGCAGATCCTGTTGCTTGACGGCACGGTACAGCGCCACGATCAATGTGGGCACCACCGCCGCCAGACTCACCAGGCTGCCTTCCGTTCCAATCGCGAAGCAGGCAAAGAGATGTTCATCACCCGAGGCCATGACGGCGACGTGCGGCGCGAGTGCTTTGACCAGCCGGCGGTTGGCCTCGTAAGTCGCTGTCTCCCAGCTGCCCTCCTTGATCGCCATCACGTTGGGTAAACTGACCAATGCCGACAGGATGGCGCTCGTGTAGGCCATGGATCCGGCGCCGACGCTTGCCTGATAAAGCATCATGGGTAAGCGAGCATGGTCATTGGCAATGCGGTGATGCGTCAGGACGGTCTCGAGGTCCGTGGACAGCGCCCATGAGAACGGCGGGAACAGCAGCACCGCATCCGCGCCAGCTTCTTTGGCATCATCGGTATGCGCCTGCGCTTCATAGCTGCTTTCGGAATTCACGCCTGCGACCAGGATCGAGCGCGGACACGTGCTGTGCGCGATCTCGAGCACGCGCCGCTTTTCGGCGCGCGACAACAGGAAGTTTTCCCCGGCGTGGCCGTTGATAAGCAATCCGGTAATGCCGTCGATCTGCGTCACCTCATCGAGGTGTCGCGTGAGTGCCGCCTCATCCAGATGACGGCCAGATGCGTCGAGTGGACACACGGTGGCGGCGTAGATGCCATGGAACGGGTCGTCTCTGGAGGGAATCATGCTGCCTTTCAATGCGTGACGTGGGATGGCGGCGGCCTGCGCAGGCGCGCCGGATCGAACAGCGGCAGCTCTGGCGCCTCGCCCAACATGGCTTGCGCCAGCAGCTTGCCCATATAGGGGCCGCTCGTATATCCGGAGTGTACGCAGCCGATCACCCAAGCGCCGCTCAGGCCAGGCAGTTCGCCGAGCAGCGGCAGCGCATCCGCCGTCTCCGATTCCAGACCCAGCCAGATGCGGGTGATGCGCCCCGTCGCAAGTGCCGGAATGACGTGCTGCGCGAGCTGCAGGTTGCCGATGAGATTCTGCGGCAGTGTTTCGACCGCACCGCGCTTTCTATCGCCGATTCCTTGCCAGCCACCACCGATCAGCACGCAGCCGTTGGCAAACTGTTTCATCGACAGCAGGCCGCTGGCGATGCCCAGCACCGAACGCATGATGGGCGGCATGCGCTCGGTGACGATCAACTGATTGACCAGCGTCTTGACCTCGATGTGGACGTCGAGCAGGGCGAGCAGCGGCTCGAGCCACACTCCCCCAGCCATCACCAGGCGCGGGGCGTCCAGGTAGCTCGGGCCGCCGGCGAGCTGCACGCGGTACCGACCGTTGACCCGATCCACCCGCGTCACCGCGGTGCGCTCGAGCATCTGTACGCCGGCCTCACGCAACGCGGCGTGGTAGGCGCGGCCGGTCAGATAGGCGCTGGCGAAACCGTCCGTGGCACAGAAAGCCGCTTCGAGCAACGAGGGATTCAACCCCGGCTCAACGCCCAGCGCGGCGTCGCGACTCAGCAGCTCGATCGGCGCGCCGTATTCGCGCCGCGCCGATGCGCGTGCCCGCAGCAACTCGCGTTCGGCCTCGGTGAATGCAAGCGAGAGACCAGGCACAGCCCGCACCAGCGCACTGGGCCCCAGCCACTGATCTGTGGCCATCCACATGTTCCATGCACGGATGGCATAGGGTACGAGCCTGGCGCGCGTCATGTGCAGCGTCAGCGTCCCAGCGTTCACGCCTGAGGCCGCGCGGCACAAGGCATCGCGCTCTATCAGCTTTACCCGCATGCCGGCTCGCGCCAGGAACAACGCTGTCGTGCAACCCATCACACCACCGCCCACCACGGCGACGTCGCAAGCGCCGGGCACCGCACGGGTCGATGCGTTCATATCGGCGCAGCCGTTGGAATGGGAATGTCCTCGTAGTTGAAATCACCGGTCAGTGCTTCGATCGCGACCGGACGCAGCGGCGTGCGTGCCGAGAAGCAGCCGACATATTCGCGCGAGCGCACGCGTGTACGCCGCGCCAGCAACTCGCCCGCAATGTCGCCGCAGGTGCGGCCCTGGCAGGGGCCCATGCCGCATCGGGTCCACGCTTTCAACTGATTGAGGTCGCAGGCGCCCGCCTGGAAGGCCTCGTCGATTTCGGCGCAGGTCGTGTCCTCGCAGCGGCACACGATGGTTTCCGGCGCGATGGCATCGACATGGCCGGCCCGCAATGCCATCAGCCGCGCCATCGCGCGTCCGAAACGCGCGGCCCGTTTGTGCCGGGCCCGTGCAGCCTCGAGCAGGCGTTCGAGGCGGCTGCGGTCCGCGCCGCCGAGCTCCAACGCACAGGCCAATGCCGCCGACGCGCCGTGTGTCGCCGCGGCGGCGGCACCGGCGATCCCGGCAGCATCGCCCGCGACATAGAGTCGTGGCCGCGAGGAGCGGCCGTCCTGATCGGCGATGGCGATCCAGCCCCCCGCCGCGCGCGAATAGCGATGCGCAGCACGCAGCAAGCGCGTGAGTTCGGTGGCGGGCGTGAGTCCATGACCGACCGCAACGCAGTCGACCAATGCGGTTCTGTGCTTGCCGGCCCTGGGTCGACCCGCCGCGTCGCATGGGGCCAGCGTCGCGCGCAGGCGTTCCCCGACGGGCTCGACTTTGATGATCGTATGGCGGGCGAGTATCGGTACGCGGGCGCGGCGCAGCGTGCGCCACCAGCCGATGCCCCGCCGCAGCAGCTCGGGGCAGCTGAGCATTGCCGGCAGCGCGCGCGCCCACTCGCCGACGCTCGCGAGATCAGCGATCGCGTCGATCGTGCCGCCGTTTGCAACCGTCTTGGCGGCAACGGCCGCAAGCAACGGGCCGCAACCGACAATCAGTGTCGAGCGACCCGGCAGGATCTGTTGCGATCCCAGCAGCAGGGATGCGGCCGCGAGACCGATCACGCCGGGGGTCGTCCAGCCTTCGAACGGCACGACGCGCTCGGTGGTACCGGCGGCGACGATCAGCGCGCGGGCCGCGCAATGCACCGGGCCGCGCGGTCCGATCGCATCGATACGATAGTCCCCTGTGGCTGCCCATACCTGATGGGCGAAGAAAGTCTGGACCGCGCTGGCCGCCAGATCCTGGCGCAGCTGATGGCCGACACGCTCTTCAGCGGCCTGAGTGGATTCGCTCGTGTCCAGCGGTAGGCGATACACCTGGCCGCCCGCGGCTGGATTTTCATCGAACAAAGCGACCTTCAGGCCAGCGGCTGCTGCAACGACGGCGGCACTGATTCCAGCCGGTCCCGCGCCCAGCACGATCAGGTCGAATTCAGTCATCCGTTCCGGTCTTCGCTACCCTCTGCGCGCGCAGCCCGGCCGTAACGGCGATCTGGCAAGCGAGCTTGCGCTG
>Ga0302326_10014355_pt1 | contig 16741 bp, 15 predicted proteins | sample Palsa_T0_3_FD_202264 | JGI IMG/M metagenome (GOLD analysis project Ga0302326, IMG submission 202264) | Peat permafrost microbial communities from Stordalen Mire near Abisko, Sweden - Palsa_T0_3 | ecosystem: Environmental > Terrestrial > Soil > Palsa > Peat permafrost | place: Sweden: Abisko...
GATCGTTGAGTGTGCGGCCCGCCACGACCGGCCAACGGCGAATTGACAGATAGCTGGGCGAGATGCCTTGAACGCTGGTGCTCCAGTTCTGATTGCCGTTGACCGCTTGCGTGCTCTGGCGATTGACGTAGCTGACGTCCGCCACGGCACTGTCCTCCTCGAGAATTCCGCCGACGTCCTTGACGCGCAAACTCGCGGCGCTGCCGTTGCCGGCGCGCACGCCATTCACGCGCGTGGTGCCCGGCAGCACGACCAGCAGATCGGTGCCGAGGCTCTGAACCTGGGCTTCGACCGCGGCGCGCGCGCCTTCGCCAACCGCGACCATCGCAATCAGCGCGGCGACCCCGATGAACATGCCGAGCATCGTCAATCCAGCGCGCAGTTTGTTTCTGCCAATTGCCCGCAACGCGGCGAGCAGTGCGATCCAGCCGATTGAGCCGGCTTCGCGAAGCAGGCTGTCAAAGCGGCTGACGAATTGGCGCTCACGGTAGGGCTGCACGGCGGGCAGCGTGCGCGTTGCGCCGCGCCCGGCGCTGTGAGGGGTGGGCGAATCGGAAATGATCCGGCCGTCGCGCAGCGTGATGATTCGATCCGCAAGCTCCGCCAGATCGCGCTCGTGCGTCACCAGCACCACGGTCACGCCGCGCTCCAGATTCAAGGCACGAATGGTCGCCATGATGTCGAGCGCATTCTGCGAATCGAGGTTTCCGGTGGGCTCATCCGCCAGCACGATGGCCGGATCGTTGACCAATGCCCGGGCGATGGCGACGCGCTGCTGTTGTCCACCCGAGAGCTGATTGGGCTGATTGCGCTCGCGATCAGCCAGTCCGAGCATGTGCAACATGTCGCGCGCACGCGCGATGTTGCCTTCGATCTGCGCCGCATAGAACAATGGCAATTCAACATTTTCAAGCGCACTGGTGCGCGGCAAAAGATTGAAAGTCTGGAATACGAAGCCAATGCGCCGCCCGCGGATGCGGGCCAGTGCCGGCTCATCCAGTTGCGCGACGTTGATGCCTTCGAGCAGATACTCGCCGCTCGTCGGGCGGTCCAGGCACCCTAGAATGTTCATCAGTGTCGACTTGCCGGACCCCGAGGCGCCCATGATTGCGACGAACTCGCCACGGTTGATCGTCAGGGTGACGCCGCGCAATGCGTGCACTTCCGTCTCGCCCAACTGATAGACCTTGGTCGCATCGCGCACGCATAGAATCGGTTCGCCGGCCGCTGGATCGCTCACATTCTGAAGCCTCCGCGGACATTGGGATTCGTGCCGGGCGGCCGGTTTTCACCCGGCACTTCGGTCGGCGACGCGTTGGGTCGCACCGCATTGACGACGACGACATCGCCCACCTTCAAGTCTTCGCCGGCTACCTCAATCAATGTTCCATCGTCGAGACCGGTGCGCACCCGCACCGAAACCAGCTTGCCGTCACGCAGCACCCATATCTGTGCGCGCCCGCCGGATGCGCCCGATCGGCCGCCGCCCGGGCGAGTTCCGGCCGCGCCTCCTGGGGCACGGCGCTCTTCGCCCGGTGCACCCTGATTATCAGCCGCAGCACGGTTTGCACCGCCTTCGCGGCCCTGACCGCCTCCTCGCGGTGCGCGGCTGACTCCTTCCGGGTTGAAACGAATCGCGGGCAGAGGGACACGCAGGACGTTACTGCGCTCGGCCGTGATGATGTGCGCATCGGCCGTCATGCCGGGAAACAGCGCCAGATCGTCATTTTTGACGTCGATCACGACATCATACGTGACGACGTTTTGCACGGTGATGGGGCCTTCGCGAACCTGGCGGACTGAACCCCAAAACGTGCGGTTCGGATAGCTCTGAACGGTGAAGTAGGCGCGCTGCCCGGGTTTCACCCCGCCGACGTCCGCTTCGCTCACATTGGTGTCGACCTGCATCGAATGCATGTCTTTGCCGATCAGAAACAAAGGTGACGCCGACAGGCTCGATACCACTGTTTGGCCGACATCGATGTAGCGCGTGATCACCATCCCGTTGACGGGCGATGGGATCTTTGTATAGCCGAGATTGACTTGCGCGCCATGCAACAACGCCCGCTGCTGCGCGATGTTGGCGATGTCAAGTTTCACCTGCGCTTGATCCTGATCCAATGTTGCTTTGTCAGCGTTGATGGTCTCCCGCGAAACGATTCCTTGGTCGATGAGCTTTTGGTCATAGGCGTAGACCACGGCCTGATTGGCGGCGGCGACCCGATCCTTCGCCAATTGGGCCATCGCAGAATGCAAGGAAGCCGTGTCCTGATCGACAATGACCTGAAACGGCAGCGGATCGATGAGCGCGCAGATCTGGCCCGCCGTCACCGGCGTATTGTAATCGCACGACCACGATTTGATATTTCCGGACACGAACGATTCGACCTGTGCGGTCACGACTGGATTGAGCGCGCCGGTCATGTTGACCGCGCGCTGGATGTCACCCTGGGTGACACGCGCTGTGACGTAGTGCAGTGGCGGATTGCGCCCTCGCCACCACCATACGGCAACAGCGGCAAGAACGATGAGCAGCGCAAATGAGATCCATAGCAGACGCGCGCGCCGGCGCGGCTGCGGACTCACGACGTGGCGGGCGCGGTTCCGGAACTCTTGGCCGACTTCATGCAGTTCTTCATGAATTCGTGTCGCGCATCACCAGGCTCGAGCTTTTGATCATCTGCCTGTTTCTTGCAGGCAGCCCAGGCCGGGTCGTGATGCCGCCCACCCGGGGGAGGATTGGCTGGCGGCGGGTTATCGTCACCCAGCGCGATGCTGCCGGACGCTATCGTCAGCGCAGCAATCGCGACCGCGCGCAGAAACACAGTTTTCGTTGCTAGTTGAGACATGAACTATTCCCTCTTGGTAGCGAGAGGAAAATCCTACCCGAGGAATGCGAGCGGTTGATCCCTGGAGTTGCAAAGCTGTGTCAAGTTCTGTGAACGACGCTAATTTTAGGATCCCAGCAAGCCTGTTTACGTTTGGTGTCAGTGCGCATTGGCAGCGAGATGGCGTTCAAAGAACTCCACGATCGCGCGATCCATGGTGATGACGATTGCACAGCGAGCAATGTCACGCGGCTCGTCTGGTAGGCCACGCTTTGAACTCTGGTCCCGCAACCAGCCATGCCACGACGGCGGGCGCGCGAACCATTTGCAGTACCCCCGATTTGGCCTGTGCGCGTTGACGCGTGCAGACGCGACGATTAGACATAACACGAGGCGCGCCTTCGTCGGCTGCGCTGCGATTTAACCGAATCAGGTGTGAATTAGCGCACAGGCCGCCAATTTATTGGATAAAGGCCGCCTTTTTATGCGGATCGGTCTTCAGTCTTATGGTCAGTAACGGGGTAGGCTGCCGGGGCAAATGGACCCCGACCTGCACCATGACACGACAGCGCAGTAATCCAATAGAGGACTCGCAGGAGCCGAACGACCTGTTTCGCTCCATCAAGTCCAAGCTTGCGCAGCGCGAAAAGAGCAGCGCGCCGGATAGTATTACGGTTACGGTTGATCTGTTTCCCATCGCATCAGACCCGATTCCTCAGCTCGATACGCCGGCGCAGCGCGAATCCACGAGTACCACCGTAGGCGTAGGCGAAGTTCTGTGCGGTCGCTATGTCGTTCAAGGCGAATTGGCCAGCGGCGGCATGGGTACCGTTTACAAGGCGCTCGATAAATCGCGCAGCGAACACACTGAAGCGGATGCTTACGTGGCCATCAAGGTGCTGCACGAGAAAACGCGTACGCGATCGGACGTGCTGGCAAAGTTGCGCCGCGAATTCTATTGCGCGCAAGCGCTATCGCACCGAAACGTCATCAAAGTGTACGAGCTCGATTTGCATCAATTGCCTTTTTTCACCATGGAATTGATCGACGGAGAAAGCTTGTATAGCGTGATGCAGAAATTTCATCCGCTGCCGCTGCCGCGCTCTTATGTATGTGCGGTCATCCGCGAGGTAGGCGAAGGTCTGGTACATGCCCACGAGCGGCGCGTGATTCACGGCGACATCAAGCCGCAGAATGTCATGGTCACGAATTCCGGAGAGCTGCGCATTCTTGATTTCGGGACATCGGGCGAAGCAGCCGCGCTGACGCCGGCGTACGCATCGTGCGAATTGCTGGAGGGGCGCGAGGCTGATCCGCGCGACGATCTTTTCGCGCTCGCCTGTCTGTCCTATGAATTGCTGGCGGGCGAACATCCATTCCAGCATCGACGTTCAACAGAGGCCCGCACGCTGAGAGTCACGCCATCGCGTCCCCCGGGTCTCACAGGACGACAGTGGAGAGCACTCATGCGAGGTCTCGCGTGGGATCGTGCCGATCGTCCCGCGTCGCTGCGCGATTGGTTGGCGGATCTCGATTTGGGGCGCGCGCCCTTGGGGCCGATCCCGCAACCTGAGAATTCGCAGCCGCCCCTCTTGACCAGAAGCGTTCTCGCTTCCGCCCTGATCGCCTTGCTCGCGGTGACCTTGGTCGGCGGAGTCACATGGGCCGTGCTCAGCCGCCCTAAGCCGGCGCCCACCGCCGCTGAGGCCGCCCCTGACGCCGCCGCTGCCGAGGCCGAGCCGCCGGTCATTGCCGATAGTCCATCCGCGGATGCCGACATCGATGATGCGCCGCCCGCCGAGGCGGCGCCTGTGCCAAAGACCGAACCCAAGAATCAAAACGCCGCGGCTCGACCGATCGACAAGACCGAGAGAATTGGCATGTTGGCCAATTCCTACTCGTTTCGAGGCACCGAGAAATTCGCAGAGATCCGCGTGCATCGCTCGACCGGATCCAAGGCCACGACGAGTTTCGAATGGTGGACGGAACCTGCCTCCGCGCTCGCCGGCACTGACTTTGTGCCGCAAGCGCCGACTACGGTTTTTTTCCCGGCCGGCGTGCGCACGATTAGTCTGTTCATCAAGCTTCTGCCAAATGCGGCGCGCAAACGAACTGCGCTATTCTACGTTGTCCTGGGCAACACCAGCAGCGGCAGTGCATTGAGCAGTGCATCTAAAGCATCCATATCGCTTCATCCATGATCCGTAGGCCGCCCCGTTACGGGGTGGCGCGCGCAATCTCGAAACTCGGCTTAGGCTCTCGCACGCAAGGGGCGCGATGGGCAAAAGAAGGGCGGGTACGCGTCAACGGCCGCGTGGTGACAGACCCTGAATTCCCCGTGAAGCATGGGTGCGATCGAGTTACAGTCGAGGGACTGGAGAGCTCGCGGCCGCGGTTGGTCATTATGCTCAACAAGCCTCGAGGGTTGGTGACGACAACTCGGGATGAACAGGGCCGCGAAACGGTCTACCGTTGTTTCGCGGGAGCGGACCTGCCATGGCTCGCGCCGGTGGGAAGGCTTGATAAAGCGAGCGAGGGTCTTTTGTTATTCTGCAATGAGCCGACCTGGGCTGCTCGCGTGACGCAGCCTTCGACCGGGCCGGATAAGACCTACCACGTGCAGATAGATCGAGTGCCGGACGCGGCGCTGATCGCGAATCTCAATCGTGGCGCCAATGTCGATGGCGAACCGCTCCGTGCCAAGACAATTCGTCGTCTGCGGAGCGGTCAAAAGAACGGTTGGCTTGAAATCACTCTCGACGAAGGACAAAACCGGCAGATACGCCGCCTGCTAAGCGCCTTCGATATTGCAGTCTTGCGCTTGATACGAGTCCGCATCGGCGATCTTCAATTGGGTCAACTGCCCAAAGGCAGATGGCGCGTCGTGACGGAATACGAGATTGAATCCCTGCTGCCCGCGGCGCGTTAAAGGCCATACGGCGATCGCTGGCAAAACGCGCTAATGCCGCCTACTTGCCGGCGCTATCCCGCGTCGCAGTACTCGCAGTCGCTGGCGCCGCGGGTGTGGTCGGCGTGGCCGTATTGGTGGGCAACTCTGCCTCGAGACCCACTGTGGCGATGACGCCGTCGGCTTTTTGCAGCACTTCACGGGCGTAGTCCCAATGAATCGCGACGGTCGTATCGCCGACGGCTGCCTTCAGCAGGTCCGAAAATTGATCGATGTCGGGTTCAAAGCTCTGACCCTGCGCATCGACCGGCGGGTGCGCTTCGAGCAGCAATTCGCCGTCGACCCAGGCGACCTTCACCGGCACGTTGATGAGGCGCACCGGCGTGCCCACGGGAATCAGCGGGAACAGCGCCGCCACATCATCGGGGTACATGCGAATGCAACCGTGCGTGACCGCCAACCCAACGGCGATTGGATTATTCGTGCCGTGAATGAGGTAGGTGCCGTTTCCCGCCGCCAAACGCATCGCGTAGGCGCCGAGCGGATTGTCAGGCCCCGGCCCGACCTTGGTCGGCAGCGGATCGCCCGCTTCCGCGTGTTCCTTGCGAACCGACTCGGGTGGGTACCAGGTCGGGTCCTTCTGCTTTTGAATTACATGGGTGACGCCGAGCGGCGTACGCCAGTCCATCTTGCCAATGCTGACCGGATATGTGATGACCTGAATTGGGCCGCCGCGTTTGGGCTTCGGATAATAATAAAGCCGGTGTTCCGGGAGATTGACGACGATTCCCTCATGCGGGCCAGGCGGAAGAATATGCCGCCCCGGAACCACCAGCATTTTGCCGGCTCCCGGCAGCCAGGGATCGACGCCCTGATTGACTCGGATCAGTTCCTCGGAACCCAGGCTGTAGGCTCGTGCCAGATCATAAAGCGTGTCTTCATAGACCGTAATGATGCTCTGATCCTCGCCGACCACGGTGTCGTCGGGTTTGGACAGGGTATAGGCGGTCGCATTTGCAAGGGAGTGGGCACCGAGCAAAGCGAGGACGAGCGCGCCTTTACGCGCCCAACTGAGGCCGCGGCCGGAGGTCTCAGCACCGAGGTTCAAGATTTCCACCCCATAAGGCTAGCATGGATAAGTTTGACTCACGGTATCCTGACTAGGTTCTAATGGGAGCCGGACAATGCTCAAATCAAGCCTAGGCAATGGGATGATTCTGGGCGCCTTGCTGCTGGCGGCGCCGTGGCTGCATGCGCATACGAATCCGGATTGGACCACGCCGATTGCGCCTTTTCACATCGCCGGCAATCTGTACTACGTCGGCGGCAGGGACCTGGCCTCCTATCTGATTGTCACTCCCCAAGGCGACATTTTGATCAACTCGAGCCTGGAAAGCTCGGTTGCGATGATCCGCGCCAGCGTCGAGCAGCTCGGTTTCAAATACAAGGACATCAAAATCCTGCTGATCAGTCATGCCCACTTCGATCACGATGCCGGCAGCGCCGAGCTCATACGAGAGACCCACGCCAAATACATGGTGATGGACGGGGACGTCTCAGTGGTTGAGAGCGGCGGCGCGACGGATTTCGCATACGCAAAAGACCCCTACGCACCGGCGAAGGTAGATCGCGTTTTGCACGACCGCGACGCGGTGAAGCTCGGCGGCACCGTGCTGATCGCGCACAAGAGCGCCGGTCATACGCGCGGGTGCACCACTTGGACGATGCAGGTGAAGGAAGCCGGGCGGCCGCTCAACGTTGTCATCGTCGGCAGTTGGAATGTGAATCCCGGCTGGCGTTTGGTCGACCGGCCGGATCAGCCGGCTTCATATCCCGGAATCGCGGCGGACTATCGCCGCACGTTCGTGACGCTTAAGGGGCTGCAGTGCGATATTTTCCTCGGCGCGCACGGCGCCTATTTTGGAATGCTGGCGAAGTTGGATCGCATCAAGGCCGGCGCCAAGGAAAACGTGTGGATTGATCCTTCGGGTTATCTAGCCGCCGTGGCTGAGCGCGAACAGGCCTTTGAAACCGAGCTCAAGCGGCAGGAGAACTGACCAAGAGCATAGGCCGGCCTAGTCCCTCTCTCGGCTATTTATCCTTCGCGGGACCTTTTCTTTTCGCTACTGCCTGCCGCAACACAAATTCGATCTGCGCATTCACACTGCGCAGATCATCCGCCGCCCATTTCTCGATCTCTTTCCACAGATCAGGAGAAATCCTGAGCAGAAAGGGTTTGCGTTGTTCCGACGACACGTCAGGTGTAGAGGGTGCCGGTGTTGATCACAGGCGAGGCATCTGAATTTCCGCAGAGTACGACCAGAAGATTGCTGACCATGGCAGCCTTGCGTTCATCGTCGAGCTTCACGACATTCTTTCGATCCAATTCATCGAGCGCCATGTGAACCATGCTGACCGCATTTTGCACAATGATCTTGCGCGCCGCGATGATCGCTTCCGCTTGCTGCCGCCGCAACATGACCGGCGCGATTTCCGGTGCGTACGCGAGATGCGTGAGGCGGGCCTCCTCAACGATGACACCGGCCTTCAGCAGGCGCACTTGCAGCTCCTCTTTCAACGCCAGTGCCACTTCATCCGCGCCGCCGCGCAAGGTGATCTCGTGCTCCTCGCCCTGATCGTACGCATAGCGACTCGCGATGCTGCGGATCGCCGACTCGCTCTGTATTTCGACATAGCTGGTGTAGTCCTCCACGTCGAACACGGCTTGCGCGGTATTTTCGACCCGCCACACGACCACCGCCGCGATCTCGACCGGATTGCCGCGTTTGTCATTCACTTTTATGGCGTCGCTGCTGAAGTTGTGAGCGCGCAGCGATAATTTGGTGGAGAGCCACTGCAGGCCCAGGCCGCCGCCGACGCGCCGATGACCGGGACGCTTGCGCTGATCGCCCTCGCTCGAGCCCGCGTCCTTTTGCGAGTTTATTCCGCGGCTGCGTGAGTAGAAGGGGTTGGCCCAGTGAAATCCGCTGCTGCGCACGGTGCCTTTGTAGGCCCCGAACAGTATCAGCACCCGGGCCTGATTCGGCTGCAGCGTGAAATACCCACCGATCATGATGAGGCCGAGTAGCGCGCATAGGCCGCCTATCACTCGCACGGGCCCACCCTCGGCGGCGGCTAAGTTGATTAGGTACGCCGCGCAGAGGAGCAAGGCGATGTTGAGGATCAACGTTCCCCAGCCGTTCATGGCCCTGGCGATGCGCTCCGCTGCAATGGGCTGGGTAGTTATGGCAGGCATGTTTCGCTCCGACCGTTGATATTGTAGTGATATCATAATGAAATCTAAGCGGCGCTGTCAATTGCTACTCCTCTTAGTGGCTCTCCCCGCAGCGAATCGCCGGAAAAACGTGTAATGTCGTCGGTAATCAATATGTTAAAAATCGATCGGAGCATGCGATGGCATCAGTTTTGAATGTTGTGCGTCTATCGACGGCGGCGGCATTGTTGTCGTCGGCCGCCTTAGCGGCGGCGCAGGCCCCGGCGGCGCTCAAGCCCTATGTGAGCGAAGACTCCCCCGCAATCGTACTCATGCACGTGCGGGTGATTGACGGCACCGGCGCCGCTCCCTCGGAGGATCAGCGCATCGACATCGAGGCCGGCAAGATCACGCGGGTGCAAAGCGCAAAACTCCGAAATGCTTTTCCGCCCAATGCGAAAATCTTGGATCTCACCGGAAAGACCGTCATCCCGGGTCTGGTCGGCATGCACGAGCACCTGTTTTATACCGGGCCCGAACGCGGCAAAGATGGACTGCCATTCTGGATCGAGATGATCGACAGCGGACCTCGCCTGTACCTGGCCAGCGGCGTTACCACTGCGCGAACGGCCGGTAGCATGGAGCCGTACACCGATCTCTCCTTGAAAAAACTCATCGATGGCGGCGAGAAACCCGGTCCCAAGCTGCGCATCACCGGTCCCTACATCGGTGATCTGTTAGGGCTAGCGCCGCAACTGCATACCCTGAGCAGTCCCGAGGACGCCGGACGCACCGTTGATTATTGGGCGGCGGAAGGCGTCACCTCATTCAAGGCCTACATGGGCATCAAGCCCGAGGAGTTGAAGGTCGCCGTCGAACACGCGCACGCCAAGGGTTTGAAAATCACCGGGCATCTTTGCGCGGTGGGATTCACGGAAGCCGCCGCGTTAGGCATCGATAACCTCGAGCACGGCATCGTCGTGGATACGGAATTCCTCCCGGCAAAGAAACCTGGCATTTGTCCGGCCAAGGAGGCGGCGGAGGATTTCGCCAAGAATGTCGACGTCGAGTCCGCGCCGGTCCAGGCGATGATTCGCGACCTCGTCGCGCATCACGTCGCTGTGACTTCCACGCTCGCGGTATTCGAAATTACCGTGCCGAACCGACCGGCGATGCGCAAAATGCTGCGCACCAAGGACGCGCTCAGCCCGCAGGGCTGGTCGACGTACCTGCGCATCCGCAGCGGCATTGCGGAGGAAAATAGTCCCTTGAGCGCCTCTTCTCTCAAGAAGGAAATGCAGTTCGAGCGCGACTTCGTGAAAGCCGGCGGGTTGCTGATGGCCGGGTGCGATCCCACCTCGTTCGGCGGAGTATTGCCAGGGTTTGGCGATCAGCGGGGACTCGAACTCCTGGTCGAGGCGGGGTTCTCGCCCGTCGAGGCCATTCATATCGCCACGCAGAATGGCGCGACTTACCTAGGCGAGAGCGATCAAATCGGTTCGATCAGTGCCGGCAAGGCCGCCGATTTAGTGCTCATTGCGGGCAATCCTGCACAAAACATCGAGGACATCGAAAATGTTCAGCTTGTGTTCAAGGACGGCCTTGGCTTTGACCCCGCGAAATTGACCCAGTCCGTGCAAGGTCTCGTCGGTCAACGCTAGCTTCGCCTCGACCGTGTCAAACTTCAATGAGCCGATCCTTGCCGCCGACGAGCCCCCGGCTTTCCAGGAATTCCAGCTCGAGGGTCGATCGGATTTCATCATAGTCGTGGATCACGCCGGCGCGCGCATTCCGCGCCGCCTGACGAATCTGGGGCTGCCTGACGCTGAGTTGCAGCGGCATATCGCCTGGGACATCGGCGCTTTGAGCGTGGCGCGGCGCGTGGCGGAGCTGATCGATGCGCCGCTCGTGGCGCAAAATTATTCTCGGCTGGTGATCGACTGCAACCGCGACCCCAAGGTGGCAACATCGATCCCTCGCATCAGCGAGCTGTGCGAGATTCCCGGCAATATCGGATTGAGTGCCCCGCAGATCGCCGCGCGTCGCCTGGAAATCTTCGATCCCTATCACCGGCGCATTCGCGAACTTCTGGACGAAAGGCAGGCAACCGGCCGCCGCGCGATATTGGTGGCGCAGCACACCATGACGGATGTCTACAAGGGTGAACGGCGCCAGATGCAAGCCGCCGTGCTCTACAACCGCGATCGACGCCTCGCCGGCGCGGTGCTTAAAATGTTGCAACGGGAACGGCGCTTGATCATCGCCGACAACGAACCGTACTTCGTCAGCGACGAGACCGACTACACCATTCCTCACCACGCCGAGGCCCGCTCGCTGCTGCATGTTGAACTTGAAATTCGTCAGGACCTCGTCAGCGACGAGGCGGGTCAGACCGAGTGGGCGGGGCGCATCGCCCGCGCACTGCAAGACGCGCAGCGAGAATTAGACACATGAAGATGCGCCCACGGCATGACACAAGGGTGCTGTCGATGGACTCGTACGCGTTCGAAATCGGCCAAGCGGGCCCCCGGTCGGAGAGTATTCCCGCAGTCTGACACGCCTTTGCGCCTTCGATCCGCTGTCTCGGGTCGCACCTTGCGCAATGATGGCTACCCCCTAGCAAGACCGAGAATGTGCAATGTCCTTCAGTACGCGCCGCAGCAATCTTGCCCTGGTTGCACTCACCGCGACCGTTGCAATGTCGACTGGCGCAATGACGGCGGCGCAGGCGTCAACGCCCGGCGCGGTCGCCCCATCGACCGCTGTCACACCCTCAAAGCCGAGTGAACTCGCGACAGAGCAGCCGGCATCACGGCAACGGCGCTCAGCGCAAAGGCTATCGCCGCAGGTAAAAGCGCCGATTGACCGGACCGGCAAGAAGCGAGTCGGTAAGGCCTCGTTCTACGCCCATATGTTTGCCGGCAGAAAAATGGCGGACGGTAAACAAATGGATCCGCAGAATGACAATGCGGCCAGCAGAACGCTGCCTCTCGGCACTACCGCCAAAGTGACCAATCTCGAGACGGGGAAAAGTGCGTTCGTCACCATTCAAGATCGCGGCCCCTACGTCGATGGCCGGATTGTCGATCTGTCGCCGGCCACTGCGCAGGAAATCGGCATCAGCCACCGGCAAGGCGTGGCGCGAGTGGAAGTATCGCCCCTTGCTGTGCCGTTGCCCAATGGCGGGATCAAACTGGGTGCCGCTGGGCAAGCCACCTTGGCGCGAAATGATCGCGCTCCTCGCCCATTTCCGCCGCTCGGTTGGTAGCCGCTTACGCGACCCGCGGATGTCAAAGCTCAGGCCGCGGGCGTTTCACCCCGCAACACTTGTAAGAAGCGCGCCCGCTCGATATTTCCGCCACTCAAGACAACCGCAACGCGCTTTCCAGCCATTTTATGCCGATCTTTCCACAATGCCGCCAGCGGCGCGGCACCGGCGCCTTCCGCGACCTGGTGAGTGTCGTCAAAATAAATTCTCATGGCTTCGGCCATTTCATCCTCGCTGACTTGAGCGAAACGCGAGACACCGCGACAAATCGTTGCGATCGCTTGCTCGTTGGGTTCGCGAGTCGCCAGCCCGTCGGCAAAGGTGCTCGCGGAAGGGTAGGCAACGGGTGAGCCGGCGGCAAAAGACAGCGCACTGGCGGGCGCCTTGTCGGGACCGACGCCGATTATTTCGGCTTTCAATCCCAATAGGTCGCGAACCGCAATCAGCCCGCAAATGCCTGAGCCCATGCCAACGCCGACGTATACTGCATCCAATTCGCCCGCGCCGCTAAACAACTCCAGCGCGTAGCTGGCGACGCCGGCGACCAGATCGCGATGAAACGAAGCAACGAAGTGCAAGCCTTGGTTCGCTGCCACCCGAAAGGCCTCGTGCCTCGCCTCATCGAAGTCTTTGCCGAATTCGACCAGGGTTGCGCCGAACGTGGCGATCGCCGTGTTCTGATCCGAGGAATTGCCTTTGGGCACGTAGATGGTGGCCGGCACACCCGCACGAGCGGCGGCGAACGCAATGGACTGTCCATGATTGCCCCGCGTCGCGGAAATCACGCCAGGAATATTAGGCTGAGCTCGGCACAACCGATCCAGATAGACGATGCCTCCGCGCACCTTGAAGGCACCGGTGGGCGTGTGATTTTCATGCTTTACCCAGACATCGCAGCCGAAGCGCTTCCTAAGTTTCGGCCACGCATACACCGGTGTCGGCGGCATGACTCGATACACGAGCGCCGCGGCACTCTCCAGCTCTGGCAACTCAAAAATCATCGGATCCAGCATGAGCCCTCTAGCAAGCACTTCGAACGCCGGAAGGATTGTACTGGGTCGGCACTCGATCATGGTCGCCACGTGCGTCTTCTGCGAGATCGCGGTGGGTCGCGCGCCGGGAGATATCGTTTGCGTCGCGGCTGTCAGTGCGCGCGGCGAAAAGTGAGATTTACTCGCTGTCGACCTAAGTCGGGGTGATGGCCATCTTTCAGCGGTAGTACGCCGTGGTGACGGAGTCGTGCGAGGCCGCCCCAGACGACAACATCACCATGCTGGAGCGCTATTCTGTGTTGCTTGTCTTTCCTCGAGTTCCCGCCGAATAGGAAAACGGCGGGGAGTCCTAAAGATACCGAAACGATCGGCGCACTGAAGTCACTTTCGTCCTTGTCCTGGTGGAGGGTGAGCCGCGCACCAGGCACGTAACGATTGACCAGACATGCATCGGGTTCAAAGCCTGCGAAGCCGGCGGTTCGTGCGGCGTTCTCGGCCAGCCTCGAAAACAGCGCAGGCATCGGTGGCCATGGTTGACCGCTCAGTGGATCAGCGGTTGTGTAGCGGTAGCCCCGACGATCGCTCACCCACCCAAGCGCGCCGCAGTTGGTCATTGCCACTGACATGCGAAAGCCGCCGGGAGTTTCTAGGTGGCGGAAAGGGGCCGCGGTTTCGATGTGTTCGACTGCGGCGAGCAGTGCCGTGACGCTGTCGAGCGCGAATCCGCGCAGGAGGTATGCACCGTTGGCAATTCGCTCATGAGAGGGACGGGTATCGCGGAGGTCGAGCATTCATTCAAAGCACGTGGGTTCGTTACACAGACTATAGGCGCGCGACGGTCCCTGCGCTGACAAGGGAATGAAAAGAACCTGCTGTTTTTGCTAATGGATGCACTTGGTGAAGAGTCATGGCGCGCCTCGCGCGAGATCGCAGCGCAGAAGCTCATCCAGCGCCTCGAGCCCCGTAATGTTCGGAAGTGGTTGAGAGCGGGAGGAGGCGCTGAAGACCATGGCCATCTGTGACTCTTCGTCGAATGCTTTCCAAATAGGCAGACCGGGTCCGTTGGGATCGCCGTGAGCTGCGAAGTTAATCCAATATTGACGCATCAGCGCGGAAACCGCCTCGTCGTTGGGGGTTGGCGGTTTAGGGAAATTGCCGAATACGAAGGGATACTCGCTCGCATGCCAAGCGCCGAAGGGTTGCTCTGGGCCGTGCACGTCGAACATGTAGATGTAGGCGCGGTTATGGCCTTTGCTCGATTGCAATCGTGCCCACTCCCAAGTGGGCCAGCCAACATAAAAATCGCGATATAGATAACGCAGCATGCTTGTTGCAGCATCGTTGGTGCGCGGATAGGCCTTGGCAATGGCAGGTTGCGCTTCCTTGCAGCCTGACCCTCTGATCACGGATTCCATCCATTCCGCCAAAGCTTTGGGCGGTGTTGCGCCCAGTTCATCGGCGGTGAAGCCAACCAGAATCGGCGTGTCGTTGAAGCGTGCCTGCTGGAAGAGGTCCTCGTTAGAGCCGACAATCAATTCGCCATCGATGATGGTGCCGAATCCCGGGGCCTTAGGATCAGGCGCGTGCAATATCCTGTCGGCGGGAAGTCTTCGCGCGGACTTCAGATCCGGCACGCCGAGTGATTTGAAAAACTCTTGGCCTCTCTCCTCTGCGTCACCGAGATTCGTCAGTGGCGAGATTTCCGGCGGAACGCGGTTGAGATTCGAATAGAACGATACCCCGCCTTGCGCTATGGCCCGTTGGTACAAGCCCTTAGCTGCTGGGGCGCCGGCGAGCAGACTCACGATATGGGCACCGGACGAGCCGCCGAAAATCGTGACTCGTGAGGGATCACCGCCGAATTGTGCGATGTTGGCCTGGACCCACTTCAGCGCGGCAACGGTGTCGAGGAGGCCGTAGTTTCCGGAGCCCTTGCCAGACTCGCGCGTGAGTTCGGGATGTGCCAGGAAACCAAGGGCTCCGAGCCGATAGGCAATCGTGACCAGAACCGCGCCTTCGGGCGCCAGCTTCGTGCCGTACGATAAATCCTGCCACGACATGCCGTGCGACCAGCCGCCGCCGTGGATCCAGACCATGACCGGGCGCCGTTCTTTTGCCGTCGCCGCGGCCGTCCAGACATTCAAGTAGAGGCAGTCTTCGCTGGGCTTCGGTTCCGGACCGTCGCCCCAAGGCTGGATACAGGCTCGCGCGAAGGTGTCTGCTTTGCGCACTCCGCTCCATGCAACGACGGGTTGCGGAGCTCGCCATCGCAGTCCAGCGAGCGGCGGTGCTGCGAAGGGCAGGCCTTTGAATGATGCGAGCCCAGCCTCAACCTCGCCTTGAACCCGCCCACCAGCGATATCTGCATACTCAATTGCAGCGAGACTTGGGTTCACCGCGCCGATCCACCAGAGGGACGCGATCGAGCACGTGACGATTGACCGCAATATGACTTCGCTCACGCTTTGCGAACCCCCGCCTTTGAAAAGCATTGCTAGACTACATCCGCTTAAGTAGCAAGACCTGCCATTTGTAGGACACCTTCTTTGGAGGAGCAGTGCACCCCTATCGGCTACCCTTGAATTTGACCGCCGCTGCCTTCGCATTTTTCTTGATCGGTGCAGCGCCTGCATTCGGCGCTCCCAGAGCTGACGATCTCGAGCCGCAGACGCCCGCCGCATTTCTGCCGGGTGGCATGTTGGGGATCCAACTGGGAGGCTCGTGGCATCGGAGCAAGCAGAATCCTTTGCTGCGGCAGTTGGATTGCCAAGCGGTCAAGGATGCGAGCGATTTCGACGAAGTGTGTTTCTTCAAGGCTTCAGCTGCCAGCCGCGTGGGCGGAGCCCAGATCCACGACGGCTTCATCGTTGGCAAGGGCGACGAGGTCGTTTTGGTCGGCACCGGTATCAGCATCAAGAATGCAGACGATCCGCTGGCCGAATCGGTGATGCAGTCCTTTCAGGCGCAAATCAACTCGGCATTCCAGCACACGGGCGATAACGTGCTATTCGTTACGCTGCCGGCCAGGCGCATGTCGGCCGAAGAACTCGCCGGCTATTCGAAAAAAGCACCTGTTCTCTTGGTGCAGCTCGAGACTAAGACCCACGAACTTGCCGTTCTGTATGGATATCTCGCGCCGGTCAATGCATTCGGGTCGTTGACCGCCGACTAGCGCCTCTGGCGCCCCGCGAAAAAATGTCGGAACATCGCGCGGAACGCCATGAGCCCGCTCTTTCTCATTGCCGGCGCCGGTTTGATCGCCGGCATGATGAACGCGCTCGCCGGCGGCGGGTCATTTGTCACCTTGCCAGCGCTGATTGCCGTGGGCGTACCCTCGGTGAATGCGAACACCACGAGCACCGTGGCGCTGTATCCCGGGCAACTCACCAGTAGTTGGGCCTATCGCGACGGATTGGGCCCCATCGACTCTGTGCCGCTGCGGTCACTTGTTATCGTAACTTTCGTTGGCGGCGCTCTCGGCGCGGCCCTGCTCCTGCGCACACCGATCAAAACCTTCGATGTTGTCTTGCA
>Ga0302326_10014356_pt1 | contig 16741 bp, 15 predicted proteins | sample Palsa_T0_3_FD_202264 | JGI IMG/M metagenome (GOLD analysis project Ga0302326, IMG submission 202264) | Peat permafrost microbial communities from Stordalen Mire near Abisko, Sweden - Palsa_T0_3 | ecosystem: Environmental > Terrestrial > Soil > Palsa > Peat permafrost | place: Sweden: Abisko...
GCGTTGAAATGGCGTCGGCTGCACGGCATTCAACGGCAGCGAGGCCAACACCAGTGGGCGTCCGCCCAATGGTTCGCGATAGGCTCCAATGAGCGCGCCGCCGGCGGCGCGCACCAGCGCGACGACTTCGGCGATTTCCGCACTGTCCATGCCGATCGCTACTTCGGCGGCATCCAACCCTCGCGCGCGGCTCCCCGGAGCGAGGTTGCCGCGGACTCGTTTGGCGGTGCGCGCCGTTCGAGCGCTCGTACCCTTCGCTTTGGTGTTGGCGGTTTTCATGCCGGTAGTTCAGCCGCGGTCACGTCCTGTGCGATGTTCGATCCAGGAGGCGTGCAATGCCGCCGCCCAATTTCATGAGCGTCGCGATTTTCGACCTCGGCAGCACGATCATCTGCTCGTACCATCGTCCGGTGCGCTCGACGAACTCCAGCATCTCGCTCAGGCGCCGCTCCACCACCGGGTCCACCGACTTGTCGTCTCGCGCCAGTTCCACGCATTGCCGCAGCACATCCGCGGCCGGATCCAGTTCGCGCGCCTTGCGTCCGGCGGCGATGCGCGATACCAGCGTCCATAGGTCGGTCTCGGCCTCGTAAAACGTACGTCGATCGCCGAGGATGGGCACGGAGCGAATGATGTTCCAACCCTGCAATTCGCGGATGGAATTGGAGACGTTGGATCGTGCGAGCCCCAAGGTGTCGGCAATGTCTTCGGCGGGCAGCGGTCGCTTCGATGCAAACAGCAACGCATGAATCTGGCTGACCGAACGGTTCACGCCCCAGCGTTCTCCCAAGTTGCCCCACTCGAGAATGAACTGGCGTACCGCTTCGGGGAGCTGATCCTTTACTACTGTTAGTTCTGTCACATCAGAAATTACAGACTATATTGACGATAAAGTCAAGCGTTCGAGGAATCGCTAAGCTTGCGCACATGCCGATAAAGTCGGCGCAATTTTCCGGATTGGAGCAACGTTGAGCGCAGCGAGCGATGAGCAATCGGACGTCGTGGTGATCGGCGGGGGACCGGCCGGCAGCACGGCTGCGATCCTGTTGGCGAAGCTCGGGCACAAGGTTATCGCCCTCGAGAAAGCGCGCCACCCGCGCTTCCATATCGGCGAGTCGCTGCTGCCGATGAATCTACCGGTGTTCGAGCGCCTCGGCGTGCTCGAAAAAGTCCGCGCGCTGGGCGTATACAAGCCGGGTGCGGATTTCGAGGCCGACAACGAAAACGGCTACAACACCTATCAGTTTGCCCGGGCCATCGGCGACAGCCCGCCGCATGCCTACCAGGTGTGGCGCCAGGATTTCGATCAGATGCTGTTCGAGCACGCGCGGCAAAGCGGCGCGGACGCCCGCGAGGGCCATGAGGCCATCGCATTCGAGCAGCTCGATCCCCGCGATACGCGCATAGGCGTGCGCCGCGAGGACGGCACCGGCTATACGATAAAGACGCGCTACGTGGTGGATGCCAGCGGCCGCGATACGTTTCTCTCCGTCAAGAAGAAGCTGAGGCGCAAAAACGAGGAACATCAGAGCGCCGCCATCTTCGGCCATTTTCGCGGCGCCGAGTTGCGCGCCGGCGAGGACGGCGGCAACATCAGTATCTATCGATTCGATCACGGCTGGATGTGGATGATTCCGCTGCCTGGCGCAGTGATGAGCGTCGGCGCCGTGTGCCGGCCTGACTACCTCAAGAAGCGCAAGGGCCGCACGGTGGAATTCCTGCTGGAAACTCTGCGTCAGAACGCAGGACTATGGAAGCGCATCGAACATGCGGAACTCATCGGCGATGAAGTACGGGTCACCGGCAACTATTCGTACGATTCGCGGCGTATGGGCGGCCCGGGATGGGTGATGGTGGGCGACGCGTTTGCGTTCCTCGATCCCGTCTTTTCATCCGGGGTATACCTCGCGATGAGCGGGGCCGAAACGGCCGCCAAGGTCGTCGACGCCGCTTTGCGCGATGCGCGTCAGGAAGCGAAGCTGCTGCGCAGGCTGGAAAAGCGGCAGCGCGCGGGCATGGCGCGGTTTTCGTTCTTCATTTATCGGTTCAACGGCCCGGTGATGAGCCAGATGTTCCGTGAGCCGCGCAATTCCTGGCAGGTGGAGCAGGGCGTGATTTCGATGCTCGCCGGCGACCTGTTCGATTCGCCCAAGGTGCTACGCCGCCTGAGGCTGTTCAAATTCATTTATCTGTTGTGCGCGCTGCGCGATTGGCGCCGCTGGCGCGCCGAGCACCGTTATCGTCTGGCACAGGCGCAAGCACGGTTCACCGGCGGCACGACCCCGTTGGACCGGGAGTAAGGGCGCAGGTCGTGTGGGCGCAGGCGCAGAATCAGCCGCATCGCGCCGATGTCGCCAAGAAAACCCGTGCGAAACCTCTTAGGATTCGCCCTTGAGATAGATGCCCAGCCATCGGTGCACCTCTTCATAGAAATGTCGGCTGTCCTCCGGCTTCAAGATCCAGTGCCAGGCATCGGGCCAGACCAATAAGCGGCTGGGCACGTGCATGCGCTGCAAAGTGGCCCAATTCTCCAGCGTATTCCCGAGAGGAACCCGGAAGTCGCGCTCGCCGATACTGAGCAGCATCGGCGTCTTCCAATTCGCGGCGTAGGTGATCGGACTCTGGTCGTGCCAAATGCGGTTGCCCTCCCATGGCGGACCGCCATTCGTCAGCTCGCGGCCGTAGATGCCGTCGCTGATGCCCCACTGCGTGGTCAGATCCACTTCACCCGCATGGCTGATGATGCATTTGTAGCGCGTCGTGGTCGCCTCGATCCAATTCGCCAAGTGGCCGCCGTAACTAGCTCCCGCCGCGCACAGCTTCGCGGCATCGATGAACGGGTATCGTTTGATCGCCTCGTCCACCGCCTGGTTGATCTCCTCGCCGGGCGTTTGCAACGGATCCAGCTTGATGGCCTGCGCGAACTTTTCGCCGAAAGACGTCGATCCCGTGTAATCGGTCATGAGGATCACGTAGCCTGGAGCGGCCAGCAGGTGATAATTCCAGCGCAGACCGATTTGATCCGGATTGTTGCTGGCAGCTCCGCCGTGGATGAGCACGAGCATGGGGTACTTTTTGGCGGGATCGAAGGCCGGCGGCAAGACCAGCATGTTGTGGATGCTGCGGCCCTTGGCGCTGGTGAAGTAAAAGTGCTGCGGCACCTGCCAGTCGATCGCGGCGGCGGCGGCGGTGTCGACCATCGTAAGATTCACGTGCGAGCGTTGCGCCGGATCGATGCGCACCACTTCGACCGGACTGACCGAGCTCCCGTAAGTGCCGATCAACTTCATTTGCGGACTCTTTTGCGGAATCTCCAGGGCGGTGTAGCCGCCGGCGGCAGGTTCAATGACCAGCGTCGGCTTGCCGCCCTCGGCCGGGACGCGATAGAGATTCTCCTTGCCCGCTTCCGGCACGAGCAGGTATGCGCTCTTGCTGTCCGAAGCGACTGCGTATCGCGAAACATCCCGATCGAAATCGCGCGTCAGCAGCTTGGCATCGCCGCCCGCAGGCCAGCTCACCTTGTAAAGAAGCTGCAGGTGGTAGACTTCAGCATCCTGCGGGGAGAACTTGAAATACAACGCCTTGCCGTCCGCGCTGAATCGCGCATCCGCATAATCGCCTGCCGTCGGAGTGACCACCTCCGGCTCGCCCGAGCCGTCCGAGGCCATGCGATATAGGTGATAGCCGACTTGCGACGAGGCTGAATTCCAGCGCTGCGTAGTGGCGATGAAAGCGATCTCGCGGCCGTCCGGACTCCAGAGAGGCGCCAGGGTCACGCCGCCGTCGGTTTGCGAGCCGCCGAACCCGGACTGATGCGCGAACGCAGTGCCCGACAGAACATCTTTGGCGGACTCTTGATCGAGCGGCTGCACCATCAGCGTCGGCTGGCGCTCATCCAGCCACTCGTTCCAGAAGCGTACCGGAAAGTGCTCGTATGTGCGCACGTTGTACTTGCGATCTTTGTGCTCCGCCGCGATTTTTTTGTTGGCGGCATCGTCCAGCGCCCCGGGATAAACCTGCGATTCGAATAGAATGGCTTTCCCGTCCGGCCGCCATTTAGGTCTCGTGGCACCGGTTGAGACGCTGGTCAGCCTGCGCGCCTCGCCGCCCTCCGCCAGATTCAAGATATAGATCTGACTAACCTCGTCGCCTTCGCGCTTCGTGGCGAAGGCAATGCTGGAGCTGTCGGGCGACCAGTCCACGTCTTCCTCCGGAGCTTTGGTATTGGTGATGCGGCGCGGCGATTTTTTCCCGTCGGTGGCCGCCAACCAGAGGTCGCTGACGGATTTGTCCTTTTCATACGACGGCTCGGTGACCGGGTACACCACCCACCTGCCGTCGGGACTCACCGTCGGCGCGCCGACGCGCTTCATCATCCACAACGTCTCGTGGGTAATCGGCTTCTTCACGGCCTGCGCCTGTGCGTCGGCAAGCGGGGCGATGCAAAGGGCGAACAGAGCCAGCAGGCAGTTTTTCATGGCACGCTTCTTGGTTGGGTTCTCTAAAGAGTCGGACGGGAGGAGGCGGCATTGCGCGCAACGACGCGCACCATGCCGGACGGAGCGGTTTCCAGCCGGGCCGCAAGGCCCAACGACTCGAGTTTGGCGATCACCCAACCGGGGGCAAGCCGCAATTTCGGGTAGCTGCTCTCGCTCTGGATCCATCGACCATCCTCGCGCTGCGTGAGTACATCGTGAACGGTGACATGGTCGGTGCCGTACTCGAGGAAGCAGGTGAGTATCCTGCTTTCGTCGCGCCTGACCAGGATGAACCGCTCATTGCCCTCGAGCGTCTTGGACGCATAGTCGCGAAACGTAGCGGCAAACATGCCACGGTCGGACAAGGCCGCGACGACCCCGCTCAAGAGCGATTCGACGGCGGCGAGAGTCGGCAGATGCGTCAACGTGTCGCCCAAACATATGATGACGTCGCACGGACCCGTGACATGCGCCATGAAGTCCACGATATCGGCCTCGACCACCGTGATCGGCAGCCCGGCGGCTCGCGACCGCAATTCGTCGAGCAGTACCCGGCAGCTGTCGATGGCGATGACTCTGAAGCCGCGCTTCGCCAACGGCAAGCTGTGCAAGCCCAAGCCGGCGCCCAAATCGAGCGCCGTGGCGTTCACCGCCGCAGGCAGTGCCATCTCCTCGAGTTCCGCGTTGCTGCGGGTCAGCGCCGCCTGCCGATTTCCCAGCATCCAGGCATATACCGGGCCCAAATGCGTTTCGTAGTGGGCTGTCGCCGTGTTCATGCGGCGAATTCTAACCCAGTGTCGGTTTCGCCGCGGTCGGGTTGCCTTCGCCTTGCGGTAATATGCGCGCCAACCCCAACGCGGAGTTGCCATGGTGCTTTTCGGGGACGGGCGCGGTGTCGACCTTGGCGCCGGAGCCGTGCTGCTCAGCGGCTTCGCTCTGCCGGGTGCGGCTGCTTTGCTGGCGGAAGTGCGCCGCGTGGCTGCAATGGCCCCGTTCAGACACATGGCAACCCCTGGCGGCTTTCGCATGTCGGTCGCGATGACCAATTGCGGTTCGGCCGGATGGATCACCGACCGCAAAGGCTACCGCTACGATGCGCTCGACCCGGACAGCGGGCTGCCTTGGCCTGCATTACCGACCGCCTTTGCCGATCTGGCAGTGCGAGCTGCAAGCGCGGCGGGATTCGACAATTTCGCGCCGGACGCCTGTCTCCTCAATCGCTACGCCCCCGGCGCCCGCATGTCGCTGCATCAGGACAGGAACGAGCGAGACTGGGGAAAGCCCATCGTTTCGATTTCGCTCGGTCTGCCGGCGAAGTTTCTATTCGGCGGTCCGAAGCGCAGCGACCGGCCGCAGCGTGTCGAATTGCACCACGGCGACATGGTGGTGTGGGGCGGCCCGGCGCGCCTGAACTTCCATGGAGTCGCGCCGCTGGCGGACGGCTTGCATCCGGTCTTGGGACGCGAGCGCATCAACCTCACGCTGCGGCAAGCGCTCTGAAGCCGCAGGGCGCGCCTGTCGGCTCATGGGCGTTTTGGCGCGTGAAGCTCGGGTGCGTATATGCTGGGAAAATCCGGCGATTCGATGATGAACAGCGCGTCATCGATGGGCTGATTCACGCGGATGTCGCGGCGGATTTCATCGGTTGTCATTTTTTCCCCAATGGTCAGTATCCGGCGTAGCAGCAGCGAGTCGCGCTCGAAGAACAATTCCCGTACGCCGCCTTTGGGCAGGTGCGCGCGGACACGGTGACAGACTGCGCCGTCAACCGGCACGTCATCGATGAGGCGCGGATCGACCAGGTCGAGGATGGATAGTCCCTCGACTTCGGGCAGCAGCAGCCGCGCGATGTTGTGCGCCGATCCCGACGAAATGCCGGCGGAACCGGCCACGGCATGTGACAGGTCGCGCCGCGTTTGCAACGTCGGCGGCATGTCATGTTCCTGGCGCAGCGCATAGGCGCCGAAGCCATCGAATCCAATCACGTGGCGAGTGACGATGTGGCGCAGAGGCGCATACGGATGGGTGCGTGAGAACTCGAATCGCAACAGATTTGGCTCAGCGTACAGCGTGGAAAATTCCGTGCGCAGCTCCGGGTCATCGGGCTGCAGCCGCTGGCTCACGCAGCCGGCATCCGAATACGACGTCATGGCCTCGTAGGCGGCTGCGATCTGCTCGAGCAGCGGTCTCGCGTCCTTGTTCATGCTCATGGACATTCTCCATAGCAAAGGGGTTCTCAACGTCAGTGCACGCCGCCATTGGCGGCGAAGATGCTCTTCGGCAGTCGAACATGCACGCCAAGGTTCGGTTTGTCCACCAGTTGCGTAACGGCGACATTGCCGGCGACGCTGACGAGCTGATAGGCCTGATGGCGCGTTAGCTTCTTCTCCGCGACGAGAAAATCCACCATCTCTTGAATGGCTGTCTTGGTGGCCACGCCTAAATCCGGATCGGTCGCCATGGAGATGTAGTCAGCTTTGGTTTCGGCCCGCGGCCATGTCAATTTCATGTCTTTGCGCACCGTGAGCTGTAACCGGCCCCGCAGTGAGGTCTCGATGGCGGTTTGATCGACTTCACCATCGCCTTGGGCTGCGTGGCCATCGCCGATCTCGAACAGTGCGCCTTTGGCGAATATCGGTATGAAGAGAGTGCTGCCCGCCACCAGCTCGCGGTTGTCGAGATTGCCGGCATGCTTCCCTGGTGGATTGCTGCTGAGGCGCCCGATTTCCGGCGCCGGTGCCACACCGATGCTGCCGTAAAAGGGCTTCAGAGGAACCACGATGCCGGGCAGGAACCGCGCCGTCATCTTTCTGCGGTCCAACTGCAAGATCTTGATCGGCACTTCCTTGTCGCAATTCTCCGGAAGATACCCGCTGCAGCCGTTGTAGCCGTAGTCGAGCGCAAGATCGATCGACAGAATCTTCACTTCGAGAACATCGCCTGCTTCGGCGCCTTCCACGTACACCGGGCCCGTCAAAATGTGGCCTCCAGGACCCTTACGATCCCCCGTAACCTCGGAGACGACCGCCTTGAGCGTCGCCTGAATTTTATCGTCCGGTACGCCGGCCTTCGCGAGGCCCGCCGGCGTATTGGTCAGCAAGGTATCGACGTCGATGATGTCTCCCGAATCGATGCCCAGCACCGGCGCGGCGTCTGCCCAATAGTATCCATAGGCTATCGTTTTGGGCGTCGCCTCGAGCCGATAGGTCTTCGGAGCGTGGGCGGCAGCGGCGCCCGCCGCGGCGAGCGCGGCGCAACCAATACAGGCGGCAGTGATTTTCATGGGACTCAACGCTACCACGCCGCTGGTCCGAAAAAGTGCCATCATGCGCGCATGCAGCCCGGCGACACGCAGCGGCCCTTGAGTCTCCCCGCGGTACTCGTGCGGTTGATGGCCATCGGCGTCATTCTTTGTGCCGCCGCCGCGCTGTTCGTTTACGTGGGTGGCTGGCTGTCTCCCGATCGCCGGACGCAAGACCGCTTCATGACTGCGTTCGATGCCCACGATGGAAAGCATCCTGGTTTTCGCCGCAACCATGCCAAGGGCCTGTGCGTCACCGGGTGGTTCGACGCCGCCGCCGAGGCGGCGCCATTGTCGAGGGCGGCGATATTTCACCTGCAGCGGGTGCCCATCGTGGGGCGATTTGCCTTGGCGGGCGGCATGCCCTTCGCGGCGGACCAGGCAGGAACGGTGCGCAGCATGGCATTGCGATTTCTGCCGATCGGGGCCCAGGAATGGCGCACCGGCATGAACGATATTCCAGTGTTCCCCGTCAATTCCAACGAAGGGTTCTATGAGCAGTTGCGCGCCTCGGCACCCGATCCAGCCACGGGCAAACCCGACCTTGAGGCCATGAAGGATTTCCTCGCCCGGCATCCCGAGACGGTGCGCGCAATGCAGCTCATCAAGGCACGTTCCATTTCCTCGGGTTTCGCCGATGATACGTACAACAGCCTGGATGCATTCTATTTGACGAACTCATCCGGAGTCAGCGTTCCGGTACGGTGGTCCGCGGTGGCCGTACAGCCCTTCGTTGCGGATGACGCCGGCGCGCATGCCGGCGCCGAAAAGAATTATCTATTCAACGATCTCTTGAAGCAGCTCGAGTCGCACGCGTTGAAGTGGCGGCTGGTGTTCACCATCGGAGAGGCGGGCGACTCGACGCAGGACGCCACGCTGGCGTGGCCCGAGGAGAGACGCCGGGTCGTCGCGGGTATCGTCACCATCGCCCGCGCGGTGAGCGAAGAGAACGGCGCGTGCACCGACATCAACTATGACCCGATGGTGCTGCCCGACGGTATTGCACCGTCCGACGATCCGCTTCTCGCGGCACGGTCCTCGGTTTATGCGCGCAGCTTTACGCTGCGCAGCGCGGAGAAATCCAAAAAACCGGCGAGCGCCGTATCACCCCCGGTCGGAATGGACGGGTCGGCGCCGTGAGCAAGCAGGACGAGCGCTTTACTGCGCTTTCGCGGGTGCTGCACTGGTTGATGGCGGCAATGATCCTCATCATGCTGTTCGTGGGCGTCGGCATGGTGAGTTCGACCACCGAGCGTTACAGGTATCTGGTGGCCTTGCACCGGCCCTTGGGTATCTTGATCCTGATCCTTGCCGTGGTGCGTTTGACGAACCGGCTGTTGAATGCGCCGCCGCCGCTGCCGGCATCCCTGCCCAAGCTGCAGCAAATTGCCGCCACCGTTTCCCACATCGTGTTGTACGCCCTCATGTTCATCATGCCGCTGCTGGGCTGGGCCATGCTCTCCGCCGCTCCGTACCCGATCGATTTGTTCGGAACCTTGAGGCTGCCGGCAATCCTATCGCCCGATGCAGCCTTGTACGCGCAGCTGCGAGCCCTGCACACGGATTTTGCGTTGCTGTTCTATGCCGTGATCTTGGTGCATCTGGGCGCGGCGCTGTTGCACGCGTGGATCCGTCGGGACGGTGTGTTTCGCAGCATGGCCGGAGGACCACGGTCCCCGACGCCTTAGCACCTGCTTGATCAATCGCTTCAGGCGGCCGCTATGCGTGCGAGGCCTGCGTCGATCGACTCCCGGACTTGTTCATTGAGCCCGCGCGGATCCTTGCCGGTCGCATCGATCGGCTCTCCGATGACCACGCGGACGGTGCCTCGCTTCTTCAGAATTCCGCGGCGTACCCAGAACTCGCCCGCGTTGTGGGATAAGGGCACTATGAATTTATGCGCGGCAATGGCGAGCATTGCGCCGCTGACGCCGTACTTGCGTTTGTCGCCGGCCATGACCCGGGTGCCCTCGGGGAAGATGATGATCCACAAGCCATCCGCCAGCCGCGCCTTGCCTTGTTCGATGACCTGGTTCACCGCTCGATGGCCGGCGCCGCGGTTGATCGAGATCGAGCGCAGCAGTTTCAATCCCCAGCCGATGAAGGGGATCCACATGAGTTCGCGTTTCAGCACCCAAACCTGCGGGGGGAAGATCAGAAACTGCGCCACTGTCTCCCAGGCAGAGGTGTGATTGCTCATCACGATGTGGTTTCCGGCCGGGATACGCTCGCGGCCTTCCACGACGAAGTTCAAGCCGCACATTTTGTCGAGCAGCCAAAACAGAATCCGCGCCCACGTCCGCGCGATTTCAAACTGCGCCCGGTATGGCAGAAAGAAACACAAGCTCATGATCATGGCGAACACCAATGCGGAGACCATCATGTAGATGGTGAAAATCAGGGACAGTATGAGCTGCATGCGTTCGTCAGCCCGGCAGCCGGGAAAGATCCGCGACGCCGCCCAGCAATACTTGCACGTCGCGCAGCAGCGCCAGGCGGTTGTTGCGCAACTTCAAATTCTCGTCCATGACCATGACGCTGTCGAAAAAATCGTTCACCGGCGCTCTCAGTCCCGCCAAGGCATGCAGGCTGTCGCCGTAGCGGCGTTGCGCGGTGGCCGCCCGCACGGGCTCGCGCAGACCGCTGACGGCAAGATGCAGGGCGCGTTCGGCCGCTTCGGCGAGCGATGCAGGATCCACGGCTTGATCGGCCGGCACCTGGGTTTTCTTGAGAATATTCACGATGCGCTTGTTGATGGACGCCAGTACCGGGGCATCGGGCAGCAGCAGGAACTCCTTCAAGGCGTCGAGGCGCGTCACCGCATCCAGGGGCGAACGCGGTCGAGTCGCCAGCACGGCATCGAGCATTTCCGACGTGGTTCCCGGCTGTTCCAGCAACATTCCGCGAAGCCTTTCCGCGATGAAGTCATACACCTCGTCGACCACGGCCGCACGCTGCACGGGCTGCGCCGCGGCGGCGATCTCGAGCAGATCGACCAGGTCCAAATCCAAGCGCGCTTCCAACAGAATGCGCAATACTCCCAGGGCGATGCGCCGCAGGCCGAACGGATCCTTGGCGCCCGTCGGCCTCTGCTCAATGGCGAAGATGCCGGCCAGGGTGTCCAGCTTGTCGGCGAGCGCGACTGCCTGACCGGTCTTGCTTGCAGGTATGGTATCGCCGGCAAAACGCGGCCGGTAGTGCTCCTCGAGCGCCCGCGCAATCTCGGCGGGCAAGCCTTCGGCTTCAGCGTAATAGCGGCCCATCGTGCCTTGCAATTCAGGGAATTCACCCACCATGGCAGTCATCAAATCGGCCTTGGCCAGAACCGCGGCGGGCTCGGCCTGCGGCGCGTCCAGCTTCACGCCGATCGATCGCGCAAGCGCGGCCACGCGCCTCGTCTTGTCGGCATAGGAACCCAGCCGGTTTTGAAAGATCATGCCGTCCAGGCGCGCGGCGTGCTCGCTCAAAGTCAGTTTGCGGTCCAGGTCCCAAAAAAATGCCGCATCGCTCAAGCGCGGCCGCACCACCCGTTCATTGCCTTCCCGCACCTTGCTTGGATCGCGGCTCTCGATGTTGCTGATCGTGATGAACCATCCGGAGAGCTTGCGATCGGCGCCTTCTACGGGGAAATAGCGCTGGTGATCTTGTACCGTGGCAATCACGACTTCGCGCGGCAGACTCAGGAAGCGCTGCTCGAATCGACCCGCAACCGCCACCGGCCATTCCACCAGCGCGGTCACCTCGTTGAGCAAGGCGTCCTCCATCAACGCCGTGGCGCCCTCAGCGGTCGCCGCTGCGGCGGCTGCCACCTCCTCGCGGATCAGCCGTTTGCGCGCGGTGAAATCCACGATCACCTTCGCGCGGCGCAAGCGGGCCGCATAGCCCCTGGCGTTGTCCAGCATGATCGGCTTGGGGGCATGGAAGCGGTGGCCGCGGGTGACGCAACCGGCGGAGAGTCCCAGCACTTCGGCGGGCACGACTACATCGCCATACAACAGCACGACGCCATGAACCGGGCGCACGAATTCCGTATTCCGCGTACCCCAGCGCATGCGCCTGGCAATTGGCAGAGCGGCGATCACTTGATTGATCATGTCGGGCAGCAAAGTTTCAGTCGCGGCACCGCGTTCCGTACCGCGAAATTGCAGCCATGCGCCTTTGTCCGTCGTCAGCCGCGAGAGTGCCTCGACCTCGACGCCGCAGCTCTTGGCGAACGCGGTGGCCGCCTGCGTCGGCGCGCCATCCGTGTCGAATGCATTCTTGAGCGGCGGCCCGCGTCGCTCGACGGGCCGATCCGGCTGATGCTCGTCCAGTTTTTCGATGCTCACCGCAAGACGCCGTGGCGTGGCAAAGCCCCGTACCTTGCCATGGGCGATGCCTTTGGAATCGACGGCTTCGGCCAAACCTTCGGTCAAGGCGCTGGAAAGAATTTCCAGCGTGCGCGGCGGCAACTCCTCGCACAGCAGTTCGAACAACAAGTCACGCGCACTCATGTCGCGACCGGATCCCGCCTTGCGGTCTTGAGGAGAGGGAAGCCCAGCGCCTCGCGGCTGTCGCGGTAGGTTTCGGCGACCCCGCGCGCCAGCGTGCGCACGCGCAGAATGAAGCGCTGCCGTTCCGTCACGGATACGGCGTGGCGTGCATCCAGCAAGTTGAAGGTATGCGACGCCTTCACCATTTGTTCGTACGCAGGCAGCACCAGCTTGTCCTGCAAAAGGCGCCGGCAGGCAGCTTCGTACGCGTCGAATTGCAGCGACAGCACGGAGATGTCGGCTTTCTCGAAGCTATAGGTCGATTGCTCGACTTCGTTCTGGTGAAACACGTCCCCATAGGTCACGGTTCCGAAGGGCCCTTCGCTCCAGATGATGTCGAAGATGCTTTCCTTGCCTTGGATGTACATTCCCAAGCGCTCCAAACCGTAGGTGATCTCCCCCATCACAGGGCGGCAATCCAAGCCCCCGACCTGCTGAAAATAGGTGAATTGCGAGACCTCCATGCCGTTCAGCCACACCTCCCATCCAAGTCCCCACGCGCCCAAGGTCGGCGATTCCCAATTGTCCTCGACGAAACGAATGTCATGGGTGAGCAGATCGAATCCCAGCGAGCGCAGCGAGCCCAAGTACAGGTCCTGGAAATCATCGGGAGACGGTTTGATCGCAACCTGGAATTGGTAGTAATGCTGCAGGCGGAACGGGTTGTTGCCGTAACGCCCATCGGTCGGCCGCCTGGAGGGCTGGACATATGCGGCACTCCAAGGCTCAGGACCCACGGCGCGCAGAAATGTCGCGGGGTGAAAGGTTCCGGCGCCCATTTCCATGTCGTAGGGTTGCATGATGATGCAGCCTTGGTCGGACCAATACTGCTGCAAGCGGAAAATCAAACCCTGAAAAGTGCGCGGCGGAGCGGGGAGGGGCATGGGTTTTCGCGGCCTTGGCAAAGCGGGCGAGTATAGCGACGGGTCGCCTGGGTGTCCTCCCTTCGCCGTGCACCTATTTGGCCCGTTTCGCGTAGAATGCCCGCGGACCACTCACTAAAAGCTATCGAGGCAGCGGGATGCACCAAGTTGGATCGCGATTTTACCGCGTTGCGCCCTATATTGATGCACGGCGCGTCTCGTTCGGACGCAAGTGCTTGATCCATGGACCATGCCGCGTGGCACATTAGCTGCATTGCCAAATAACCCCATCCCCGTGAGGACACCAATGACTCCCGCAGATGTTCTGCAATTGATCAAAGAAAAAGAAGCGAAATTCGTCGATCTTCGATTTACCGACACGATTGGGAAAGAACAGCACGTTACTGTGCCCACCCGTCTGGTCGACGAGGGTTTTTTCAAGGATGGCAAGATGTTCGACGGCTCATCCATCAGTGGTTGGAAGGGCATCAATGAGTCGGACATGATTTTGATGCCGGATCCGGACACTGCCGTCATCGATCCGTTCTACGAACAGGTGACCGTCAACCTGCGCTGCGATGTCATCGAACCCATGACCATGCAAGGCTATGAGCGTGATCCGCGCTCCCTGGCGAAGCGCGCCGAGGCTTATTTGAAGTCCTCGGGGGTTGCCGATTCGGCGTTGTTCGGACCTGAAAACGAATTCTTCATTTTCGACAACGTTACGGTCAGCTCAGGCATCAATGGCTGCGCCTACGAAGTCGATTCGTACGAAGGGGCGTGGAATTCCGGCAAGACCTATGAAGACGGCAACAAGGGCCATCGTCCGGGCGTCAAAGGCGGCTACTTTCCGGTTCCGCCCGTGGACTCGCAGCAAGACATCCGCACCGCGATGTCGATGGCGTGCGAGGAGATGGGACTGAAGTTCGAAGTGCATCACCACGAAGTGGCCACCGCGGGCCAGGGTGAAATCAACGTCGCAGCCAATACGCTGACGAAGAAAGCCGATGAAGTGCAGATTCTCAAATATGCGTTGCAGAACGTGGCGCATGGATACGGCAAGACACTGACCTTCATGCCGAAGCCCATCGTCGGCGACAACGGCAACGGCATGCACGTACATCAGTCTTTGCAGAAGGACGGCAAGCCGCTGTTCGCGGGGGACAAGTACGGCGGGTTATCCGACACCGCGCTGTTCTACATCGGCGGCATCATCAAACACGCGCGTGCCGTCAACGCATTCACCAATGCCAGCACCAACAGCTACAAGCGTCTGGTGCCTGGATTCGAAGCGCCGGTCAAACTCGCCTACTCCGCGCGCAACCGTTCCGCATCCATTCGTATTCCCTGGATTGCCAATCCCAAGGGGCGTCGCATCGAAGTGCGCTTCCCCGACGCGACCGGGAATCCGTACTTCATGTTTGCCGCCATGCTGCTGGCTGGAATCGACGGCATTCTCAACAAGATCCATCCTGGCGATCCGGCCGACAAGGATCTTTACGACCTGGAGCCCGAGGAGGACAAGAAAATTCCGACGGTTTGTCACTCGCTGGACATGGCCCTGGAGCACCTCGACAAGGATCGCGGTTTCCTCAAGGCCGGCGGAGTGTTCACCGATGACTTGATCGATGCCTACATCGAACTGAAGATGAAAGAAGTGACGCGGATGCGCATGACCACGCATCCGATCGAGATCGAGATGTACTACAGCTTGTGAGGTTTTCTTAGGGTGCTGAGGCCTTAGGGTGACGGCGGTCACGCCGCTGTCACCTCCTTTTGTGGTCCGGAGACGATAGGACTATGCTTTGCAATCATGCACCCCAGATCATGGATCGTTCTTGGCCTGTTGGCGGCTGTGACGGCGCAATCGGCGGTCGTTTACAAATGGACCGACGCGGACGGCGTGGTGCACTACTCGGACCAGCCTGTGCCCGGCGCGGAGAAGATCATCACCTCGGGCAAATCGCTAAACGGATATTCCGCCGCCGCTTCGCCGGCGAATTCGAACCCCAATGGACAGCAGCCGCGTGCGGGCGCCGCCGCGCAAGCGCGCCCCGCCGGGGTCACGATAGCTTCACCGCAGCAGGACCAGAATTTTTTCAACGACGAGCCGATCAACGTGAGCCTGTCGCAGTCGGTGCTCGCCCCCGATCAATCCGTTACCTGGCACTTGAACGGCAGGGAACTCTCGGATCAACCGCCCGGCGCCACGCAGTTCGTGTTGCCGAATCCCGGGCGGGGTACCTTCGCGATCGCGGCGACCATCACCAATCAAACGACAGGCGAGGTTCAGAGCACGCCGAGCGTGACATTCTACGTGCACGAGCCGTCGCTGCTTTCGCCGCAGCACAGGAATCCGTAGGCTCCCGACGTCCGTTCGCGGGGGAGCAGCTTGGCTGCTGAACTGCAAGTCGGGACGCTGAATCTCGACAGCACCGAACTGCTCGACGCCCTGGTCACCAGCGTTTTTCTGCTGGACCAGGACATGAGAGTCAAATATCTGAATGCCGCGGCGCAGACGCTGATCGGATTGAGCCCCAATCAGGCATTGGGACGCAGCATCACGGAATTGACCCGCGGCGCCGATACTCTGTTGCCCTTGTTCGATCGCGCCCGCAAGGGCGGCGAGGGTGTGGTGCAACGCGAGCTTGCGTGGCCGGCCCCGGGCGGGGTCGACCGCATTCTCGATTGCGCCGTCACGCAAATCATCGGCAGCGACGGCGGCATGCGGCTGTTGCTGGAAATCGAAGACATCACGCAGCATCGGCGCTTGACGCGGGAAAACGCGCTGCTGGCGCAGTTGGGGGGCAGCCGTCTCATGGTCCGCCAGCTCGCGCATGAAATCAAAAACCCGCTCGGCGGCGTACGCGGAGCCGCGCAGCTGCTGGAGCGCGAGCTATTGGATCCGGCCTTGCGTGAATATACCCGCGTGATCATCAGCGAAGCGGACCGGCTCACCAACTTGCTCGATTCGATGCTCGGGCCCGGCAGGCCGCCCGCCAAACAGCTGATCAATGTGCACGAACTGCTGGAGCGCGTTTACCATCTGCTGCGCAGCGAAGCCGCCGAGGGCGTCACCATAGATCGCGATTATGATCCGAGCTTGCCGTCGCTGACCGTCGACCCGAACCACATCATCCAGGCCATGCTGAATCTCGGCCGCAATGCCATTCAGGCTCTGGCCGGCTCGGCCACCCACGCGCCGCGTTTGATCTTGCGGACGCGCGCGGCGAGCAACGCCAGCGTCGGCGCGCATCGCCATCGTCTGGTCGCATCCATTCAATTCGAAGACAACGGTCCCGGAGTGCCCTCCGAGATCCGCGACACCATTTTCTATCCGCTCGTATCCGGCCGTTCCGACGGCACGGGGCTCGGGCTGGGGATCGCCCAGGATCTGGTCAGCCGCCACGGCGGGCTGATCGAATTCGACAGCGCCCCGGGTAGAACCATATTCGTCATTTCCTTGCCGATGGACTCATTATGATCGCGAAGCCGCTCCAAGTGTGGTTGGTCGACGACGACGCCTCGATTCGATGGGTACTGGAGAAAGCCCTGAAGGGCAGCGGC
>Ga0302326_10014357_pt1 | contig 16741 bp, 13 predicted proteins | sample Palsa_T0_3_FD_202264 | JGI IMG/M metagenome (GOLD analysis project Ga0302326, IMG submission 202264) | Peat permafrost microbial communities from Stordalen Mire near Abisko, Sweden - Palsa_T0_3 | ecosystem: Environmental > Terrestrial > Soil > Palsa > Peat permafrost | place: Sweden: Abisko...
CTTCTTCTGCGGCATCAGGCTGGAGCCGCTGGTCACCGCGTCGTCCAGTTCCAGCCAGCCGAACTCCTCGCTGGAGTAGAGAATCCAATCTTCGGCCAGGCGGCTCAAGTGCAGCATGGCGACGGAAGCGGCATACAGGAAATCGAGCGCGAAGTCGCGATCGGCGGATACGTCCATGCTGTTGGCGGTGAGCGCGTCGAAACCGAGGTCGCGGGCCATGGCTTCGCGATCGAACGGGAATCCGCTGCCGGCCAGCGCGCCGGAACCCAGCGGCATTACGTTGACGCGCCGGCGGGCTTCGGCGAAGCGCTCGGCATCCCGCGCGAACATCTCGAAATACGCCAGCAGGTAGTGCGGCCAAAGCACGGCCTGCGCGCGGCGGGTGTGGGTATAGCCGGGGATTACGGCTTCCGGATTTCGCGCGGCCAAGTCGAGCAGCGCCTGCATCGCGGCGGCCAGCAACGCGCGCACGCGGTCGCACTCGCCGCGCAGCCACAGGCGCAGGTCGAGCGACACCTGCTCGTTGCGGCTGCGGCCGGTGTGGATCTTGTCGGCCACTGCGCCGGCATGCTCCTTCAACTTGCGGATCACCAGCGTGTGGACGTCTTCGTCGGTGGCATTCTCGAAGAATTCCGGCTCGGCCGCTTCTTCTTGAATCTGGTCGAGGGCTTCCACGATTTGGGCGCGCTCGGCGGGGGTGAGGATGCCGGCCTGCTCAAGCGCGCGGGCGAAGGCTTGCGAGCCGCGAATGTCTGCGCCGATCAGGCGGCGGTCGAAGGCCAGGGACCCGGAGAAGCGCTCGAAGATTTCGGATGGGCCGGTTTCGAAGCGGCCGCCCCAGAGTTTCATGGGGTGCGCTCTACAGACGGCCGGCTAAAAGCCGGCTGCGGCCAGGATTGGCCGCCCTCCAAGAGTGCGCGCACCTTGATCGGCAGGCCGGTCAGGTTGATAAAGCCCAATGCGTCCTTCTGGTCGTAGGAAGCGCCCATGGTGAAACTGGCGATATCCAGCGAGTATAACGAATAGGGCGACTTGCGGCTAACCGGCTCCAGGTTCCCCTTGTAGAGCCGCAGCGTGATTTCGCCGGTCGTGGTTGCGCCAACGGCCGCGAAGAAGGCGTCCAGCGCTTCGCGCAACTGCGTGAACCACAGGCCGTTGTAGACCATCTCGGCGTAATCGAGCGCCAGCCGCTGCTTGTAGTGCAACGTCTGGCGGTCGAGCGTCAGGGCTTCCAACTCGCGGTGCGCGGCATAGATCAACGTGCCGCCAGGCGTCTCGTAGCAGCCGCGCGATTTCATCCCGACGAAGCGGTTCTCGACGAGGTCGATGCGCCCGATGCCATGCTCGCCGCCGATGCGGTTGAGCGTTTCGATCAACTCCACGCCGTTCGTCCGCTGGCCGTCGACGGAAACCGGCGTGCCCGCCTCGAAGCCGATGGTCACTTCAGCCGGCGTATCGGGAGCTTCGCGCGGGCTGCGCGTCAGCATCCAGATATCGTCCGGCGCGGCGTTGGCGGGATCTTCCAGCGCGCCGCCTTCGTGCGAGATATGCCAGATGTTGCGGTCGCGGCTGTAGATCTTGGTGGTGGATTGCGCGATGGGGACGTTGTGCGCATGGGCGTACGCGATGGCGTCTTCGCGCGATACGATGGACCACTCGCGCCACGGCGCGATCACCGGAAGATGCGGCGCCAGCGCCTTGTAGGTCAGCTCGAAGCGCACTTGGTCGTTGCCCTTGCCCGTGCAGCCGTGCGCCAAGCCGTCGCAACCGGTGCGCAGCGCGACTTCCACCTGCTTCTTGGCCAGCAGCGGCCGGGCTACGGAAGTGCCCAACAGATATTTATGCTCATAGACGCCGCCGGAGCGCACCAGCTTCCATAGATACTGGGTGACGAACTCCTCGCGCATGTCCTCGATGTAGACTTCGGAGGCACCCGTGCGCAGGGCCTTCTGTTCCAGGCCGGTCAGCTCATCGGCGCCCTGGCCGATATCGCCGCAGACCGCGACTACATCGCAGCAGTAGTTCTCCTTGAGCCAGGGGATGATGACAGACGTATCCAAGCCGCCCGAGTAGGCCAGGGCGACCTTCTTCGGTTTGTGCATATGTATAAGGCGATTATGCCATCATCATGAGCAGCAGCGCCTTCTGCGCGTGCAGGCGGTTTTCGGCCTGATCGAAAACCACCGAGCGGCTGTGCTCGATGACGGAATCGGTAACTTCTTCTTCGCGGTGCGCGGGCAGGCAGTGCATGAAGACGGCATCCGGCCGCGCTAGGGCGAACAGCGCGTCGTTCACCTGGTAGCCCGCGAAGGCTTTGCGCCGTTTGGCCGATTCCTTCTCTTGTCCCATGCTGGCCCAGACATCGGTGTAGACGGCGTGTGCGCCATCCACGGCTTCGGCCGGATCGCCGGTAAGTTGCAGCCGTGAACCCGAGACGGCGGCCAAGCCAGCGGCCTGCGCCACGATTTCGGGATTCGGTTCGTAGCCGCGCGGCGTGGCCATGGCGAAATCGATACCCATGCGTGCGCAGGTTAGCATGAGCGAGTGCGCCACGTTGTTGCCGTCGCCGCAGAAGGCCAGCTTCAGACCGGCGAGATCGCCGAAGCGCTCCTTCAGCGTGAGCACATCGGCCAACACCTGGCAGGGATGGTACATGTCGCTCAGCGCGTTGATCACCGGCACGGAAGACCAGCGCGCCAGTTCCTCGATGGTGTCCTGCGAGAAGGTGCGGGCCACGATGGCGTGCACCCAGCGGTCCAGGTTGCGGGCGACATCCTTGAGCGGCTCGCGCGCGCCGATGGGTCCTTCGGTGAAAATGGAGTCGCCGCCGAGCTGCTTGATGGCCAGCTCAAAGGTGAGGCGCGTGCGCAGCGAAGCTTTTTCGAAGAGCATTCCGATGTATTTGCCTTGAAGCGCGCGGGCATAGTCGCGGGGCGTCTGCTTCATATCGAGGGCGATGTCGAGCAGGGCGGCCAGTTCGTCATCGGTGAAGTCGAGGTCGCGGCGGAGGTCGGGGGCCGAGATGCGGGCGATCTGTTGACGGGAGATGGGGAAAGCGGCCACGGCGGCGCCTCGTTGTGAATTTTTATTCACTACAATGTATAATCACACAATTTGGGCTGGGTGTCAACGCCAAAATGGCCCGAGGCGGCGTCGCGAAGCGCCGGGAGACGCTGATCAGGCGTTTATGGTACTATGAAAGAAATGGGCGATCTAATAGAAGCGACAACACTGGACGGCATGCTCGAGCCGCTGAGCCGTTGCCTCGACGCGGAGTCAGCTAGGCGCATCGCGGAATTCCGTGTCGATCCGGTGGTGGAGGCCAGACTCGACATCCTTGCAGAGAAAGCCAACGAGGGAGCGCTGAACGACGCCGAACGGTCGGAATATGAAGCCTCCATCAACGCTGCAGACTTCATCTCAATCCTGAAGCTCAAAGTCAAGCGGCATCTGGTAGCTAGCGCCGGCTAGCAATGGATGCCGGCTTGCGCGATGCCGTTCGGCGGCGCGCAGCTTACCAATGCGAATATTGCTTGCTGCGCCAGCAGCACAGCGAAATCGTTCACCACATTGAGCATATCGTAGCGAAACAGCATGGCGGGCACGACACCTTGGACAACCTCGCGCTAGCATGCCATCGCTGTAATCTGCAAAAAGGCCCCAACCTTTCGGGAATAGATCTGAGCGGCAATGCAGTGGCGCTCTTCCATCCCCGGCGCGACCTGTGGATGGAGCACTTTCAGTTTCAAGGTGCACGCATTGAAGGTCTCACGCCGATCGCCGGGCGACCGTTTACGCGCTGGCCATGAACGACGACCGCCGGCTGGATTTGCGGTCGGAGCTTCTCGCGCGGGGCGAGTTGTGTGGAGCTGGGAACCGTTATGAGCCGAGTCGAAGAGAGTGAAAGGCAAGTCAAGGATTTCGGGCCTGAGGAACTGGTTGCCTTTCGCGAGCCTTGCAGCCGGAAGAAAACGGCCGACTGAATGTCCGTATTAAATTATTGCAGCAGGGTGTCGAGAAGAGCACCGGCGGTCCCTTCGGGAACCTCTATGGCGCTAGAAACCAGCGCCAGGCGACCTCAGGAGTGCGGTCGCGGCAGGCACGAGTGCCTGCGCCACGTCGTATCAATGACTTGCGTCAAGGTTCGAGTGCATGCCCAACTTGGCTACATGATCGCCGTAGGCGGCGCCGGCTCGTCCGGACGGCCGGCATTGCGCAGCGGCACCTGAATCATCACTGCAATCAGGACCGCCAACGCAATCAGCGCGGCCACGAACGGCGCAGTCCACTTGACCAGCGTGACGTCATGCCCGGTGCCTACCAGCGCCGCGATGACCAATCCGCACAATGCCTCTCCGGCGATCAAGCCAGACGCCGTCAGCACGCCGGAGTTATCCACCCTGGCCTTCTGCGCCTCATTGAAGCCGCGGCGGTCGCGGAGTTTGTCCGTCACCCAGCGAACCAGTCCACCGACGAAGATGGCGAAGGTGGTGCCCAGCGGCAGATACATGCCGACGGAGAACAGCATGGGACTCCTCACTTCCACCATGATCAGCGCGAACCCCATCAGGATGCCGACCACCACCAGGGGCCAAGCCATATCGCCGCCCACGATGCCCTTCGACAGCATCGCCATCAAGCCGGCTTGCGGCGCCGGTAACTTCGGGCTGCCGAAGTGATAGGCCTTGTCCAGAATTGCAAGGGGAAAGAAGAGCACCAGAGACGCCACCACGATGCCCAGCATGTCGCCAATCTCCATTTTCGCCGGCGTGCCGCCTAGGATATGACCGACCTTCAGATCCTGGAGCATTTCGCCAGCAACGGCGGACGAAACACAAACCACGGCCGACACACCCAACACGGCGGCCACGCCACCGGCTCCTGCGACTCCCAGCGCCACCATGAGCAGCGCCGCGATTATCAGCGTACACAGCGTCAGTCCGGAGACCGGATTGTTGGACGATCCGATCATTCCGACCAGATTGCCCGAAACGGCGGCGAAGAAGAATCCCAGCACCACCATCACCAGCGCGGCGACGATGGCGCCGGTCAGTACGGTCGATCCTGACAGATTTCCGGCGCTGATGAAGTAATAGTACAGACCGACCATGGCCACCAGCACGATGCCGACGCCGGTGAATACGGTGCGAGCGCTCAGATCGCGCTCGGTGCGCTTGGTGGCGGCGTGTGCGGCGGCCGACTTTTTCAGGTCGGACACGGCGCGTGCCATACCCGCTCCGAGCTGTTTGCGCATGCGGAATAGCGTGTAGGAAGCGCCCACCAGCATGCCACCCACGGCGATGGGCCGCACAATCGAGTAGTAGACGGACTGCGCCAGCAGGGTCCACGAGATCGGCTGCCCGGCGGGCTGACCCGTCTGCAGATACGGTCCCAGCACGTAGGTCAGGAGCGGAACCAGCAATCCCCATGCCAGGACGCCGCCGGCAAAATTCAGCGCGGCCAGTCGCGGACCAATAATGTAGCCGACGCCGAGGAATGCGGGGCTTACATCCGGCGCCGTGAATATCGATGCGCCCCCGGTAGTAGTAAAAGCCACCCTGGGGTTGGTGCTGGTTCTGAGCAACAATCTTTTGCCGACGTCGCCGATGTTGACCGGGAATATGTTGCTCGGATTGAAGACGTTGACCGCACCCAGCAGGTACAGGAACCCGCCGAAGCCCATGTTCGCAAACAGGATTTTGGCGGCCCTCGATCCCTGCTGGCCGGCAATGTGGATCTCCGACGCGGCGACCGACTCGGGGAAAGGCAGATCGGGATCCTCCACCATCACGCGCCGCAGCAGTGTGACAAACAATATTCCGAGGGTGCCACCGATGACCATCAAGGCGACGCAATTCCAATACTTGTCGCCCGTAAGCCCCGCTGGCCAGAGTCCCGAGAGGACGAAGGCTGGAATGGTGAAAACCGCGCCCGCCGCCACCGATTCGCCGATCGACCCGATGGTTCGCGCGATGTTCTCTTCGAGCAGCGATCCCTTCATCAGTTTCAGCAGCGCCATGCCGATCACTGCGGCCGGATAGCTGGCCGCGATGGTCATGCCCGACTTCAGGCCCAAATAGGCGTTGGCCGCGCCCAGAACGGCTGTCAGCACCAGTCCTAACAGCACGGCGCGGAAGGTGAACTCGCGCATGTTGGTCTTGTCCGGCACGTAGGACCGGAACTTCTTTTCCGTCGGGGGGGGCGTCATTGCAGTCGCGACCTCACTTTCTCGCTCAAAGCTTTTCCATCCACGGTCTTGCCAGCCAGCTTGGCCTGCGCGGCCTTCATCACGATACCCATCTGCTTCAACGCAGTCACGCCGGTCTCGGCCAGCGCGGCGTTAATAGCGGCTCCGATTTCGGCCTCGCCGGCGGCGGCTGGAAGGTAGGATTCTATCAGCTTTCGCTCGGCCTCTTCTTTGACGGCCAATTCCTCGCGCCCGCCTTTGCGGAACATGTCGGCGGACTCGGTGCGCTGCTTTACCAGCGACTTGAGGATTTGCATCTCGGCCGCCTCGTCCAGCGGCTTCATGGCGTCCACTTCGTGTTTCTTCAGGGCGGTCTTCATCATCCGCAGCGTGCTCAGGCGGGCTTCGTCGCGGGCTTTCATGGCGTGCACCATGTCTTTCTGCACTCGATCGAGTAAGGGCATCGTGTCTGTTATTCTATAGGACTGTGGCACACGTTCTCAACGTGCCCTCGGGCAACCCGGGTATGCTTCGCCCACGCGTTCTGCAAACTCCTGCGCGCGCCACACATAGACTTAGCAGACTACTTATGTCCTAACCGACCTAAGTCAGACTGGCCGCTTGTGTGACGGCAAAGTGACTCGGACCGAAGAGCACCCGCATATGCCGCCGTAATCCGCAGACAGCATATCGTCAAGCGATATAGATTGGGGCGAAAACAGACAAGCAGACCCTTGACTGCCAAATAGCATCTACGTTACCATCAACTCCGAGGAATCAAAATAATCTATGCCCGAAAATGCCCGAATCCAAGGATTCAACGATCCAGGTCCGTCATACGCTCGGGGAATTGGCCGCGCGTCAACTCGCGGTTACTACCAAGACCGTTCCCATGATGGAACAGATCACGCCGCGCTGGCTGGTCACGTTCCTGTCATGGGTGCCCGTGGAAGCGGGCACGTACCGCGTGAACAAGGTCAAGCCCACAGTTCCTGGAACCCGCACCGTGGAATGCAGTCCCGATGAAGAGGTCGAGCTGCCTGAAATTTTCGTGGATTATGAGGAGCAGCCGCGCGAGTACACGCTGAGCGCGGTGACCACCACCCTGGACGTGCACACGCGCGTCTCCGATCTGTACCGCAGCCCGCACGATCAGATCAAGGAGCAATTGCGGCTCACTATCGAAAAGATCAAGGAGCGCCAGGAAAGAGAGCTCGTCAACAACAAGGAGTACGGGCTGCTCCACAACGTAGCGGCCAAAATGCACGTCAAGACCAGGGCGGGCGCCCCCACGCCGGACGATCTGGACGAGATCGTTGCGAAGGTTTGGAAGGAGCCGTGTTTCTTCCTCGCGCACCCGCGCGCTATCGCAGCCTTCGGAAGGGAGTGCACCTATCGCGGAGTCCCGCCGCCCACGGCGCTCCTGTTCGGTTCGCCGTTTTTGACTTGGCGTGGAATCCCTCTGGTTCCCTGCGACAAGGTACCCGTAGACAAGGACAAGGCCAAAATTCTGCTCCTGCGCACGGGTGAGCAGAAGCAGGGCGTGGTGGGGCTCTTTCAGCCTGGACTGGTGGGTGAAGTATCGCCCAGCCTGTCGGTGCGTTTCATGGGAATCGACCATAAGGCGATTGCCTCTTATCTGATTTCGCTGTACTGTTCGGTGGCGGTCCTCACTGACGACGCACTCGGTGTGCTGGAAGACGTGCATGTGGGCCAATACCATGAGTACAAGTGATCTTGGTGCGGTGGACCTGCGCGCACCGGCGGCCGCGCTGGATGTGGCAGCCATCGCCAGGCTGGCCAACGAATACTTCGCCGCGCTCCCGGCCAACGCGTCGCTCCCCGCCGCCGCGCTTCCGGCAACGCTTCCGGCAGGGACTGATACTCTCGCGCTTCCCGCTGCGCCCGAGCGCGCTGCGGCATCGGTTCCGGGGAATCCCGGCGCTGTTCCAGTCCAGGGAGCGCCCGGCTCCCCGGCTTACATCCGCAATGCGGCAGAGCCGGCGCTTCTGAACTTGCCGCCATCCTTTCCGGAGGCGAGCGGCCTGTTCTCTTTCCCCGGGGTGCCCGGCATGCAGCCGGTTCCCGAGAATCCGCCGCTGCCTGCGCTGCTACCGGCAACCGCGCCGGCTGCGGCCAGCTTCCAGCAGCCTGCCTGGGGCGCGCCGGCAGCGGAGAAGCCACCAGCCTCGCCCGATGCCATGCAGGATCCGTCCGCGTTCACCCAGCTCGCCAACCAGTTCCTGGCCGCGTTGCCGCAGAATCCTGCTCTGCCGGAAGCCCCTCCACCACCGCCAGTGTTCGATCCCCGCGCGCTGGCCGATCCGGAACGTGCAACGGAAGCTGCCGCGAAAGGTGCTGCGCAGAGCGCGGCGCCGTGGGCGCCCGTGCCGCAGTGGCCGCCGGCCATCGAGCTATTCGCCTTCCCGAGTGTGCCGGGTCTGCCGGGTGTGCCGGGCCTCCCGCCGCCGCCCAGGACAACGCTTTTACCAGAAACCGCAAATGCGCCGTCGCTCCCAGCCGCATCCAACGTGCAGGCTTACTCTATGGAGCAGGAGCGGCTTTCTCCTTTCGATGCTGCGCTTTCGTTCCCGGTAACCAGCGACTGGTTTGCTTTGCCGGGCGTACCCGGCGCACAATCGCTTTCCGGCACTCCCGTGCTGCCTTCGTCGCCGCCGGCCACGCCGCTTGAAGAAGGCGATTTCCTCGGCGTCCTGGGACGAGATGGGACGGACGCCCTCGTCCGCGCGCGCCCCCCCGATCGCGCTCCCAGCGCTCCGGCTGCCACATCGGCACCCCGCGTGGAGCCGCTCGGTTTCAGCCCTGAGATGACTCCGGATTTGGGGCGCACGAAGCGCCCATTCGATCCGTACTTGATCCGGCGCGATTTTCCGATCCTGCAGGAGCGCGTGCATGGGCGCCCGCTGATCTGGTTGGATAACGCCGCTACCACGCAAAAGCCCAATGCGGTGATCGATCGCCTCTCGCACTTTTACCACCACGAAAACTCCAACGTCCATCGCGCCGCCCACACGCTCGCGGCGCGCGCCACCGACGCCTATGAAAGCGCGCGAGAGAAGGTGCGGCGCTTCATCAACGCTTCTTCCACGCGCGAGATTGTATTTGTGCGGGGCACCACCGAGGGGATCAATTTGGTCGCCCAGGCTTGGGGCCGCCGCAACGTGCAGAAGGACGACGAGGTCGTCATCACCTGGCTGGAACACCATGCCAACATCGTGCCCTGGCAGCAACTGTGTGCGGAGAAGGGCGCTCGCCTGCGCGTGGCTCCCGTGGACGATCGCGGCGATGTGATGCTGGAGGAGTACGAGAAGCTACTGGGGCCGCGCACGCGAATCGTGGCATTCTCCCAGGTATCCAATGCGCTCGGCACCATCACCCCGGCGCGCGAAATGGTGGAGATGGCGCACCGCCACGGCGCGCGCGTGCTGGTCGACGGCGCGCAGTCCGTCGCGCACATGCGGACCGACGTACAGGCCCTGGATTGCGACTTCTTCGTCTTCTCGGGCCACAAGATCTTCGGCCCCACCGGAATCGGCGTAGTGTACGGAAAGGTTGACATCCTCGACAACACCCCACCCTGGCAGGGTGGCGGCAGCATGATTCTGGATGTCACCTTCGAGAAGACCGTCTACCAGCAGGCTCCCGCGCGCTTCGAGGCCGGCACCGGGAACATCGCCGACGCCGTGGGGTTGGGCGCCGCGCTCGACTACCTGGATGAGGTCGGCATCGAGAACGTGAATCGCCACGAGCACGTCATGCTGAACTACGCCACGGTGGCTCTGCTGGCGGTGCCCGGCCTGCGCATTATCGGAACCGCGCGCGAAAAGGCCGGCGTAATCTCGTTTGTTCTGGATGAGTTTCGAACCGAGGATGTAGGCATGGCCCTGAATCAGGAAGGCATCGCGGTGCGCGCCGGCCACCATTGCGCGCAACCCATCCTGCGCCGCTTCGGCGTGGAGAGCTCGGTCCGGCCGTCACTGGCCCTCTACAACACCACTGAGGATATCGATGCTCTGGTGGCCGCCATATTGCGCATGCAGGCCGGCAGGCTCCACGGCAAACTCTGAGGGTTTTAGCGCGCTAACCGGGAAGGTTTATGTCGAAAATCTATCAGGATAATTCCTTAAGCATTGGCAAGACGCCATTGGTGCGGCTTAACCGCATGGCAGCGGGTCTGAAAGCCACCGTGCTGGCGAAGATCGAAGGACGGAACCCATCCTACTCCGTAAAATGCCGCATTGGGGCATCCATGATCTGGGACGCCGAAAAAAGAGGCATTCTGAAGCCCGGCATCGAAATCGTGGAGCCTACTAGCGGAAACACCGGGATCGCGTTGGCATTTGTGGCGGCATCGCGGGGCTACGCGCTGACGCTTACCATGCCCGAAACCATGTCTATCGAGCGCCGCCGCGTCCTGGGGGCGTTCGGCGCCAAGCTGGTTCTGACTCCCGGTTCCGGCGGGATGTCCGGAGCCGTGCGGAAGGCGGTGGAGATTGCCGAATCCGACCCGCAGCGCTACTTTCTCCCGCAACAGTTTGAGAATCCGGCCAACCCAGCCATCCACGAAGCCACCACCGGCCCCGAAATCTGGGACGATACCGATGGCTCCGTGGACGTGCTGGTCTCAGGAGTGGGCACCGGCGGAACCATCACCGGCATCTCCCGGTTCATCAAGAAGACCAAGGGCAAACCCATTGTCTCCGTGGCCGTGGAGCCGGCCGCCAGTCCAGTATTGACGCAGCAACGGGCGGGTCTGCCGATTCAGCCTGCGCCCCACAAGATACAGGGCATCGGCGCCGGCTTCGTGCCCAAGATACTCGATCTGTCGCTGGTGGACAGGATCGAACGCGTCACCAACGAGGAGGCCATCGAATTCGGGCGCCGGCTGACGCTGGAGGAAGGCATCCTGTCGGGGATCTCCTGCGGAGCGGCCGCCGCGGTTGCCATCCGGCTTGCAGGCGAAGAGGAATTTGGGGGCAAGACCATAGTAGCCATACTGCCCGATTCCGGGGAGCGATACCTCTCCACGGTGCTCTTCGAGAGCTTGGCGGCATAAGTAGGACAGGCCTCCGGCGTGTCCATGTGAGGGCGAAAGACTTGAGGGCGGAAGCATGGATCTGCAAAAATTGAACACCCTGTCCCTGACGTTTGGCAAGGCGCTCGAGGCAGGCCTCACGAGCGGAGATAAGAGCTTTGAACTGCCCAGCCGGATGGACATCGCGGAGATCTGCCGCCGCTATACGAAAGGTCTGTTTCCGCTTTTCTACCACAGCGATCGCGGGAGCAATTTTCCCAGCCAAGCGCGTGTGTACCTCAAGGACATCGAGAAACTGCTTACCGATCAGATCTGCCGCGCCATCCATCTGGAGTGCCACTGCCGGGGCAGAGCGGTGCCGCCCGGAACCAAAAAAACGGCGCGGGAACGTGTTGACGAGGCCCTGGAGAGTTTGCCGGAGTTGGCGCGCCTGCTAGCCTCCGACGTTGACGCGGCCTTCTGCGGCGACCCCGCCGCCGCGGGCCTGGAGGAGGTGCTGCTCAGCTATCCTTCCATCCAGGCGATTACCGTGCATCGCTTGGCGCATCGGCTCTATCGTCTGGAAATCCCCTACATTCCGCGCATGATGACCGAAGCCGCGCACAGTAAAACCGGCATCGACATTCACCCCGGCGCCGCCATCGGCGAATCGTTTTTCATCGATCATGGCACAGGCGTGGTGATCGGAGAAACGGCCGCCATCGGCAGCCGCGTCACGCTCTATCACGGCGTGACATTGGGAGCGTTCAATCCGCTCGACAGGGACGATCTGGGCCAGTTGCGCCGCGGCCAGTCCAACAAGCGGCACCCCGATCTGGAGGATCACGTTACGGTGTATCCGAACGCGACCATTCTGGGAGGCAAAACGCGCGTGGGGCATCACAGCGTGATCGGAGGCAACGTCTGGTTAACGCACTCGGTGGTACCCTACAGCAAGGTCGTGGGCAAGGATCCCGAGCTTCTGATTCACGACGGGAGCCCGGAATCGCTAGGTGTGTTCAAGTTCGCCGGTGCGGGTATTTGACTCCGACTCGCTTGCCAGCACTTGCTGCAGCGCTGCCACCAGCCGGGGACCTGTCTGCTGAATCTCGGCGATATGCTGCGCGGCAAGTTCCTTCAAGATCTGCTCGCCAGCCTCTGTGAGGGCCACGATAACCTGCCGCCGGTCCCGCTCACCGGCCCGGCGATGGACCATGCCGTGCGTTTCCATGCGATCCACCAATTCCACGGCGCTGTGGTGGCGAACTTGCAAGCGCTCGGCCAGATAGCCGATGGTGGGACCATGGCGCGTGCCGTCGAAGCCCTTGATGGCCAGCAACAACTGGTGCTGCTGCGGTTTCAGACCGTGGTCCCGCGCAGCTTTCTCGCTGAAATGCAGAAACTGCCGGATGTGGTGGCGGAACTCCGCTAGCGCCCGAAACTGCTGTGGCGACGCTTGGATCAGTCTAGTGATGCTATAGACTATAGTGCACTGTGCCCTGATCGTCAAGTCCGGTTTGCTTGTGGTGCAGCGCCATGCACGGCTTTTGCTCGCCGGAATCGGCTTATGCGAAGCTGGTGTATACTTCCGAAAAGCCGAGGCCGGGATCCATTTCAATGAACGCACGCAAGACACGCTATGCCGCCGCCCTAGGTGCGGCATTTGTTTTCCTGATTGCTCCGCAAGCGCGCGCGCAGGGCGGTCCGCCATACTATACGAACGATCCGGGAACGCCGGGAAATCATAACTGGGAAATTAATCTGGGATACATGCCGTTCTTATACAACGGAACGTCGACAACTCACATGCCGGACGTCGATATCAATTACGGCGTGGGCGATCGAATCCAACTGACCTACGAGAACGCCTGGTTACGCGTGAAGAACGGCCCGGATGCCGCGAAATATGGCGCGGGGCAGGATCAATTAGGTGTGAAGTGGCGGTTTTACGACGACAAAAAGACGGGCCTTGGAATCTCCGTCTTCCCGCAGTTCTCGATCAACAATCCCGATCACTCGGTGCAACGTGGCATCACTCCGCGGGGCGCCAGCCTCATCTTGCCCGTGGAATTTACAAAACACTTGGGACCGATCGACGTGAACTGGGAAGTGGGCTACAACGAGGTTCATCTGGGGCCGCATGGATGGCTCACGGGTTTCGTGGTCGGACACGACGTGTCGAAGAAACTGGAGTTGGACGCCGAGTTTTACGGCCTGGGAACGTTCAACAATTCGAGCAACCAACAAACGATAGACGCGGGTGCGCGCTACAAACTGCGCCCGCCATTCATCCTGTTGCTGATGGCCGGACGGAGCGTGGCGCCCGCGTACAAGGGGCAGCCTTTTTTCGTTGGCTATTTCGGCATGCAGTTCCTGCTTCCGCCGAAGCCGTTCGAGTAGTGGCACAGGCCTCCGCAGTGCCATTCGTGACGATCCAGTACTAGCGTGTGCGCTGCGAGCACCATTCAGTACTAGAATGATTTCAGCGGAGGTTGACATGCGCGTCCTGTGTCTCATCGGTTTGGTCCTGGCGCCGGCTGCCATAGGCCGCGGCGCGGAGCCATCATATTATGCTCCCTCCTTTTATGCTCCCTCCTTGCAGTGTATAACTTCGCTGGGCGGCTCGGGCACCAGCACCGCCACCGCCGTGGCTGCAGATCGCCAGGGGAACCTTTACATTGCCGGAAATACGACGTCGCTGGATCTCCTCACGCTCGGGGCTGCACAGCCGCACCCCGGAGGGTCGACTTTGGTTCGCATCGACCCTGCCTCAGGCACGAGCCAGGATATATACTTCCAGGGCGCGACAAATTTGGGAACCGTGCAAAGCGTAGCGGCGGACCCCGAAAATTCACAAAGCATTTACGCAGCGGGATCCGGCGGCATTTTTCACAGCCAGGATGGCGGGAATACATGGACCAACCTGGCGCCCATTCCTTCGAGCGCGGGTGTGATTTCGGTTACGGTCGATCCCCGAAACAGCAAAGCGCTGTATGCCAGCACGGCCCCGTCGGGCGCCTTCAAGAGCATGGATGGCGGGGCAAGTTGGGTGGCAATCAACAAAGGCGTTCCTGCGGCGCCCGACGGCACGTTGGACATTTATCAAATCTGGGTGGATCCGAAATCGCCGGCGGTGCTGTTGGCGTCAGCTAATACCGGCCTGTTGCGCAGTGAAAATGCGGGAGTTAGCTGGACTCAAGTTCTGGGTCCCGTTTCCGGCGTCGCCTTCGATCCATTTACGGCGGGAACGATTTACGTCTGCGGTCCAGGCTCGCTGGGTATAGCCGAAAGCAAGGACGATGGACAGACGTGGACCGCTCTCCCTACCTTGACTGGTCAGGGCTCCTGGGCGGTCAGGATCGTGGCCGATCCGTTTCATCAGGGCACCCTGTATGCGGGCGGCTACGGCCTGTTTCAGAGCACGGACGCAGGCGTGACGTGGACAACGGTGGGGCCCTATTATGCGACCTACTACACCGCGGCGATGGCGGCCGATCCGAGCAAGCCGGTGCTGTACGTGGGCGGCTGGCCCAACGGCGTTCTGATGAGCACGGACGGTTTCAACACGTCTACGACCCTGGCGCCGCAACTTCCCCAGGCCAGTCAGATCCTGGTGGCGGGAGCCAGTGTCTTCGTGGCGCCCATGCAGACCACCGACGTGTTTGTCGCCAAGCTGGATACAAACGGCAACATCGTGTACACGACCTACTTCGGCGGAAGCGGGAACGACACGGCCTCGGCCATTGCCGTGGGGCAGGATGGCAGCGTTTACGCGACCGGCTCCACGAATTCAACGGATTTCCCGGTAACGCCGGGATCTTACACGGGCGGGGGCCAGGCGAGTTACGTTTTTAAGCTGAAGCCGGATGGGTCGCTGGCGTGGTCTACTTTCTTTGCGGACGCTCACACAACAGTGAGTGCCCTGGCCGTAGACGACGAGGGCGAGCCATATCTTGCCGGAGCAACCAGCGGCTATCTGCCGACCACTGACGGCGCATACCAGACCACATTCCAACAACCGCCGCAATCCCCTTGCGGCTTCCCGACATCGATCTGGTGCCCCCTGCCCATGACGATCTCTTCCGCATTCCTGACGAAGTTCAACGGCGGCGGATCGGGACTGGTGTTTTCGACATACGTCGCCAACGATGCGCAGAACAATGCGATCGTGAATGCCAACGCACTGGCCGTGGCTGCCAATGGCATCTATCTGGCGGGCGACGACGCGGTGCTCCTGATGAATGGCGGCGGCAGCGCGCTGCTTGCCTCCAATACCCAGGCAACGGTGGGCATGAACGCGATCGCCATCGACGGCAGTTCGAATGTCTACGTCACCGGGTCCGGCTACCCACCGGTTACCACGGGAGCGTTTCAAACGGCGCCAGTGCCGCCGATACCCAGCCTGCCCGGAACCGCCGTTGGGGCAACCTGGCCCGCTTTTGTGATGAAGCTCGACAGCGGCCTTTCCCAGATCCTCAGCGCGACGCTTCTGAGCGGCGAAGGGATTAACACTGGCAATAGCATCGCCATAGATTCCTCGGGCAACGCGATCACCGGCGGCAATACGACTTCCAAGGCCTTTCCAACACTGGCGCCTTCCCAAGGAAACTTCTCCGGCACTGCCGGCTCCGGGTACGTGGCCGGGTTGGATCCGACCCTGTCTTCCCTGCTGTTTTCGACATTCGTGGGCGATGGGCCGTTCAATGTGGCGGGAGTGGTTCCCGGTGGCGGCGGGAACATTCTTCTGGCAGGGTCCAACTCCACGACCGTTTTCGCCAACAAGATCGCCCTGCCGCCGGCGCCCGCGACGCGCCTCGATTCCGTGATCAATACGGCCAGCCGGATCGCAGGATCTCTGTCTCCGGGAGAAACCGTTGCGGCGCTGGGCGCGGGCTTCGGATCGAATGCGCAACTGACCATCGGCGGCGAACCGGCGGCGGTTCTTTCGCAAACCGCGACTGCCATCCTGGCCGTAGTGCCGTCAAATATCGACACCACGGGCCCTTTGCAGGTCAAAGTCACCTCAGGCGGCGCGGTTTCGAATTCGGTTTGGATGCCGGCGGCGGTGGCCTCCCCAGGCATCTATTCGGTCAATGGCAGCGGAACGGGCCAGGGTTATATCCTCAACAGCGACGGCACCGTGAATTCGCCGTCGAACCCGGTGGCGATGGGTTCCCCGATCACGATCCTGGCCACCGGGGTAGGACAGATGCAATTCGTGGGACCGTATGCGGTGACCGATCTGCCCGTGTCCGTCTTCATTGACGGGTTCTACGCGGACGGCATCGCGGCGGTGGTGAAGCCGGTTCCGGGCCTGCCTGGTACGGTCTACGAGATCGGCGTTTACGTCCCTAGTCTCGCCGGTTTCATCATGCCGCCGCAGGTTGAGGTGAGGATGGTTTTGGGCGCCGTGAGTTCGGCCAATCCGGATTCGTCTGCGTTGCTCAGCCAGGCTGGGATCGCACTCTCCGTCAAGCAGTGAAATGCTATCCTAAAGGTCTAAGTTCCCGCCATGCATA
>Ga0302326_10014359_pt1 | contig 16737 bp, 13 predicted proteins | sample Palsa_T0_3_FD_202264 | JGI IMG/M metagenome (GOLD analysis project Ga0302326, IMG submission 202264) | Peat permafrost microbial communities from Stordalen Mire near Abisko, Sweden - Palsa_T0_3 | ecosystem: Environmental > Terrestrial > Soil > Palsa > Peat permafrost | place: Sweden: Abisko...
GCCGCTCCGGGTCGTTGGCATTTCCGGCCGAGAGAACCTTAATGGCGACAATGCGATTCAGCCGGGTGTCCTGAGCCCGGTAAATTTCGCCCATCCCACCGGCGCCCAGCCGCTGCAAAATCTCGTAATGCAAAATCGTTTGGCCCACCACACTATCTAGTCTGTCACAGGAGCGGCGAGGCGCGTCAATGGACTGATACACTGAGTGAACGTGAACGCCGTCGAATTCCAGGGTGTCTCCAAGAGCTACTCCATCTACGGCTCCCCGGGCGACCGGCTTAAGGAATTGCTTTCGCTCAACCGCCTTAAACTCCACAAGGATTTTTGGGCGCTGCACGATGTCACCTTCGAGATACGGCGCGGCGAAACCTTCTGTATCGTCGGCGAAAACGGCTCGGGGAAAAGTACCTTGCTGCAGATGGTCGCCGGGATCCTGCATCCGAGCGGCGGTTCGTTGACCGTTAACGGGCGCGTGTCGGCCTTGCTCGAATTAGGCGCCGGATTCAATCCCGAATTCACCGGCCGCGACAACGTTTACCTGAATGGATCGATCCTGGGCCTGAGCACCAGACAAATCGATCAGCGCTACGGGGAGATTGAGGAATTCGCCGAGATCGGAGAATTCATCAATCAACCGGTAAAGACGTATTCGAGCGGCATGGTGGTGCGGCTGGCATTTGCGGTGGCCATCAATGTGGACCCCGAAATTCTTTTGGTAGATGAAGCTCTCGCGGTGGGCGACATTTACTTCCGGCAGCGCTGTATGCGTAAAGTCCACGAGCTGCGCGCGCGCGGGATTACCATACTCTTCGTATCCCACGCGGTCGCCGACGTGAAGGCCATCGGCGACCGTGCACTGTGGCTGGAGCACGGGCGCATCCGGGAGATCGGCGAAACCGATCGCGTCGTGTCTAAATATCTGGCCGCCATGGTCGAAAAGGATTCCGCCTACCTGATGCTCAAGGGAGCGCCTGAGCGTGTGCCAGGCGAGCATGGCGTGCGGGCTCCGGAAGTAGTCGAGCACATTCCGAATATCGACCATCGCTATGGCGACGGCCGGGCCCAAATCCTGGGAATTGCGGCGCTGGATGCACAGGGCCATCCCCTGGGGCTTATGGAACCGTCCCAGCGGATTACCGTGCGTATCAGCGTACAGGCCCGCGCGGACATTGCGCAACCCATTGTCGGATTCATGATGCGCAACCATTTGGGTGTGGATTTTTCAGGCACGAATACGGCTCGGGAAAATCACGATCTGCCCTCCATGATGCCGGGCGATATCTATACGGTGGACTTTCACCTGGAGTTGCCCGAGCTCTATCCGGCATCGTTTTCCTTCTCCCCGGCGATCGCGGATGGCACGCTGCTGGGCTACCGTATGTGCGACTGGATCGACAACGCCATAGCCCTGCAGATGAGCCACTCCGAGGGCCAGATCTATGGTTTCTTGCGGCTGCCCTGCCGTATCGAAGTGAATTCCAGACTTGCTCCAAACGCCGCCCAACTTACGGTGCACGGCGTTGGCTGAGGCGATGGGCATGGAATTCACCGGCGAGCGCGTGATTCCCGGGCGGGTAGACGCGGACCTGCTGAATGAACACCTGGCGCGCTATGCCTTCGCCGCCCGCCTGGCGAACGGCAAGCGCGTGCTGGACGCTGGATGCGGCGCGGGTTACGGCTCGGCGGAATTAGCCAAATCGGCGCTTTCCGTAGTGGGAGTGGATGCGGCCGCCGAGGCGATGGCCTATGCGCGCGAACATTACCGGCTGCCGAATCTGCATTTCGAACAGGCTTCCTGCAGCGGGCTGCCTCACACGGATGCGAGCTTTGATCTGGTAGTGGCGTTTGAAGTCATCGAGCATCTGCCCGATTGGCCCGAATTTCTGGCGGAGGTGCGGCGCGTGCTGGCGCCGGGCGGCCAGTTCATCGTGTCGACCCCCAACAAGCTTTACTATGCGGAATCGCGCGGCCGCACCGGGCCCAATCCATTTCACGCGCACGAGTTCGAATTCGGCGAATTCCGGAACGAGTTGTCTTCTATTTTCCCGCACATCTCCCTGTTTCTGGAGAACCATGTGGCGGGGGTCGTGTTCCGGCCGGTGGAAGCGGCGGAAAAGACCGAGGTCCGCGTGGATGGCGCAGAGGTTTCTCCGGCGGAGTCGCATTTCTTCGTGGCCGTTTGCGCGCACCGCCCGCAGACCGGAAATCCTACGTTCGTGTATGTCCCCAGCGCGGCCAACGTACTGCGGGAGCGCGAAACGCATATCGCTTTACTCGAAGGCGAGCTGCGTCAGAAAGACGAATGGCTGGAGCACAACAAGGAAGAGCTGCTCTCTCTCGACGGGGAACACCGGAAACAGACGGCAGAGCTCGAGCGGAGCAACCGCTGGGCCGAAAGTCTGAATCGGGAGCTCGAAGCCAGGGTGGCGCGCATTGTCGAGCTGCAAAAGGAACAGGAGAGCGTCCACGCCATGGTGCAGGCTTACGAAGCGCAGATTGCAGAGCTCGAGAACGAGAATCGCACAAAAACGGAGTGGGCGGGACGGCTGGACGGCGAACTCGCGAACAAAATGCGCGAGCTGGCGCAGTGCGTCGAGTATCTGCATCAGGCAGAGAGTACGGTCGAAGAACGCACGCGCTGGGCCCAGGGACAACAGGCCGAGGTCGAACGCCTGCGCGGCCAACTCGCCCTGCTCGAAGCCTCGCGCTGGGTGCGGCTCGGCCGCAGTGTCGGACTGGGACCCGAACTTGAGCTGAAATGAGTTCGCGTGCGCGCTTCCTTCGTGCGATTCCGCTCCTGATTTTTTCGCCGTTCCTATTGCTGGCGGCGGTGTTCACGCTGGCGCTTACCGATCTGGCGTGGCTGCTGTTCGGGCGCAAAAGGCAACCGGCCACAGAGGCGTGCCGGCGTGATGCTGCGAGCGTGGTGATTCCCAATTGGAACGGCCGTGAGCTGCTGGAACAATATTTGCCATCCGTGATCGCGGCCCTCGCCGGCCATCCCGAAAATGAAATCATCGTGGTGGACAATGGCTCTTCCGATCGAAGCGCCGATTTTCTACGCCAGGCCTTTCCCGCAGTGCGAGTGCTGGCGCTCGATCGGAACCATGGTTTCGGGGGTGGATCGAATGTCGGCTTTCGCGCGGCGAAGAACGACGTAGTGGTGTTGTTGAACAGCGATATGCGCGTAGCGCCGGATTTCCTGGCGCCGCTGCTCGAGGGTTTCGGCGATGAGCGCGTCTTCGCCGTCTCGTGCCAGATTTTCTTCCGCGATCCCCACAAGCGGCGTGAAGAGACCGGCCTGACCGAGGGTTGGTGGCAAAATGGCGGCCTGAAGGTAGGGCATCGCGTCGACGAGGCCCTTACGGATGTGTTTCCCTGCTTCTACGGCGGCGGCGGATCCTGCGCATTCGATCGGCGTAAATTTCTCGAGCTGGGCGGCTTCGACGATCTGCTCGCCCCGTTTTATCTGGAAGACACGGATCTGGGGTATATGGCATGGAAGCGCGGCTGGAAGGTGCTGTACCAGCCTCGCAGCATCGTTTACCACGAGCACCGCGGCACCATCGGCAAGCGTTTCAGCGAAGCGCAAATTCAAGCGGTGCTCAAGAAAAACTACCTGCTGTTTTCGTGGAAGAATATCCACGAATGGCGGCGGCTGGCCGTTCATTTCTTCTTCAGTATTGGCGTAGCGCTGCTTGGCATGACGACGGAGGATGGGCCCGGCCGCGCCAGCCTGTATGGCTGGTGGCGCGCATGTTGCCAACTGCGTGGAGCGGCGGCCTCGCGCTGGCGGGCACGCAGTCTGGCCATGGTGGACGACACCGAAGCGTTCCGCAGGCCGCTCGCAGGATACTATCGGGACCGCTTTGCGGACCCGCCGGAAACCACCGATACATTGCGGGTACTTTTTGTTTCACCCTATCCGATCTGCCCGCCGGTGCACGGCGGCGGAGTATTCATGTATCAGACCTTGCGGGCGCTGGCGAAATCGTGCGAAGTGCACGTGGTGGCGCTGCTCGATGAGCCCGGCCAAGCTCCGGCGCAGGAGGAGCTGCGGGACTTCTGCGCATCCGCCGAATTTCTGGTACGCCCGGCCGGTCGCGTGGATGGCGCCGGATCGATCGTTCCGCACGCCGTGCGCGAGTTCGCCAATCCAGACCTGGAGCGCCTCATTCACCGGCAGCTCTATCTGAAGCGCATCGGCGTAGTGCAGCTTGAGTACACCCCGCTCGGCCAGTATGCGGAGAGCTATGGGAACATTCCGCAGATGCTGTTTGAGCACGATGTCTATTTCCAGTCGATCGCGCGCGCACTCGAACATATGGCCGGGGCAGGCGCCAAACTCAAGGCGCGCTTCGAGTATTTGCGGGCCCTGCGCTACGAGCTTGAGATGCTGAAACGCTGCGACCAGGTGCAGGTGTGCACGCGGGAGAACCGGGAATACCTTGCGTCGTTTTTGCCGGAGATGAACGGCCGCCTGCGCGAGGGTCTTCGCGCCGGCATTGACACTACCCGTTACGATTTCCGTCCCTGTGGGCGCGAGCCGTTTACCATGCTGTTCCTCGGGAGTTTCCGCCACGACCCCAATCGCATAGCTTTGCAATGGTTTGTAGATGAGGTGTTGCCCGGTATCGTGGCGCGCAGGCCGGAAGCCCGGCTCATCGTGGTGGGCTCGGACGTTCCTGCTCAGCGCCCGTATGCCGACCGCGCGCCGGCCATCGAAATACTGGGATTCGTGGAAGACATTCGCGAGCCGCTGTCCCGCTACGCCGTGTTCGTCTGTCCCATTCGTAGCGGCTCGGGGGTACGCGTCAAGCTGCTGGAAGCATTTTCGGCGGGTATTCCCGTGGTGTCGACCGCCATCGGCGCTGAGGGCCTGGCGCGCCAGGATGGAGAGCTCTGTTGGCTCGCGGACGAGCCCGGGCTGTTCGCGGACAAGGTACTCAAAATCTTCGACAATCCCCTTCAGGCGGCGGAGATGGCGTCGCGCGCTCGCGCGGAAGTGGCGGCAAACTGGGACATGACCGCCATTACCGGGCGATTGATTGAGAGTTATCGCGCCGCCGTAATGGACAAGCGGCGCGCTACTTCGCGGTGAGGTCCTCTTTGAGACGTTTCACGATACGCTCCGCGGTATGGTCCAACGAACGCGGGCTGTTACTTCTGGGGGATTCGAAAATCGACCAGATCACCTGGCTGGATTTCACATCCACCATAAAAATAGTTCCGCGGCCATGGCTGCCGGTCCCCATGCTCCCCGCGCGTTCCACCTTGTTAGAGGCGTCGCCAAAGTTGACTAACGCACTTGAGGACTGCGGCGGGGTGTCGCCGGAAGCGGGTGGCGGCGCGGGCTTCGCTGCCTCCTTCTTGGCTTCCTTGGCTTCTTTGGCTTCCTTGGCTTCTTTGGCTTCTTTAGCTTCTTTGACTTCGGGTGGCGGCGGATACAAATCTCTCATCCGGCTTTCGAGAGCGGCACCTACGCGATCGGTGATGATTGTATCGGCCTTGGCCGGGTCCGTGACCACCTGTAACACGTGCATACGGGTGAGCCGGTCGGCAATGAACTGGTCAAGGTTGTGCCCCATCGGCAGCAGATACACCGTGCGGGTTCCGTTGAGTTCCGCGGCGCCGGCGCGGCTCAGGCAAAGGCAGAAGCTAAGGAAAGCGAGTAGCGATAAGGCCCGTTTCATCTCGTTCACTATAATAGCAATGCGCGCTTTAACCCATCTATAAACATGTACAAGGGCGATACCATCACAGTCATCATTCCCTGCCTCAACGAAGAGCAAGGCATCGAGCGGGTGCTGCGCAGCATGCCGGAGTTCGTCGATGAGGTCATCGTTGTGGACAACGGCTCGACAGACCGTACTTCCCAGGTCGCAACTGCGTTGGGCGCCCAGGTGATTCGGGAGGACGTGCGCGGATACGGCCGCAGCTACAAGCGAGGGTTCGCTTGCGCCACCGGCGATCTGATCGTGACTCTGGATGGCGACCATAGCTATCCCGTGGACGCGCTCTCCTATCTGCTGGAGGCGTTCCGGCACCACGAAGTGGATTTTCTGAATGCTTCGCGCTTTCCCGTGCGCGACCGCCGGGCCATGAGCCTGAAACACCATCTCGGCAATCTCGCGCTTTCGCTCGCCATGTCGATTCTTTATTTCCGCTGGGTGCGCGATTCGCAGTCGGGTATGTGGGTTTTCCGGCGATCGATCCTCAAGGACATGAACCTGGAATCGGAAAGCATGTCGTTCTCCGAGGAGATTAAAATCGAGGCATTGAAGAACCCGCGTGTTCGTTTCGGGGAGATCTCGATTATGTATTCATCGAGGGTGGGCGAAAAGAAGCTCAATCCCTGGAGAGACGGTCTGCACAATTTGCTATTTCTGGTTAAGAAGCGTTTTACGAATCGGCGGAGATCGTCCTAATCCATCGTCCTAATCCATGGTCCTAATCCAGGCTCAGCAGCACAATCGAGAGCACGCCGAGCAGTATCCCGAGACGCCCCGCATTTCCAATTCGTTCGCGGAACACCAGCACACCCGCAGCTACAACAATGAAAAGCCCTCCGGCGAGCGTTACGGGAAAGACGATGCTTCCGGGCAGGCCGCGCGCCAGTGCAAGTCCGAGCGCGGTTTGGCCTCCGGCACTGCACACCCCGAGTGCGGATCCGATAGCGATATCGGATCGCCTGGGCCGCTCCCCGCTCCTCACATACTGCATTGCCAGGAACACTGTGCCTGCAAGGTACCAGAAAACGAGATAGCTGGTCGTGTATCTGGTTGCCAATCCCTTTGCCGCCAATATTCGCAAGCCAAAGGTGCACGGCCCGTTAAACAGGAACGCGATCATCATCAGGCGAAACCACATCTCAGGAGTTCTCCTTGGCCTGGCCGCGGCGATCCCACCAGAGCAAGAGCAGAGAGACGACCACAAGAACGAAAATCAGCATCTTGCGCAGCGTCAATGGCTCCCGATAGACAACAATAGAAAGCGCCGTCGGAATTCCCGCGGAGAGATTGATCAGCAGCCAACTCGTGGCAATGTGCCCATAACGCAGCCCTCGCTGAAATAACCAGAGGGCTATCGCCGCGGAGGCGCCGAAAGGAAGCGCCAGAAGTACAGCGCTTAGCGGAATCGTGCGGATGGCATCGCCTTGCAGGAATATCGAAGAGATCAGGCTCACCAACGAGGCAGTAGCCATCGCAATCATGGCAATTCCGAGCGGCTGCGCGTGCAAGCGATCGCCCAGCTTGTGGACGATGCCCATAGAGGCAAAACAAACCAGCCCCGCGGCCATCAGGGCATAAGCGATGGGAATCATGCGGGCAGGGCGCTCAATTCTTTTTGGACGTTGTCGATCGAGCGGAGAATCTTGGCCATGCGCGTTTTCTCCGGTACATCCGGGGCGATCTTGCGGAACCCTTCGCCCACGCGCAGAAGATCCGCCTTATATTGCCTGCGGCCTTCAGCGCTAAGGCGCTTCAGGTAAACTGGAGGGCCCGCGTAATCCTCCACCAGCGGCTCCATCGAAATGTCACCTCCGAGCAGCGGCTTGATCCGGTTCATGTAAGCATCTTCGGCTTCGACGAAGAGCGTCGCGAGTCCATCCACCGTGGCGGGTTTCGAAACATCGTACAGTTGCTCGAGTGTTGTGCGCAGGTGCTTCTGCCAGGGCGTCCCGATGCCGGATAGCAACTTGCCCGTGACCCAAAACGAGACCTCATCTCCCGGATTCGCGCGAATGTGGAAGAAGTACTCGCAGGCACGGCCCCCGTTATCGGCAAGCTCGCTGAGACGCTCTCCTTGTGTCCGGACGATGGGCAGGAACCAGCGGTCGCGGTCCCAGTGTTGCGGTGGTTCAACCAGCGGGCCGCCGATGGTCCCGAAGTCGCATTCAAGTTGCCGGATCACATCGCGTTGATAGGCCTCTCCCGCAATACGGGTCGAGTTGGTCACATCGATCAGATAGTTCAGATGCTTGCTCATCTGGACCATATACGGAAGCGATTCGGGACTTTCGAACTTCATCCCCCAGCCGCTCACGGACACCACCGCGTCCTTGTGCCGCACGCGTATATATTGCGCCTCGCGGACATTGATGCGAGCGTGATACTCGGCATCGCCGAACCGGCCGCATTGTTCGCAGTTGCAGCGCCCCAGGTCGGCCGATTGCATGCTGACGCCGTCGATCGGGAAACGGGCGAAAACATAATCCGTAATCTTTTCCATCCACCTCCAGGCGTCGGCGTTGCTGGCGCACATGGCTTTGGGATTGGTGCGGCTCAACGCCGGGTAAGTCCGGATCAGTTCCTCGAAGCCCCAACTGAATACACCGAGGCCGGACACCACGCGCAGGCCTTCCGCATGGGCGGCGTCAATGATTTGCTCGACCAACTTTCCTCTTTCCGGGGCAACAGCCTTCGAAATGTCGGCCGGCCAATCCCGCGACACATACAGTCCCCAGATGACCGCGTTGTTGTACCCCAGGTATCGCATCAGACGAAAAGTTTCCCGATACTCGCCCACCAGCGTCTCATCGAGGCGCATGGAGGGCCACGCCGCATGTGGATCCGGCCGCGGATCGAGATCGGTGATCCAGCCCAGATATCCGCGATGCCTGTAGACGGGTTGAACGCCGCCCTTCAGTCTTGCCGGTACGCTCGCAAGCGCCGCCGTTGCCAGAAAATCACGGCGTGTCTGGCTTACGTACGGATCCCGCAGCGGAGGACTGGAAGGCAATCGAATACTCAGTATCACACAAGCGCCGTTGACAGGCGTACAAACAATCCCGATAATACCTGTTTGTGAGCGTGAAGCATCTCTACCGCACGTTGCTCTGGCCCGAGACTCGCGAGCGAGCGAAACAGGGCTCTGTAATCGTCATTCCAGTTGCCGCAATCGAACAGCACGGCTATCACTTGCCGGTTGACGTCGATAATGTGCTGGTCGAACACGTAACGGAAGAAGGAGCGCGCCGCTCTAACGGAGCGATGCTGACCGCTCCCATGATTCACTACGGATTCAACGAGCACAATATGGGCTTTCCCGGCACCATCTCAATCCGGGAATACGTGTTCATCGATTTCTGTTACGACGTGGCTCATAGTTTTGTCCGGCAGGGCTACGATCGGATCGTCTTCGTGAATGGCCACGGCAGTAATCAGATGTTGTGCAACCTGGCTGCCCGCCGGATTGTGAACACCACGCCCGCCCTGGCTGCCGCCGTTGCGCATTGGGCTCTCGCCAAGGAGGCTGTCGATCAACTGCGTGACTCGGAGTTTCCCGGCGGAATGGCACACGCGGGTGAGTTTGAAACTGCCATGTATCAATATTTGAAACCGGAGCTCGTCGACATGACGCTGGCGACGGACCGCGAGACGCCTTCACGGCTGAATCAATACATGTTCGACGATCTGTTCGGATCCGGACCGGTACACATGGTCAACCGCTGGAGCCGGGTGACCGAAAGCGGTGTGGAGGGAGATCCAAAACTCGCCACTCCGGAAAAAGGCAGAGCTTTCGCGGAAGCCTCCATTCGTAACCTGATTGAGTTCTGCCGCCTGTTTCGCCAGTATAAGACGCCGCCTGACCGGGATTTCAACCACAAGATCTGAGCCTGTCGCCTGATGCAGATTCCGAGCCGCGGAGGCTTCTCGAACGGTTGGCAAAGTTGGCACCCGGTGCCGGGCGTGACACTCGAACTGTTCCACTGGCAGGGCTCACAAGCCGGTAAGCAGGCGCTGGTGATTGCCGGAATTCATGGCGACGAGTATGAAGGACCGGCGGCCATCGCCGAGTTTGTTTCGAGGGTCGATCCAGCCAGGTTATGCGGCTCACTAACAGCCGTTCCCGTGGCGAACCCGCCGGCATTCCACGCTGGCACACGCACCAATCCTGACGGAATGAATCTTGCACGCTGCTTTCCAGGTAATCCGAACGGATGTGCGACGGAGCGTCTTGCGGCGGCGTTGTTCAGCCGGCTTGTGCCGGGCACAGACTATCTGATCGATCTGCACAGCGGCGGAGTCGAGTATCTATTTCTTCCGGTGGCCGGCTTTTACGGGGACCCATCTCCACAGAACCGATCGTTCGCCGCGGCGCGCCAGTTCGGACTGCGCGCCCTTTGGCGATTGCCCGAAACCAACGGTGTCCTCTCCTGGGAAGCCTCGAAACATGGTGTCGTTGCGATTGGCAATGAATATAGCGGCGCCGGTCAGCTTTCAGTCGAAGGCGTGGCGGAATATCGGCAAGGCATCATGCAATGTCTCACCGCTTGGGGTATGTATGAAGCGGAGCTGTCTGCGCCGGCTCGCCAGCAGCTCCTGTTTGGAGATTGGCGGCTGGCGGGATCGACAGGGCTTTTCCGCAGCCATGTTTCGTTGGGTCAGCGCGTCGCCCAGGGCCAACTTCTCGCCGCAACAATGAGTTCGCGCGACACCGTGCTCGAAGAGTTCGTCGCGGCTTCCGACGGTATCGTTGGCGGTCTTCGCAGCAAAGCATTCATCCGGGAAAGCAATTGGGCTGTCTTAGTCCTGAAGGAAAGTCAGGTCGAATAAATCGACGTCCGCTTCAGTGAACTCGCTGGTAATCTGAAGAGAACAGCCACTTGATCGCCGCGAACTGCACGAGTGCTGCCGCGACCATCAGCAGCGCAGCATAGCTCATCATGCTGTGGATTCCGAGGCTCTGCTTCGAAAGCCCGGTCAGGAGCGGTGCAAATCCGGATGTCAGATACGCTGCAAGGTTCATGAAAGCCACTGCGGAAGCGCGTGTATCGGCCGGAACGATGTCGAACGAGGAGATGTAAAGATTAGCCATGGTCAGTCCGCCCACCAGGCCGAACGCAATCGCTGCAAGCTTGGTGAACAACAACGAGTCAGAGTTCCCAATCAGATGAACACACGGCGCGCCCAGCACAAGCCCGATCCCGATCAGCCAGAAACGGGCGGTCTTGGTTCGCTTGTACAGATAATCCGCTAAGGCGCCCCCCGCGAGTGTACCAACCAGGCTGGCTGTCTGCAGATAGACGGTGGCCGTGTATCCTGCGCCGGCCAGAGTCAGGGAGAACTTCTCGTAGAGAAAATCGGGCAGCCAGGTGTAGAGCAGCCACAGAGTGAGATTGAAGACGCTCGATACCAGGCAGAGCACCAAATAAGTCGGAATTCTTGCCAGCGCGGTGATCGCCAGGGGACTTCCCGACCTCTTCGTCTCGACGTTGCTTTCTTCGCTGAAACCGCTCAGGAATCGGAAATACGGAACACAATAGAGCATTCCTGCGAGGCCCAACGTATAGAACGCCAGCCGCCACTGGAACTGTTGTGCGACAAAGCCGCCATACCACCCACCCAGCACAATTCCGGCCAGTTGTCCGGTGGCGTACAGCGCGAAGGCACGCGACCGGTTTTCAGGACGATGCGCGTTGGCTAGCAAGGCCACTGCCGCGGGCACAAAGAGCGCCTCGGTGACACCGGTCAATGCGCGGCAGGTTAGAATCATGCCCACCGACTGAGACAAGCCCGTGATGGCGGTTACCCCGCTCCACAGCAAGAGACTCAAGGCCACCAGCCGCCGTTTGGAAAACCTGTCGCCGATCTGGCCGGCAACAGGAGAACACAAACCATAGACCCAGAGAAACACGGAGCCAGTCAGACCGAGCTGAGCGTCTGTAAACCGCAACGTCGATTTCAAGACGGGGAAGATGGAAAAGATGACTTGCCGATCGCTGTAGTTCAGGCAGTAGGCGACCCAGGTGAAAGCGACCAGCAGCCACGCTTTTTTCTCGAGGGCGTTCATGGATATCCGACACTAGCACCCGCGGTCCCTCTTCGCAAACGGCGTGGATGCGGCTTGAGAGAGCTTTCTTCCAGCATTCTGGACATTATTCGGGAAAACGGTTGCGACGCTCCGGCCTTGGCATGGACCATAGGATTCAGAGATAAGGTGAGAAATATGGAGCCTCGATTTGCTTCACGCCGCGCGCCGCTCCTGGTGCTGTTCGCCGCATGGATGATACCGGCGCTTTCCCAAGAGCGCACGGTAACGGTGCAATTGAATCTGAGCAGCACCTCGGGTCCGCTCGAGATCGATCACTTCGCTCTCGGTCAGGGCGGGCTGTCGCCCGAACCGATGTGGGCCGATCGCGCCGCTGAAATTCGCGATCTGCATCCACGCGTAATCCGCCTCTTCATCCAGGAGTATTTCGACTTGATGCCTGGGCACGGCCGCTATCATTGGGACACGCTCGACCAATCCGTGGACCTGATCCGGAAAACGGGCGCCACGCCGCTCATGAATATCGACTTCAAGCCGAAGCTTCTCTACCCCACAATCGATGAGAAGATCGTAGATCCGGCCAGTTACGACGAATGGGACCAGCTCATCTACAACATGGTGCGCCACTACAAGGAGCGCGGCTCGGGCATCCGTTATTGGGAGGTCTCGAACGAGCCTGACATTGGTGAAAACGGGGGCTGCCCCTATCTTTTCACGCCGGAAAACTACACGCGCTATTACCAGCACACCGTCTCGGCCGTGATGCGGGCCGATAGCGAGGCACGCGTTGGCGGCCCGGCCCTGGCCAATTCCCGCTCCGCAATCCTGCCCGCGCTGCTATCGTTCTGCGCGAGCGGCAAAGCTTCATTGCATTTTGTTTCGTGGCATATCTACAGCAGCGATCCCATGCAAATTCGCGGAACCATCGATCGTGTGAAAACGCTGCTGGGTAAATATCCCTCACTGCATCCGGAGACCTTCCTGAACGAGTGGAATATGGCGCTGCGCGACCCGCCGACTAATCCGCAGTTCCAGCCATGTTTCATCACCGAAACCGCGTACCAGATGCAAGCCGGCGGCCTCGACTATTCCTGTTACTACCACATCAAGGACTATCACGTGGACCTGGATAGCTTCTCGCAATTCATGTCTCCCGTGGGCGCCGGACTGATGGCGCGCTGGTGGAACCGCAGTTCTCAATGGGACGGATTATTTGACTATCAGAACCGCGTGCGGCCTTCCTATTACGCGTTCAAACTGCTCTCGCGGCTCACCGGTGAAAAGCTGCCTATAGAGTCCGCGGATGCGGCGGTGCACGGATTCGCCACCTGGGATCCAAAGATGCTCGTCTATAACGTGCTGCTCTGGAATTATGCAACGGCGCCGGCACAAGTGGATCTGACAGTTACGGGAGCACCCTCCGATCTCACTTTACGTCAGTTGTTCCTGGATGCCGCCGCTCCCGGCGAAGATGAAAACGCGCGTCTGCGGCCGGTCCCCTCGCGCAAGCTCACGCAGGGCCCCATTCGGATCAAGGTCGATCTGGGGGCCTACGGGATTAGTTTTCTGGCTTTGGAGAAGAACCGCTAGAGATTCTCATCGGTTTCTGAGTCCCCGAAGATACTCTCCCAACGGTTCGATTAACTCGGGGCGATCGTAGAGATACTTACCCGGGAATGGGTCTGTCAGCGGATAGGGGCCTCTTGCCGGAGGCCGCTTTTCGGGCCAGTTCTGATCGGTCACCAGGTAATCGCCGATGCGATAACCATACATGTCCAGGTGACGTATGCCGAAGGTGAGCGCAGCTTCGCAGATTTCGCGAATCTGTTCGATGGTCGGATACTTGGCAGGCCCGGGCGTGCGCAGTTCCAGTATGTTGCCCACCCAGAAGGTATAAATAATCTTCTTCTCCGGTCCAACGGCGGCGCGTGTCTTAGCGAGCGCACTAAGAGCCTCGTCGATGGTACGCTTCGCGGAGCCGGGTTTGCCGTCCCAGTGCGCCTCGGTATAAGCTCCCACGGCGTCGAATGCTTTCGCCGTTCTCCCAAAATCGACTCCGGTGGCATCACCTACTGCCTGGGAGAGCACGTGTTGCTCGTCTTCGAGATATACCTCATGGCGGGTATCGGGGTCCACATCCCTTATGAAACGATTGGTGTCTCGCGCCCAATCCTCCCACCAGCCTGCGCGCGCCTTGGTCCACTCGGCCCAACCAGGATCCGAGGGTTGCCGAGGAGGCGTTTTGCCGAATCTCCGTACGTCATCTTCGCTGTAAGAAATGAAGCGATCAGCAGGCGCGCCCGCCGGCCCGGCGATGCTTTTGACCGGTCCTATACTGAACGAGTCATCAAAGATATAGCCGGCGAAGGCAGGGTCTTGCGCGTACAGTCTGGCGAGCGTTTGCAGATACCGCTTCCACTCGGTTTCGCGCCAGGTCCTGTTGAAGGTGTTGAAGCTGAACCGCAACTGCGCCCCGGCATCAACCTGCTGGAACTCAGGAGAGCGTTTGAGCGAATTATGAACAGGATGCCAGACGATGAAGTAAGCGCCAAGACCGGCGCGGCGGCAAGACTGAAGCGCGTATTTCGTATCTTCCACGCGAAGATTCCACGCCGCGGCATCCAGACCCCAGCATAGATCTACGTGGGTAAAACCGAGGCTGGCCATCTTGCGAAAATCTCGCTCCCACTCCGCACGCGGCGCGGAATTGAGCCAATACCAGCCACTGATCCGAAGCGGTTCGGCAGCCGCGCACAGAAAGGTTTGCGCAGCCAGAAATATCAAGCCAAGCAGTCGAATCATATGCGCATTTTAGAGAGACGATGAGCAATCACCCAGTGAGTTTCCAGCATTCTGGACAATCCATTGACTCTGGCCGCGGAGAATCCGAGTATAGTACTATCAGTAAGTTGCGGAGCGATACCGAATGTCCGCATTCAAACTCCCGGCACTTGCCGCCTCCCTTCAGTTGGCCGCCCTGGGCCAGCTCTACACGGGCGTCCGGCCTGTATTTGAGAAAGCCTGCCTATCTTGCCACGGGCCGCAAACCCCGAGTGCGGAGCTCGATCTCTCTACGCGGGACGCGTTGCTGAAGGGTGGAACACACGGTCCGGCAATTGTTCCCGGCGACCCTAAAGCAAGCCTTCTCTACAAGGTGGTTTCGCACGAAGCTGAGCCGCACATGCCTTACAAGGGCGACCGGCTTCCGCAGGAGACCATCGACCGCATCGCCGCGTGGATTCAAGCAGGCGCCCCGTTTGAAGAGAACACCAGCGTCCCAGTGGAATTGTTTCGAACACAAATTAAACCCCTGCTCGAGGCCAACTGCGTCCGCTGCCACAATTCGAGGATCAAGCGATCCGGACTCGATCTCTCCACACGCGAGGCGCTGTTGCGCGGCGGCGACACTGGTCCGGTGATCATACCGGGCGATGCCAAGGCCAGCGTGCTGTGCAAGCGCGTCAGTCAACTGGAGCAGCCCGGGATGCCGTTCGGTGGGCAGAAACTGCCCGACGCAGCCATCGCCAGGATCGTGGATTGGGTGAATGCGGGCGCGCCTTACGACGCGCCTCTGTCCGCCGACCAGGCATCCGCAAGTCACTGGGCTTTCCAACTTCCCAAACGTCCGCCGGTACCTGAAGTCAAAAATCGCGCCTGGGTGCGCAATCCGATTGACGCGTTCGTGACCGCGGAGCGCGAAACGCGAGGCTTGACGCCGGTGGCCGCGGCGGACCGGAGAACGCTGCTGCGGCGCGTATACCTGGACCTGATCGGTCTTCCGCCAACGCCGGAACAGATGAACGCGTTTCTCGCCGACAATACCAAAGACGCGTACGAGAAGGTCGTCGATACACTGCTCGACAGTCCGCGTTATGGGGAGCGATGGGGACGGCACTGGATGGATATCTGGCGCTATAGCGACTGGTACGGATGGCGTGCGCAGAACCAGGTGCGCTACAGCCAGCGGCACATCTGGCACTGGCGCGACTGGATCGTCGAATCGGTCAACCAGGACAAAGGCTATGACCAGATGATCGTCGAGATGCTGGCGGGCGATGAACTCGCGCCCAACAATCCGGAGATCGTGCGCGCCACTGGTTATCTGGCCCGCAACTGGTATATGTTCGACCGCAACGTGGTGCTGAAAGACACGGTCGATTATACGGCTATGGCGTTTCTGGGACTCACGCTGAAATGCGCGCGCTGTCACTCACACAAGTACGATCCCATCACTCATGAAGATTACTATCGTTTCCGGGCCTTCTTTGAGCCGTACGACGTGCGTACAGACCGCATTCCCGGGCAGCCGGACTTGCTGAAAGACGGCATCCCGCGCGTCTATGATGCGAAGGCAGACACGCCGACGTATGTTTTCATTCGCGGCGTAGACACCAATCCCGATACGGAGCATCCGCTAACTCCGGGGATTCCGGCCATCTTCGGGACTGCCGACTTGAAGATCAAACCGGAGCCGCTGCCTCTCGAAGCTTTCTATCCCGATTCGCGGCTGTTCGTACACCGTGACCTGGTCGCTGAGGCGAAGGCCGACATTGAACGGGCCGAGACCGAGTTGCGCAAGGCCCGTAATGAGCTGGCTGACGGCAAACCTGAGGCGCAGGTGTCCGTTGCATTACACGAAAAAGAAATTGCCTCTGCGCGTGCGGCACTGCCCGCCATCGAAGCACGCATCGCGGCGGACGAGGCAAAGTATGCCACACCTCCCTCGCCGAATCTGGAAGCCTTGGAGGCCACCGCGCTCAAGGCCGAACGCCATGCCAACGTACTGAAAGCCGAGGAGAATCTGCTGCGCGCGGAGCAGGAGTTAGCTGCCGCTAAGCCGGAATCGGAGACCTACGATAAAGACTCCACGAAGAAACTGGCCGATGCCCGAACGCAGCTCGAGGCGGCCGCCAAGGCGCTACAATCCGAGGACGCTTATACGCCAGTAGGTAAGGTTTATCC
>Ga0302326_10014360_pt1 | contig 16736 bp, 13 predicted proteins | sample Palsa_T0_3_FD_202264 | JGI IMG/M metagenome (GOLD analysis project Ga0302326, IMG submission 202264) | Peat permafrost microbial communities from Stordalen Mire near Abisko, Sweden - Palsa_T0_3 | ecosystem: Environmental > Terrestrial > Soil > Palsa > Peat permafrost | place: Sweden: Abisko...
TTATCACCAAAGTCAGCAAGAAACCTGATGCCGTCGACCTGCCCTTCTATGTGACTGCGCATGAGACCGGACATCAGTGGTGGGCACATCAGGTCATCTCGAGCTATGTCCAGGGCGCAACATCAATCGACGAAACCATGGCGCAGTACACCGCGCTGATGGTGATGAAGCACCACTTCGGACCGGAATCTATGCAAAAGTTCCTGCGCTTTGAGCTCGACCAATATCTGCGCGGTCGTGGACAGGAGCGCAACGAAGAGAACCCGCTGTACAACGTCGATCCCAACCAGGGATACATTCACTACAACAAGGGCGCGATGGTGATGTATGCGCTGCAGGACTACATTGGCGAGGACAAGGTCAACGAGGCAATTCGCGGGTTCCTGAAGGAATTTGCCTTCAAGGGTCCGCCGTATCCGACTTCGCTCGATCTGGAAGGCTACTTCCGCAAGGTCACACCGCCGGAGTATCAGTATCTGTTCGACGATATGTTTCTGAACATCACGCTGTACGATGACCGCGCGCTTTCGGCAGATTATGTGCAGCGACCCGATGGCAAATATGATGTGCACCTCACGGTCGAGGCCAAGAAGGTCCGCGCCAACGGTCGCGGCGAGGAACACGCCATTCCAGTGAACGACATGATCGATATTGGCGTGCTGGATGCCGACGGAAAGTATCTGTACCTGCAAAAGCACAAAATCAACCAGGAAAAGACCGACATTACTGTCACGGTCGACAAAGTGCCGGCGACGGCGGGAATCGATCCTGTGGACAAGCTGATCGACCGCAATCCCGATGACAACGTGATCGCGGTGAAGAAGCGGTAGCGGAGAGAGGCTCAGCCCCCATCCCGAATTGGGAATCGACCGAGATCACGATGAGTGATTACTTGCGCTCCCGGAAATTACTGCCGGCATCCGGTTCCAAATCAGGAAAACGCCGGATTTGGTGTTTAAGGACGTTCTGGCGGGCTTCAGCGTTCCAGACGGCCCTGGATGCCTCCGGCTACCCTTTCGTCGATCCTGGGGCCATCCCAGGCCCCGCAGTGGGTATTTCTGTTCGATGTCTCTATAGATATGGAAATATTGAATAAAGAGTCGCCCAAGCTCAGGGCAGGCTGAATTCTCCTCCGCCAGGAGTTTTTCAGCAGCCTGCTAGAGTAGGAGCCGGCTCACTTGCCCATCTGTTGCGCCAAGTAGGGGCCAATGCCCATCTGTTTTATGGAGTACAGTTGCGCTTCCAGGAAGTCGGCGTGACGCTCCTCATCGCGAAGCAGGCGCTCGAACAATTCCTTGGTACCGGCGTCTCCGGCTTCGCGACAGATGGCAGACGCCTCGTTGTACTCGCGGATGGCGTTCGTCTCATCCGTTAGGCCTGCCTCGAGCTGTTGCGGCACGTCGCGGCCAATTGTCGGGGATAGCGACACTTTGACCTCTGGAACCGAGTCGAAGTAGACGATGCGCTCGGTCAGCGCCTCGGCGTGCGTCATCTCCTGGATGGCCCGTGCCTTGGTAAGGGCCGCCAGCCGTCCGTACCCCCAGTTCTCGCAAATCTCCGCCTGCACCATGTACTGCACGATAGCCGTCAGCTCGCCGCTGAGAGCGATGTTCAACTGTTCAATCACTTTCTGATCACCACGCATGAATATCTCCTCGCTTCTACAATCGCCTGATTGAGCGGGAAAACTCTGCGAGGTAGATCACAGATGGGGGTGACGGTACGGGTTGGGTTGCTGGGGCTGAATTCGAGCGCGATATTCTAACTCGCGACCGCAGGGGTCGCCACGCGCCGGGGCAGCAACTCGCCGATGCGCCTGATCTGCGCGCCGACGCCGCGCAGTTTCTCTTCGATGTGCTCGTAACCGCGGTCGATGTGGTAGACGCGGTCGATAATCGTTTCGCCATCGGCGACAAGCGCAGCCAGCACCAGGGACGCGGAAGCCCGCAGATCGCTGGCCTGTACTGCCGCGCCACTTAGCGGAGTTCTGCCTCGAACCACGGCGCGGCTGCCTTCGATTTTGACGTTCGCTCCCATGCGCACCAGCTCCTGCGCGTGCATAAACCGGTTCTCGAAGATATTCTCCGTCACCACGCTGCTGCCATCGGCCTGCGTCGCCAGCGCCATGTACTGCGCCTGCATATCGGTTGGGAAGCCGGGATATTCTTCGGTAATCATGTCGGCGCTCTTCAGCGGCCCGTTGCCTACGACGCGTACCGACTCGCCGTTGGTGATCACGGTAACGCCGCACTCTTCCAGCTTCTGCAGCAAAGCATCGAGGTGAAGCGGCTCGCAGCCCGTGACCAGCAGATCGCCGCCGGTAAGCGCGCCGGCGACGATGAACGTACCGGCCTCAATGCGGTCCGGGATGATGCGGTGACGCGCGCCGCGCAGCTTCTCGACACCAAGAATGCGGATAGAATGTGTCCCCGCACCTTCGATCTGCGCTCCCATCTTGCTGAGAAGTGCAGCTAGGTCGACCACCTCCGGCTCGCGGGCGCAGTTCTCCAGTACTGTCTCGCCCTCGGCAAGAGTAGCAGCCATTAGTAAATCTTCTGTTCCAGTGACCGTGATCTTCTCGAAGATGATGCGAGCGCCCTTCAGGCGCGTGGCGCGCGCCTGAATGTAACCGTGCTCCTGGGTGATCTTCGCGCCCAGCTTTTCCAGCCCCTTGAGGTGCAGGTTGATGGGACGCGCCCCAATGGCGCAGCCGCCTGGCAGCGAGACCCGCGCCTCGCCCATGCGAGCCAGGAGTGGACCCAGGACCAGCGTCGAAGCGCGCATGGTCTTGACTAAATCGTAGGCGGCTTCCGGATTGACCAGATCGCGACAGCAGATGGTGGTGCGATGCTGCGCGCGGCCATAACCGAGTTCTACTTCCGCGCCCATCGCTGCCAGCAGCTTGCGCTCGGTCTCGATGTCGCGTACTTGGGGGACATTTTCCAGAATGACCGGCTCGTCGGTGAGCAGGGCCGCGGCCATGGCCGGGAGCGCCGCGTTCTTCGCACCGCTGATACGAACTGTGCCCAGCAGCGGATTTCCGCCGCGAACCACAAACTTGTCCATCGGAGAATGTCCTAAACCAATACTGCGAACGCCGAACTTTCGAATCACGGCGCTACCTCATTTTACGAGTAATCCGGCCAGGAGTCGCTGCGTGTACGGCATAACCTTGTGACGCGCGGAGACACGCGCGCGAAATAACCCGCGGAGTATACAGGATTGGGGCCTGTGGAAAAGAGGAATGTTGGGGATTCGGTAGTGTCTGAAAAGTGCGTTGGTCGGCTCGCTCGCGGGGGCACAGGGCGCCTAATGTTGCTGGCAGAAAACAAAGGCAAACGCGAGCAGAGCAATCACAGCCGCCTTACAGTTTCCTTAGTTACTGGGCAAACAAGCATAGTAAGGTGGTATCGCAATACACCTTTACCTAAGCCCTGAGGATTCTGATCGGCGGTCGGTAAGCTCTGTTCAATCAGTGGCTTTTGATGCAATCCGCAGATTGGCACGTCTGAATTCGGGGAATGTGCCTCGTAACACTTTGTTTCCATGCTGAGTTCACCAATTCGATTATAGTGGCGGGTGAGGTCGATTCTCAAGCAGGCTTCTGCCCAATCTGGTCAGTGCCTTGCTAGCCGTTAGACCACCAACGCAGATTTCAGACACTACCGGGGATTCCTCTTCGCTGTACAAGGCGTCTAGACTTATATCATGCAAAAACAAAATGCTCTTTTGGTCGCATTGTTGATGGCAGTCGCCGGCGTGCTGGCGATTAGCGCACCGGCGATGGCGCAAGAACAATCCGGCAAGGTGATTCCGAATGCGGTTTGGGTAGGCGCCGACGGCAAGTTCGAATCCGATCCTGACACTGCTCTCGTGCAGTTCGGCGTCTCGGCCCAGGAAGAAAAGTTGCAGGATGCAACCCAGAAAGCTTCGCAAGCGGCTGAGCAAATCCGCCAGCTTCTGCGCAGCAACGGACTTGATCCCAAGGACGCACAGATCAGCCGCTTCGCCACCCAGCCGGTTTACGACTACAAGAATCCCAAGCGCAAACTCGTCGGCTATCGCGTGGACGCGAACATCAGCATCAAGCTGAAGGATTTCTCCAGGATCGGGCCCATCGCAGAAGGCCTGGCGAATCTGGACGTGACCGACACCTCCATCAGCTATCTGCTGGAGGACATGGACGCGGCCAAGATCAAGGCGGTGGAAGATGCGCAGCGCCGCGCGCATAGCGAAGCCAATGCTGTCGCCCAATCCGGTGGACGCGCACTGGGCGAGCTGTCGTATGCCTCCGTCGATACCTATGAGCAACAGCCCGTGCGTCCCATGATGGCAAAGGCTGTCCCGATGGCCGCAGGAGCCGCGCCCCCGCCGACCGCCGAGTTCAGCGCCGAGAAGATCACCGTGACCGCGCACGTGAACGCGTTGTATAACCTGAAGTAGGTAGAAAGCCTTTAGGCCTGCGTCAAGCGGGTAGACCGAAGACCGATATAGGGATCGCGAACGCGGGCCTGAAGACGCGCTCTACTCGCGCGACTTTCCCGCCGCTTCGGCGTTCATGTAAGAGAGAATCCAACACGGTTGGAGGAACAAATGAGAGCCATCTCTGCTCTGCTCGCATTGGCCCTGAGCGCCGCGGTCGGCATTTTGCCAGCCGCAGCCCAGACCAGCCAGGATACCCCGCACCTCACGTCGCGCAGCACAGCAGTTCCCGGGACACTGGCCCAACCTCAGCCCGATCCTCCAGCCGCGCCGGACATCACGGTCCCCGCCGGCACCAAGATTCCTCTCACGCTGAAGCAGGGCATCAACAGCAAGAGCGCGCGGCCCGGCGATCCGGTTTACGCCCAGACAGCCTTCCCTATTACCCAGAATAACCAGATCATCATTCCCGCAGGGACGTTTGTCCAAGGCGAAGTTCGAAGCGTAGTACGACCAGGACGCGTTAAAGGCCGGGCCCATTTGCAAATGAGCTTCACCTCCATGATCTTCCCCAACGGCTACACCATCATGTTGCCTGGCGCGGTGCAGAATACTCCCGGTTCCAAGGACAACACCGTCGCAGGAAAGGAAGGGACCATCCAAGGGCCTGGCGGCAAAGGTAAAGACGCTGGCACCATCGCAGCTACAACCATCCCCGGAGCTGGTATCGGGGCGATCGCTGGCGGCGCCGAAGGTGCGGGCATCGGCGCGGCCACCGGAGGAGTCATTGGATTGGCAACTGTTCTGCTCACCCGCGGGCCCGAGGTCCATCTAGCCACCGGCGATTCCGTGGAGATGATCCTGGAAAGCAGTCTCGATCTGAATCCAGCAAAGATGCACACGCCTGCCTCCGCTCAGTAGCTCGTGGGGGGCGAGATTGTCATGGAAACGTGCTATTACTTTCCGGTCCAACATGCAGGCCGTTTCTCCAGAAATGCCGAGATTCCCTCCTGCGCGTCAGCGGCAAGCGAGTTCAAGCTCATCACTTCTTTGGCATAGGCGTAGGCCTTCGGCTGGTCGAGATCAACCTGCGTGTAGAACGCCTGCTTGCCCAGCGCGACCGTAAGCGAACTGGCTTCGGCAATGCGCGCGGCCAGTTTACGGCTCTGCTCCGTCAGTTCGGCGGCTGGAGCGACCATGTTGATCAGCCCCCATTCCGCCGCCGTTACTGCATCAATCATCTCGCCAGTCAACAGCATCTGCAGCGCGCGCTTGCGTCCGATTGCCCGGCTGAGGGCCACCATGGGCGTGGTGCAGAAGAGTCCAATCTTCACGCCCGGGGTTGCAAATGCAGCCTCGTCGGAGGCCACGGCCAAATCGCAGGTCGCCACCAACTGACATCCGGCCGCGGTCGCGATGCCCTGCACCTCGGCGATCACCGGCTGCGGAATCGATTGCACCCGCGTCATCAGCTCGGTACAGACATCGAACACCTGGCGGTACTCGTTGATGTCGCGCCCTGCCATTTCGCTCAAATCGTGGCCGGAGGAAAACACTTTGCCCGCAGCCCGCAACACGACCACTCGCATCGCGCGATCGCGGCCAATTTCGTTCAGACAGTCGATCAGCTCTGTCATCAACTCCAGCGACAGCGCATTGCGCCGCTGCGGCCGGTTCAGCGTCACAATCGCAATTGGCCCTTCGGCGTCGAACAAAATGTTCTGATACTTGGCAGCGGTGGTAGTGGTTTCAGGCATCACGAGGCTCCTTCGACTGCGGCGCGCGATTGTTGACGCAGCACATTCTTGCGGATCTTGCCCGTCGAGGTTTTGGGCAATGCACCAAAGTGTACCGCCTTCGGGCATTTGAAATGCGCCAGGCGTTGGCGACAGAATTCGATCAACTCCTGTTCGCTGACCCCGGCATCTTCCCGCAACAATACGAAGGCGTGCGGCACCTCGCCCCACTTCTCATCGTACTGGGCAACAATCGCAGCCTCCAGCACGGCAGGGTGCTCATACAACACGCGCTCCACCTCAAGCGAGGAAATATTCTCTCCTCCCGAGATGATGATGTCCTTGGCGCGGTCGCGCACCTCGATATAGCCATCGGGGTGCATCACCGCCAGATCTCCGGAGTGAAACCAGCCGCCGCGGAATGCGGTCGCGGTTGCCTCAGGATCGCGGTAGTAGCCCAGCATCACGTTGTTACCGCGCATCACGACCTCGCCCACCGTGACCGCGTCAGCAGGAACGTCTCGCATGTCTTCGTCCACCACCCGCATGTCAGTTCCGAAAACTACGTAAGGAACGCCCTGCCGCGACTTCAGCAGGGCACGCTTTTCCAGCGGTGCATCGTCCCAGTCCGTGTGCCAGGCACATACCGAGTGCGGTCCATAGGTCTCGGTCAGCCCATAAACATGGGTCAAATGGATACCAACCTCTTCCGCGGCCCGAATCACGGCGGGCGGTGGAGGCGCTGCGGCGATCACCATCTTTAATCCGGAGTGGAAACGAATCCCATGATGCGAGCAGTACTCCGCGAGCGTGCGCACAACGATGGGCGCACCGCAAAGATGGGTTACACCTTCATCCTCGATCAGCTTGACGGCCCGCTCCGCGTTTACTTCGGGCAGACATATCTGCCGTCCTCCCACCGCCGTGACCGCCCAAGGGAAGCACCAGCCGTTGCAGTGAAACATGGGCAGCGTCCACAGGTAAACCGACCGGTACGACAGTCCGTGTTCCACCACTTCTCCAATGGCGTTGAGGTATGCGCCGCGATGCGTGTACATCACGCCTTTGGGAACACCCGTCGTGCCACTGGTGTAATTAATGGAAATAACGTCCTCTTCGCCCGGCGCGTGCGGCACCACGGGCTTACTGCTCTCGCCAAGGAAAGACTCGTAATCGGAGACGATTCGCTCGACTTGCGGAATCTCCGCACGCGCCGCCAGCAGGGGTGCGAGTAGGTCAGCATCGCCCAGCAGGATTCTGGCGGCGCTGTGATTCAGAATCGTGGCCAACTCGCCGCTTTGCAGGCGGATGTTCAGCGGGACCAGCACCGCGCCGATGAGCGGAACTGCGAAGTGCGCTTCCAGCGGCAGAACTCCGTTGCGCGCCAGCACGGCAACCCTGTCTCCGGGAGCAATGCCGGCCTGCTGCAAAGCGGCGCCGAAAGAGCACACCCGATGCTGCATTTGGGAGTAGGTGAACCGCCGGTCGCCGTCGACCACGGCCGTGCAGTCGCGGTACGCGCTGGCGTTGCGGGAAAGAAACTCCAGCGGAGTGAGCGTCGATATCATAAACGCCGCCTTGGATTGTAGAAGTTGGCGGGGATTATATCGCGACTGCGGGAGCTCTTCTGTGACCGAATACCAGCATCCTGTGACATGAGTCACCTTTGGCCGGTACTCAATAATGCGACTATTAATGTCAAGTATCAACGCACTGCAGCAGAAGAGCTAGCCGCGATCTGGACCCGCAAGTCCTGGGACCCGATTTCGTTCGGCGATGGGGTTTTCGGATAGCATCGTAGTTGCGCCACTCACCCGTCGAAACACAATGTTAATGGCTTGACGCAACAGAATTGCTGCGAAGGGACGTCACATGGCACGCACCGTGGAAGTTACTGAATTGCTGCTGAGAGAAGCGCAGCAGAGCCTTCTGGAGACCAGCATGGCTCTCGATGACTTGGTCCCTGTGTGTGAAGACCTGGATAACGCGGGCTATTGGTCGCTGGAGTGCTGGGGCGGGACGGCTTTTCTCTCCTGCATCCGATTCCTAAATGAAGATCCATGGGAGAGATTGCGGACTTACCGCAAGCTGCTACCCAAAACCAGGCTGCAAATGCTGCTGCGTGGGCAGAACCTGGTTGCCCATCGAAACTTTGATGACTCTATCGTCAGCCGCTTCGTGGAGAAAGCGGGGCTGAATGGCATCGATGTGTTTCGTATCTGTGACGCATTGAATGACGTGCGCAACTTGAAGGCCAGCGTTGATGCCGTGAAGAAAGCCGGCAAGCATGCCCAGGGCGCAATCTGCTATAGCCCGAGTCCCGTAGATACGATCCCGGCTCTCCTCAACATCGCGCGGCAAATCAAGGAATTGGGCTGCGATTCCATCTGTGTGCACGACGTTGACGGTCTGCTCAAGCCGCAGGCGGCCTACGATCTGGTCAAGGGAATCAAGCAAGAATGTGGAAGCGACACATTGGTCAGCGTCCATACTCATTCGACCACCGGCGTAACGCTGGTTTCGCTGATGAAGGCGATTGAAGCCGGATGCGACATTGTGGACACGGCGATCAGCGCGCTGGCACTGGGTCGGGGGCACAATCCTACCGAGAGCCTGGTCGCGATGTTGGAGGGGACCGGTTTCGAATCACGTCTGGATCTGGAACGTCTGCATCGCGTGAAACAACATATTGGCAATGTCCGTCCGCGATACCGCGAATTTTCTAATCAGCCCATCGGGGTCGAGACGGAGACCTTCCAGCACCAGATACCGGCAGCGCTCATGTTGAACATGGAATATCAAATGAAGGGCCAAAGTACGCCCGACTTGCTTGATGAAGTGGCGGAGGAAATTCAAAGCGTTCGCCAGGATGCCGGCTATCCTGCGCTGGCCATTCCAGCGAGTGAAATAATCGGCACCCAGGCGATGTTCAATGTCCTGCACGGCAAGTACGGCGCGATCACCAGCGAGTTCGCCGATCTGATGCTCGGCTACTATGGGACGGCCCCAGGCGAAAAAGATCCGGAAGTAATGGGCAAGGCAGCGATCCGCCAGAACAAGACCGCTGTCACTTGCCGTCCGGCTGACTTGCTTGAGCCATCGTGGGAAAGACGGCGAACGGAGGCCCTGGCGCATGGCAGTAACGGCAGCGATGAAGATGTGTTGACTTACGCCATGTTTCCCAATGTGGCCGCACGATTCTTCCAGACGCGAACTGCCGGGTCGAAAGACACACCGACGCTATCGAGGGAAAGGCGAGCCGTAACCGAACCCGAGCTATTAGAAGCCGCGAGTGGCAAGACCATGCCGGCGGAATCCCGAACTTACATCGTCAAAGTCAGCGGCGAGGAACACAAGGTCTCGGTTACGCCGGCGCAGTAAGAGTGGTTTCAGATTCAGGTACCCGATTTCTAATTTGACCCCGGAGGTCCAACATGGCGACATCAACACTTAGACCGGCGAGCGCGAGCATGGCGGAGCGGGTTGCTGAACTTCGCGAGAAGCGCGCGAAGATCAAAGAGGGCGGCGGCAAACAGCGCATCCAGAAGCAGCACGAGAGCGGTAAGCTGACGGCGCGCGAGCGCATCGACAAACTGGTCGATGGCGAAAGCTTCCAGGAGATCGGTCTATTCGCCAAGCATCGGGCCACCTTATTTGGCATGGCAGACAAGGATATTCCGGCCGACGGAGTCGTCACCGGATGTGCGACGGTGGATAGCCGCCTGGTCCATCTTGCCTCGCAGGATTTCACGGTGGCGGGCGGCGCGGCTGGCGAGGTGCACTGCGCCAAAATTGTCGAGATGATGAAGCTCTCCTTGAAAACCGGGAGTCCGTTCATCTTTGTGAACGATTCCGGGGGCGCGCGTGTGCAGGAAGGCATCGACAGCCTGGCAGGCTATGCCAGCGTCTTCTACAACAACGTCATGCTCTCCGGGATTGTCCCGCAGATCTCCATCATTTGCGGACCCTGCGCCGGGGGGGCGGCCTACAGTCCGGCGCTGACCGACTTCATCATTCAAACCAAGCGAGCGCACATATTCATCACGGGGCCCCAGGTCATCAAACAGGTGACAGGCGAGACGGTAACGGCTGACGCGTTAGGTGGCCCCGCAGCCCAGATGAATCGCTCTGGCGTCATCCATCTCATCGCCGATGACGACGACGGAGCCCTGGCACTGGCGCGCCGTCTACTGAGTTTCCTGCCATCGAACAACCTCGAGGACCCGCCGCGGCTGCCCTACAGCCTGGATCTGGAAGACGATCCGACGCTGAACGACTTAGTGCCGACAGAATCGAAAATTGCCTACGACATTCGTACCGTACTCAAGCCATTGCTCGATCATCAGGACTTCTTCGAGATCCAGCCCGGGTTTGCGGCGAATGCGGTGATCGGTTTCGGGCGCATCCAGGGACGCACCGTGGGAATCGTGGCCAATCAACCTAACGTACTCGCGGGTGCGCTGGACATCGACGCCTCCAGCAAAATTGCTCGCTTTGTTCGATTCTGTAACGCCTTCAACATCCCTTTGCTGACGTTTGTCGATGTACCCGGATTTCTGCCGGGAGTTGAACAGGAGTACGGCGGCATTATTCGCCACGGAGCGAAGATCCTGTTCGCCTACTCCGCCGCAACCGTCCCAAAGATAACCGTCGTGATACGCAAAGCGTATGGCGGCGCCTACATCGGGATGTGCTGCAAAGACCTGGGGGCAGACCGCGTGGTGGCCTGGCCAACGGCGGAGATCGCAGTCATGGGTGCTGAAGGCGCCGCGGAAATTGTGTTTCGCCATGAGATCGACGCCGCGGCTGACAAGGTGCAAAAGCGGGATGAGTTGATCGAACTCTATCGCAAGACATTTGCGAATCCGTACGTGTCTGCCGGCCGGCGACTGGTGGACGACGTCATCGAGCCCTCCCAGACCAGGCGATATCTTGCCGGCGCGCTGGAGGCGCTGCACACGAAGCGTGAGCTTCGTCCAGCCAAGAAGCATGGGCTGATTCCCCTATGAGCGCTTTAAGAGCAAAGATGGATTCGAGATCAAGCTCGTCTAACGAGGAAGTTACGCCCAAGACGGTGTCGATCATCGCGGCCGCCGTCGCGGAATTTCTCGGCAAGAAGGTCCGGATTCGTTCGGTGAAGATGTTGCAGGAGCCGGATGCGGTCAGCCGCTGGGTGCGCCAGGGGCGGGCGATGGTCCAAGGGTCGCACAACCTCAGCCAGACGAGACGCTAAACATGCCTGTGCAGATTGCGATTCACGAGGCAACGCAAATTTACGACTGGAAGAGTCAATGAAATTGCAGATCTCGATCGACGCGAAGACATACGATGTCGAAGTGGAAATAGCTGAGGAAGACTATTCTCCGCAGAGGCAGGACAACTATCCGGCGCCGGCGACAGCCACGATTCAATCGACCGTGTTGCGCACCCCGCCCAAGCCCGGGTCATCCTTGAATCCTGATCTCAACGAAGCTAACTTGTGCCGCAGCCCTTTGGCTGGAATCGTGGTTCGAGTGCCGGTTGTTGCAGGGCAACAGTTGCAGGTCGACGATCTCATGGTCATGCTGGAAGCGATGAAAATGGAGACCGCAGTAACGGCGCCGGTGGCGGGAAGGTTGAAGTCCGTCAACGTGGCGCCCGGGGATTCGGTCAAGGCCAACCAGGTCCTGGTCGAATTTGATTGACCTCACTGTAACGCGGTTGTGGTCTAATTGAGGGATGGGTTGGTCTGTGACGCGAGTCACAGCGCGAAGCCTCTTTCGTCACAGCCGCATGTTCGTAGCACAACATAAGATCTCCCATATATTTTGACTTCCGTGGGCGTCCAGTTTCTGTCGTTCAAAGTGGGTTATTAGTTCGCGGTTGTTCCACACATGTTCTGATATTGGTTGGTCGCGGCAATTGGCCGGCTGCGAGCGACTCCCAGAGAAAAGAAGATATAGTCAATGCCGCTGAAACCTTTCGTTATCAACTCTCACGGTCGCATCGTCTTCCCGGGCAACTTTTTCCCCGAGTTGGATTTTTCTGTTTTCAAGAGCCTCAAGCAATTTGCCGCCGTCATCCGGCGCGACTTTGGCGAGAAAGCCTTCACCGATGTGGAGATCGCTGGTCGTCTGCAAGCGGGCGAGTACAAGAACAGGTATGAGCTTTGCCGCGACCTGGTGCTGAATCGGCTGTGGGTGAATCGTTACACGCTGACCATGTACGAGAAGCGCCCCACCCGCTGGGGAGACTTGCCGCGTCACCGCCATGATGTCTTCCTTCCCGTATACAAGCCGCGCGATGACTCCGCCGTCACGACCGCAATTCAGGCTGGCTACTGGGGACTGCCTTCAGCGTGGGACGAAGACTTGGAGGACCGTGCGTTTGGAATTCTGCTCGATGTTTTTCGCAATAAACTCAGTTCCGGTGGAGAGCTTCGGCCTCTGCGTCCGACGGTCGCGGAGGCACTCGCCGATCCCAAGAACCGCACCCGGGTGCTGACCACATACGATCCCGATTACCTGCGCTACACCTATAACGATGTCCTTGATTGCCTGCATCCTGTGCCTGAACTTGAGGCCCTGATGCGGCAGTGCATGATCCTTCACAACCAATATCCCTGGGACCCGTCGACGAGCGGGCAGAGTGAAATCGGCCAACTGAAAGATGACGACTATGTTGTGGCCTTCCATCCTCGTAACCAGGAAGTGTTGCGCTTCATCCAGCGCGTCAAGCAAGACGCTGACTGGGGCCCGCGGGTTCGCCAGGAGCGCAAACCGCCCGACACGCTAGCCTTGAGCGAACCGATCAGGCCCTATCCAGCCGTCGAAGTAAGCAAGCGCTTCGCGATCCTGCCCCGCATCGAGGCCATTGCCGTTTACGAAGGCGAGATTCCCTGCACCAACGCGGATCTCATCCGCAACCACGCTTACTGCTGGTCGCGCATGACGGCGGCGGACATCAGCGAAAAGACCGGAATCGAGCAACGCTGCTATACCGAGCTGCGACTGGAGGAAATGGCCCTGCTGGCGGGCAAGAGTGCCCTGGCCAAATCCGGGCGGCGGCCCGCGGAAATTGGCGCCGTATTGTTTTGCAGTTGCACTAGCACGCGACTGATTCCGTCGGTGGCCACCTGGCTATCGGGCGAGCTGGGATTGTTGCAGACCCACAATTCGTGCGACGTTGTTGCCGCCTGCGCTGGCATGTCATACGGCATGGCCGAAGCAGTGCGCCTGTTGCAGGAGATTGACCGGCCGGTGCTGCTGGTGTGCGCGGAAAAGTTCTCGGACAAGATCGGTACGGTACGCACCTCGCGCATGATTTTCGGGGACGGTGCGGCCGCAGTCGTGATCGGTCCCGCACCCGAAGGAGCGCCTTCGGACATCGAATATTTCCAGACTTACGCCAGCGGTCCGTGGTCGGAGGTGAATTCGATCATCTGGCCGAATCCGGAGTTCGACAACAACATCACCGTGTACGGGCCCGAGGTAAAGGCCCTGGTGACGCGCTATCTTAAGGAGATGATGGGCGAACTGGCTCAACTTCCTAACCCCAACGGGAGCGGCGGGTCGCTCATCGACGCGATCGACATAGTGGTTCCGCATCAGGCCAACAAGAACATGGTTCTCACCCTGGCAGAAGCGGCCGGAATTCCCGGCGACAGGATTTTCTTCAATATCGAGCGGGTGGGCAATACTTCATCCGCGAGCATTCTTCTGGCCGTCCATGACGCTGTTCAGGAAGGGCGAATTGACCGGCCGATGCGCGTCTTCGCGCCCGGTTTCGGAGCCGGCGCGGTTGGCGGGTACGTGGTCATGCGTGTCGATCCCGCGGTTGTAAGCTGCAGTTCTGAAGACAGGAGTCTCGAAATGGCAAACGTTGCAAGTGGAAATGGAAATTACCATGCGACCTCGCTGGCAGGTAAGGTCGCACTAGTCACCGGGTCTTCGCGCGGCATAGGACGCGCCATCGCACTTGAACTGGCACGTCGCGGAGCCAACGTCGCGCTGAACTTCCGCTCCGACGTCAAACAGGCGGAGAGCGCGGCTGATGAAGTCCGCGAAATCGGCGTCGAATGCCTGCTGGTGCAGGGCGATGTCGCCGAGAAGGGCGAGGCCGCGCGCATTGTGAAAGAAGTGCTGGATAAATGGCAGCGCCTGGACATCCTGGTGAATAACGCCGGCATTACGCGCGACCGTAGCATGCGCAAGATGACCGACGACGACTGGGTGGCCGTCATTAACACCAACCTAAACGGCACCTTTTACTGCACCAGCGCAGCTGTGCCGGCCATGGTCAATCAAAGGTTTGGGCGGATCATCAATATCAGCTCCGTTGTGGGACAGATGGGGGCATTCGGCCAGGCGAATTACTCGGCTAGCAAGGGCGGCATCATCGCCTTCACGAAAACCCTTGCGCTGGAGATGGCTAAGTTCAACATCACCGCTAATGCCATCGCGCCGGGCTTCACTTCCACCGAAATGGTAGATGCCATTCCGGAAGAGATCGCGGCCCAGATCAAAGCGAAGATTCCCTTGGGGCGTTTCGCGACAGTGGAGGAGATTGCCAAAGCGGCTGCATTCCTTGCCGCCGATGGGGATTACATCACCGGGCAAGAGTTGAACGTGAACGGTGGATACCACATGTAAGGAGTGGCGAACTTACTTGGAGCGGGAGGCCAGCCAGCCGTCGATGTGCGGCCAGGTGAACTTGCTGGCTCCGCTGCCGGCCATGATTCCGATGTGACCACCCCTGACGCGGAACAATTCCTTGTCCGCGCTGCTCACTTTCGACATGATGGGCTCAGACTGGCAGGACGGCGTAATGTGATCGTCTTCTGCGATTACGGTCAGCAGATTGGCATGGATTCGGCTGAGGTCGACGCGCTCGCCTCGAATCACAAGCTCACCGCGCATCAGCTTGTCCTTGCGATAGAGGTCGACGATCAGTTGGCGGAACGCGCCTCCCGCCAAAGGCACGTTGTCGGTCACCCAGGTGTTCATCGCATGCCAGGACTCCACAATGCGCGGATCGTCGATGTTGTCCCATAGCTTCACATAGTTCCCAATGTAGTTCTCTACCGGCTTGAGCGCTTTCGCACCGTAGTCGATCATCTCTCCCGGCATATTGCCGAATGCGGCCAGCACCTTGTCGATATCGAAGTAACGCTCGTCGGTCCAGCGCGCGAAGGTCAGTCCCTGCTTGTTGGAAAAATCCAGAGGAGCGGTCAACAGAATCAAGTTTCGCAAACCGTCTTGGTCGCCACGCAGGGCGGCATAAATCGTGGTGAGGATGGCTCCGATGCACCAGCCCAGGAGGCTGAACTGCTCCACGCCGAAGGTTGCCTTCAGCTTGCGGATGGCGCGGGGCATGTAATCCAAAGTGTAGTCGTCAAACTTGAGGTTCTTGTCTTCCGGGCCGGGCGCTCCCCAGTCAAGGAGATAGAGATCGTAGCCCTTGTTGACCATGTACTCGACGAAGCTGTGACCGGGACGCAGGTCGAGAATATAAGGCCGGTTCATCAGGGCAAAAACCAGCACCAGCGGAATGGGATGGCGCTTTTCTTTGGGCAGAACCGGCGTATAGCGGTAGAGCTTGGCCTTGTTGAGCGTCCAGACCAACTCCTTCGGGGTCTGGGCAATGGCAGCTTTGGTGGTCATCACCTTGGTAAGGGTTCTCAAGCGCTCCGCAGCATCGGTATAAGGGTCGGTGATAACCGTGGCGTCTGCCATCCTACTTCTTGCCTCTCTTAACTTTCTTCGCTGTAACGGTCTTCTTGGCTGGTTGCTGCGCTTTTCGCGGCTGCGGAGGCGGTCCGACAGCTTGCGTGATCAGGCGGTGAATACCGTCCAGCTTAGCATCGAGATCGTCCAGACGCATCTCGATGTTGGTCATGCGCTCGGCAATCGAGACAACATCGGCCCGTGTGGGCATCGCCAATTGCTCAAGCGTCCGGACCATCGCCTTTTCCAGCGCTTCGCGGAATGGAGTGGAGGCTGTCAGGTATGTGTCGAGCATCGCTCCCGTGGCTTGCGCATAGGCTTCGGTGTTCACCATTTCAACCATGTTCTTGGACCAGGCATCCATGTAGACGTCACGCACGCCTCGCCAAGCGTCGAGCGGGTCAAACCGCTTGCCATCCTGAGTTGGATCTTCACCCATGCGAAACTCCCTTCAGCATGACGATACACCAGTGGCCGTCACAAAGAAATTCCGCCCAGTTTTCTTACGCGGGCGGCATTCCTGGCGACTGCTTCGTCGCGAATTCGCAGTCGTTAGTTCTTCGCGTTAGCAAGGAACGGCTGGGAGGCGATGTTTAGAACAGACTTCTGCGCCTCGATCACCGCATTCGTGCCGCGTTGGAACGCATCGACGACCACGGTTGCCGGCCCGGCTGCTCCGCCAAGCTGCTTCTTGGCGCCTTCAAAAACGGCCTTGTTCTGCTCGCCGGCGAAGTCCAGAACCTTGTTCTGCGCTTCCACCGAGCGCTGCACCGACTTCTGGATGGTCGCGGTGACGCCGCTGGCGATCTTGCCGTACGCTTGGGCGCGCACTTTGGTAACATCGGCAGCCGACTTCGTCTGCTCGACCACCAGG
>Ga0302326_10014361_pt1 | contig 16736 bp, 18 predicted proteins | sample Palsa_T0_3_FD_202264 | JGI IMG/M metagenome (GOLD analysis project Ga0302326, IMG submission 202264) | Peat permafrost microbial communities from Stordalen Mire near Abisko, Sweden - Palsa_T0_3 | ecosystem: Environmental > Terrestrial > Soil > Palsa > Peat permafrost | place: Sweden: Abisko...
AGCGCAAATCCGCTCGATCGGCAGTTCGTGGCGCGTTCGGAGACGGTTTTCCTGTCCACTGTGAGCCAGGCTGCCATCGAGTTCTTCCGGGATTCCCAGGGCGCCGTCACGCACTTTATCCGGACGGGTACGGGCAAGGACGAGACGGCTGTTCGGAAGGGCGGTCCTCCAAATCAGCCTGCACAGGGCCAAGCAAGCCGTCCGTGAAGTTTGAAGCTGCGATTGAGCCCGTGGTTGGGCCGCTAAGTGGCGGGCCCGGGCTTGGCCGCGATGACTTCGGCCAGACCTTGGAGCCCCCCGGCGTCGTCCTCTACAAAGCGGCACCAAGGAATGTTACCCAACCAAGTTTCGTGAAAGGACTTGTTCTTAGCGTAGCTGTTCGGCCGCACATGCAAGGTGGCCGCGGGTGTCTGAGTCGAATGGTGGGCGGTCGCGGGCTCGAACCGCGGACCTCCTGCTTGTAAGGCAGGCGCTCTAACCAACTGAGCTAACCGCCCCTGGCACGACTTCTTCATTCTAACGAACTCCCCGCACTGGGGTCCTGAAATTCTGGTACGATCAGTACAATGATACGAATTCGCTTCTACTTTGGCGGAGCTAACCAAAGCGCCCCTGCCTGTCAATGATTCCACCCAGAAACTACCCGCCCCGCCGTCCCAGGGTCCGGGAAAACGTAAATGAGGCCATCCGCGTTCGTGAAGTGCGCGCAGTGTTTCCGGACGGATCGGTCGAGATCATGCCGACGCTGGCCGCGGTTCGCAAAGCGCAGGACATGGGCTTGGATTTGATCCTGATCGCACCCACCGCCGAGCCTCCAGTTGCCAAGGCTATGGACTACGGCCAGTGGCAGTACGAGAACAAGAAGAAGCAGCACGAGGCCAAGAAAAAACAGCACGTGATCCAGGTGAAGGAGCTGAAGTTCCGCCCCAACACCGACGATCACGACTACGAGTTCAAGAAGAATCACGCGATACGGTTCCTGAGCGAGGGCAACCGCGTGAAAGCGGTGGTGCAATTCCGCGGCCGCGAAATCGCGCACGTAGACCTGGGCAAAAAGCTGCTGCTACGCTTCGCGCAAGATCTGGCGGTACACGGGCAGGTGGAGGGTCAGCCGCGGCTGGAAGGCCGCAACGCGCACGTCATCATCAGTCCGGTGAAAGCCACCACGGTTCCCAAGGACAAGCCCAAGGAACCGGGTAAAGACCCCACCGTGCACTAATTCTTAAGAAGTCAGAATTCAGGACTCAGAAGTCAGAATGGAACAGGTCGCGCGTCCATTCTGAATTCTCGAATTCTGAATTCTTCAGTAGAACAGATACTTCCGCCACTGATCGTCGCTCTTGGCGAGCAGGCGCATCAAATGACGGCTGGTGTGCAGACTGAAGGGTCGCGGCGCGCGCGCCAGCCGCATGCCGGCTTCCTCGGGCGTACGGCTGCCTTTGCGATTGTTGCAGGGATGGCAGCAGGCCACCAGGTTTTCCCAAGTGGTTTCGCCCGCGCGAGACCGCGGAACCACGTGATCGAGCGTCAACTCGCCGGAGGGCATGGTGCGATGGCAATATTGGCAAGTGTAACGGTCGCGCATCAAAATGTTCTTGCGCGAAAGCGCCCGGGTCTGATGCGGGATGCGGCGATATTCTAGCAAGCGAATCACGGACGGCACGCGAATCGAGTGGCGCGGCGAATGGACGTGCGCCTGCGATTCTTCCTCGGCCGAAGCAACGCCCTTGAGCACCAGCACCAGCGCCCGGCGAGCGGCGCAGATGTTGATGGGCTCATAACTGGCGTTCAAGACGAGTACCGGTCTATGCAAACGGTCGAGGCTAGGCATCTTCGGATCTCCCGGAGAAATTCGAATCCTGCGGCACTGGGTCCAACATGGGCCGGCGGTCCGCCCGCGCCAAAGTCAACAACGTCACTTGCCGCGCGCCGGCTCGTTGCAAAGCTCGCGCGCAGGACGCCGCCGTGGCGCCAGTGGTCATCACATCGTCGATCAGCAGCACGCGCCGCCCGTCGATGGCAGCGCGCTTGGCGGCCTGGAAAGCGCCCGACACGTTCAGCCGCCGTTTGGCGCTGGTCAATCCAGCCTGTGCCGCGGTATTGCGCACGCGCCGCAGTGCGTTTTCCACGCTCGTATTAGTGCGGCGCCCGATCTCGCGCGCCAACAATTCCGATTGATTGAATCCACGCTGCCAGCGCTTGCGCCAATGCAGCGGCAGGGGGATGATGACGTCGAAGGCTTGGTCGCGCGGCAAAGCCCGGGCCAGCAGCTTCCCTAGCGGCCCCGCCAACGTGTGAACACGGCCGTACTTGAACAGATGAATCAGCTTGCGCAGCTCAGCTTCGTAAAATCCGAACGAATATGCGGCATCGAAGCCCCGGACTCCGCGCCGGCACAATGCGCAACGGCCCTGCTCGTCCAAAGGGAACCGGCTCAAAAACGGAGCGCGGCACTGGACGCAAAAATATTCCGCCGCAAGCGGCTCGGGCTTGTTAAGGCACGCGCGGCAAACCGGCACTCGTGAAAAATCTTTTAACGGCTGATCGCAGATCCGGCAATCGTCAGGGAAGAGAAGAGAAAAGAAGGCGGCGGGGATCGTTTGAACACGGAAGGGCGCTAGCTCACCTGAGGCACTTCGTGCGAGCCAACTACTGCTGAAGACGCACCTCCCTTAAACAACCAGTTTACACAATGTAGTGGCTGCCGGGAGACGGCCTCACGGTCTCCCACTGCACACAACCCACCGCCCACAACCCAGTACAATGGAATCGAAGCCACTCCATGCAGACCTTCTACATCGAGACCTTTGGGTGCCAGATGAACGCGCACGATTCCGAAAAGGTAATCGGCACGCTGCTGTCACAAGGCTATCGGCAGGTGCCCAAACCGGAAGAAGCCGACCTGGTCCTCTACAACACTTGCAGTATTCGTGACAAGGCGGAGCAGAAAGTCTTCCATCGCCTGCAGGAGTTTAAGAAGAACGGCAAGGGCAAAGTGTTTGGAGTTTTGGGTTGCGTCGCGCAACAGGAAGGCGAGCGGATTTTCGAACGCGCCCCGCACGTCAGCCTGGTGGCCGGATCGGCCAGCTACGCCAAGCTCCCCGAGATGCTGGTGCAACTGGAAGCCGGCGGCCGCCGCGTGACGGGCTTAAGCCTGGATAACGATCAGGCTTTCGAAACGCCGTTCACCAAGCGCGACAATCCGCATCGCGCCTACATCACCATCATCGAAGGCTGCGACAAATCGTGCGCCTATTGCGTGGTGCCGTTCACGAGGGGCCCGGAGCGCAGCCGGACGAGTGAGAGCGTCCTCACGGAAGCTCGCGAGCTGGCGCGCATGGGTTACGCCGAAATCCAGCTCCTGGGGCAAAACGTCAATAGCTATCGCGATCCGTCACCGGCCGGCTGGGACTTCGCGCGTCTGCTGCGCGCGGTGGGCGAAGTGGATGGCATCCGCCGCGTGCGCTTCACCACCTCGCACCCGCGCGACTTCGTCAAGGACATCGTCGACGCCATCGACGACAACCCGGTGCTCTGCAATCACGTCCATCTTCCCGTGCAGTCCGGGTCTTCCAGCGTGCTGGAGCGCATGCAGCGGCTCTATACGCGCGACCAGTATATGCGCCGCATCGATTGGATGAAGCAGGCGCGCCGCAACATCTCCATCACCACCGACATCATCGTGGGATTCCCCGGCGAGACCGAGGCTGACTTCGAACAGACGCTTGGCTTGCTCGACGAAGTGCAATACGATTCGTTGTTCAGCTTCAAATACTCGCGCCGGCCGAATACGTCGGCGCTGGAGCTCGCCGATCACATTCCCGAGGAGGAAAAGAGCCGCCGCCTGGCCATCCTCCAGGAACAGCAGCGCGCCATCCAGATCCGCCGAAATTCGGAAACGGTGGGGACCGTCGAAGAAGCCTTCGTGGAGGGTTATAATCATGCCACGGGTCAGTGGATTGGACGCACCACGCAAAATCGCACGCTCAACTTCGTGCATCCCCAGCACGCCGGACCTAGTGACGGCGGTCTGGTTGGCACGTGGTGGAAAGTTCGCGTGACCCGCGCGGGCGCGAATTCGTTAGCGGGCGAGGTGGTGATTTGAGTCTTACAAAGGGGGACGGTATGGAAGTCGAAATGAAAATCCGCGGATTGATGATGGATCCCGTCACCAACATGCCGATCGTGGTGCTGAAGGACATTAATGGAAACGCCATCTTGCCGATCTGGGTCGGAATCTACGAAGCGAACGCGATTGCCCTGGAGATCGAAAAAGTCTCGACGCCGCGCCCCATGACGCACGATCTGATCAAGATCTTGCTGCTCGGCTTGGGAACAGGCATTCGCAAGGTGGTTGTGAGCGAGCTCAAGGACGATACGTTTTATGCGGTGATCTGGCTCGACAAGGACGGCGAATTGATCAGCGTGGATTCGCGGCCGAGCGATGCTCTGGCTCTGGCATTGCGCCTGGATTGCCCGATCTACGTCGACGAATCCGTGCTGAAGAGCTCCAAGCGCTCCAGTGCCGCCGCCGACAAGGCCAGCGAGGAAGAGCAACGACGGTGGCTCGAGAGCCTGGACGACGAAGATCTTGGCCGCTACAAGATGTGATCGAAATACTTGAGAAGCTGGCGGCCGCTGGGATACAGATCATCCCGGCGGAAATCACTTCCCATTTCATCCTGGAGCGCGACGGGTTCGTCGCATTCGTGGAACGCCGCCCGGATTCCATCGACGACGCTTTCGGCAATATCGGCGCGCCTGGGTTGATGACCGAACGAGGCTACGCCGCGCTCATCTGGCGTGGCGGCCAAGCGTTCTTCGCGGGCAAAGGCTTCGAGCAGCCGGCATCCCCCGAGCAAGTGCAAAAGATCCGCGCCTTCGCTTCGGATCTCGAAAATGCGCTCCGGCGCGCCGTTACTTAGTTGCTCTCGGGCGCGGAGCGTTCTTTCCGGTCCAGCCATGCAGCTTGTCGGGTTCCACGTTGAAGACCACCATGTAAGGAGCGGCCGTGTAGCTCTCCGGCACTCCCTCGAACGACAATTCGGTGCCAACGTCCACTTTACCCGCCAGCGGCATTTCGAACTTCAAGGTGGCGTCCGGCGTGGCGCCGTCTTCCAGCGCCAACACCAGAGCCTTGGGCCTTAGCTCGGGCACGAGCTTCACCACTTTCCCCTTCAGCGTCGGCAATTGCGCGTCCTTCATGCTTGAACCGAAATATGTGGCGCCGTCAGCTCCGGTGAGCTGCATCTTGATGTTCTTCCAGAGCACCAGCTCGGGATGGCTGGCCGCCTCGGCCTCATCCTTCTTTTGTTGCTCCTGTTGTTGCGCCTGCGCGATTTCTCCAGCCGTCCGAATATGATAGTCCGCCGCCGGCGCGGCCTGCGCTTTCGCGGCGGCTAGAAGATCGTTGAAGCCCTCGTCGCTTCCGTGATAGCCCTTGTAAGCGCGCTGCACATACGTGAGAGCCTGCTGGCGCCCGGCGGGCGCCAAACCGCCAGTCCCGTCATACGTGGCCGCGCGCGCGAAATAGAACAGGCCCGCCGACATCTTTTGCGGATTCTTCTGAGAAACGATGACTGTTCCCATGAAGAAATCCACCTCACTGTTATTCGGTTCCAGTTGCAGCGACTTCTGAAATTCACCCTCGGCGGCATCCCAGTTTTTGCGTTGCATCGCGATCCATCCCAGCGTCGCGTGGCCGAGCGCCTCCACCGGCGCGCGCGCCTTTCCATTGGTCCGCGGTTACGTTTGGCGGAGGTGTGTCGATGTTCGCCAGGAGCGCCGCCGTGCCTTTCTCGCCTTGGTCCAGCACATCCGCCATGGGCTTGTCGCCCGCCAGCGCGCGAGTCAGAGACATGGTGTAGTACAGCGACCAAAAATCCTTGGGATCGTCAGCCAGGATCTGCTTGGCTTCGTCCACGGCTTCCTTCGGCTGGCTCAGTTTGACATAGGTGTCCAAAAAGATTTGCTTGCGCACCTTGGCGAATTCGGTGGTGGGATATTTGGTCTGCCACTCCTGCAGCTTGTCCAGCTTGGTCTTGGGATTTGTATCCTTCAGGATCGAATCGTAGAGGGTGTATTCCGCCTGATCCTTATATTGCGGCTGCCCGGCCTGCGCCGCCGCGGGTTGATCTTGTGCCGCGATCCATGCCGGCGCGAGCAACCCCAGAACAGCAGCGCACATCAACAAATGTTTTGACGTGTGATTCCACATACGCGGCCTCCCGTTGACCTTCCGCTTTCTTCGAGCGGAAAGTCTTTTTTGGAATAGTACCAGAGTCGGTAGGTACACGCGGCTTTCAGCCGCGTTTTTCCCAGCGCTCGACCAGGGCCGGCCGGGTACTCATGGCTTGAGCCGCGTTTTGCTACCCCTTGCCCAGAATCTCGAGCCGCTCCGACGCAGTAGCCGATTGGCTGCTTATGCGCTGCTGCCCTTTAGGATTCCCAAAACCTCTCACGCGGCGCTTTCCCGCCGGATTTGGCGAAAACGCGGCTGAAAAGCCGCGTGTACCAGGGGTTGCGCGGACTGTGGAGTTTATGAACTTACTGGGACGCCGCGGGCCGGCGGCGCGCTGGCGCGGGCTCATTCTTGCCCGTCCAACCCTGCAGCTTTTCTTTCTCGACGGTGAACACCACCATAAACGGATTCGCCGTGTAACTATCGGCGACGCCTGTAAAGCTTAGCTCGGTGCCTTCATCCACTTTGCCGGCCAACGGCATCTCGAATTTCAACGTCGCGTCAGCAGTGGTCGTGTTGTTGCTCTTGTCTTCCATCGCCAACAAAATGGTCTTCGGCTTCACTGCGGGTTCAAGCTTAATCACGCGTCCCTTTAGAATCGTCGGGATTTCGGCCCCCTTCATGTTCATGTTGAAATACATTTCGCCCTCGGGCCCCGTCAGGGCGGACTTAAGACTGGCCCACAGCGCTTCAGAAGGATGGCTTTTGTTGTACTCTTCTTCACTGGCCGCGCTGGCTTGCGCGATCTCATTGGCGTTCTTGATGCTGAAACCGGCTGGAGGCGTGGGGTTACTCTTCGCCGCGGCCACTAGGTCGTTGAAGCCCTCATCGCTGCCATGGAAATTCTTGTATTGCTTCTGGACATACGTCAGGGCCGTCTTTTGGGCGTCCGGAGTCAGCGCGGTCGGGCCTGTTATAGTCGCCGCGCGCGCAAAATAGAACATCGCGGCGGGCAACTTGTCTATCTTCTTTTCGGACGCGATCACCGTGCCCATCCAGTAATCCACCTGGGCGTTGTTCGGGCTTGCTGCTAGGACCTTCTGGAACTCAGCCTCGGCCGCATCCCAGTTTTTGCGCTGCATCGCGATGAAGCCCAGATTCACATGCGCCAACAGCTCCACATCCGGCCGCAGCTTCGCCCACTGATCCGCGGCCACACCGGGCGGAGGCGTGTCGATACCGGCCAGAATGGCTTGCGCCGCCTTCTCGCCCTGATCCAAGATGTCAGGCGACTGATTTTGCCCGTACAACGCCTGCGTGAAGTACATCGTGTAATACAGCGCCGTGAAGTCCTTCGGATCGTCGGCCAGGATCTGCTTAGCCTCATCCACGGCGTTCTTGGCGTCGTTATTCCCGACGTAGGTGGTCAGGAACAGCGTCCGGCGTTCCTTGATGAACTCCGTCATGGGGTACGCCTTCTCCCATGCCTGCAGCTTCTCGAGCCTGGTCTTGGGGTTGGTGTCCTTGGTGATCGCGTCGTACGCATCGAACTCGGCGCGGTCCTTCCAGTTTTTCTGAGGCTGCGCCGATGCAGGCGCCGCCGCCTGTCCCAACATCCGCGCGGGCACCGGCCCCAGCACTCCAGCCAGCATGATCGCGATCACATATTTAGATGATTGAATGGACACTACCCGCCTCCCAGCTGAACTGATTTCGTTGGCGATGAACCAGCAGAAACCGGACCGAACGCCACGGCAACGCTCCTCAAACCTGGAGTTCGTGCACTTGCGGAGTATATCCGAATCTGAACCATCTCCGCAAGTTTCTCCACCGGTACTTCCCCATCGATACCTTAAGATTCTCTTAATGTTTAGATGCCGCCCAACCCAATCCAGTTCCGTTTGGCAAACGGCGGCAAGGCACACCGCCGCTTAGTACCAGTACCCGTGCGCAGCAATTTGCAAATGCCCAGGTGTATGCTCTAGGTGTCCACATGAGAACATCTTCGTTGTACCTCGGACTAGTTGCATCTCTGCTGATCGGAGGCGTTGCCCAAGCCGACTCGGTATACACCTACATCCTGCAGTTGCCGACAATCAACAGCAGCGGTCAGGAGGTTGACAGCGGATTTACCGATTATGCATTCTCCTGGGAAGGTCCGCTCGTGTACGATGCGGCGCCCAATACTGATTGTCCGACGGTCTGCGGCCCGGTGACACCCGGGAGCACGGTCGAGAATGGGTACATCTTCGACGGGTTCACATTTACAGCGGACGGAGCCGACGCAGAAGTCCAGGTCAAGTTCATTGAGTCAGACATCGATTCAGAAAAAGAATCAGGTGGCAGGGGAGACGTGGAGGTGTGCGCGGACTGTACCAAAACCATCACATTCACGTTCATAGAACCAGATTCGTTTTGGGCGACACAAGGTTCGGACATTTCCTTCCCGAGTTTAGACGGCGCTGGCGCTAGCTTCATCGTGACAGGCGATACCGACCCAACGTGCTCCATGTGCGCGGTGAACATCTCGGCGGCCACTGCCACCCCGGAGCCTCGTTCAGCGATCCTGCTGGTTGCGTTTCTGGCGGCGTTCGGCCTGGTAACGCGGCACCGCGGGCGGTGAGCACGCAACGCACCATGTCCGGCGGCTGGGCCCGCCGCGAAAACCTTCCCAAAGGTCCCAATGGCCGCCATCTTTGCCGCTGGTGCAGCCTGGAAGTTCCCCAGGGACGCGTCACTTTTTGCTCGGCCTGGTGCGTGGAGGAATGGCGCCTGCGCACCGATCCAGGCTATCTTCGCGCGAAAGTACTGGTACGGGATCGCGGCATTTGCGCCGGCTGCGGCATCGATTGCGTGGACGCCGAACGCCAGCTCAAACGATTGCGCGGCGCCTCGCGCCTGAAAGCTTTCCTCGATTGGGGGTTGCGGCCCGGATCGCGAAAAAGCCTCTGGGATGCCGACCATATCGTTCCGGTGGTGGAAGGCGGCGGCGAGTGCGATCTGGAAAACATCCGCACGCTGTGCCTGAAGTGCCATCGAGCGGCCACCACCGAGTTGCGCAATCGCCGGCGAAGTTCCAGCCCCACCCAGAGCGCTAATGCAGCAGCGGCTTCAGATAGCGCATAACGGTTCCAGCGACAATCTCATTGCCCTCGGCCGTGGGATGAATGCCGTCGCGCTGCATCAAGTTGGGATGGATCGCGACGCCATCCAGTAGAAACGGAATCCGCGCCACCTTGTATTTGTCCCCCAAGTCCTTGTAAACCTGCTCGAAGCCATGGATGTAATCCGGTCCGTAGTTGGGCGGCAGCGTCATGCCCGCCAATACAACAGCCGAGCCGGCGTCCCGCAGCGCCCGGATGATTTGCTCCAAGTTCGCGCGCGTTATCTCAATCGGCAGCCCCCGCAAACCATCGTTGCCGCCAAACTCGACGATAGTCACGCGCGGTTTGTAAGCCAGCACTTCACTGAGGCGCGCGACGCCGTCGGTGGTGGTGTTGCCGCTTACGCCCGCGTTGACGACGCGCCAATGCAATCCCGCTTGGTCCAGATTCTTCTGCAGAAAATCGGGGAAGCTCTGGCCTGGATCGGCGCCGAACCCGGCCGTTAAACTATCGCCGAACGCGACGATCACCGGACGCGTATCCACGCGTGTAGACTGCGCTGAGCTTTCGAATCGAACGAAACCCAGCGCCACTGCCAGACACCCAATGAAACGAAGCCGATTAAACGACATGCACGCCACCCAATGCCATAATAAGAAATTGGAAGCAGATCCGACTCGAACTACCGTTCGCCCGCCCGCCATCCAGGTCTCCGGTCTAACGAAAAGCATTCCCACCGCCACGCATCGCGTCGACATCCTGCGCGGCATCGACATGGAGATTCAATTGGGCGAGTTCGTCGCCATCATGGGGCCGTCGGGCAGCGGCAAAAGCACGCTGCTTGGCCTATTGGCGGGCCTCGACACGCCAACTTCCGGGCAAATTATTCTGGATGGCGAGGACATCACCGGTCTCGACGAAGACCGCATGGCGCTACTGCGCGGCAGAAAAGTCGGCTTCGTTTTTCAGTCCTACCATTTGCTGCCCACGCTCACGGCGGAGGAAAATGTGCTGCTCCCCTACGAGCTGACCGGCGGCAACGGCCGCAGTGGCATGAGCGACGGTCCCAAGCGCGCGCGCGAGTTGCTTGAAAGCGTTGGCCTGCTCGATCGCCGCGATCATTATCCGATCCAGCTTTCCGGCGGCGAGCAGCAGCGGGTCGCGCTGGCCCGCGCGTTCATGGTCCGGCCGCCCATTCTGCTGGCCGACGAGCCGACCGGCAACTTGGATACTCAAAACGGCCAGCATGTCCTGGAGCTGCTGATCTCGCTCAACCAGCGCGAGGGGACCACGCTCGTGCTGGTGACGCACGACCCGGCGCTGTCCAGCCGGGCAACGCGCCGAATCACGCTGCGCGACGGCCGCATCGTCTCGGATGAGCACGCCGCGACCGACCGAGCCGCGACCGACCGAGCCGCGACCGACCGAGCCGCGACCGACCGAGCCGCGACCGTGAGGGAGCCGGAACCGTGAACTTCTCCTGGACCACCGCCTGCAAAATCGCCTGGCGCGAATCGCGCTCGTCATCGTTCAAGTTCCTGTTCGTGATCCTCGCGGTCGCGGTCGGCGTCGGATCCCTTACCGGCGTCCGCGGATTCAGCCGCGCGTTTCGCGAGATGCTCCTGAGCCAGGCCCGCACGCTCATGGCGGCCGACATGTCTCTGCGCGTCTTCGAGCTGCCCACGCCCCAGCAGAGCGCCGCGATGGATGCGCTCGCCAAGTCCGGCGTCGATCGAACCTGGATCACCGAAACCGTCACCATGGCGTCCGCCAGCGTGGAGAAACCGCCCATGCTGGTGTCCGTGAAGGCCGTCGATCCGAAGAAATATCCGTTCTATGGCCAGATTCGTTTGTCGCCGCCCGCTCCACTCTCGCACGCTCTGACCGCGGAAACGGTCGCGGTCTCCGACGACGTGCTGCTGCGCCTCAATCTGAAAGTGGGCGACACGATTCGTCTGGGTGGTCAACCGTTCCGCATCGTCGGTGCGGTGACCTATGAGCCCGACCGCATGTTGGGCACCCTCAACGTGGGACCGCGCGTCATGATCAGCCGCGACGGACTCGAACGTGCCGGCTTGATCCTGCCCGGCAGCCGCGCCTCCGAGCGCTTCCTGTTTCGGCTCTCACCCAACTCGGTTCGCGGTTCATTGGACATCGAAGCGGTTCGCCAGCGCCTCAAGGCGGCCTTCCCGGACGCCTTGATCGCCGATTTTCGCGAGTCGCATCCCATCGTCACGCAAGCTTTGAATCGCGCCACCACATTCCTTAGCCTGGTGAGCCTGATCACGCTGATCATCGGCGCCATCGGCGTCGGCACTGCCATGCGCGCGCACATCCAGCAGCGCATGGATTCCATCGCGATCATGAAGTGCATCGGCGCGCGATCCAGCCACGTGATGCGGATCTACTTGCTCCAAACCATCGCCCTCGGGCTCGCCGGCGGGCTTCTGGGTGTCGCGTTCGGGCTCATCGTCCAGCGGGCCTTCCCGTCGTTTCTCGCGCGCTACTTCGAATTGGAACCAACCGCGCATTGGGATTTCGTGACCGCCGCGCAGGGCATCGGGATCGCCGTTCTGGCCTCCTTGCTCTTCACGCTGCCGCCCTTGATCGGCATCCGGCGCATTCGCCCCAGCTTGATCCTGCGGCGCGAAATGGAAGAGACCAAGCCGGATTGGCCCACCAGGTTCGCGCAGGCGCGGGCATCCATTTTGGCCGGAGCGATTATCCTGGCCGGATTCGCGGGCATCGCAATGTCTTTCGCCACCGGCACGCCCCGAGATATTTGGAGAACCGGCGAGTACTTCGCCGGAGCGCTGGCGATCAGCTTCACGGCCCTGTCCACGGTGGCCTGGCTGATGTTGCGCCTGCTCAAAATCGCGAGCCGCGGCAAGCTGCCTGCCTCCATCCGGCACGGCATCGCGAATTTATACCGCCCCGGCGCGCACGCGCAATCCGTGCTCGTCGCCCTGGGCGTCGGTGTGATGTTCACGCTCACTGTCTATTTGGTCCAGCACGGCATGATCGCCGAAATGAATCGCACCTCGCCGCCCGGAACGCCCAACGTGTTCCTGATCGACATTGCGCCGAAGGACCGCGACGCCGTTCTCGATCTGGTGAAACGGCAGCGTGGCGTCGAAGGCGCGCCGGAAGTGATCGGTACCGTGGCCGCGAAGATTGTAAGCGTGGACGGACAGCCAGTCGACCAGATGGACCTGAAAGGCTTCGCCCGCCGCTACCGCTCGCCGCGATCCGTTGCTTCGGCCGGCGCAATGCCGGACTATGTCGATCTCTTGCGCGGCCGCTGGTGGGACCCTGCCACGGCCGCTCCGCAAGTCTGCGTGGACGAGGATGCCGCGAAAATCCTGCGCATCGAACCCGGGTCCCAACTGCGCTGGATCATCTCGGGCAAGGAAGTGCAGACGCGCGTCGCTTGCATCCAGAGCACCGATTCCATCCACCTTACCAGCCGCGTGGAATTTATCTTCAACACCAGCGCGCTGGCCGGATTCCCCGTCATCTACTACAGCAGCCTGCGCGCGCAGCCGTCCGACGTGCCGGCGCTGCAAGAAGCGCTGTACAAGCGCTTTCCCACCGTAACCGTGGTAAATATCGCCGACGTGCTGCAGATCATCCAGGGCGTCGTGGATCGCATCTCGCAGGTGGTGCGATTCATTTCGATGTTTGCGATTTTGGCGGGCGCGGTGATTCTGTCTTCCAGCGTCGCCGGCACGCGCTTCCGCCGCATGCGCGAAGTGGTGATTCTCAAGACGCTCGGCGCCACTCGCTGGCGCGTCAGCCGCATCTTCTCGGTGGAGTTTCTGGTGCTCGGCGCGGTCGCCGGATTGATGGGCAGCTTGCTCGCGGGCGGCTTCGCGAATCTGCTGCTCAAACGCATGCTCGACGCGCAGACTTCCATTCCCGTGGTTCCGATCGCGCTGTCGGTGGTTGCCACCGCGTTCATCGCCAACGCCGCCGGCTGGATGGCCAGTTTCCCGATCCTCGGCCAAAAGCCTCTCGAAATACTGCGCGAAGAATAGCGCTTAATTACGCTTTCCAGGCGCCCAATAAGCGGCGCAAAACCACAATTTGTCCCAAATGATACGAATTATGATCGGCCACTAACAGAGCCTCGCGCAAAATAGTCTGTCCGCTGCCGTGCGGAATTCGCGCGCATAAATCCGTTTTTTTATCCGCTACCAGCTTCGCCATCGCCTTAAGATCCGCGCGGAAACTGCGCAAGCTATTATTCCACGAGGCGGCGCTCGGCGGCGCTTGGGTCTTCGGCCAATAACCCTCTGGCCAGGCAGGCGATTTGTGTTTGGCATCCCGGCTGAACTCCAGAATGTCCCACTGCGCGATGCGCATGTGCTCCAGCAGTTGCCAGCCCGTGTGGGGCGCGCCCGGCGGCTTCACGCCCCGCAACCGCGAGGGAAAGTCAGCCATCACAGCCTCGAAGTCCGCGTGCGCATTGCGTCCGCGCAATAAATCCAAAAGATGCTGGCGTAAAGCGTCGGATTCTGCCATTCACTCAGGGGAACACAGCTCGATGGAAATTTCAAGGCGCCGCGCTACTTCGCCGCGGGCTTCGCGTCGGGTTTTGCGGCCGCGTTTGCGGCCGGCGCTTTGGCGACCGGCGGGGCCGGCTTTCGTCCCCAGAACTCGGGGCTCGACGTGATCCATTCCTTCGGTACATAGCTCATTGCGGGATTCACGGCGAACAGAATCGATTCCTCGCTCGCCATCGTCTCCGACAATTCGCGCAACGTTTGCGGACCGTTCGGCATGGCCTGGACCAGCGCCTGCTCGCGTTGCGGACCCTCGTCCAGGGACTTCAGCGATGCCATCGGCTCCAGCACGAGATACGTGCCACCCGGCGCGCCCGATATGACTTCGTAAGCCGCCACCGGCTGGTTATCGCCCGATTTCACGGCTCCGCTCACCAGCGTCTTGACCAGTTCCTCGAATTTCTGCGCCTGTCCTTCCCGAATTCGAATGGTCTCGATACTGAGAAATCGAGCCTTCCGCAGATCGATTTTCTCCGCGCCATAACTCAGATCGGTTCGATATCTGGCGAGCTGCGACCACTGGCTGGTGCGCAGCTCAGCGTCGACAGCATCCAGCGGCCCGAATTCCGGTTTATCGAGCACGGCCTCCGCCCCCGGGATGGAAGCGAAAGTGTCGAACGCTTCCAGGAACACGGCCTGCGAAATTCCGGTGATGTTCGTCAAGCCCAAAATGTGCGCCGGAAAGTTCGCCTTCGCGGCCGCCTGCATGAACGCCGCCTCCGACCGCTCGTGAGCCGCGCTCTTGCCTTGCTTGATCTCCTCATGAAAAGCTCGGATCACGGCCGGCGGACCGGATGGCGGCTGAGCACACAGCGGGAAGACAGCCAGCAAAATCGGCAGCGCGTTTTTCATGCGGAATCCTCCGTTACTAATGCTACTGCATGCCGGTCTCAGTTTGAATTTCTGAGCGCAGTCCCCGGGCGAGTCGCGCGATTAAGCAGGAACGTACGTCAACCGAATCAAGTCATCGGCGATTAAGTCGCTGGCCACCAGGTGGAGCGGCGGCCGGGGGCCGGCGAAGAATGGCTTGCCACCGCCAAGCACGGCGGGGCGGAGGTAGATTCGATACTCATCGATAAGACCGGCCTCGGTCAGGCTTTGCGCCAGCACGGGTCCGCCAACGTGAATCTCGCCAGCCAGCTCAGCCTTCAGCCCGCGTATCACTTTCTCGAAGTCATCCGCGACAAGCGTGGTGTGGGGGCCCGCTGACTTAAGGGAACGCGACACGACCCACTTCGGCTGGCTCCGCCACGCCACCGCGAAGTCGCGATCCTCCGCGTCCCAATCAGGAAGGTCTTCGTCCCAATAACGCATGACCTCGTACATGCGGCGACCGTAGATGAGGCCCGTCAGGCCACGCACCAGCTCGATGAAGTGACGGAAGGCCGCGGGCGCCGGCGGCCCAAGCTTCGTGTGGTCGACGTAGCCATCCAGGGACTGGCTCAATCCGTAGACAAGTTTTGCCATGCTGCAAATCTCCCTCCCACGTTGTTCAGAATAGCTTGAGCCGACGCCGCGCGGAGGTGAGGTTGAACACTATCTGCGCGCCGCACCGTCGGCGTGACCAATGACAAGAGGTCCGCTTCCCAATCCCGAGATTCAAACTGAGACACTACCGCCGCTTGGATAGAATCAAGGCTGCATGGCTAAATCCGCCGACATCGTCATCATCGGAGCCGGTATCGTGGGTTCCAGCATCGCCTTCCATCTGACCGAAGCCGGCGTGCGCAACGTGTTAGTCATCGAGCGCGAAACACGGCAGGGCCTCGGCTCCACGGGCAAGAGCATGGGCGGCGTGCGCGCGCAGTTCGCCACCGGCGTGAACATCCGCATGTCCATTTATTCGATTCCGTTCTTCGCGCGATTCGAAGACGCCACTGGCCATCCCTCCGGCTACAAACCGCACGGCTATCTTTTTATGGCCACCAATGACGCGCACCTGAACTATCTGCGCAAAAACATCGCCCAGCAAAAGGCGCTCGGATTGAAGAACGTCGAGCTCCTCGCCCCCGATGACATCCGCAAGGTTCTGCCGCAGCTTCGCTCGGATGACATCATCGGCGGCAGCTTTTGTCCCACCGACGGCTTTGTCGATCCCGAAAGCGTCATGACCGGCTTCATGGCGCGCGCCATCGAGCGCGGCGCTACGCTGTGGCGCGGCGCGGAAGTCACCGGCATTTGCACCGAGCACGCCACTATCTCCGGCGTCACGACCAGCAACGGGGATGTCCAAGCGCCCATCGTGGTCAACGCTGCCGGACCTTGGGCCGCCAGGGTCGCGCGCATGGCTGGCGTGGGCCTGCCGGTTCAACCGCTGCGCCGCATGCTGGTGCTCACCGAACCCTTCGCAGGACTCCCGGAGCGCCTCCCCATGATGATCGATATGTCCACCGGCTGGCACTTCCGCCAGGAAGGCCTCGGCCTATTGATGGCGTGGGCCGGCCCCGATCAGCAGCCCGGGTTTCGCGCCGACTTCGATCCCGCCTTCATCGAGAAGATTCTCACCCACGCCGCCGCCCGCGTACCGGACTTCGAAAATCTGGCCGTCAACCCGCGCCGCTGCTGGGCCGGCCTGTACGAAATGTCGCCCGACCATCACGCTATTCTGGGGCCCGCTCCGGAAGTACATGGGTTCTACTTCGCCAACGGTTTTAGCGGCCATGGCGTGATGCATTCTCCGGCTACCGGACGCATCATCGCCGACTTGATTGTGCACGGCGAGACCCACATAATCGACGCCCGGGATCTGAACGTACAGCGCTTTGCCGAAGGCCGCGCCATCAAGGAAACAGCGATCTTATAAGCCCCGAAACTTTTTCGGAACAAATCCGGCTTTCCTTCGTCTATCACCCCATGAAACTTCTGATCCTGGCCGTTCTTGCCCTG
>Ga0302326_10014362_pt1 | contig 16735 bp, 9 predicted proteins | sample Palsa_T0_3_FD_202264 | JGI IMG/M metagenome (GOLD analysis project Ga0302326, IMG submission 202264) | Peat permafrost microbial communities from Stordalen Mire near Abisko, Sweden - Palsa_T0_3 | ecosystem: Environmental > Terrestrial > Soil > Palsa > Peat permafrost | place: Sweden: Abisko...
CAACAAGGGCTTGCCCTCCTTCAACGCCAGCGTAGGCGTCAACGTGACCCTCGGCCGCTTCCGCGGCGCCACCACATTAAAAGGATCGATGATGGAATCCAGCACAAAACTCTGCATCCGCTGACTCATCCCCACCCCCGTATGACCCGCAATACAGGCCGGCGTCCACCCCCCGCTCGGCGTCACCGAGATCACCCAACCATCTTTGTCCGCAGCCTCGATACTCGTAGTCCCCCGCCATAACCGGTCATGATATACGGCCTCATCCACCATAGTAGTCGCATTCATGGCCCCACTCGTGCTCGGAGCCACACCGGGCGCCGGCCCATCACCCATCTTCGCCCTCTCCTTCAACAACTCCGTAAACGGATTCACCCTCCCCTCATACGGATACGGATCACCCGGCCCTACCGAAACATCATTATGTATTAAATCGATCTGCCCAGCACGCGCCTTCGCATATTCTTTGCTCAGCAACCCCTTCATCGGCTGCTCCGCGCTAAAATTCGGATCGCCATAATAGAAATCCCTATCGGCAAAAGCCATGTTCATCGCCTGGTACACCGTATGGATATACCGGCTGCTGTTATACCCCATCCCCTTCAGATCAAAATTCTCCAGGATATTCAAAGCCTGCAGCAGAGCCGGCCCCTGCGTCCATTGCTGCAGTTTATAGACTTCAACCCCCCTGTAGTTCACATGCATTGCCTCCTCTTCCACCGGTTTCCACACCGCCAGATCATCCATCGTGATCAACCCCCCCTGTTCCTGACAACCCCGCACGAACTCCTGCGCAATATCCCCTTTATAAAACCGGTCATAGGCGGCATAGATGGCCTGCTTGCGCGTCTTCCCCTGCTTCAACGCCGCCTGCTCCGCCTCGACCATCTTCGTTAGCGTCGCCAGCAGATCTTTTTGCACAAAAACCTCTCCCGCTTCCGGCGCCTCCCGCTTCTCTCCCGGATGCACCAGGAACAAGGCCTTACTATAAGGCCAGTCCTTCAGCCGCTTCTTCTGCGACTCAAAACTATTCGCCGTCTGCGCTTCGATCGCATATCCCTTCGCCATCTCCATCGCCGGCGCCAACACATCCTTCAAACTCATCGTCCCATATTCCGCCAGCATATAACAAAGCCCGCCGGGCGTCCCTGGCGTAACCGCCGCCAACGGCCCATATTCCGGCGGGAAATGATACCCCTTGCCCTTAAAAAACGCCGGCGTGGCCCCCGTCGGCGCAAAACCCAAAGCCGCGATCGATACCACCTTCCCCGTCTTCGGATTGTAGATCAACGCCTGCGTCTCCCCACCCCAGCTCAGCACATCCCACATCGTACAGACCGCACCCAACATCGCACACGCCGCATCGATCGCATTTCCTCCCTTCTGAAAGACCTGCGCCCCGGCCTCGGCCGCCAACGGCTTACCCGTCACCGCCATCCAATGATTGCCATGCAACGGCGGCTTCTCCGTTTGCTGCGCCCGCAAACTGACCGACACCAGCAGCAACGCCACCCAACTAATTCGCATCCACATCGTTTAAAAATTTTATAAGTCCCGGAAAATAATGTTCCTGATCATCCCACATATCACAGTGACTCCCCAGCGGACAGTACACATAACTGCCCCGCTTCACCTGATGACTCATCCACTCCATGTATTTGGGATCCATCGTATCGAACTCACCGCCGATGGTAAGCGTTGGAACCGTAATTTTAACCAGATCCTTCGACCGGTCCCAATGGATCAGCCTCCCGCCCGTCTTAAACTCACTCGGCCCCTGCATGGACACATAGATACCTTCACTGAGATGCTTGAAACCCCGCAGGACGGGCTCCGGCCAGGGAGATACCCGGCACAAATGCTGGTTATAATATTCGGAGATCATCAGCGCATTATATACACTGTCTTTATACAGGCCCTTCGCTTCATAACCTTCCAGGGAATCCACCAGCGACTTCCGCATCTTCGACCGCAATACGCCGTTATATTTTTCATATTCAGGTATGCTCGCCATCATGTTCGAAATGATCAATCCCTTTAAATTATCCTGGTACTTCAGCGCATATTCCATCGCCAGTATCCCACCCCAGCTATGACCCAACAAATAAAAATTATCCTTATTTAATCCCAAAGCCTGTCTCACTTGTTCCACCTCTTCTACAAAATGCTCGGTAGTCCATAAACTGCTGTCATTGGGCTGATCACTGTAATAAGACTCCAATTGATCATAATAGATGAACTCGATCCCCTCCTTCGGCAGAAAACTTTCAAAAGATTCAAAGAATTCGTGGGTGCCGCCCGGACCACCGTGCAACAACAGCACCTTGATCCGCGGATTATTGCCAAACCGCTTCGTCCAGACATGGAATTTACCCTTCGGCGTCGTGATCTCCACCATCCGCACATTTCCACTCTGCACCCCCGAGTCCTGGTCGGCAAAATAGTCTTTTAACCCCGGCCCCTTGACCGGCTGACCACAACGTACTAAGCAAAATAGTAGCAAAAGCACCAATAAGCGATAGCCCATAAACAGTTATATTTAATTGTCAAACCCACCTAAAGATGAAAAAAAATCCCCGTTTTCTGTGTGGTCTGCTGCCGCTCTTTTTTTCCGTAGTAGCCGCTACAGCCCAAATGCCATTACCTGACTCGACAGAAGCGGACTACAAGATCGCCAATTTCCCCTTCCAAAGCGGCGAGACCGCCCTCCCCGCCCTCACCGTGCACTACACCACCTTCGGCAAACCCGTCAAAGACGCCAACGGCAAGACCACCAACGCCATTCTCATCATGCACGGGACCACCGGCAACGGACATAATTTCATCAACCAGCTCTTCGCCGGCCACCTCTTCGAACCCGGCCAACTGCTCGACGCCACCAAATACTATATCATCCTCCCCGACGCCATCGGCCACGGAAATTCCAGCAAACCCAGTAACACCGGCTTGCACATGAGATTCCCCAAATATACCTATGATGATATGGTCCTGGCAGACTACCGCCTCCTCACCGAACACCTCGGCGTCAACCACCTCCGTTTGTGCATGGGCACCTCAATGGGCGCTATGCATACCTGGGTCTGGGGCTATACCTACCCCGATTTCATGGACGCCCTCATGCCCCTCGCCAGCCTGCCAGTGGCCATCGCTGGCCGCAACCGGATGTTGCGCAAAATGGCCATCGAAGCCATCGAGGCCGACCCCGCCTGGCAAAATGGCGAATATAGCACCCAACCCGTCCTGGGCCTCCGCGGCGCCGCCGCCGCCCTCTTCTTCATGACCAGCAGCCCACTCCAATTGCAAAAACGCGCACCCACCCGCCAGACAGCCGAACAGCTCCTCGATAATATGATGGCCAGCTACCTGAAAAGCCTCGACGCCAACGACTTCATCTACGCCGTCGACGCCTCCCGCAATTACGACCCCTCCCCTTATTTGTCAAAAATAAAAGCCCCCCTCTTCGCCGTCAACTCAGCCGACGACGAGGTCAATCCACCCGAATTGGGTATCATGGAAAAAGAAATAAAAAACGTAGTAAAAGGAAGATACATCCTGCTGCCCATAACAGACCAGACCTCGGGCCACGGGACCCATTCCAACCCCACCATATGGGGCGACTACTTACAGCAGCTCCTCGCTGAATCAAAATGATCCCTATCGGAAAAGCACCACCGCAAAACCTATCTTCCCATTGGCATTGCCATTGACATAGATATCGTAAGGGATAACGACCTGGTCCGGCGCCACCTGTCTCGCCTCCTGGAAATTGAGGGTATTCTTCAGCCCCCAGAACAATATACCTTCATTGGTAACCTGCTCCCCTCGCGGATCAAGTACCGTCGTGGACGCATACATCTTCTGCCCATGCACAAAACTATTGTAGAGCAGAACCATCCTGTTGGCCATCGGCACGATCATATACGATAAGTTCGGACTGTTCAACTCCGTCACCTGCTCCTGACTGATCATCCCGCTCCAGGTACTGTCCTCACGACTGGCAGGGAAAAAATACATGCTCAGATCCCCCCGGTCATGCCAGGGCGGATTCACGATATTATGATACCGCGCATACCCATATCTCGGCCCCGGCATGTGTGAGATCGAAGGACCGGCCGCGGGATCGGGAATGTCGTTGCTGGCAAACAGGAAAGCCGGATCATACCCCAGATCAAAATCATCCTCCAACTGCTCCTCCTCCACATATGGCCGCCCATATTCCTTCATCAGCAAAAAACCCTTCCCCGGAACAGCCACAAAATTCTCCTTTACTATATTGTCATTCCGCACCCGCTTGGTCCCCAGCGTACTCAGCCGGTAGGAACTGTCAAAACTAAGCTGCTTCGTAACCATGGAATAGTGCACCGTCTCCACATTCTTTAACGTCGAATAATGAAAAGTCGATAGCACCCCGGCTACCACATCCCCATTGCTGTTGTCAAGTGACAGACAGACATCTTCCAGCACGGACGTCCCCGGCATATTGACCTCCTTATATACAACCGCTGTATCCCGCGGCGAAAAATGAAATAGTAGGAAATTGTGGCTCGTTCTCGACGGCGCCATCATCAGCCAGTCGCCATTATTCGCCAGCTTCACCGGCCCATTGTTAAAATCTTCCACCGGATAACCCGTATAATCATCCTGTATCATCGGCTGCGTCAAATGAGGATGCCGGTATACCATCGTACTCAACAGCTGCCAGTCCTGGTCAAACAGGAACGCGTGCACCCGCGGCGTCCCCGAAGTAGATTGAAAACCCAACAGCAAGATCCTCGTCCTGTCCTGCGACCTGACCAGCATAAAACTATTCCCACCCTCACTGAACGGAAACTCCGCGACATCATGATCCGGACCGTCGAATTGACCATCCGGCGCATACCGCTGCAGCCGCACTTGCACAGTCTTGTTGTCCGGACTCAAAAGATGCAGCCGGTCAAAATGATCATCAGTCGTAACCAGGTATTCTTTTATAGCGGAGATCACATAAGGCGGATCGGGGATCAGATTCATCACATTCATCCGCTCATTGTAGATGACAAAATTACGATCTTCCGTACTCTCACTGGGATCATGGTGCAGCGTTCGCTTCCGCGTGATCGCCGAGACCCAATAATAGTCTCCCACTTTCCCCAACATCTCCTGTCGTAAAGTAAACCGGTCACTATATGGCTCACAATACGAAACCTGCTGGGCAGAAAGTAAAGTACAACGTAGAAAAAGTAGTGTGTGTAGTGTTATCGTCAGCCTCCATCCCATAAACATCTGCTTCCTTTTAAAGTTAAGCAATTTATTAATGTGTTCCACCCCCCAAACCCGGATTCCGGGTTTGGGAAAAAATTTCCTACCCTGGGAGAAAAAGCCGGCCCCCCGGCGGAGCCCGCTTCGCATAACAGCCGATCCGATACTGTAATACCCTATAAACCATAACCGTAAAAATGTTTTCCGACCCCAGGGTCTCTCCACCCCTTCCGGCACGCCCCTTGTCCCTATATATTCGGTTTTTCATAGGATATTGGATTTAAAAACGGGGCTGGATTTTTATCCTGGCCCTTTTTTTTGTCTTTTGACACCCCCGGGGGGGTGGCAAATCCTCTTCATAATTTGTATCTTGCCGCCATGCGTATCGCATTGTCCATCATCCTGGGCCTCCTGCTTACCCCCAGTCTACAGGCCCTTCCACATGTAAAAACCAGCCCCCTCCCCGGATGGCTCTACCCCATCCATCCCGACCTCCAAAAAAAACCAGCCAGGGACGACATCAGCAACGGCTACTATTATGCCTTGTACGACCTGCAAAGCAACCTCAACTGCAATACCGACTACACCCACTACATCCGCGACATCACCAATGAATCCGGCGTACAGAACGGCTCCGAAGTCTCCGTAACCTTCGCACCCGAATTTCAACAGGTCGTCTTCCATCGCATCAGCATCCTCCGCGACGGCGCCACCATCGACCGCCTCCAACTCGATAACATAAAAGTGGTACAAGAAGAAACAGACGCCGACGACTTCCAGTACAACGGCCTCAAACGAGCCTTCCTTACCCTGAAAGATATCCGCAAAGGCGACCGCATCGAGGTCGCCTACTCCGTCATAGGCTTCAACCCCGTATTCGGCAACCACTACTCCGATGACTTTTCCTTCAGCACCTCGACGGCCGTTTGCAATTATTATAAGACCATCATCACCAACCGGCCCCTCTATATCCAAACGATCAACAACGCCCCTGCGCCATTACAACAACGCAAGGGCAATACCCTGATCTATACCTGGGATAACCCAACCTTAAGCACCGACGACCCCGGATCTGACGTCCCCTCCTGGTACAATAGCAACCCCACCGTATACGTCACCGAATACCAGAACTGGGAAGCCGTCGTCCATTGGGGCCTGTCAACCTTCAACAACTACCACTATCCCATCCCCGCAAGCCTGCAACAAAAAATTGCCGAATGGCAAACCCTGGCTAAAGGCGACAAGAACGCCTTCACGACGCTGGCCCTGCGGTTCATACAGGACGAAGTACGTTATCTGGGCCTCGAGATCGGCGCCAACACCCACCAGCCTCACCCACCCGCCGAGACCTTCACGCAACGCTTTGGCGATTGCAAGGACAAAGCCCTCCTTCTCGCCACCATCCTGCAACAGCAGGGCATCCCGGCCTATGCCGCCCTCATTAACACCGACACCAGGAGCCAGCTTACCCACGTCGCCCCCTCACCCGAGGCCTTTGACCACGCCATCGTAGCCATCGCAGAGCCCGCGGGATCATATGCCTTCATCGACCCCACCCGGTCCAACCAACGCGGCAGCCTCCACGACCTTTTCCTACCCGACTACGGCTACGCCCTGGTAATACGCCAGGGAGAGACCAGCCTCCGCCCCGTCACACCCGGCCGTATAAATGACTATACCATCACCGAAACACTCGACGCGGCCTATTACGACACCTCCCGTTTTTCCGTTACCTCCATCTACTCCGGCGGCGCCGCCGACGAGCTCCGCCAGATGTTCGCCGAAACAAGCCGCAAAGACCTCGAAGAAAGCTATCGCAAATACTACCAGTCGCTCTTCGACGACATCCACCAGGAAGGAAAGATCACCTATAGTGAAGACAGTGATAAGAACATCGTGACGGTGACCAAACACTACGCCGTTCCTCAATTGTGGAATACAGAAAAAAGCGGTAAACGATACTTCTCCTTTAAGGTCAATATCCTCGAACAAAACATACCCGATCCGTCCAAAGCCGCAAACAACGCCCCCCTTGCACTCACTTATCCTTTCAACGTCCATTATACCCTCGACCTCGCCCTGCCCGACGACTGGGAATTCGGCGACGGCGAATTACACGTCCACAACGAAGCGTTCCAGTTCGACTTCGTCCCCGAAGTCCACGGCAGTAACATGACCCTGCACTATAATTTCCGCACCTTGCAGGACCACATCTCAGCCGCCACCCTCCGCCAGTATAAAAAAGACTACGAGAACATTTTCGACAGGATATCTTTCGATTTGTATAAAGACATTACGCCGGAGAACGCCACCCCCGATCATACGAGCCCGCAGCCGGTCACCGGCCCATCGACGGTCGACCCAAAAGATTGGCAAGCGTGCTGGCCCGCCATCTGGCTCACCTTCTTCTTCTCCCTCCTCTACTCCCGGCTCTTCCGCTACCTGAACATCCGCGGCGAAGAAACCCTTTACGCCCCCGGTTCCGGCTACCCGCTCGGCGGCTGGATCATCCTGCTGGGCATCAGCCTCGCCATCATCCTCCTCCGCGAGGTCGGTAGCATCTTCCTCTCCGGTTTCTATAGCAATACCCGCTGGAACTTATGCGGCACCGTCGGCGGCAACACCCTCCAATATTTATTCCTCTCTGACCTGGCCATACACCTCACGTTTATCGCCGGCTCCGGCTCGCTCTTATTCTGGTTTGTCAACAAACGCGACATCTTCCCCCGCATGTTTGGCTGGTTCGCCGCCGTCCTCATCACCGGACGCATCCTGCTCCTCGGATTGAGCTGGCTCAGCCCCGCATCGGCAACACTCAACGGCATGCGATCCGGAATGATCCTCGAACTCATCTTCACGACCATGTACTCCACGATCTGGATCAGTTACATCCTACGATCCGGCCAGGTCCGAAGCACCTTCCTGGAACCCTTCCGCGAACGCATCCACTAATCCTTGATCAAGTATCCAAAAACTCCATCCGTCTCCATGGCCGGCCCCTCCACCTGGTGACCGCCACCCGCGCCACTGCTATCACGCTGCCCTTCACTCACCCCCATATCCTCAGTGTTAAGCCACCCCGCCGGCGCCATCGTTACACCCCAGGGCGCATTCAACCATCCCCGCGACGCAAACCGCCGCACAAACGATCCATCCGGATTAAAAATATCCACAAAGCCCAGGCCGGCACCAACCGCCTCATGCCCACCGGCACCCACCTTCGCATACGACACATACAACCAGCTACTCACCGCCTGAATATTAAAAGGCGCAAAACCGGCAGGTATCCCGGGATCATGGAAAGGCAGCGACACCGCCGCCCAACTCGTATCCCATACATCGATCTTCCCCGTCCTGAAATTGGCGGCATATAACAGATTCCGCCCATTATCCCACGCAAGCGTCAACCCCGTATAAGCCGACGTCGCAGAGTAGTCCGCGATCCGGAACGCCTTGTTCCCCGCCGCCCCATTCCAGGCAGACACAACACCGTCGACCCCTACAAATATAAAAGCCGCCGTAGCCTTATTAGGCAACACAAACCCCTTGGTCGAATTGAACACGATACCCGTAGGTTCACCGCCAAGCGTATCCGTCGGCGAAGGGATCAGCACCGGCGCCCGAACAATGGCGCCCGCACCCGTATAAAGCTCGCTCACCCCGTCCGCCTCCCCATTCACCCAGGCAATACCCGTGGGCGACCAGGCCAAACCCCAGGCATTCTTCAACGTCGGGTCCACCAGACCCGGATCATAGCTCGATTTGTCAGCGATAAGATTCACCTGCTCAAAATTTCGCAGGTCATTGTTATTGATACTCATTTTATGACAGGCAGCCGAAAGCAGGCTCATGATCACAAATGCCATCCCCAATCGATTAGATGTATTGTTATACATGATATTAAGTTATGGAATGAGAAATAAAAAGACCCCCTGCCCGCGGGACGACCCACGGACCTGCTCTCTACGGAAGGAAGAAATAATTGCTGGCAAGTTTCTGGAAACATGAATACGAACGGGGAGTTGCAAGCAGTAGTTGCCTCACTCAATCTAAATCATATTCTTTCTGCAGGAACACCAAAAGCCGCTCCGCCAGCGGGAGCCGGTCTTCCATATTACGGACATAGTTTCCCGTCCAGCCCTGTTCGGTATAGACCTTATTAAAAAAGACATGCCATTGATGGGGATCCTTTGCGAACACTGGCCACGCGTCGAGACCACCATCGCGTGGTAAATTAAATTCGATGACCTCTTCGGCCGCATCGATCGCTGCCTGAGTGCCCTGGATATACATCTGCTCCGCACTATAGACATAAGTTATTTGCACCGCATAGTTGGCAATGCTGTCCGCCGCATGGTCTCGCCGGATATACCGCAGCCCCCCCGAATTCTTCAGCTGTAACAACGTGGCATCATTACCACGGAACATCGAATAATAGCCTATTTTTCTCGCATACTTGTACAATAGCCTCCTACTGGCAGAATCGTTCAAGTCCTTATGGCGCAGCCCCGCCAAAAGCCCGAGCGTATCCATCTTTTCCTTGTTGGCCTGGATGATTGCATGGAACATCGCCGTATCGTCCTTTAAATTCTGCACCAGCGAAGACACATATTCCCGCTCTTTTTCCTTATCCCCAAAATGCTCCCTCAGACTCTCTGCCAGGAAACCCATGGTCACCGCCAGAAAGATCATCAGGAACTCCAGAAAATACTCCCTGAAATGTTTCCGCCTATGATGCAGATCAGGATGATGATGCACTTCCATCCTACACCTCCCCATTTTGTACACCCCTGAAATAGCCCGCCGATTCGGCGATCCCCGGCAACGGGTCATTCATATCCATCTCATGCTCGATACTGCAGTAACCTGCATACCGGGTCTTGATCAACGCCTTCACTAACGCCGGAATGTCCAACACCCCCCGGCCCAACTCGATCGGCTTCGCCTCCCGGCTGATCACCGCCAGATCCTTAATGTGCAGATCCAGGATCCTCGACCCATAGTCCCGCACCACCTTCGCAGGATCGGCTCCCGCCCTCGCGGCATGCCCGATATCCAGACAAAGCCCGATCCGCTCATCCAACCCCTTCACATGCTGATACACATCCACCGGCGAAGGATAAAGCTTGTCTTCAGGCCCATGGTTGTGTATCGCTACCCTGATCCCATATGCCTTGACCTGCTGCTCCATATAACCCAACAGCTCAATATTCGGCGACCCGATGATCAGGTCGACACCAATCGCCTTGGCATAAGCAAAGGCCTTGTCCACCTCCTGCTGCGTCTTCATATATATTACGCCCGCCGCATAGACCTTGATCCCCGCCGCACTAAACTTCCCCATCACCGCGGCAATCACATCCGACCCACTGTCAAGCGGCAAATAAAAATCCTTTATAGACAACGCACCGACACCCACCCGCTTCATCATGGCAATCCCCTGATCGACCGGAACATGCAGGAACGTATACCCCGCAATCCCCATCTGCAGCGGCAGGGCAGCGCCAAACCCGCAGGAGCCATCCGCCGGACCGTCAGCATCCCTCTGACTTGGGCGCCTGTCCGGCTTCCGTCCGACTGCAGCTACACCAGGCAAACCGACAACCCCTACCCCCGCCAACCTAAAAAAATCTTTTCTCGATAACATCCCCCAATATACTCATTTCCCGCCAAACACTTCCTTCCGCGCCTTCCCATCCGCACTCGGAAAATCAAGCCCCAACAACCGCGCTACCGTCGGCGCAATATCCCGCTCATTCATCTCCCTGATCACCCCGCCACGCGGCACACCAGGCCCGCAAACCACAAAACCTGTCCTGATTGCAAAAAAATCAGGAAAATACCCATGCTGCCCGCCATTCCCCGCCTTCACCGCCGGCCCATCTACGGCATTCCCAAAAGCAGCGCCATCCAACCCGCTCAACGCAAACGCTACCTCCGGATTGCCTCCAATGCGATCCATCTCCTTCCGGTCGATGACCCGGATATACCGCTTCACCGTATCCGGCAACTCCCGCAGGATCCGCTTCACCTGCGCCAACGCATCCGCATCTTTTGTATACAAAAAAGAAGAGCCGCCCACGGAATAGAACATCGCCCTCCACTGTCCCTGCTTCAGGTCAGTGATCAATCCAGCTTGTGCCAGCCATACATTGGGATTCACGACCGTATGCACACTCAGAAATCCATGATCCCCCGTCACGATGATCGCCGTCTCCTCCCAAATACCCGCATCCTTCAACGCCCCTACAATGATACCCACCGCACTGTCGGCCCCACGCACCGCCGCCCGCACATGATCCCCATCCCGTCCCTGCTCATGCTCATAATGATCCACACTGAAAAGATGAATGGTCATCAGGTTAGGCTTCGCCTTTGCGATCACATACGCCGCTATCCGCCCCACATTCACATCCCGGCCATAATCGATCTTGTCGGCTCCGCCAAATACCTCCCGGCGCAGATCATCCACAAAACCCGCAGGCTTCGAGAAACGCTCCCGCACCGAATCGCCCAGGCTCCCTATATCCGGAATATCATAGGCCACCGGCGCATCGGCACTCACCGGCCACAGCAACGAAGCTACCGTCATCCCCTTCGCCGTAGCCGTCCCCCATAACGTGGGCACCTTGATAGAACTGTCATTCCAATAAACCCTTTCCCCCGGTCCGGTATTATAGTAAATGCCATGCTTCGCCGGCTGCACCCCCGTCACGATCGTCGTGTGCGATGGATACGTCATCGAAGGAAAAACACTGTTCACGCCATTGGCATGCACCCCCGCCGCCATCAACTCCCGGATATGCACCGCCCGCCAGCTGCTGTCCAAATAAAAATCAGGCCGGAACCCATCTACAGTGATCACCACCACATGCTTCACCGGCTGAGCGCTAACCAAAAAGCTGCCCGCTAAACAGCAGGCAGCCAGAAAAAACGATTTTTTCATATATAAAAATTATAATTGTCATTCTGGGGTCTCCGCATCCGCCGTCCCGCCCCCGCGGCGGCTTACCATCCCGGATTTTGCGTCAGATTCGGATTCAGCAACAACTGACTATAAGGAATAGGATAAAGATACATATAGCCCGACCACGTCCTCGGAATATTGTCCAGCCAATTCAACTCACCCGAAGTTCCATTCGTCAGGATCTGCGGATTCGTCCCGGAAGAGATCGCAGGCGTTACATTGACATAGGCAACCCCACTGTCCGCAGGCGAAGGTGCCGTATTCTGATAAAAACATACATCCGGATAACCATCCCCATTCAGGTCCATGGGCAGATTGAGCGCCGGCACATAGATACCATTCCAGGTCAGCGTCAGCAGATTCCCATGATTCCACCGGGCCAGATCATTGAACCGGAAACCTTCCAATGCCAGTTCGATACCCCTCTCACGGCGGATCTCCAACAAAACAGGATCGGAAATATCAGGAAAATAAGTCGACTGCAGATACGTATCGACAACCGCCGGCCGCGAAGAAAGACCACCCGTTATACCGGCCCTGCCACGCAACACCCCGACCGTCATGGCCCAGTCCGCATCCGTGAGCTGCCCCAACTCCTCACGAGCCTCCGCATAGTTCAACAATATCTCCGCATACCGCATCAGACAAATAGAATTGGTATTGTTGGCGGCCTGATCATAGTACTGATCCTGCAGACACCATTTGATCGGTTGATAACCGGTATAAGTGTAAGAGGAGAAAACAGGCGCACCCGAAGACAGCGTACCATTGTTCGTCCGCGTATACCCCGGCGTCCGGATCGTCTGATACAAACGCGCATCCCTGTTCGCCATCTCATGAATAAACGTCATCGTATCATGTCCCGGAATATTCGTGAACGGCGTACCATCCGAGTTCAGATAGGTATTGATAAACGTTCGGATAAAACTAAACCTGTTCCCATAAGTGGCACTCGTATAGAACCAGTTGGCATCATTCAACACCGCCAGGCTCTGGCTGGCCACTTCCGATAACATGACCTCCTGCGCAACAGGCGTACTGCTGATGAACAGGCTGCGATAGGAACCCTCGAACCCGGTTCCCGCACCAGTGTAGATACTGAACCCACCGCCGCTGATCACCTGCTGCGCCGCTGTAACCGCCTGTTGCAATAACGCGTTGGCAATAGCCGTCTGGCCGAACTGATACTTCTGATACGTCCCCTCGAAGAGACAGACCCGCGAGAGCAGTCCATAGGCCGTATACTTCGTTATCGTGCTCGCCGTGCCATCCGTAGTCGCCGTGATATGCGTCGCGGCATATTGCAGGTCCGCGATCACGGAGTCGATCACCAGCAGTCGCGGCGAACGATGCCCATACACCGCCGTGTCATTGACTGCCAATGCCGTGTTGATCCAGGGCACATCCCCATATTGCCCCACCATACCAAAATAGAACCAGGCCCTGAAGAACTTCGCCAGCCCCATGAAATTGTTCTTGTCCGTCGTATCCACAGGCGACGTCGCCAGCCCCTGGATAAAATAATTGATGTTCCGCAGCGTGTCCCAACCCCAATCCGCAACCGGCGTGATCCTGGAACTGTATGCCCCCTGTTGCAAATAGGTGGGGCAGGAGCTTTGCGCCCCATAGTCCGACAGCTCGGCGTCCGTCTTATAGATATTGTCCATTTGCGGCAACCCCTTGTCATAAAAAGAATTGGCATACAATTGCAACCCCTGCACACTCCCAAAAATGGCTTGCGCATTGGCCGTGGCCTGCGGCACCTGGTTTAGCTGCTTCGTACAGCCACAGAACACCCCCGCCAGCATTACAATGGCGCCCCACAAGAAAAAATGTTTTTTTGTCTGGTACATCCCTATGATTTTTTATTGATGATTCAGGTTTTTATAAGGTCAACGACATGCCGACAGCCATGCTCTTCAGAATAGGATAGTTGTTCGCATTCCCGTAGTTGGTGGTACCGGTGAGGATCACGTCCGATTGCTGGATACTCTCGGGATCGATGTTCCGCGTAAGCCGGTACAGCGGCGACCAGGACCAAAGATTCTCTCCGGACAGGTATACCCGTGCCGAAGTAAAACCCGTCTTCCGGATCAGACCCGCCGGCAGGTTGTACCCGATCTGCAGATTCTTCAACCGGATATACGCCACATTCTGCAGGTATTTCGTCTGAGGATTCACCAGTTCACCCGTGGTCCCGTTCTGCGCGACATAACCGCGATAACGGGGGAAGTAGGCATTGGGATTGTTCGGCTCCCATATCTTCCCCACTTGATACTTCAGCAGGTATTCATAAGGCCGGTTGTACTGACCCCAGAATTCATCATCCTGCGCACCAGGCCACCACTTCTCCATCCCGATACCCTGGAAAAAAGCATTCACATAGAAATTGTTCCAGTCACCCCCCAGTTTGAAGCCAAAGGCATAACGCGGTGTCGAGTTCCCGATGATTTTCATATCTCCGGGATTGCTCACGGTATTGTTCCCGTTGTTGATGACGCCCAATTTGTTGATGTCTTTGTACTTGATGTCACCTGGCAGCCACTGGTTGCTAGTGGAAGCCTGGAAGGTGGGTTGGGTGGTATACGCCTGCGCCACATTAGCGGCCGTCCAGTAACCGTCATTCACGTATCCCCAGATCTCACCCACATGCTCCCCTGCATAGAAATCAGTAAGCGATTTGGTCGTATTGTCATAAGCCGTGATCTTAGACGTATAGTCCGACATCCAGGCCCCGATCGTATAATGAAAGGGTTTGCCCGATACCCGGAACTGATCCTTCCAGGAAATGGAGACCTCAAATCCCTTGGTGGTCATGTTCGCATAGTTGCCAAACGGCACCGCAGTACCAAACACAGCCGGCAGCGTCTTGCCGACCGTGAACATATTGTCCGTATTACGCTGATAAATATCCCCGGTGAAGTTCAACCGGTTGCTCAGAAACGACGCATCCAGACCCAGATCGGCCGTAACGGCCTTCTCCCAGGTCAACCCATTCGGCAACACATTCGGCTGACCCGTCTCCTGCGGCCTGATACCCTGCAGGATAAAAGCAGATTCCTGGATATTGAAGTTCTGCTGGTACAGATAAGAAGCTACACTGCCATTTCCCAACGCACCATAAGAACCCCTGATCTTCAGATCGGAAACGCCCGTGGGACTCACATGCCAGAAATTTTCCTTGGAAATTCTCCAGCCGGCAGACCCGGAAGGAAAGAAAGCATAACGCTGGTTAGACGGGAATTTCGAAGACCCGTCATAACGGCCGTCGAACTCTATCAGATAACGGTCCTTGAACGAATAGTTCAAGCGGCCAAAACCACCCAGGATCGCCCACTTGTTATATCCCCCCGCCGTCGTAATATTCGGCCCCTCGGCCAGATTGATATTCGTGGCATCACTGTACACCAGCCCATTCCGCTCCGTATTCAACGCATTGAACACCGATTGCTCATAGTTATAACCCAGCAAAGCCTTGAAATAATGATCATCCCCAAACCTCGTCTCATATTGCCCATACAAATTGGTAGCCACATAGGTGGTTTGGTTGTCATTAACCCGTATATCATTCGTGCTGCTGCCCGCATAATCGATTATCCCGGGGCCCGGGCTGTACGGCACCGGAACCTGCGTCTCCTTCACATTGGAATCCGTGATCTCAAACGTAAAATCACCCTTGATCTGCAATTTGTTCCGCAGGAATTTCGCCGTAAAAGCCGCCGTGTTCCTGATCTCATTGTCGTTGAGGTCAAGCCCGTTCTTACCATAGTAGAAATCTCCCACCGTATACGCCGCGGAATACGTCAACGTGCCGTCCGGGTTAAGCAGCATCGACGAAGGATGCGCCTCATCCGCCATATTCCTCCAGATACCACCCGTCTCCGCGACATTCTCCGGATTGTGATAATACCGGCTGGCAAATTGCAGGTTGTCATTCACCGTCAACCAGGGTAACACATCGACACTCCCCTTGGCAGTCAGCGTATAAAGATGATAGTTGTCGGAGTTATACCGGAACAACCCGTCCTGCCCATAATACCGGCCCGCAATATAATAGGTCGCCTTTTCACTTCCCCCCGACAACGTCAGGTTCTGGTCGATGGCATCCGTATGCGGTTTATACAGGAGCTTGTACCAGTCCGTATTCCCATAGTACACGTATTGGCCGGCGATGGTCTGCACCTTCGGCATGCCCGGATTCGCATTGACAATGGCATATTGATCGATATACGCCTGCGAAAAAGGCTGCGTCTTATTGATGGCAGACGGCGTCTGCGAATAATTGTTCCACGCCGACCACGCAGAGTCGAACATCAACGCATATTGATATCCATTCGATACGATCTGAGGGACCGTAGTCGGCTTCTTGATCGCATAGTTGGCCGAATACGTCATAGAAGCCCTGCCTTTCTTGGGCACCTTGGTCGTGATCAGCACTACCCCGAAGGCCGCCCGCGCACCATAGATAGCAGAGGAGGACGCATCCTTCAACACGGTCACCGATTCAATATCATTGGGATTGAGCAGACT
>Ga0302326_10014363_pt1 | contig 16735 bp, 12 predicted proteins | sample Palsa_T0_3_FD_202264 | JGI IMG/M metagenome (GOLD analysis project Ga0302326, IMG submission 202264) | Peat permafrost microbial communities from Stordalen Mire near Abisko, Sweden - Palsa_T0_3 | ecosystem: Environmental > Terrestrial > Soil > Palsa > Peat permafrost | place: Sweden: Abisko...
CGCGCACGAGACCGCTCGAGTTCGATGGTGCGATCACGATCACGCGGTGCCCGCGGCTCGTCAGCTCGGCCGAGACGCGCCTGACGTACTCGTTGACCTCCTCGTTCTTCGCCTCCCAGGCGAACGGTGTCACCTGCGCGATGGCGAGGCGCTCCCCGGTCACGCCGGCCAGCATAATGCGCGCGCGCCGGCCGTCATCGTGACGTGAGGGACTCCCGACTACTGTTTCGTCGTCGCGCGGCGGGTGGCAGGCCGGGCCACGGCGCCGTCCTTGGCAGCCGGCTTCGACGCGTTCTGGCGGCCGTACTTGGCGATGAAGCGCTCGGTCAGCTCGCGCGCCTCCTCGTCAGGCCGCTGGTGCATCGGGGACTTCATCAGGTAGGAGCTGGGCCCGTCGAGTTGGCCGCTGAGGCCGTTGTCGAGCGCCAGCTTGCAGCACCGGACGGCGTCGATGACGATTCCCGCCGAGTTCGGCGAATCCCACACCTCGAGCTTGAGCTCGAGGTTGAGCGGCACGTCCCCGAACGCCTGGCCCTCCATGCGGATGTGGGCCCACTTGCGATCCGTCAGCCACGGGACGTAGTCGGAAGGCCCGACGTGGACGTCGTCCGCGGGCAGGTCGTGCCCCATGATCGAGGTGACCGCGTTGGTCTTCGAGATCTTCTTGGACTCCAGGCGCTCGCGCTCGAGCATGTTGTAAAAGTCCATGTTGCCGCCGACATTGAGCTGTGACGTACGCAGCAGCTTGACACCGCGCTCGTGGAACAGCCGGGCGAGGGTGCGGTGGACGATGGTCGCGCCGACCTGTGACTTGATGTCGTCGCCGACGATCGGGACGCCCGCCTTCTTGAACCGCTTGTCCCAGTAAGGCTCGCGTGCGATGAAGACGGGGATGCAGTTGACGAATCCGCACCCGGCATCGAGCACCTGCTCGACGTACCACTTTGTGGCCTGCTCCGATCCGACCGGGAGATAGGACACTACGACATCGGTCTTCGTGTCGCGCAGGATCTCGACGATGTCGGCGGTCGGCCCCGGAGCCTTGACGATCTTCTCCTTGAGGTACTTGCCGAGTCCGTCATGGGTCATCCCGCGATGCACCTCGACGCCGAGCTTGGGCACATCCTCGACGAACTTGATCGTGTTGTTCTGGCCCGAGAAGATCGCCTCCGAGAGGTCCTTACCGACCTTGTCCGCGTCGATGTCGAAGGCGGCCGTGAACTCGATGTCGCGAACGTGGTAGCCGCCGAGGTCGACATGCATGAGGCCCGGGACCTGCTCATGGACAGGCGCATCCCGGTAGTACTGCGCGCCCTGCACGAACGAGCTCGCGCAGTTACCGACGCCGATGATGGCGACCTTGACCTTGTCGCTCTGATGGCGCGCCGCGCCGTTGGCCGAACCGTTGGTCTTGCTCACGATGAAGAGTTCCTCCGCTGAAAGAGTCGCGGCGCACCGCACCGCGGGTCCGGCGCGCTACGCGCCGAGATCACGGACAAATGTAGTCCCAGGCGCGAACTTGGTTACACGTCGGCGCGTTGAGACCCAGGAGTTCGGCGTCACTAGGAGTCCGCGCCGCCCCACGCTCCCGGCCGCCGAACTCTTAAGGGAACTGGCGAAAACCGACGTTACGAATCGCTGACCGAGTTCGTCTTCGCCAGTTCCCCACGGACATGCAGGATCCGCTGAACCGTGGTCAGCATCGTCAGCACTGCCAGCACGTACACGGCCGGGGCCAACAGCTCGAAGTGGCCGAGCGAGGCACCCTTCGCGAACACGAGGCCGACGGAGAGGATCACGACCCGCACCGGCCGGGTGGCGAGCCCGACCTTGCAGGCGACGCCGAGCGCCTCGGCGCGGGCGCGCGTGTAGGAGACCATCAGCGATCCGAGCACCGCTGCGACGACGGCTGCTACCGCCAGCTGGTCGTGGCGCGAGGCGAAATAAGCTCCTACAGCGGTCAGCACGATTCCCTCTTCGAGGCGGTCGAGCGTCGAATCGAGGAAGGCTCCGAACGGCGTGCCCTTGCCCGACATCCGCGAGTAGCGGCCGTCGAGCGTGTCCATCACCGACCCGACGATGAACGCCACCCCGCCAAGAAAGAACATACGCCCGACCACCAGCCCCGCAGCGGTGAGATTCAGCGCGAATCCCGTCAGCGAGATCGCGTTCGGGGTCAGCCGCGACTCGATCAGGCGGTCGCGCACAGCGGCCGAAATCTCCTGACTCTCGCGGCGCTGCCTGGTTGGGCGCGGCCGTCGCACGCGCCCTGTCTGCTCTGCCATCGATTACCCCGTGGCCGCGCCGACGACCTCGCCCGGCGACTCCCCGAACGAGCGCGCCTTCGAGCGCGCGCGTGCGGCTGCCGGCAGGCGGCTCGCGATGAACATCGAGACCCCGGCCGTGACCGCCCCGAGGAAGGCGTCGGTGAGGTAGTGGTTGCCGGTGGCTACCACAACGAATGTGATCAGCAGCGGGTAGAGGAACCAGAGCACCTTCACCCACGGCCGTCGCATCAGCTTCGCCATCGGCCAGCCGACCAGGATCGCGAAGCAGACGTGGATCGAAGGGACGGCGGCATACAGGTTCAGCAGGGCCTTGACCGAGTGGTCCTCGATCGTGAAGCCGGTGAACTGGCGGATCGAGTCGGTGAAGCCCCATTCTGGCATCAGCCGCGGCGGCGCCGTGGGATACACGGCATAGCCGACCAGCGCGATCGCCATTGCGATCAGAAACGTGTTGCGCACGACGCAGAACGAGTCGTGCCGGCGCGTGTAGAGAAACACGAGCACCCCGATCGTGACGACGTAATGCGCGTTCAAGTAGATCCAGTCGGCGCCATCCATCAGCCAGTGCACGTTCGACACCCAGGCCTGGATGCTCGGCTCCACGAATACGTGCAGCGTGCGCTCGAGGTCGATGATCTTGGTCGCGTTCCATGACGCCTTCGCGACGTCGTTGCCGTCGACCAGTCCGCGCACCACTTGATAGAGCGCGTACGCGCCGGCGAACAGCAGAAGCTGACGAAGCGCATCCCGCCGCCCATGGGGGAGCGCCCGCGCCTCAAACGAGCGAAGCGTTTGGCGCATAGAAACTCGCAATCCTATCGAGAGGGCCGTATGGCCCCCCTAAGTACCGTTCGTGCAACGTGGCGAGTGCGCTTGAATCCGGTCCAGCGCAAAGCGGATCACGAGTCGTACCTGCCCGGCGCGCCGGAGCGTGACGCGCGTGAAGTCGCCGTCGGGGGCGACGCATCCCTGGCCACCCGACAGCGCCCAGTAGGGCGTGAAGCGGACGCGGACGTAGACGCTCCCGGGTGCGGTTGCGTCGATCGTCAGCGAGTCGGGTCCGAACGCGCGCAGCGTTGCGTGACCCTCCACGATGGTGGTCGGATCGGCGACCGCGTACACGCGCCAGTGACGCGAGCGCCAGACGAGCCGGAGGTAGGGGAGGCCTCGGTCGATCAGGGCGACCTCCTCGCGGGCGGAGTAGTCGAGGGGTGCGTCGGCGACCGCGACGAACCGGACCGCGAGCCGGTCCAGCCATGCGCGGTAGGCGGTCGCGGTCAGCGTGCCGCCGTAGAACAGCGAGTTGTCCTTGATGTCGAGCTGGCGCTCCCAGCCGCGCGCGAGCGCAAACCGCGGAGCGACCTCGTAAGCCTCCCAGTGGTCCTCGGTGAACGGGATCTCGGTGCGGAACGGAGGGTTGGGCGGCGCCGATTCACGAGCGAGGAAGCCGAGCAGCGGCCGGTAGTACGCGGCGGTGGTCGCGGGATCGGCGTCGGCCTGGCTCACGTCGCGCACGGCAGCTTGTGCCTGGACGTAGAGGAGTGGGATGGCGCAGACGAGTAAGAGCACCATCCGCCGCCGCCACAGGATCAGCGCGACCAGCGGACCGGCGAGCAACGTGCCGAGGCGGGCCGCGTTGCTTCCGACCGCGGTGGGTATCGCGTACGCGAGCACACAGCCGATCGTGTAGAGGACGACCCCGGTGCCTAGCGTCCGCTCGCCCCGCGGCAGCAGGACGAGAAGCAGCAGCGCGATCACCGGGATCGGCCATAGCGCGGAGAAAGCGAACGGCTCCGTTCCGCCTTCGGGGAAGACGACAGCGAGGACGACGATCGGGGCGAGGGAGGCGACGGCCACGGCAAGACCGTGTCGCTCCGCGACATTAAGGGCCCCGGATGGGCCCCGAGTTCGGTCGGCGGCTCGGGCGGCTGCGCCAGTATTGGCGCCGAACTCCCGGGCCGATTTGTCCCACAGGCGTCCGCCCGTGTAGGCCAATCCCGCCAGGGCGGTGAAGAGGGCCGCGACCGGGCTCGCGAGCGCCGTGATGAAGGCGAGCAGGCTCGCCAGCCACGGCCGCCCCCGGCTGAGCGCGAGAACGGCGGCGACAGCGGGCAGCAGTCCGAGAGCGAACGTGAGGCGGCCGGTGAAGAGATCGGTTGACGCGCCCGCTGCGAACCAGAGTGCGCCGAGCCAGGCATCCGCGCCGAAGTGGTCGTGCGCGAGGGGCTCGAACAGCGCCGCCGTCCCGACGACCGCGAGGGCTCCCGCAAGCTGTGGCCCGAGCGCGGCCCCGATGGGTGCGAACAGCACGCTGTAGCCGGGCGTGTGGTGGCCCCCGTACCACCAGTTGTCCCAAATCCCGAAGCCTTCCGCGTTGAAAAGCTTCACGCGGGTCAGCGCGTCGGCCAGGTCGAGGCTCCTCGGCGACCAGATCGCGTACACCGCGGCGAGTGCGGCGGCGAGGATCGCGGGCGCCGCCCTCCGGGGCACGATGCGGCCCGGCGTCACGGGCTCTGGTTCAGGAACGCCGCGACTCGCCCGACCAGATCGGGCCGGTCGAGCCACGGCCAGTGGCCGGCTTCTTCGATCACCTCCACCTCGGCGTTCCGGAGTCGAGCCGCGTAGCGCCCTGCGAGCTCGGGTGCGAGCCATGGGTCGCGTGCGCCCCACACGATCAGCGTCGGCACGTCGAGCTGCTCGAGGCCTGCACCCGCGGCCGCGAGCCGTGATGGATCGCCGTCGCGGTGCAAGCGCAGGATTGCGCGCTGGGTTCCCTGATCGAACTGCTCCCACACCGTGTTGACGCGCCGGTCCGGCCACGCCTCCAGTCGCACCGATCCACTACGGAGCGTCCGCGCCAGCATCCGCCGCGTCGTCGACCCCATTGTCAGCTCGCCGAGGCCGGCGCGCCGCCACGTGCGGGCGAGACGATGCCACTCGAAGCCGGCGAGCAGGGGCGTCGCGTTGCAGAGAACCAGGCGCTCCAGTCTGGCCGGATCGCGCTGCGCGAACACGAGCCCGATCGCGGCCCCCCAGTCGTGCGCCACCAGCTTCACCCGCCTCACACCGAGCCGAGCCAGGAAGCGCTCGACGAAGTCGGCCTGGCTCTCGATCGTGTAGTCGAGATGGCCGGACTTGCCCGAACGCCCAAAGCCGGGCAGGTCGGGCGCGAGGCCCCCTGTCAGCTCGAGGAAGGGAATGAAGTCGTCCGAGCTCGTCGGGGCCCCGTGGAGATACAGGACGGGATCACCCTCGTAGCGCGAGCTGTGGTAGAAGACAGGTCCCTCGTCGAGCTCGATCGTGTGCTCGTCGACGTCCACTAGGGCGGCGAGGATAACGTCCCAGCCTATGACCACGCTCTGCCTCGGGGAAGCTCTCGTCGACTTGATCTGCGAGCGGCCGGTCGACGACCTCGCTGAGGCCGATGCGTTTGTCCCCTCGTTCGGGGGCGCCGTCGCCAACGTCGCGATCTTTGCCGCGCGCCACGGGGCGCGTGTGGCGCTCGGCGGTGGCGCAGGCTCGGACGAGTGGGGACCCTGGCTTCGCGACCGCCTCGAGGACGAGGGAGTCGACCTGCAGTGGTTCCAGCTCGTGCCTGGAGCGCGGACGCCGATTGCCGTAGTCACGGTCGACGGTGCCGGTGAGCCGACCTATCGGCTCTACGGCGACGGGATCGCGTCCGTCACGCACGCCCTTGGATCGCGGGTCGACGAGGCGGTCGAGGCCTCGGCCGCGCTCTTCTTCGGCTCGAACACGCTCGTCGGCAAGACGGAGCGCGAGGTGACGATGCAGGCGCGGAAGGTTGCGCTCGAGCTCGACCGCCCGGTGATCTTCGACCCCAACCTGCGGCTGCACCGCTGGCCCTCGCGCGCGGAGGCAGCCGCGAGCGCGAATGCTTGCGTGCCGGGTGCGCTGCTCGTGCGCGCGAATCTGGCCGAGGCTGAGCTGATGACCGGGGAGCGCGATCCCGAGCGCGCGGCGTCGGCGATCCTCAAGGCCGGCGCGCGGCTTGTGGTCCTCACGCTCGGGCCGCGCGGTGCGATCCTCCGCGGCGAGCTCGACGCGAACGCGCCCGGTGACGAGGTGCGGATGGTCAGCACGATCGGCGCGGGCGACGCGCTCACAGGCGTGCTGCTCGCGAGGCTCGCCGCCACCGGCTACTACCCGCCCGCGGTGGCGGCCTCGTTGCCCGCAGCTGTGCACGCCGCCGAGCTGGCTTGCGAACGATGGAGCGCGATTGACTAGCCGGGCCGGACGTCCGGCCCGCCCCCCGTCGTCGCCCTGGAAGCGCCCCACCGCCCGCCGGGTCCGCGCGATCCGCGACCGGCTGCGGGCGGTCTACGGCGTACCGCTGGCGCCGCCCCACGGCCATCCGATCGCCGAGCTGATCCTCACCGTCCTCTCTCAGAGCACCAACGACCGCAACCGCGACGTCGCGTTCCTACGCCTCCGCGACCGTTTCGCTGCGTGGGAGGACGTCCGCGACGCCCCGGTCTCCGAGATCGAGGAGGCGATCAGGCCCGGCGGCATCTCGAAGGTGAAGTCGGTTCGGATCCAGGCGATCCTGCGCGCGATCACAGACACCTCCCCGGAATCGGATCTGCCGGGATGTTCGCCCCCAGACGAACTCCCAAGGGACCTTCGGCTCCCAGGCTCGAAGGTCATCCGGAGGACGACCGAAGGTCCCCAGGCCCGAAGCGCCCCTTTGTCGCTCGACTGGCTGCCCGAGTTGAGCGTGCCGGAGGCCCAGGCTTACCTGTGCTCGTTACCTGGCGTGGGCCGTAAGACCGCTGCCTGCGTGCTCCTGTTCACGTTCGGGATGCGCGACGTACCTGTCGACACGCATGTCTCGCGGGTCGGGACCCGTCTCGGCCTGTTTCGCGCCGGCGCTCCGTTCGAGGAGCTCCACGATCAGATGCTCACGATCACGCCCCCCGGCGAGGAGCTCGAGCTCCACATCAACCTGCTCCGCCACGGCCGTCGAACCTGCCACGCCCGCGGCCCCGAGTGCTCCGCATGCCCGCTGCGGCGGATGTGCCCGAGCGCGGGCGAGTTCACAAATCTGCTATAACTTGGCTTAGATTTTCACCGAAGAAGCTAGGCAGACAGGAGCTAAATAGACAATGGCAAAGACCATCGGAATCGACCTCGGCACGACGAACTCGTGCATGGCTGTACTCGAGGGCGGCGAGCCGACGGTGATCGAGAACGCCGAGGGCGGACGGACGACTCCGTCCGTGGTCGCGTTCACGGCGAGCGGCGAGCGCCTTGTCGGTACCGTCGCCAAGCGCCAGGCGGTCACCAACCCGACGAACACCGTCTTCTCGATCAAGCGCTTCATGGGCCGCAAAGAGGGCGAAGTGCGCGAAGAGGAGTCGATCGTCCCGTATAAGGTTGTGTCCGGACCCGGCGGCGACGCACGCGTCGAGGCTGGAGGAAAGCAGTACTCCCCGCCAGAGATCAGCGCAATGATCCTGCAGAAGCTGAAGGCGGACGCTGAGGCGTACCTCGGCGAGTCGGTCGACAGTGCCGTCATCACCGTCCCCGCATACTTCAACGACGATCAGCGCCAGGCGACCAAGGACGCCGGCAAGATCGCCGGGCTCGATGTCAAGCGGATCATCAACGAGCCGACGGCAGCATCGCTCGCATACGGGCTCGACAAGGAATCCGACCAGACGATCCTCGTCTTCGACCTCGGCGGCGGCACCTTCGACGTGTCGGTGCTCGAGATCGGCGACGGTGTGTTCGAAGTCAAGGCGACAGCGGGTGACAACCACCTCGGCGGCGACAACTTCGACAAGGCGGTCGTCGACTGGCTGGTCGCCGAGTTCAAGAAGTCGCAGGGCATCGACCTGAGCGTCGACGCGATGGCGCTTCAGCGCCTCTACGAGTCGGCGGAGAAGGCGAAGATCGAGCTCTCGACCACCCAGGAGACGCAGATCAACCTGCCGTTCATCACCGCCGACTCGAGTGGCCCCAAGCACCTCGACACGCGCCTCTCCCGGGCGAAGCTCACCGAGCTGACCTCCGCACTGCTTGACCGCACCGTCGGCCCCGTCCGGCAGGCGCTCGACGACGCGAAGGAGAAGGGCGCGGCGAAGATCGACCACGTCGTGATGGTCGGCGGCATGACCCGCATGCCGGCCGTGCAGGAGAAGGTCAAGGATCTCACCGGCAAGGAGCCGCACCGCGGCGTCAACCCGGACGAGGTCGTGGCCGTTGGCGCCGCGATCCAGGCAGGCGTCCTGGCAGGCGATGTCAAGGACGTGCTGCTGCTCGACGTCACACCGCTCACGCTCGGAATCGAGACCAAGGGCGGCGTGATGACGAAGCTGATCGAGCGCAACACGACGATCCCGACCCGCAAGTCGGAGATCTTCTCGACCGCGGAGGACAACCAGCCGAGCGTGGAGATCCACGTGCTTCAGGGCGAGCGCGAGATGGCCACATACAACAAGTCACTCGGCAAGTTCCAGCTCACCGGAATCCCCCCGGCGCCACGCGGGATCCCCCAGATCGAGGTCGCTTTCGACATCGACGCCAACGGGATCCTGAGCGTGTCGGCCAAGGATCTCGGCACCGGCAAGGAGCAGAAGATCGAGATCAAGGCGGGCTCCGGTCTGTCTGACGACGAGATCAAGCGGATGGTGTCCGACGCCGAGACGCATGCCGACGATGACAAGCGGCTGCGCGAGCTCGCCGAGGCACGCAACAACGGCGAGAACGCCGCCTACCAGGCGGAGCGCCAGCTCAAGGATCTCGGGGACGCGGTTGACTCGGCCTCGAAGGAAGAGATCGAAGCCGCGATCGCGGCGGTCCGTGAGGTCCTGACCTCTGAGGACTCAGCCGACATCAGCGCGAAGACGGAGGCGCTCCAGGCCTCGTTCCACAAGTTCTCCGAGGCGATGTACCAGCACGCACAGGAGCAGGCAGCGGCATCGGCCGATGGCGCCGCCGAGAGCAGCAATGGCGCCAGCGCCGGCGCTGAGGACGAGGACGTGGTCGACGCCGAGGTTGTGGACGAGTCCAAGTAAATGGGTGCGGAGAATCCCTATCCAATCGACGCGGGAGTGGCGGCAGCCTCCGGGGCCGCCGCACCGTCCGAGGCCGGGGCGCAAGCGCCCTTTACGCAAGTGGCCGGGGCGCAAGCGCCCTTGGACGGCGCCCCGGCCCCCGAGGCTGATGACGCGTCGGGTTTTGGGCCTTCTCCTGTGGAGGAGCGGGAGGGCTCGGACGCCGACGAGGCCCCCGACCCCGACCCGGCCCTCGACCCCGACCTCGACGCGCTCGTAGCCCGTGCCGCTCAGGCGGACGCTTATCTTGAGCTTGCGCAGCGGACTAAGGCCGACTTCGAGAACTACAAGAGGCGGGCCGTGAGGGATGCTGCGGCTGCGCAGACGCGCGGTGTGGTCAGGCTCGCTCGCGAGCTTCTGCCTGCGATCGACAACCTCGATCGTGCGCTCGCCGCAGCGAACACGACCGAGAGCGGAGATCTGGCGGCCGGAATCAAGCTCGTGTACGACGAGCTTGTCGCCGCGCTCGGGCGGGCCGGCATCGACCCGTTCTCGCCCGAGGGCGAGCAGTTCGACCCGCAGCATCACGAGGCGGTCGCCCAGCACCCTGTGCCTGGGGCAGCGCCGGGAACGATCGTCGAGGTCTACCAGCGCGGTTACCGGCTCGGCGACGCGGTGATCCGGCCTGCGCGCGTCTCCGTCGCGGGGTAGCAGATGCCGCCCGCCAAGCCGGACTACTACAAGATCCTCGGGGTCGGCAAGAACGCCTCCGACGAGGAGATCAAAAAGTCCTACCGCAAGCTTGCGCGGAAGTACCACCCTGACCGAAACGCCGGCAACAAGCAGGCCGAGGAGCGCTTCAAGGAGATCTCGCAGGCTCACGACGTCCTCTCAGATCCCGAGAAGCGCAAGCAGTACGACCGGGGCACGGGGCCATTCGGCTTCGGCGCACCCGGCGGCTTCGATGCGAGCAACCTCGGCGGGAGCTTCGGCGACATCCTCTCGAACCTGTTCGGCGGCGCCGGGCCAGGTGGTGCCGGGCGGCCGGGTGGCGGCGGTGCGCGGCCTCAGGCGCCGCGCGGTCGCGACCTCGAGACCGAGGTCTCGCTCACCTTCCAGCAGGCGGTCGACGGCGCGCAGGTGCCGCTGGCGGTTCCGACCTCGCAGCCGTGTCCTACCTGCCGCGGCACCGGCGCCAAGCCGGGCACCAGCCCGAAGGTCTGTCCCGTCTGCAACGGCCGCGGGACCGAGTCCCAGAGCCAGGGCATCTTCTCGATCTCGCAGCCGTGCTCGCGCTGTGGCGGCGCCGGGACCGTGATCGAGGAACCCTGCCCCACATGCGGTGGATCGGGTGCGAGGCGTAGCGTGAAGCGCCTGCGCGTCAACATCCCCGCGGGCGTGCGCGACGGAAGCCGGATCCGCCTTGCCGGCAAGGGCGAATCGGGACCCAGTGGTGCCGCCCCCGGCGACCTGTACGTGATCACGAGGGTGGCCGACTCCGCGGTCTTCAAGCGCTCGGGAGACAATATTGAGGTCGAGGTTCCCCTGACCATCCCCGAGGCGATTCGAGGCGCGGTGATCGAAGTCCCGACGCTGCACGGCGCGAAGCGGCTGCGTGTCCCGCGCGGGACCAAGCACGGGACCGTGCAGCGCCTGCGTGGTGAGGGGCCGCCGCGGTTGGGCGGCAAGGGGAACGGCGACATCCACTACCGGTTCGTGATCGACGTGCCCGCTTCGCTTTCGCCGGAGGAGAGCGAGGTAGTCGACCGGCTGTCCGAGGTCATGAACGGCGATCCCCGCGCGCGGCTGTTCGCGGACGTCAAAGGTGGTGCCTGATGGCCGTCCGTCGCGTCCGCACTACTCGTGTCGAGGTTTCCGCGGACCGCGGCGTGTTCATGATCTCCGTTGCCGCCGAGCTCGCGGAAATGCACCCTCAGACGCTGCGAATGTACGAAGCAAGGGGACTGATCGCGCCCAAGCGCTCCCCCAAGGGGACGCGCCTGTACTCGCAGGCCGACGTCGACCGCTTGCGCCGGATCCAGGAGCTGACAGCCGAGGTCGGGATGAACCTGGCCGGCGTGGAGCGCGTGTTCGAGCTCGAGGACCAGCTCCGGTCCATGACCCGCAAGGTGCGGGCGCTCGAGTCGCGCGCGGAGGAGCTGGACGCTGAGGTGAAGCGACTGGAGGCGCTGCGACGGGAGCTCCGTGCCGAGATCGTTCCGTACGTCCGGGCAGGCGAGCTGGTTGCCCGCAAGGACCTCGAGCGGGTGCGGATCCAGGTCCGGCGGGACTGAGCGGAGCAGGAACGTAGGAGATGCAGCCGATGGGGTCCAGATATGCCGGCTGCGGCTTCGCGATCGGCTCACGCCGGGCGCTGCTCGTGGTGGGGACGTGCGCGTGCGCGGTGAGCGCAGCGTCCGCACCTCCGGCATCTGCCCGCGTACTCAGGATCCGTGGTGCCGCCGCATCCCTCTCAGGCGCCGTTGCCCACGCAGCTCGCGTCGGGGCTGCGCCGGCGGGTCAGCCGCTCCAGCTCGTACTTCCGTTGCGGGTCGACGGCGTCGGCCTCGAGCGATTTGCGGCGACGGTCTCGACGCCCGGCTCGCCGTTCTACGGCCGCTACCTGTCCGTCGGCGCGCTGGCTCGGCGCTTCGGGGCGTCACGGACTGCCGCCACGCGCGTCGTCCACTTCCTGCGCGCGCACGGTGCCACCGACGTCAAAGTCGACGCCACAGGTCTCCTCGCCGAGGCCACGATGAGCGCGCGCCTCGCCGAGCGGCTGTTCGCGACGCCGCTCGCCCAGTTCCGGACCGCGGACCGCACCCGCTTCCTCGCGCCCGTGGCGGCGATCCGGATGCCGGCGCCCCTCCGCGGCCTCGTCGACGGCGTCGTCGGGCTCGACACCGAGCCACAGATCCCGTCAGCCGCATCGGCGCTCGTCACGGCCGCCGCCAGATCGCACGCAACCGCCGTCACGGCCGCCGGCAGATCGTACGTAGGCGCCCACGCCGCCGCCGCCCAACCAAGCTCCGCGCTCAAGCGCACCGGTACACCTGCGGGCTGCGCCGCGGGCGTGGCTGCGGGACAGCAGGACCAGAATCCCGGTTTCACGCCGAACCAGTATCTGACGGCGTACGACTTCGGGCCGCTGTACGACACCAGCGACATGGGTCAGGGGGAGACTGTCGCGCTGATCGAGATCGACGGCTACAGCTACACGGACCTCGCGACCTTTGCGCAGTGCTTCGGTTTTCGGGTGCCGACCGTGAACGCCTACGGCGTCGGCGTGAATCACTCGCTGCCCGCGATGGGGGAGGCGACGCTTGACCTCGAGGTTCTTGACGCGGCGGCCCCCGGGCTTTCCGCGATCGACGTATACGAGACTAAAGCGGACGCCGCTGACACGCTTGCCGCGTTCGCGGCCCCGCTGCAAAACGCCCGCCGCCGGCCGCAGGTCGTCTCCGCCTCGCTCGGCCTGTGCGAGTCCGAGGCGTATGACGCTTCGGGCGCGGTCGGCATCGAGGCGACCGAGCGCATCCTTGAAGTGGAGGCTGCCGCCGGTGTCACCGTCCTGGCAGCTAGTGGTGACAACGGCTCCGCCGACTGCCAGAGCGAGGACGGCGAACCGATCGACGCGTTGGGGATCAACTATCCGGCGTCATCGCGCTGGGTCACAGCGGTCGGCGGCACCAACGTCTCGCTGACGGCGGCCAACCAGATCGCCGGTCAGCAGGTCTGGAACGACACGACGGTCGCCACGGCCGCTGGCGGCGGCGGTGTCAGCAGCATTTTCACGCGGCCGACCTACCAGGAGGGCGTCGTGCCCGTGAACCGCCGCGAGGTCCCCGACGTCTCGATGCTCGCCGACCTCCTACCCGGGTACTCGATCTACTGCACCGCGACCCCAGCATGCCTGAATGCCCAGAACTCCAACCCGTGGCTCACGGTCGGCGGTACCAGCGCCGCGACCCCTCTCCTCGCCGGCGGCATCGCGATCGTCGACCAGGTGCTCCGCGCGTCCGATCACGAGAACCTCGGGCTGCTCAATCCGCTGCTCTACAAGCTCGGCGGCTCGACCGCTGCCAGCGGCGTCTTCTACAACGTCACCTCCATCGGCAACGACATCGGTCCCTACATCGAGGGCGGAAACGGGCTCCCGCTCGGGTGCTGCACGGCGACTGCCGGGTATAGCGACGCTGCCGGCTGGGGTAGCGTCGCGATCGCCGGTCTCGCCGCTCAAGCGACGCAGCTGGTGCCGCCGATCATCAAGTTCTCACTCACACTTCCAAAGCATCAGCAACCCGTCGCCCACCGCGAGCTGCTCGCCAGCGTCTCCTGCTCAGCAGCCTGCTCGATCGGCGCGTTCGCCGACATCAAGGTCGGGCGGTCGAAGCCGTTCGTGGTCACCTCGAGACTGTTCGATCACCAGTCGACGGGCCCCCAGATGATCCCGGTCAAGTTCTCCGCAGCACAGTTGCGCACCCTCCACTCCGCCCTCGCCCACCACAAAACGATCGTGGCGACCGTCTATGGGGCGCTGATCGATGCGCTGGGGGCGATTCAGAACCAAACGGCGGGTCGGAAGCTCGACATCACCGAGTAAGGGCCCGCCGGGCGGGTTGCGCCCGCGGCAGGCGCTGTGGCGCTTTGCGGATGCCGGGTCGAACGGTTACGCAGCTGCCGCAGGCCCAACTCCCCCCGGCAACCCCCGCCCCGCTGCGCCCCAGCTCGTTCCCCGGAGCGGCCACCATGCGCGTGGAAGCGGCTTCCACCACTTGTAAACCGACAGCAGGCGTGCCATAATCTAAGTCACCAAGACTTAGATTTCAGACCTGACAGAGGCCGAGCCATATGCAACCAGACCGCTTTACGATCAAATCCCAGGAGGCGCTTGCAGCCGCGCAGCGGCTGGCGGATGGGCGCCGTAATCCGCAGACGACGCCCGAGCACCTGCTGGCGGTGCTGCTCGAGACCGATTCGGGTGTTGTCGTTCCCGTCCTGCGCAAGCTTGGCGTCGAGCCAGGCGCGGTGCGCCAGGCGACCGGGACCGCGCTCGAGGCGCTGCCGAAGCTGACCGGCGGTTCGACGCCGGGGACGGCTGAGCTCGCCGGGGGCTCGGGCGAGCTCGTCCAGGTCCTGCGGACCGCCGAGAACGAGGCTCGCACCTTGAAGGACGACTACGTCTCGACCGAGCATCTGCTGCTGGCGCTCTCAGCCCATCCCGGCAAGGCGGGCGACGCATTGCGCTCGAACGGCGCCGGCCGCGAGGAGCTGCTGAAGGCGATCGCCGAGGTTCGCGGGCCGCACCGCGTGACCGACCAGACGCCGGAGGAGAAGTTCCAAGCACTCGAGCGCTTCGGGCGCGACCTGACCGAGGCCGCGGCACAAAGCAAGCTCGACCCCGTGATCGGCCGCGACGACGAGATCCGGCGCGTGATCCAGGTACTGTCGCGCCGGACCAAGAACAACCCGGTCCTGATCGGCGAGCCCGGCGTGGGCAAGACGGCGATCGCCGAGGGCCTCGCACAGCGGATCATCGCCGGCGACGTGCCCAGCGGACTTCAAGATCGACGCGTGATCTCGCTCGATATCGGCGCTCTGATCGCCGGCGCGAAGTACCGGGGGGAATTTGAGGATCGCCTCAAGGCGGTGCTGAAGGAGATCGCTGAGGCGAAAGGCTCGGTTGTCCTGTTCATCGACGAGCTGCACACGATCGTCGGGGCGGGGGCCGCCGAGGGTGCTGTGGACGCCGCCAACCTGTTGAAGCCGATGCTCGCCCGTGGTGAGTTGCGCGCCATCGGCGCGACCACGCTCGACGAGTACCGCAAGCACATCGAGAAGGACGCCGCGCTCGAGCGGCGCTTCCAGCCGGTGTTCGTGGGCGAGCCTTCGGTCGAGGACACGATCGCGATTCTGCGCGGCCTCAAGGAGCGCTACCAGGTCCACCACAACGTCGGCATCCAGGATTCCGCGCTCGTCGCCGCGGCGACGCTCAGCCACCGCTACATCGCCGACCGCTTCCTGCCGGACAAGGCGATCGACCTGATCGACGAGGCCGCCGCCCGGATCCGCACCGAGATCGACTCCAAGCCGACCGAGATCGACGCCGTCGACCGTCACATCATGCAGCTCGAGATCGAGCTGCAGTCGCTCGGAGAGGGCGACGACGACGCGGGTACCGCCACCCGTCGTGAGCAGCTCGAGCGCGCGCTCGCTGAGGAGCGCGAGCGCTCGGCCGCGATGCACGCCGAATGGCAGCGGGAGAAGCAGACGATCGGTGCCGTCGGCGAGCTTCAGCAGCGCCTCGAGCAGGCGCGCATCGAGCTCGAGCGCGCCGAGCGCGAAGCCGACCTCGGCCGCGCGGCGGAGCTCAAGTACGGGACGATCCCCGAGCTCGAGCAGCGGCTGCAAGAGGCGGAGTCAGCCGAGCAAGACGACGCCGGCGCTGCGCCGAAGTTCCTCAAGGCCAACGTCGACGCCGAGGACATCGCGGAGATCGTCGGCAAGTGGACCGGAATCCCGGTGTCGCGCCTGCTCGAGGGCGAGATCGCCAAGCTGATCCACATGGAGGACCGCCTGCATCAACGCGTGGTCGGACAGGACGAGGCCGTCGAGGCCGTGTCGAGCGCGCTCAGGCGCTCCCGCGCCGGGCTCCAGGACCCGAACCGCCCGATTGGCACGTTCCTGTTTCTCGGTCCGACCGGCGTCGGCAAGACCGAGGTCGCGCGAGCCCTCGCCGAGTTCATGTTCGACTCCCAGGACGCGATGGTCAGGATCGACATGTCGGAGTACATGGAGAAGCACGCCGTCTCACGGCTCGTCGGCGCCCCTCCGGGCTACGTCGGCTACGAGGAGGGTGGTCAGCTGACCGAAGCGGTCCGCCGCCGCCCGTACTCCGTGGTGCTCCTGGACGAGATCGAGAAGGCCCACCCGGACGTATTCAACACGCTCTTGCAGGTGATGGACGACGGCCGTCTGACCGACGGCCAGGGCCGGACCGTTTCGTTCAAGAACACGGTGCTGATCATGACCTCCAACATCCCCGGTGGTCGCGAAGGCGTGGAGGCCAGCTTCAAGCCGGAGTTCGTGAACCGGCTCGACGACATAGTTGAGTTCCATCCCCTCACCCGCGAGCAGATCACGAAGATCGTCGACCTCCAGGTCGAGATCCTCATCACCCGCGTCCGCGAGCGTGACATCGACGTCGAGCTGACCGACGAAGCGCGAATCCTCCTCGGCAATCTCGGCTACGACCCAACATACGGAGCCCGCCCCCTCAAGCGCGTAATCCAGAAGCGCCTCATAGACCGCCTAGCCCTGGCCATCCTCGAAGGCCAGTTCCAAGCCGGAGACAAGGTCATAGTCGAAGCAAAGGACGGCGACCTCGTGTTGAAAAGGGGAATGAGAGGAGAGGCCGACCCGGAGGCGGAG
>Ga0302326_10014365_pt1 | contig 16735 bp, 12 predicted proteins | sample Palsa_T0_3_FD_202264 | JGI IMG/M metagenome (GOLD analysis project Ga0302326, IMG submission 202264) | Peat permafrost microbial communities from Stordalen Mire near Abisko, Sweden - Palsa_T0_3 | ecosystem: Environmental > Terrestrial > Soil > Palsa > Peat permafrost | place: Sweden: Abisko...
GTCGGATTGGCTGGAGAATATATCCGCGTAAATGTGACTCTTTCGTCCTGTCTTAGAGCAAAGGCTCATGCAGTGACCGAGACAACAGTGGTCAAACTTCGAGGCGATGAAATCAGCGTCAGCGCCAAACAGGCCGCGCGGCTGATCGGGCTTCCGCTTCGCACGCTGCAAGCGGAAACAAAAGCGGGTAGAATTCCCGCTGCGCGCCGGATGGGCAGACGGTATGTTTATCTGATCGAGGAGCTGAAACGCATGGTCGAAAGCGCGGTTCGACCGGGAATGAACTGATATGAGTAGTGTCTATAAACAAGGCAAAACCTATGTGCTCCGGATCGGCGTTGGACGTGCAAGGCAGGTTCGGCGCTTGGGTGATCTGACCCGCGACGGGGCCAAGACCGTCGAGCATCACGTCGAGCAGATTGAGCGCAGTCGTAAGGCTGCCGTGTCACTTCCCCCGGCCACGGCGACCTGGCTTGGCGACATCACCGACGACTTGCACGCAAAGCTCGCGGCGCTGGGGCTGGTGGCTTCGCGAAGCCGGCCTGACGACGGCGGTATTCCTACGACCATCGGTAGACTGTGGGATGACTTTTTTGCTCGCCGCCCCGATTTGAAGAAATGGACTGTGTCCAATCTTAAACAGACCAAGCTTCGCTGCATCGAATTTTTCAAGCTCAAGCCCGTTGCCGCCATCACCCAGGGAGATGCCAAGGACTTTCGCCGTTGGCTCGTTGACAAGAAATATTCACCCGCGACGGTGGCCGGTTTTGTCAACAAGATTCGCCAACTACTCAATGACGCGATCGACCACGGACTGTTGAGCACCAACCCCTTCCGCAAGGTGGGCGGTGGTTCACAGGTCAACGAAGAACGTCGGTTTTATGTCTCCCGCGAGGCAATCGAGCGGGTGATGGATAAGGCACCCAGTGACGAATGGAAGTTGCTGATCGCGCTGGGCCGGTACGGCGGTCTGCGGATTCCCTCGGAAGTGGTCGGGCTGAAGATCAGCGACATCGATATGGAGCGAGGCCGCATCACCATCGCATCGCCTAAGACCGAGAAGCAGGGCAAATCCAAACGGGTTATCCCGCTCTGGCCAGAGCTGCGGCCGCTCATTGAAACCGTGCTAAAAAAAGCCTCGCCCGATCAAGTCCGCCTTCTGCCATTCATCCTGGCCGGATACAACCCGCATACGCAGTTCGTCCGGTTAATCGAGCGGGCCGGTCTCAACCCTTGGCCGAAGGTGTGGCAGAACCTGCGTTCGACCCGAGAGACCGAACTGCTAAAGGACTTTCCAATCCACGTGGTCTGCGGGTGGATCGGCAACACCGAGCGGATTGCTCGCCGGCATTACCTCCAAATCACCGAAGCCGACTTCGACCAGGCCATCGGGTCGAAGGACGGATTGCAGCGCGCTGCAAAAAGCGCTGCAATTTCATCCAGCGAGCACGCGCAGTTAGCGCAGGATGAAACCAAAGAACCGCGTTTTCCCGCAGAAAATGCGGTCAACGCGGTTCCTCAGGGATCTTCATTTGCCCAGGACAGGATTTGAACCTGCACGCCTTGCGGCGCTACCACCTCAAAGTAGTGCGTCTGCCAATTCCGCCACCTGGGCGTGGTGACCGAAAGTATACGCCCCGAGCGCCAACTGTCGAGAGGCACGGTCGTCAGGCGACCGCGAATGAACCTATCCCATTGTAACGCAAGGATCACAGCAATATTATGATAAATGAGACGGAAAAGTGTCTCATTCTGTCTCATTTTGTCTCGTCAACGGGAGACCGCGTCGCGATCGAATTTGTCCTGGGATCGAATAAACCCCGTCGCATCCCGCAACGTCGGCGCGATCCACCGGAATGGCCACGCCAGCGCGAATACCACGCCGACGTGATCCACCTTCGGATAGAGAATCAGCTGTACATCTCCGCCGGCCGCGCGAATCCGAGCCGCGAGCTTGATCGAGTTCGATGGCTTGACCGTCGTATCGCGCTCCCCCTGGATCAGCAGCATCGGTGGCTCGTGGCCATCGACAAAGTGAATCGGCTCGATTTGCGCATCGGGCTGCGTGCTGGACCGGCCCATGCCAAAAACACCGCGATCGTCCGGCGGGGGCACGAAATCGTATGGGCCGGACAATCCCACCGCCGCGCGCACCGCATCGCGATCGAGCCCGACATTTTTCAAATAGTGATCGTCCAGCGTAAGCAGCCCCACGATATGCGCGCCGGCCGAGTGGCCCATCAGATAAATGTGCGCGGGATCTCCGCCGATCTGTTGGGCATGATCGTGAACCCACCGGACCGCCAATGCACCGTCCTCCACGAATGCCGGAAACGTGACGTCCGGGTAGAGCCGATAGTCCGGAAGCACCGCGACAAATCCCTGCGATGTAAGCGCCTGGGCGACGAAGCGATAACCGTCCTTGCTCCCGCGCTGCCAGTCTCCTCCATAGAAAAAAATAACGACGCTCGCACCGGACGAAACGCCGTGCGGCCGATACACATCCAGCTTCTGCCGCGCAAGCGGTCCGTAGGCCAGGTTTGTCCAGCGCGCTGATCCCCATCGCGGAATGGTCGCATCCAGCAATTGGAATTGCGTGCACCCCGACACCAGCGCAAGCAGCGAAATGGCGTACAGCATCATGCTGCCGTTGCGCCCCAAGATCAATCCAGTGCCGGGGGTTCCACGCAATTGCATCAACTCATCGTAGGCGATGTTGAATATCGGACGCTCCCCCATCAGGAACTACTTACGTAAATCCAGTGCCCCTTTTGCTCGATGAATTGCTCGTGGATTCTAACGATTTTGCAGATCGGGCAAATGTATTCGATCTCAATCCTTGGAACGGCCACTCGTTGGTTGCCCTTCCAAGGAGCGGCAAAATGGCCGGGCGGTGCAACAGCGTTCGCTTTCTATCGGACGCATCAGCCAGCAGCAAACAGCAGACGCGCGTCGAATTTCAGCCACTGGAATCGCGCACGCATATGACCGCCGTCCCCTTAACGGTCACGACCGTCGGCACCACGCTGGGCACGGAACTGCAGATCACCGGCACGCCGGGTCCCGAGGCCATTTATCTCAAGCAAACTTCCGCCGGACTCCTCCTCACCACCGGAGCCGGTTGGAGCGAAATCTTTACCGGCAAATACTGTGACGTTCGCATCAATGCCGGCGCCGGCAACGACACCATCACCATCGATAAATCCGTCAAGGACAATCTCGTGCTCATCGGCGGCGCTGGCAACGATACCATCAACGATGGCGGCAGCGGAAACGATAGCCTCTATGGCGATGGCGGCATCAACACACTCATCGCAGGCAGCGGAACCGATACGCTCGTCAGCATCGGCGGCTCAAAGGATACACTCATCGGCGGCAAGGGTTTCGATAGCTTCTGGGCCAACACCACTGGTGACACAATCACCGGCGTCACCACCGCCGAAACCAACGCCGGCGCCGTCCATGAAATCGCCAGCTTCATGACCCTGCGCGTCGAAGTGAACGGCATCTGGACCAACACGCCCGTCAGCAAGGATCTGCTCGGTCAGACCTTCACCGAGCCCACCCTCGCCGATTATGCGACCGGATATGCTAATTTCTCTTCCAATCCGCTCTTCTCCAGCACCGGCCCCAATGAGAACGACATCCAACAAGGCGGCATCGGCGACTGCTATTTCCTCTCCTCCCTCGCCGCCATCGCCAAGACAAACCCGGAACTGATCCGTCAAAGCATTGTGAGCCTTGGCGACGGCACCTATGCCGTGCAGTTTTTCAACGCCAGCGGCGTCAAAACTTATCTCCGCATCGACGGCGAATTGCCCACGACCAGTTGGGGCGGACAGGCTTACGATGCCACCGGCGCTCAAGGTGATATCTGGGCCGCCCTGCTTGAAAAAGCGTGGACTTATTACCGCGATGATCAAGGCTCCTACGACTCGATCAACGCCGGCTATATGTCCGAAGCTTCCACCGCACTGGGGCTCACGAACCAGACCATCTGGTCGGCAACGAGCGCGACCTCGCTGCTCGCGCAATTGGCATCCTTGCTAGCCGCCGGCGATGCCGTCACCTACGCCACCAACACCGACATGGCCAACCTGATCGGTTCCCACGCCTACACCGTGGACCACGTCGTGACCGATTCCAAGGGCAACATCACCGCGGTTGTATTTCGTAACCCCTGGGGCATCGCTGGAGCCGGCGATGATCCCGACGGCAGCCCATACGTCACCGTGACCCCAAGCGTCGCGTTCGCGGATTTCTCCTTCGCCACCGCCGCCAACTCCGCCTGGCCAGTGGCAGTCGCCAAGGCGAAGAAGGTGGTGAAGGTGACGAAGAAACCAAATGATGCATCGCGCGCTCACCCCGTTCTCTGATCTCCGAAAAAAATGACCCGCTCTCGGAAATCCCATGGAAGGCCTTCCATGGGCTTTGCGCACTCTGACGCCGCACTACAACAATCCCCCCGATTTCGTATACTCCCCGCCATGGAAGCAGCGATCAGCCAGAAACTCGTTCCCGGCACAAGGGTAAAAGTCACGCAACAACTCGCCGCCCGCGACTATGCATGGTCGAGTGTGATCACAGGCACCATCGTCGATTTCTCTCAGAAACAGACCGGAAGCTGGTTCGCCCACAGCAAGAACGACAAGCTCTGGCTCGACCGCCTGACGCTCCGCAAGGACGACGGCGAAATCACCACCTTAAATCTCGACGACTACAGCCTGGTTGAGATCGAATCCGCCCCCCCGGCCGCCCTTGTCTGATTTGCCTTTGACCTTAATTAGCAACGACCTCAAATCTTGTGCCCCCCCGACGCCGGCTCTGAGGTACCCCGAAGAGCCGGATTCCCTCCCGCAATGCGCCAGTGAGTATCTTTGCCCCACCACCAACAAACAACCTCTCCCCTCTTCACTGCGACGCCGCACTCTTCGGATACTTCGTATTAATCTCCTCCACCGGCGTCGCCGGGCAGATGGGGCACGTGATCCCGTGGCACGGCTCCACATGCGCCGTCGCATTCCCGTCGCCCAGCGCCTGCTCGATCTCGTATTCAATTCGACTGGCCACGCGGTGCCCCTGGTCGATGCTCCAATTGCCCGGAACCACCAGGTGAAAATCCACCCAGTGATATCGCCCGCTGTGGCGGTGCCGAAGCTTGTGATAGGAGCAGATGCTTCCCATTTGCGACTGCCCCGGCTTATGAATATGCGCATCCAGCAGCCGCCGGATCATCGTGTCATCAGCGATATCCTGCTCGTCCATCAGACCCGCAAAGCTCCGCCGCATCAGGCTCGCAGCGACATATGAAACATATCCCGCCATCAGTAGCCCGCCGATCGGATCGAGCCATGTCCAGCCCGTCAGTTTCACGGCCATCAAAGTCACCAGCACCATCACCGTCGTCACCGCATCGCTCATAAACTGCTGCCCCACCGCCTCAATCGAGAGCGATCCCCCGGACTTCCCCCGCCGAATCAGAGTAAAACCGAGCAATCCGCTGAACAACGCCAAAAAAAGCACCAGCGCCAAGCCCGCATCCAGCTTCTGAACCGTCTCTCCGTGAATAAGCAATTCGATCGAGCGAAATACCATGACGAAGCCCGCGGCCAGCAGCATCCCTCCTTCAAATGCCGCGGTGATGAACTCCGCCTTCCCGTGTCCATAAGGATGCCGTCGATCCGCCGGCGCATGCGCCAGGATAATCGCATAAACCGTCAAGCTGGCCGCGAAAACATTGACGATGGATTCGATCGCTTCAGAAAAGACGGTCGTCGAGCGGGTGAGGAAGTAAGCCAGGAACTTGATCCCCAGGAAAACGATTCCAAGAATCAGCGACCCCGTCGCCGCGCGAAGCTCCGCCCGCGAAACCGCCGCCGGCGCCGCGGCCGGCAACTCAGTCGGCGGAGATGGAAATGACACCAGCGACACTCCCCCGCAGTATAAGCCGAGCCGCGACCGTAAGGGAGCGTTTCCCTCCCCAATATCCTCCGAGCCGCGCACGCAGTAAGCACTCCGGGTACTTTCTGATCAATGGATTCCGCAACACCGATGCCTCGCAGCGCGTACGCCGCCAAACTGCTGGAGTTTCCTGACATCGCCTTTGCCGATCAGGCCGCGTTTGCGCATCGTGGCAGATGGGCGGACTTCTTCGGTAAGCGCATCGGCCCCGACTTCGAGCATCGGATCATCCTCGAAATCGGCTGCTTCGATGCGGATTACCTCTCGGACATCGCGGCCCGGCATCCGCACACCGCGTTCGTCGGAATCGATTGGAAATGCAAGGCGATCTACGAAGGTGCTAAGCACCTGTCGGCCAGCCACTTTCGCAATGTCGTCTTGTTGCGCGCACGCGGCCACGATCTATTCAAGCTCTTTGCCGGCGCGGAGCTCGATGAAATCTGGGTATTCCACCCCGACCCGTGCGAGCGTGAAGCGGAACAGAACAATCGCCTGATCGGCGGGCGATTCTTGCTCGATGTCTACTCGGTTTTAAAAGATCGCACCTCCTTGCTCGCACTCAAGACCGACCATCCGGGTTATGCTCAATCCGTACATGATCTATTCAGACCGGCCAGCGCGAATGCCATCGACCCCACCCGACAACTGCTCCAAGAACGTCTACGCATAGCAGTCGAATCCCCCGACTATTGGCACGATCCCATAGCAATATCCTGCACCCTGGACCGGCATTTTGCTGGCAAAGCGACCCTCTTTGAAAACCGTTTCCTCAAGAAGCACAAGCCCATCCATTACATCGAACTGCGGAAGACTTAGGCGTTTTGCTCGAAGGCTCGATTACCAGACGCAGGCGGCCGCCGCTGTTACCGCTTCGTCACGGTTTTATCAGCCTGCCTCTTTTCGAGGCTCCCGCAAATTTCTGCGCCTCGTTTCCGGCGGGAAATGACGGAGCCGCGCGAAAACGAATCCGCGCTCGTTGAATTAAGGTGCACCGACCTTCTCACGATAGCGAAATAGATAACGAGCCTGCGCGCCGGGAGTTATTGCATTATGTTGAAGTGGTTCCACAATCTCAAGGTCGCCCAGAAACTCGCGCTCGTCAGCATCTTTTTCATGATGCCCGACTCGATCATGCTTTACCTGTTCATCACGGGCATCAACGAGAACATCCACTTCGCCAGGCTCGAACAGGTCGGCAATCAATATCAGCGTCCGCTGGAACGGCTCCTGGATTTGGTCTCACAACATCGCCTCCTGTCACGCGATTCTCGGTCGCCTGACTCACAACAGCAGCTTGCGGCCAAACGAGCGAATATCGATTCAGCCTTTGACAACTTGGCGCAAGTCGATTCACGGATCGGTCTCACACTGCAATTCACTCCCGAGGCGCTGGCCAAGCGCAACCGCGCCGGCTGCGACGTGGTCGATGTTCGGCGGGAATGGGACCAGCTAAAATCCAACGCCGCCGCGCTCGATCCAGACGCGACGGACCGTCTTCACCTTCAGTTGATCGCGGATATCCGTGGCATGATCGCCCATTCCGGCGATATGTCGAACCTGATTCTCGATCCCGAACTCGACAGCTATTACATGGTGGATGCGACGCTCATGGCGCTCCCGCAGACGCAGGACCGGCTCGCCCAGACCATGGTTGATGGAGCAAGCTTCCTGCGCGGCCCGCAACAGAACGATCCGCAACTGAAGACAACACTTGCCATTGAATTGGCGCAGTTGAAGGGGGACGATCTCGACCGAATCAACGACAGCATTGGAACTTCACTCAGCCAGGTAAGCCGCTTTCACGGCTCGACCGGCAATCTTCACGCATGCCTGCCGGCGGCGCTCAAGGCTTACAGTCAAGCCGCGACTCGCTTCAACGATCTGTTGGCCGCAATTCAAAAAGATAACCACGGCGGCATCACTGTCGAGCAACTCCTCGAAGCTGGCGAGGCGGCGCGGGCATCAAGCTTCACACTGTGGAAAATCGCTGATGACGGGCTCGACGGCATTCTCCAAAGTCGAATCGACTATTACCTGACGCGCCGATCCTGCAGCCTGTTCGTATTTGGCGGCGCAATTCTCGCGGCGGTGATGCTGGTGACTTTCATCACCAGAAGCATCAGTAGCCCGCTCCGGAAGCAATCGGCCGAACTCAAGAGCGCAAACGAAGCTCTCTCCTCCGCGCGCGAGCACCTGGCGCGGCGCGTCGAGGTAAGTCACGATGCGCTCCGGCGTGCGGAAGAGAAATATCGCAGTATCTTCGAGCACTCCGTCATGGGCATCTTCCAGACCAGTGCCGCGGGTAAATATCTCAGCGCCAACGTAGCGCTTGCAAGAGTCTACGGCTACAGCTCGCCACAGGAACTGTCCGAGAGCGTCGTCGATATCGAGCGGCAGTTGTATGTCGAACCGACTCGCCGGAACGATTTCATTCGCCTCATGAGCGAAAACGGCAGCGTCACGGATTTTGAATCCGAGATCTACCGCAAGGATGGAACCATCCGGTGGATCCGTGAAAATGCCCGCGAAGTGCGTGATTCCCAGGGAAACTTCCTCTGTTATGAAGGAACGATCGAAGACATCACCCAGCGAAAGCAGTCTGAAGCCCAGGAGCGCCGGGCAAAGCAGGAAGCTGAAGAGGCTCGCGCCGCCGCCGAGCTTGCACGCTCCGCCGCCGAGGCCGCAAACAAAGCCAAGAGCGATTTCCTGGCCAACATGAGTCACGAAATCCGCACGCCTCTCAACGGCGTGATCGGAATGGCTGATCTGCTGCTCAACACACCCCTGAGCCCCCAGCAGGCACGGTATGTCAACGTGGTCAATTCCTCATCCAACGCCCTGTTGTCTCTCATCAACCAGATTCTGGATTTCTCCAAGATTGAGGCTGGAAAGCTCGAGCTGAACCGCATCGATTTCGATTTGAACTTCGCGATTGAAGAAGTCGTCGGGGTGCTCGCTCAGAAGGCGGCGGATAAGAATCTTGAACTGGTCTGCAACATCGATCCGTCCGTGCCCGCCTACGTCAATGGCGACGGCGATCGCATCCGGCAAGTGCTGATCAATCTCGTGAACAACGCCATCAAATTCACATCGGCCGGTGAAGTCGTCGTGCGTGTTACCACGCAAGAGACACCGCAAGCCGGCACTGCGCAAGAGATCGGAGAGGGCGTCGCGCTGCGGTTCAGCATCAGCGACACAGGAATCGGCGTGCCGCCCGACCAGCTCGATCGTCTCTTCAAAAGCTTCTCCCAGGTGGATGCTTCGGTCACTCGGCGCTTTGGCGGCACCGGCCTGGGCCTGGCGATCTGCAAGCAGCTCGTCGAGCTCATGGGCGGCACCATCGAGGTGCAAAGCGTTCCACATAAAGGTTCCACCTTTTCCTTCACGATCGTGCTCGAGCGCCGCGAGCAACCGCCCGAAACACCGTTCGGACTTCGCGGCAAGCGCGTGTTGACTGTCGATGACAATCAGACCCAGTGTCATGTTCTCAAGGAACAGCTCAACGCGTGGGGAATCGATGCGGTTGCCGCCCTCTCCGGGGAAGCGGCGCTGGAATTGATCACCTCCGAATCCTCCGCCGGTCAGGCATTCGACGCAGCCATCATCGATCTCCGCATGCCGGGGATGAGCGGCGTCGCACTGGCCAAGGCGCTTCGCGAAAACCAGCAGCGGCGAGATCTTCCGCTCATCCTCATGAGCGGCGTCGCGGAAATTTCAAGCGAAGTCGGTCCCGAGCAGGCCTATTTTGTGCGGACGCTGGCAAAGCCGATTCGTCAGTCGCAGTTGTTCGACGCGGTGATGAAGGCGCTGGTGCAACCGACCACCCGATCATCCTCCGCAAAGAGTGCTGCTGTTGCGCAAGATGCTCCGCCGAAGCAGAAGAAATCCGCGAAGATTCTTCTGGCCGAGGACATGGACATCAACCAGTTCGTCGCGACTGAAATTCTCTCGCGCGCGGGATATGCGTGCGACATCGTCAGCACCGGGCGCCGAGCGGTCGAGGCAGTGTCCAACAAGCAATACGACGTGGTCCTCATGGACTTGCAGATGCCGGAAATGAGCGGGCTTGAGGCCGCCGCGGCTATTCGTGTTGCGGAACAATCGCGCGGCGCCGCCGATCGCCTGCCGATCATCGCTTTGACTGCCAACGCTGTGAAGGGCGACCGCGAACGATGCCTGGACGCCGGGATGGACAGCTATTTGACCAAGCCGCTGAATCCCAAGCTCCTAATCACGACGATCGAGACTTTCCTAAATGCAAAACAAGATGCGCCGCTGGCTGCGCTCGCGACCGACTCCGCGGCAGTGGAAAGTAAGTCGAGCGGTGACGCGAATTGTATAAAGCCGATGAACTCCGCCATCGACTATGAAAGCCTGCTTGCGCGTTGCATGGGCGACAGCGACCTTGTTTCGAAAGTCGCAAAGAAGTTTCAGGAAAGAAGCCGTCAGGCGTGGGACCAGATTCTTGCCGGGCTCAAAGCCGGCGATGCAACGGAAACCGCGCGTCTGGCCCATGCGATGAAGGGAGCGGCGTCGAATCTATCGGCCATCAGGCTGGCCGAGCTCGCAGCGCAACTGGAAGACCTGGGCAAAGCCGGCGACTTGAGCGCCGCCGAAAGCGCCGCCCAGCAGCTTGGCGAAGAACTCGAGAAATGCCGCGAAGCATTGCAGACGCTAACGACGCCTCAGGCAGACAAAGCATTGCAAGCATAGACGGTCCGAATTTGTAAAGAGGAGTTCGATGCGTGTACTGGTAGTTGATGATGATGAGATGAGCGTGGATCTGGTCAGCGCAATTTTGACGCGCGCCGGGCACACCGTAGACGCGGCCACCGATGGCAAGCAAGCGCTGGAGATTCTGCGCGGCGGCGCGCATCGCGTGGTGGTTTCCGACTGGGAAATGCCGCATCTCAGCGGCCCCGATCTCTGCGCCGCCATCCGGACAGAAGACTTCGGCGGGTACATCTATACGATTCTCCTCACCGGGCGAAATAAAAACGCCGACACCGTCGCCGGTCTCAACGCCGGCGCTGACGATTTCATCATCAAGCCGGTCGATCCCGCCCAGCTGGCCGCGCGCATGCGAATCGCCGAGCGAATCTTGTCGTTGCAGACATGCCATTTGACCATCTTCGCGCTCGCCAAGCTCGCCGAGTCGCGTGATCCCGAGACCGGCGCCCACCTCGAACGGGTGCGCACCTATTGCCAGATCCTCGCCCAGCAACTCTGCGCTGATCCCGCGATTGCAAAGTCAATCGAGCCCGGCTATTCGCAGATGATCTATCTGACCAGCCCCCTTCACGACATTGGCAAAGTGGCCATTCCCGATCATGTGCTCCTCAAACCCGGCCGCTTGAGCGACCGCGAATTTGAGATCATGAAAACGCATACAACGCTGGGAGCACAAACTCTGGAATCCGCCGTCAAAGCGCATCCCGAGGCAACTTTCCTTCGCATGGCCAGAGACATTGCGCTAACTCATCACGAACGGTGGGACGGCACCGGATATCCCAACGGTCTGGCAGGCGAGCAAATCCCCCTCTGCGGCCGGCTGGTTGCCCTGGCGGATGTCTACGATGCGCTGACGAGCAAGCGCGTGTACAAAGATGCCTTCTCGCACGACATCGCCAAGGCGATCATCGTCAAAGATTCAGAGACTCACTTCGCCCCGCAGATCGTCCATGCCTTTCTCGCTTCGGAGCAGGACTTCATTGCCGTGCGCGATCAATTCCGCGATGGCGCGACGGCCATCGCGGCGTGACCGCAGGGTTGTGCCACGTCCTGTAAGTTGCGGCGATCTCCACGTATAATGACGTCGTTTGGCCGCGCCGATGTCGAATTTCAGACAGAGCCGAGCCCCGGACGACGTTCGTTCAAATTCCTCACCTCGGTTTCCAACACCTCGGTTTCGAACGCAAATTGGCCGACGGCGTTCGTCGGCAGAGCTTCATTGGGGACTTCCCGGATATGGGAGAAAACCTATGTCTCTTTTGTTCAAGCGGATTGCATTCGTGCTGTATATCGCTTGCGCCATCGGCATTTCCAATGCCCTTGCGATGGCAGATTCATGGGGTGTCGTTCGCACCATGACCCATCACCAGATCACTTCCATCCCGCAGGGGATCTGGCAGTTTGGACCCATCGTCAGCGACAGCGGAAACCGCATCCTTTATGGCGTGGCGCAGCCGGCCGGCGGAAAGTCTCCTAGCCTGGCGATCGTCGATTACGACGGGCAGAACTCACACCTCTTGGACAACACGCCCAACATCATCCAGGCCGACCTGACCGGCGACGGATCAAAAGTCATTTACCTGGTGGCCTCTCGCGAAATCCGCATCATCAACGCCGACGGGACCGGCGAGCGCAGCCTTCTAAAACTCGACGACGGCGACATCGATGCGATCCGCATTACCGGAGACGGCGGGATGGTTTTCTTCTTGTCCGCCAGGGGCATGGACATAGGCCCGGCGGCAAACCAGACGCAATATCTGCGCGGCCTGTATGCCATCAACACCGACGGCAGCAATTTCCATCTTGTGGCCGGCCCAAACGAAGTCGCCAAACTGCAGGGCGTCACGCCCAACGACGTCGGCTATAATGATTTCCAGTTGGCCACTTCCACCGGCTCCATCGATGTCTCGGAGAATGGCTCGCGCGTCGTGTTCGGCTGTTTCGTCAAGTCCGCCAGCGTTGTGTTCGGATGCGATTCCAACGGCGGCAAGCTCCATTCCATCATTCAGAAAAATCTGACAAAGGGCGGTTTCACGAACCAGTTCGCAACCATCGCCCTAAGCAATGATGGCACGACCTTGGCGTATCATGCCCTCTGGCCCGACGAACTGGGCGTGGTCCGATTCGACGGCACGTCGCAGAGCACCCTTTATTCCAACGATGCCCAGTTTCCCTGGAGCTTCGGTCAATCCGTCTTCATCACGGCCGACGGAAAACGCGTGACCTACGTGGGCTATCATTTCAACGCCGACCGCAGCGGCTTCTTTGAACTGATGCGCACCCACCAGCAAAAGCTGCTGAGTTACGGGAACGGTGAATTTGCCGCCATGGACAATCAGGGCCGGCGCTTCGCCTACTGGATGAACCCCGGTTATCCCAAGCCGTTGCAACTGGCAACCCTCGAACTGAACGTCGCGGTAAGCGATCTGGGAGGCGCGCCCCAAATCAACTACGTCAACGTGAACCCTCCCGCCATTCCGCGCGAGAAAACCGATGGAACCACCATCGACAGCACGGTCAGCGCCGCCGTCACGACCGGCACCCCTCCAGTGCATGTCTCCTATACCGGCTTTTTCAATGGCTCGTTTGACAATACGCTTGACCAGAACGGGCAGGCGGGGATCACCGACATGCTCGATGATGGAAAGACCAGCGTCAGCGGCGACCTGAAGGCCGGGGACGGCACCTACACCCGTCGCTCGCTGGAGGCGGCTTCTAACGCCCCCGACGGTGGTCGTGACATTCGCGTCGAGGCCCAGATCACCGCAACCGATGGCACGGATCACGCCTCGGTCGTCGAGATTGGCCCCTATCCCGTGGTCAATACGCTTCCGCCGGCCAACTCAACGGCCCTCGCCGTCATTCCACCGCCGCCGCCCAGCGCGGTCGTGCCCAGCCCGACAGTCGCATCGTCGGGCACCGGTGCAAGTCCAACAAAATCCGGCGGCTCTACCGGCACAGCGTCCACCCCCGCGCCCACAGGCACGCCATCCGCGGGTTCGTCCGGCTCCGCTCCACCGACACCGTCGGCTGCGCCCATCGATCTGACTGGCTTCTGGACGACAGAGGCAGGCGGCACCTATTACATCCGGCAGATCGGTGCCAGCCTCTATTGGGACTACGACGACCTTCCACGCTCTCACAATATTTTCTTCGGAACCATCACCGGCAGCACGATTACCGGTACCTGGATCGACCTGCCCGGCGCCACCATCAGCACCGGTAGCGGGACAATTTCTCTCACCATCGTCTCCGACGACAAGCTGACCAAAATCTCTCCTGGCGGTTACGCCGGCAGCGTCTGGACCCGCATCAGCGCGCCGATCGGCACGACAGGCGCATCGGCCGGCGGTTCTACTGCCGGCGCTACAGGCAGTGGCGGTTCAACTCCAGGCTCGTCGACCGGAGGCGGCTCCGGCGGCGGTTCAGCAACCGCTTTAATGCCGTGGCAGACGCCCCAGGGCCAGAATGCCATCGACCAATGGATCGCCGTCGCCATGGCCAAACTCAACGCGTTCGACGGCGGAGCCGAAATCAACGGCCGCAAGCCCTACAGCATCAACAAGTACGGAGTGCTGGTGGGCACAGGAATCCAGTCAGCCGCTGCCCCGGACAATTTCGCGAACTATGGCAACAACAAATACTGGTTTATGTGGGACAATTATGTGCCCTCCTCCACAACCGGATGGACATCCCCCCAATGGAATGAAGCGGGCGTACCGGCGCTTCACGAATACGTGAACCAGATTCTCGCCGCGGAGGGAAAGTAATTTCATCGCGCGGCTTCAATTTGCGCAGCGTCCCAGCTTCGGCGAAGATCCCTGGGATCAACCACGCCGAATGCTTTGCCGCTACTCGGCACAAGCGTCTTTTTGCTATCCAACGGCGGCAGAAGATCGCCGTGCGCGGCAATCAATTCATCGCACATCTCCACGATCTTGTCCGTGCATAATGTGGCCGCCGTCAGCGGATCGAACATCGCCGCCTGATACACATGATCGCGCCGCCCTTCCATCGCGGCACGAATGAACAGCTCGTGCTGCGTCACGTGCGGCTGCATGTATCCAATCAGTTGCGGCGGCAGCTCTCCTACCATCGTGAACTGCAACCCTGCCCGATCGACCAGCGTCGGCGCCTCGGCGATGGCCGTGGCGGGCAGATTTGAGATTGCTCCGCGGTTTGGCATGTTGCCATATACCACGCTCGGTTTGCCCGTCACGATGGCATGAATGATCGTGCTGCCGTACTCATTGCTGCGATCCACCTTGATCGGCTCATCGCTTTTGCTGAAGATTTTCATCCGTTCGAATTCATCGACAATGTTGTCGCACCGGCGCAGATATTCATCGATCGGCACGTCGAAGCGATCGATCATTTCCTTCCCGCGCGGAATGAACCAGGGGCTGTATTCCGCGCTGTGCTCGCTCGATTCGGTGACGAAATAGCCCAGCCGTTTCATCATCTCAAAACGGACTTTGTTCGTGTTATAGACATCCGGCTTCTCCATTGCGTCAAACAAGCGCGGATACAAATCGACGCCGTCCTTCTCGATCTTGAGATAGAACGCCATGTGATTGATACCCGCGCAGATGAAGGCGATCTTCCCCGGATCTTCGCCGACGTAAGACATCAACTGGTCGAATGTCCCCTGCACGCTGTGGCACAAACCGACGGCGCGGATTTGGCTGGTCCGCGTGATCGTCTGCATGTTCATGCTCATCGGGTTGCTATAGTTGAGCAGCGTTGCACGCGGGCATACAGCCATCATTTCCTGACAGAGCCCAGTGAGCATCGGGTAGGTGCGCAGCGCCCGAAAGAATCCGCCTGGGCCGGTGGTGTCGGCGATTGTGAAATTCAGCCCGTACTTTCGCGGAATCTCAAAATCCACCAGCGTCGAGTTGAATCCCCCGATCTGCACCATGTTGATGACAAAATCAGCCCCCTCCAGCGCCTCGCGCCGATCTTGCGTGGCTTGGATGGTTGGCGTGGCGTCCAGCGCTTTTGCGACCTTCCGGCAGAGCGCCGCCCCCACGGCCAGTCGATCCGGATCAATATCCATGTAGGTGAAACGAGCATTCTTAAATTCAGGAAACCCAAGAATGTCGCCAGTGAGGTTTTTGGAGAAAACCACGCTTCCAGCGCCGATCATCGCGACTTTGATCACATCAAACTCCAGTTCCGATCCGAGGAGCGGATGCTCGGGAAGCGAGTCCGATCGTCGGGGCGTCGGATTGTCCCTGTCCGTCCGCCGCTTTTCCACCCCCGATAGCCCATCGCTCGATGAGCCTTGGCGTGGAAAGTGTGATGAATTGACGCAGTTTTGCTTCAACAGTGTTTCCTCTAGCCCGCCTAAAGGGTCGTGTCCCCTTCAGTTACACAATGTCCCCTTCAGTTACCCAAAAAAGCGGGCTCGGTGCCCCGCGCCTGCGCGAGATGAAGGAGAAAATAGACGGGAATCCGCCCCGTGGCCTTCGCCGCAATCCTGGCCCTCGCCACGATCGCGCTCGCCCTTTTCAGATTGTACAACTCAGCCTGTAGCTACGACCCCCATTTGGAATTGTTCGGCGTTGCGGAAGATTTCGGCCAGAAGGAAAATATCGCGGAAGAAATGCGCGGCAGGGACCTCCCGAGTAGCAAGAATCTGGCATATGGCGTAATCCCCACAAACCCGCGGCGCCGGCAAAAACGCGGCGAATCGCATCATCCGTGATCTGCGGTGTCGCTGATGCACCGCAGCGCCCGGTTCGAGCCGGCGCGGGTGGCGAATGGATTGTCGAGTACAATCATGATGGCGCAAATGACGAAGGACCATCCATGCAAGCGATTATTCTCTCCGTGGTTCATTTTGCGTCCAGGGATTTTCAATTATTTGAAAGGAGCAGGCATTGAGCGATCTAATCAGCAGGGCGATGCTTTGCGGGCTGGGGCTGGCGAGTCTCTCCAAAGAAGCGATCCAGAAAACCGCCGAGGATTTTATTCAGCAATCAAAGCTTTCCGAGGAGGAAGGCAAACGATTGATGAAGGATCTGCACAAGCGCTCAGC
>Ga0302326_10014366_pt1 | contig 16734 bp, 13 predicted proteins | sample Palsa_T0_3_FD_202264 | JGI IMG/M metagenome (GOLD analysis project Ga0302326, IMG submission 202264) | Peat permafrost microbial communities from Stordalen Mire near Abisko, Sweden - Palsa_T0_3 | ecosystem: Environmental > Terrestrial > Soil > Palsa > Peat permafrost | place: Sweden: Abisko...
AGTATCCCACCTTAGCCACAAGAACAAAGACGTGGCGAAGGTGGGGCACCCACTTTTGTGCTCCGGGAAGAGTTTTTGGACAGATTCTCAGATTACTTTGTACCGGTTTCGGTCCAGAGGAAGGCTAGCTGGTCGGCGTAGTCGTCGATGAGCTGCGCGGCAGCCACGCCGGCGCTATGGCCGCTCTTGAGACTGTAATGCAGCAGCACTGGCCGGTTGCCGGTACTGGCGGCCTGCATCAGCGGCGTCATTTTGCGGGCGTTCATCGGGTCGACGCGGGTGTCGCTGTCGCCGGTGAAGAACATGATGGCGGGATACGCGGCGCCCGGCTTCACATTTTGATAGGGAGAATACTTGCGGATGTAGGCGAAGTCTTTTTCGTTTTCCGCCGAGCCGTACTCGGAGGTCCAGAGGCGGCCCATTTCGAATTTCTGATAGCGCAGCATGTCGAGGAGCGGATAGCCACACCAGATGGCGCCGAAGAGGTCGGGGCGCTGGGTCATGGCCGCGCCCATCAATAGTCCGCCATTCGACCGGCCGCTGATGGCGAAGTGCGCGGCGGAGGTGTATTTGTTGGCGATGAGGTATTCGGCGGCGGCGTAGAAATCGTCGAAGACATTCTGCTTTTTCTCGAACATCCCCTGCTTGTGCCAGGCTTCGCCGTACTCTCCGCCGCCGCGCAGGTTGGGAACGGCGAACCATCCGCCCTGCGCCATCCATGCGGCCCAGAGCGGGTTCCAGTCGGGGGTTTCGCTGAGGTTGAAGCCGCCGTAGCCGGTCATCAACAATCGTTCGCTCCCGTCGGTTTTGAGGCCTTTTTTGCCGGCGATGAACATGGGAACACGGGTGCCGTCCTTGGACTTGTAGAAGACCTGCTTGAGCTCGTATTCGCTGGAGTCGAAGGGGGTCTTGGGCTGTGCGAAGACTTCCTGCTTGCCGGTCGTGGTGTCGTAACGATAGATGGTGGGCGGGTGGACGTAGGACTGGAAGCTCAAGAAGCCGTAGCGATCCTTTACTTCGCCGCTCAGACCGGAGGCAACGCCGATGCCGTCGTCGGGGATTGAGCCGATGGCCTTGCCTTGCAGCGTGTAGATGGCCGTGCTGGATTGTACGTCTTTGAGGCGGTGGACGAAGAGCTTGTTGCCGACGATGCTGGCGCTGTCAATGACGTCGGGGCCTTCGGGAACGATGGTTTCCCAGGCCTGGGGAGCGATGCCGGGGATGGCTTTGAGGATGCGTCCGTTGGGGGCTTTGTAGTCGGTGCGGATGTACCACTCGCCGTTGGCGTACATGGGCGAGAAGCGCGATTCGAAGCTCCAGACGAGGATGTCGAAGGGAGTTTCCGGCTTGCGCAGGTCGCGGAAGACGATGTCTACGCGCTTGGCGGGAACGCCGCGATTGACGGTGACGACGAGGTAGTGGCCGTCGTCGGTGACGTACGCGCCGATCAGGTCCATCTCGCCTAATTCTTCGCCGCGGAACTCGCGGCCGAAGAGCAGGGTGTCGCTCGACAGGCGGGTGCCGAATTTGTGGAAGTAGAGCAGCGATCCCTGATGGCTGAAGCGGGAGTAGAAGACACCGGTGAGGCCGGGCGCGAGCTCGACGCTGTTATAGCGGGCCGAGGGCAATGTTTCTTCGGATGATTTGCGGGTCTTGACGTTGAAGAAGTGGATTTCTTCCTCGTCCGCGCCGCCCTGGCGGACGCCGTAGACGAGCTGGCTGCCGTCTTGAGAAACATCGAGCAGAGAGACGGAGGTGTTGGTGTCGCGGCTCAGCGAAGCGGGGTCGATGAGGCGGATGTCTTTGCCCAGGTCGGCATTGGCTTTGGCCGCCGCGGATTTGGACGAGGCGGGTGCGGCCCAGCCGTGGCGCACATAGATCGAAGGCTGCTCTTCGGCGGAGAGACGCTTGAGGAAGAAATAGCTGTCGCCGCGCTGGATGGGCGTGGACCAGGTGGTGACGTGGATTAGCGCGTCGAGATTGTCGGTGAATTCGGGGCGGATGCGAGCCTGCTTGAGGTAGCGGTCCGTGTAGGCGATCTGCTTGTCGAGGAAGTCGCGGGTTTCCGTGCTCTTGGCGTCTTCGAGCCAGCGGTAATCGTCGGTGATTTTGGCGCCGAAGTAGTTGTCAGTGACCGGAATCTTGTCGGCGGCTGGAGGCGCGGGGAGATGGATGCGATCGCCGCCGTGAATGGGTTCTTGCGCGGATTGGGCTGCGATCGAGACAGGAATCAGGGCAGGCATAAGAATCAAGGAAAGAACAGCGATAAGGGGTCGCATCGTAAGCTCCGCTCCCACCACGATACACTGGCCCGCCGAAGAGCCCGCGGCTTGAAATTGGCCTGATCGACGCATTCCTCATGCCTGTAAAATCAACCCAGTGGCCAAGCTACCGCAAGAGAACTTTCTACCCGGCATTGGACCTGAGGACGGACTCGAGGGCGGGCTCAAGAACAGTTCGCCTGAGTCTGCGGTTGCTGCTCCGAAAGTTGCGGAAGCTTCGGCCCCAGTTCCTTCGCGATTTTCGCGTGTGTTGAGGCTGCTGCGCCCTTCGCATAGCCATACTGCGTACACGGCAACGGTGCTGTTGATGGCGTCGGCTGTGCTTTCGCGGCTGATGGGGCTGGTGCGGGTGAAGTACATTGCGCTGGTCTTTGGGCGCGGCATGGAGGCGGATGCTTTCAATGCTGCCTTTGTACTGCCGGACATGCTCTCGTATTTCCTGGTGGGCGGCGCGGCTTCGATCACCTTCGTCACGATTCTGACGCGCTATCGCGATACGGGGCGCGAGGCGGAGGGCGAGCGGTCGCTTTCGGTGATTCTGACTTCGATGGCGCTGGTGCTGGGCGGGGCGATTTTGCTGGCGGAGATTGCCGCGCCGTGGTTCATTCGCGCGTGGTTTCCAGGGTTTGAGGGAGCCAAGGCTGCGCTGTGCGTGGAGCTGACACGGATTCTGCTGCCGGCGCAGTTGTGTTTCTTTGCCGGTGGGGTTTTTGGCGCGGTGCTGCTGGTGCGCAAGCAGTTTTATGCGCAGGCGGTGACGCCGCTGATCTATAACCTGGGCACGATTGTCGGCGGAATCTTGCTGGCGCGGCGCATTGGGGTTTCGTCGCTGGCGATCGGTACGGTTGCCGGTGCGCTGCTGGGGCCGCTGCTGATCAATGCTGTTGGAGCCTTTCGAGTCGGTACGCGCTACAGGCCTATTCTCGACTGGCAGGATGAGGGTTTTCGCGAGTGGGTGCGGCTTTCGATACCGCTGATGATCGGGGTTTCGCTGGTGACGGCGGACAACTGGATCATCGCGCATTTTGCTTCGGCCGATAATGGCGGAGTTTCGATTATGACTTACGCCAAGCAGCTCTTTACCGCGCCCATGGCAGTCTTGGCGCAGGCTGCGGGCGCGGCATCGATGCCTTTCTTTGCGAATCTATGGGCGCAGGAGAAGCGATACGAGTTTGCTGTCGAAGTGGCCGACGCGGTTTCGCGAGTTGCTGCGCTGGGGCTGCTGGCCGCTTCGGGGATGATCGCGGTGGCTCCGGCGCTGGTGGATTTGGTCTTTCGCGGCGGCAAGTACTCTTCAGTGGATTCGGCGCAGACGGCGGCGTACTTCGCGCTGTTTTCGATCTCGCTGTTTCTTTGGTCGGCGCAGGCGATTTACGCGCGGGCCTTTTATGCGGCGGGAAATACGCTGGTTCCGATGATCGCGGGGACGGCGGTGACGGTGATTTCGCTGCCCATTTACGCCGCGCTCTTTCACTTGCGGGGCGTTGCGGGACTGGCGATTGCTTCCGACATTGGGATCGCGCTGCAGACGCTCTCGCTGGCTGTGCTGCTGCATAAGCGCAGGATGGTTTCGCTGGCTGGGCTCGATTATCGCGAGCTGGGGCGCTGCCTTGCTGCTGGAGCTGTGAGTGGGGCGGCGGTGTGGGCGGCGATTTTTGGAGTGGGCCGCGTGCTGCCGGGGCATACACGCTGGCTGGATGCGGCGGAGCTGGCGCTTGGGGCGATGCTTTGGGTAACGATCGCGGGATGGCTGCTGGAACGGCTGGATTCGGCGCTGCCGCGGACGGCGCTTAAGCGGATGGGCTTGAGATAGGTAGATCGGAACTCTGAGCAAAAAGCGCAAAAGCCCCCGGAAGATTCCAGAGGCCCTTACGGCGCCGCTTTCGGTTCGAAGTACTAGACCTGAACCGTCTTGGCTGGTTCGGCTGCAGGAGCGGCAGCAGCCGGCGCGCCGGCCTTGACGTCGGGCTTCTTGATGTCGATGCCGCCTTTGAAGAAGGCGCCATCTTCGATGCTGATGCGGGCCGCTGTCACATCGCCGGTGAGGGCGCCTTCACTGCGGATATCGACACGATCGGTGGCCGTGATGTTGCCGCGCACCTTACCCAGGACGACAATCTCGCGCGAGGTGATGTTGGCCGCTACCTGGCCGTTGCGGCCGACGGTGACGCGGTTGCCGGGCAGGTTGATGGTGCCTTCGACCTTGCCATCGACGAAGAGAGACTCGCTGCCGCTGATCTCTCCTTTGATGACCAGGCCTTTGCCGATGGTGGCCTGGTCGCCGGTGGGAGCTGCCGCGCGCGCCGGTGGCTCATAGGTGGGTGCGGGGGTAGCCGTAGGACGCACCGGCTCGGGTACTGGGGTAGGGGAGGATGCTCCGGGCTGACTGGGTTTCCACATAAAATTCGTTGATTCCTTTCCTCTGCTACTTCGGGATAAGACGGCTTAAGCAGGTGCGATGCCGCTTAAAAGAAATTCCCCGCGATTGCCTTCGCCGCGCCGCATCTGACTTGCTTCGATTGTAGCCGCCTGAGTCGGTGCTGGCGATTCTCCGAGTCAGACGGACTTCAAGAGCCTGACTCAAAGCAGGCAACTGTTTCCGCGAATCGCCGGGATTCATGCCGGTTTTCTCCCGTCCGAGGGCTGTTCGATTATGTGGTCAAAACTGCGCAAGCGACGTGCAATGATGGGGAACCGGAATTTTGGTCTGGTATTTCGTTTTGGAGAGATCCATGCGCCATCTTGCCTGTCTCCTGCTGATGCTTGCCGGCTTTGGAACCATTGAAATTCAGAGCTTTGCCCAGGACGTGGTTTCCAAGCCCTTCGATGTGGTGATCGTCAACGGGCACATCATCGACGGCACCGGCTCGCCCTGGTATTCCGGCCAGATCGGCATTCGCGACGGGCGGATTGCTGCGATCGGGAATCTGGAGGCTGCGCCGCGCAAGCAGACGATCGATGCGCAGGGCAAAGTTGTTGCGCCGGGATTTATCGACATGCTGGGCCAGTCGGAGATGACGATGCTGGTCGATCCGCGGCTGCCGTCGAAGATCTACCAGGGCATCACGACGGAAATTACCGGCGAGGGCAACTCGGCCGGCCCGCTCAGTCCGGCCATGATGGCCTCAGACCGCGCGGGGTACGAGCATTTGAAGATCGCTCCCGATTGGAGCACGCTGGGCGGATATTTTGCGCGCATCGAGAAGCAGGGCATGGGCATCAATCTGGCTAGCTATGTGGGCGCTACGACTGTGCGGCGGATGGTGCTGGGCGATGCCGATGTGCAGCCGACTCCGGATCAACTGAAGGCCATGCAGGGGCTTGTAGACCAGGCTATGCAGGATGGCGCGGTGGGGGTTTCGACCGCGCTGCAATACGCGCCAGCTCCCTATGCCAAGACCGGCGAGTTGATTGCGCTGGCTGCCGCAGCGGGCAAGTATGGCGGCATCTATGCGACGCACATGCGCAGCGAGGGCGACGCTGTGCTGGAGTCGATCGATGAGGCTATTCGCATTGGCAAGGAGGGTCATCTTCCGGTCGAGATTTGGCACTTGAAGGCGGCGGGCAAGGCCAATTGGGGACGCATGCCACAGATTGTCGCTCGCATCGATGCGGCCCGCGCTACCGGCGTGGATATCAGCGCCAACACGTATGCCTATACTGCGTGGTTCAATACTTTTTCCGCGTTTATTCCACCCTGGGCACACGATGGCGGAGACGAAAAGCTGATCGAGCGTTTGAAGGACCCGGCGATGCGCGCGCGCATTCGCAAAGACATGCTGGACCCCAAAGGCGACTGGGATAACGAGTGGCAGGAGATTCCTGGGCCTGAGGCGATCCAGATCGCCGTGGTGCAGAATCCGGAACTGGTGGCGCTGCAGGGCAAGCGGCTCTCCGAAGTGGCCGCGATGTGGAAGGAAGACGCGATCGACGCGCTGTGCGACATTCTGATCAAGGACAAGGCCTTCACGAACGTTGCTGTTTTCGGCATGGATGAGCCTGACGTGGTGCTGGCGCTGAAGCAGCCGTGGGTCTCGATCGACAACGATTCGCAGGGGGCTTCGCCGGACGGCATCCTGGGCAAGGAACACCCGCATCCGCGCGCCTATGGCACTTTTCCGCGCATTTTGCGCAAGTATGTTCGCGAAGAGCATGCGCTGACTTTGGAAGACGCGATACGCAAGTTCAGCGCGCTGCCGGCGCAGCGAATGCGCTTTACCGACCGCGGCGTGCTGAAGCAGGGAATGTGGGCGGATGTGGCGATCTTCGATCCGGCGACAATTCGCGATCTGGCTACTTTTGAGCAGCCCAATCAGCTTTCGCAGGGGATGGACTTTGTGCTGGTCAATGGAGTACCGGTAATTGCCGGTGGAAAGATGACGGGCGCGCTGCCCGGCAAGGTGATTCGAGGGCCGGGCTACCTGGCAAAATGAACGGCAGACCCCACAGTTGCCCAAACTTTGCAGATGGAGAAAATGCTCTAATGCGACCGGCGGGTCACGAGGTCAACGATGGCGGCGGCAAGAATGGCACCGGCTGGAATGAGCACACCGGCCATCAGTATCTTGATGCGCCGGCGTCTTGCGGCGTCCTGCAGCGATTTTTCGCGCACTAACCCACGGGCAAATTCCTGGCGCAGAATCCCAACCAAATCTTCGACCTCATCAACCGGATTCTTCGTGGGGAGATGCTGGTCGATTCGATCTTGTTCATAGTGCTGGTGGGACTCAGGCCCTGCGATGGGCATGACCGTGCTCCTCTCCGATGGGCGGCATCAGGGCTAAAGTTTTCAATGCTGAACGTGGGTGTAGATCATGATGGCCGCGCTTGCAACGATCAGAAAGAGTGCGATCGCAATAAAGAACCAGATCGACAACCCTGGTACATGCCGGCGCACCACATGGTCGCTTTGCGAAGGATCGACGGGCTCTTTGCGGGTGTGAATCCGGCTGACCTCATGTTTTACTTCACTGGATACATCCTGAATCAGGTCTTTGGTCTGGTCCTTTACGTTCGAGTGGGGTACGCTTGCGCGGGGCGTGGATGTTCGGTTCTCTGCGTCGGTGGTCATCTGGTTGTTCCTCCTGAGGCCGCCGGTCCAATGGAACGGTGGAATGGGGCATGGCCCGGCGATCCACGGCGAATCGAATCGATGATAGCTCTCCAGCGCGAGTTCGTGTGTCTCTTTGGAGTCACAGTGGCTAATCCGGGTTGAGCGGGTCAAAAATCTCCGCAGGAGTTGTTTGGAGCAGGCGCTGCGAGCGCGTGAGCCCCGCAATGGCCTACTCTGGATAGATGACGGATCGTGAACTAGCCCGGCATATCAGCCGCGCGCCGGGACAGAAGGCAGGTTACAAGCAACTGGTGCGCGAGCTGGGACTGGGCGGCGGAGCGCAGCGGCGCGAGCTGCTGGAGCAACTGGAGCGCATGACTCTGCGCGGCGAATTGGCCAAGGTCGATCGCGAGCATTGGAGGATTCCTTCGGCCGAGCCGAGTGTCGGAGCTGGGTCTAGGGAGAAACATACGCGGGAGAATCTGGCGGCGGGGCGGCTCGACCTGCACCGGGATGGCTTTGGCTTTGTGCGCCTGAACCCGCAGCCTGGCGCACGGTCTAGCGGCGACGACGATATCTTCATTCCACCGAACGAGATCAATGGCGCGATGCAGGGGGATCAGGTGCTGGTTGAGGTTGGGCCGCCGAAGCCCGACGGCCGGCGCATGGGGCGCATCGCGCGGGTGCTGGAGCGGCGCAACCCAACTGTGGTGGGTGTCTTTCATTACGCGCGCAAGGGCCGGCGCGGAGCTTACATCCCCGGCGAGCATCGCGGGAACATGGTCACGCCCTTCGATTCGCGCATGACGCAGCCGATTCTGATTCCCGAGGGCGCCGAGGCGCCGGAAGTGGAAGACGGCCCAGGAAACCAATTTGCGCATCGCGTGCTCGGCGCCGAGGCGCAGGCGGCCGCAATCCACGACGATCTGGAAGGGCTGGTGGTGGATGTCGAGATCACCAGTTGGCCTACGCCTACCAAGCCGGCTTTTGGCCGTGTGATCGAAGTGCTTGGCGCGCCGGATGACTTTGGCGTGGATGTGGAGATGATTATCCGCAAGCACCAGCTGCCGCGGATCTTTCCTGAGAATGTGCTGGCGGAGGCGCGCAGCGTGGCGCATCTCGACGCCGCTGAGGTCGAGCGGCGAGTGAATGCCGGGCATGATTTTCGCCACGAGCCCATTGTCACCATTGACGGGGCTACGGCGCGGGATTTCGACGACGCTGTGCTGGTGCGCGAGCATGAGGATGGTGGATGGGAGCTTCAGGTGCATATCGCCGATGTGGCTGAGTATGTGCGTCCCGGCACCGATCTCGATCTGGAAGCCCGGCTGCGCGGGACCAGCGTTTATTTCCCCGATCGCGCGATTCCCATGCTGCCGCAGGAGCTTTCCACGGACATCTGCTCGCTGCGTCCAGGCGAAGATCGCCTGGTGTTGAGCTGTCTGATGCGATTGACGGAAGATGCTCGCATAGCGAGTTTCGAGATCGTGGAAGGCGTGATCCGTTCAGCGGCTCGCATGACGTATACGGAGGTGCATGCGATTCTCGAAGGCGACGGGCCTACGCGCGAACGCTATGAAGAGCTGGTTCCGGGTTTCGAGCGGATGCGGGAGCTTGCTGGGCGACTGAACAAGCGGCGCACGGAGCGCGGCAGCATCGATTTCGATCTGCCTGAGCCGATTATCGAGTTCGATTCTGAAGGCCAGATGCAGGGGGTCTCTCGCGCCGAGCGCACATGGGCCAACCGGCTGATCGAGGAGTTCATGCTGGCAGCGAACGAGTGCGTGGCGACGTGGCTCGAAGATCTGAGTGTGCCGTCGATCTACCGCATTCACGAGAAGCCCGACCCGCGCCGCGTGGTCGATTTCGAAGATGCCGCTGCTGCCTTCGGGTATTCGCTTGGACTGGGCGCGCTGCCGGTGAAGAAGTTCCAGCCGCGTGGGGATCGCCGCGAGCAGCAGCGGAGTGGACGCAATCAGCGCGATGCGCGTTCGTATGAGGTGCCGGAAGATGTGCCGGTAACACCGCGCATGTATCAAAAACTCTCTGCGCGGATTGCCGGCAAGCCCGAGGAGCGGATTCTGAGTTACTTGATGCTGCGCTCGCTTAAGCAGGCGCGCTATTCCGAAGTGAACGAAGGGCATTTTGCGCTGGCCGCGCCGAGCTATACGCACTTTACTTCGCCCATCCGGCGCTATCCGGACCTGATCGTGCATCGCATCAGCAAGGCTTTGCTGCGTGAGGGTGTTTCGGGCAAAGGCACGGTTGGCGAGGATCGTCATCGCTCGCCCTGGTCGCACGCGAATGAAGGGCTGGGCGCCAAGTTTGGGATACGCGATCTGCGGCCGCCAAAGTCAAACACTCATGTAGCGATTGACCCGCCGATTCCTGAGGCTGAGCTGGCTGCGATTGCCTCCGAGACCAGCCTTATGGAGCGCCGCGCCGCCGACGCCGAGCGCGAGTTGGTGGAGTGGAAGAAGGTTCGCTTCATGCAGGACCGCGTGGGCGAGGAGTTCGAGGCGATGGTGCTCAACCCCGCCAAATACGGGCTGTTTGTGGAGTTGAAAGACCTGTTTGTCGAAGGTCTGGTGCCCATCGAGACGATGGTCAGCGACCGCTTTACGTATCGCGAAAATACGCGCGAGATTGTCGGTGTGCAGACCGGGAAGGTTTATAGCGCCGGCGACCAGGTGCGGGTGATTCTGGACCGCGTGCTGGCGCTCGAACGCAAGCTGCAATTTGCGCTGGTCGAGCCTCCGCCGCTCTCTACAAAGAAGGGTGGAACGGTCGCCGGGAAGCCTCCCAAGAAAGCTGCGATCGCTAAGGCTGGCAAGGCGAAGGCCTCCAGACGAGAAGCTACGCGGCCTGGCGGCAAGCGGAAGTTTTCCAAAAAGGGGCGGCCGAGAAAGTAGCCGATGCTGTCGTTTTGTTTTCTTCCCTTCGCAATCGGAGTATTCTTTGCCTATGACGTATCGCGTTGTTCTCCAACAATCCGAGGAAGGATATGCGGTTTCTTGTCCAGGTCTGCCGGGTTGCTGGTCGCAGGGAGAAACGGAAGCCGAAGCTCTGGAAAATATCCGCCTCGCCATCCGGGATTATGTGGCCGCAGTCGAGGAATTGACTCAGGATGAAGAGACGCGCCTTGTCGAAGTCGCAATCGCTTAACTGGATTCATGCCTAAACTTCCGGGGATCAATCATCTTGACGCAGTGAGAGCACTGGAACGGGCTGGATTCCGCATTCTCCGTCAGAGCGGGCACATTGTCATGACCGACGGTCAACGAATTCTTACCATCCCAAGGCACAATCCGGTCAATGCATTCACCTTGGGTGGAATCATCCGCGATGCGGGCCTGACGATCGATCAGTTTCGCAAACTCATCTGAATCTTTTGCATAGCATCCCCTACAATGAATGAGGGAGCCCGATCACGATGGCACACATGGTTTTTTGCGTTCGCAACAAGAAGGAGATGGAGGGGCTGGATGAGCCGCCTTTCGACTCCGAGTTTGGACAGAAGATTTACAAGAATGTTTCGAAGCAGGCCTGGGCGGAGTGGGCCGAGCGGCAGAAGATGCTGTTGAATGAATACCGCCTGCAGCCCTGGACTCCGCAGGCGCAGAGCTTTCTGGTGGAGCAGATGCAGGAGTTCTTCTTTGGCGACGGCGCGGCGCTGCCTGCCGAGTACGTTCCTCCCAAGCACTGAGCCGCTTCCAAACGCTTCGAGGTTTGGGCTGCGCGCTCGTGTAAACTAATCAAGAACCCCCATGCCGGCTCTTCCCGAGCCGGCTGCACTGTGTCGGGACGTGGCTCAGCCTGGTAGAGCACTCGCTTGGGGTGCGAGGGGTCGGCAGTTCAAATCTGCCCGTCCCGACCATTTAATTCCATCTTTTAGGACTTGCGCTCAGACAGCTGTTCCCGAGTTGTCTTTGCCTTTGTATTTCTCGCGCCGTTCTACTTCATCTTCCGCTTCGCGGACGCGCTGAGACTGCAACAGATGGAGAGCGAGAGAAAATCCCACATGGAAGCGTTCCCGGCAGAGCCGGCACCGAACGGGGAATTGGAGCAGAGCGAGACGGGGCAAATCTGAAAAACGCAACCGCGATGTCCTGAATTTTGGCGTACCGCAGTAGGGGCAATTCATAGTGAAACCTGTCCTTGGTTGTCGGTGAGGGACCCGTTGCTGTCATGGGAACCGTCAATTTAGACCGCTGAAGTGCGACTCTGTACCCAAACGGTAGCATAAAACTGTCCCGATGTTATTAAAGAAGTAAACTCGAACCGGTAGTGTGGTTACTAAAGTGCACGGAGATCGCGTTACCCAAATCTCTTCGAACCGGCAGGCAATCATGCAGATCACGGCTCTCGATCCGCCGGAAAACTGTTTCTACGACGGAAACAGCGGATCGGGCGAGGTCTTGAATGTGGTGAGGCGCGAGCGGCGGCGATGAATTGTGGGCTCTTCCACGGACAATTGCCGCGCTAGATCGCGAAGCTCGGCGCGCACGCGGCCGATGGCGGCAATGGCGCCATCCAGGCGTTGCTGGGCCTGTTCGCTGGTCAGCGGCAAGACTCCCTGCTTGACGCGTGCGCGCGGGGCGACCTCAAGCGCCTGCCGCGCGCCGGCCAGCGTGTAGCCTTCGCCATGGACAAGCTGCTTGATTCTCAGGGCCAGTTCGACTTCGCGGCGGCGGTAGAGGCGTTGTCCGGTGCCGCCCTTGTTGGGCTTGAGATTGGGGAACTGGGTCTCCCAGAAGCGGAGAACATAGGGTTCCACTCCGCAGATGCGGGCGACGTCGCCAATGCGGAAATAAAGCCGGTCGGGGATTTCGGTCGTGGGCGCGTGGCGCTTTTGGGCGGATTGTGCAGCCATCCTATCCTCCAAAATGGCACTTCGCCCACCCCCCTCGCGAATGCCGTTGGCGCTTTTCCGGCCGAGCGCAGGGCCGCCGGAATCAAGCCGTCCCCCTGAGTATAGGCTACGACCTACGGAATCGGGCAGTGCAATATATGACACCTCTTGCCGATTTGCGGTTCTCAGAACCTGTCCAAAAACTCGGCACAGGAGTCAAGACTCCGCAGCGAGAATCGTAGCCGGGCAGATTGGAAAGGCTATAAAAAGCTATAGGTACAAAGTATCCCACCTTAGCCACAAAAACAACGACGTGGCGAAGGGGCACCCGCCTTTGTGGTTGGATGGGAGTTCTTGGACAGGTTTTCAGGCGGACAGCAGCTTGTCGATCGTGGGAGTAAGTTCCGCTGGAGCCGTGGCTGAGGCGAACCGGTTCACGACGTTGCCGGCGCGGTCGACCAGGAACTTGGTGAAATTCCACTTGATGGAGTTGAGACCGATGGCTCCGAGGATGCCGGGCTGCTCTTTTTTCAGGAATTTGTAGAGTGGATGGGCGTTCGGTCCGTTGACCTCGATCTTGGCGAAGATGGGAAAGCTTACGCCGTAATTCAACTCGCAGAACTGCGCGATTTCCGCTTCCGTGCCCGGTTCCTGCGCTCCGAACTGGTTGCAGGGAAAGCCGAGAACTACCACGCCGCGGTTTTTGTATTGCTGGTAGAGCGTCTCCAGGCCTGCATATTGGGGCGTAAATCCGCACTTGCTGGCAGTGTTCACGATGACCAGCACCTTGCCCTTGTACTGGGCCAGGGGCACTTCATGCCCGTCGACGGAAAGGGCTGAAAACTCATAAACATTCTGCGGAATTGCATCGGTCATGCAGCATACCTCACGAGATTGTCGATCCTGCGTCTAAAGGATGCAGTTCCCGTTGGGTTTGACTCGAAGCATCCGCAAACGAATCCGGCCCCGTTCCGATAGACTGGAAGCGGCACAGGCAGGAACTGCGGATGCCCGGACGGCTCCCGGGTTCGGTACTGCGCAGCGCGGGGTAGATGGGGCAGCAAGCATATCGAATGCGCGTTGAAGCTGGAAATGCAGCAGGGAGCATGGGGCCGGGCTTCATTGCGATGGGCTGGTTCGATACCGGTTCATTTGGGATGAGTTGGTGCGGTCCAATATAATCAGTCTTTCCCAGATCGGAAAAGAGATCAGGAACTGAGATCAGGAACATTTTTGAGCAGTGAGGGTGTGCTTATCTTTCCCGTCAAGTCGAACCATGCACCGTACCGGGCACCGCACCGGGCACCGTATTCGTCCAGTTGCTCGCCGCAGGGTTTCGCCACGGTGAAGTCCGGGCACACCCGATTCCGCTCCCCGGTCGCCCTGTCCCGCCTCTTCGCGGTGCTGCTGCTGGCGGCCGCGGGCGTGGTTGCGCTGGCCCAGTCCCTGACCATCGAGCAGATTCGCGTGATCGGCAACCGCCGCATCCCCAAGGAGACGATCGTCGCCCGGCTCTTTACCCATGTGGGCGACACCTACGATCCGGTCTCCATTGAACGCGATTTCAATTCGCTGTGGAACACCAGCTACTTCGAAGACCTGCGCATCGAACGCGAAGACTCCGAAAAAGGCATCATCCTGAACATCTATGTGAAGGAAAAGCCAAATATCCGGGAGATCAACTACAAGGGGTTGAACTCGGTTTCGACCTCCGACGTGCTGGATCGCTACAAGAAGGAAAAGGTTCCCTTTTCGCAGGAGAGCCAGTACGACCCGACCACGGTCAAGCGCGCGGAGACGGTGATCAAGGAACTGCTCGCAGAGCATGGGCATCAGTTCGCGACCATCAAGACGGAAGTGAAGAATATTCCTCCGGCCTCGGTGCAGGTGAACTTCAATATCAAGGAAGGTCCGACGGTCAAGGTCGGCGAGATCAAGTTCGTCGGCAACACGCACATCAGCAGCCTGGTGCTGCGGCGCGCCATGAAGAACCTGCGCCCGGTCGGCATTCCTTACTCCATCTTCCTGGAAAATCTCTTCGCCAAAACCTTCGACAGTTCGCGGCTTGAAGAGGATGCGGAGCGCGTCCGCCAGGCTTATCGCGACAAGGGCTATTACAACGCCGCCGTCGAGCAGCCGCGCACCCAGATTCGCGATCAGGGCGGCCTGTCGCTGCTGACCTTCCGGCCCAACAAGGGCAAGCGCATCGATATTCTGATGCCGGTCGAAGAGGGCGACCGCTATAAGCTGGCCGGGATTCACTTTACCGGCAACAAGGCGGTCACCAACGTTCGCGCCCTGCGCGGCACCTTTGCCATCAAGGATGGCGACTGGTTCAGCGCAACGGTGATGGCCAAGGGCATGGAGAACCTCAAGAAGGCCTACGGCCAATTGGGTTACATCAACTTCGGCGCCATCCCCAATGCCAGCTTCGACGAAGCCAAGAAGACTGTCTCGCTGGATATCGACATCGATGAAGGCAAGCCCTTCTATGTGGGACGGATCGAGATTCAGGGCAATACTCTCACCCGCGACCGCGTGATCCGGCGCGAACTGATGCTGCAGGAGGGCCAGGTCTACAACTCCAATCTCTGGGAGCTGAGTCTGCTGCGCCTCAATCAGCTCGACTACTTCGACCCACTGCACGTCGATCAGGATTCGGAGGCTCACCAGGATACCGAAGCCGGCACCGTCGACCTGCTGCTCAAGGTCAAGGAAAAGGGCAAGAATTCGATCGGCTTGAACGGCGGTGTCTCCGGTCTGTCGGGCGCGTTCCTGGGCTTGAATTATCAGACCAACAACTTCCTCGGTTTGGGTGAAACGCTGAGTGTGCAAGCCAACCTGGGCAACATCAATCGCCAGTTGCTCTTTGGATTCACGCAGCCGTACTTCCGCAACCGGCCGCTTAACCTGGGCTTCCAGGCCTTCGACACCAAGTCTGACTACAACTCAGCGAAGGCGCTTGCGGGCACCACGGGCCAGTCGGCGAACCTGACCGCGCAGCAGTCGTCTTTGCTGCAGAACTACAACAATTCGACCAAGGGCGTGAATTTCTCGCTCAGCTATCCGCTGCCCCGGCATAACTTCCAGCGGGTGGGCTTCACGTACTCGTACACCGATTCGTCGATCACCGCTTTCAGCACCGCGTCGCAAAACCTCTTTCAGAACATCGCCTTCCGTTCCGGAATTCAGGGACAGAACGCACTGAACGGCATCGTGAACAGCTCGGTTTCGTTGAGCTATATCATGAACACGATCAACAACCCCCAGCGCCCGAGTGGTGGCAGGGAGTTCTCTGCCGTGCTGCAGGTGGCGGGCGTTGGCGGCAACGTCCGTTATATCTTCCCGGCGATCGCCTACAAGCGGTTTACGCGATTCAAGCTTTTTCTTCCCGACCCCACCGGACACAACATCCTTGGCTGGCGGTCTGAGTTGAAGTTCATCCAGGGTTACGGCGGCGATGTGGCGCCGCCCAACAACCGCTTCTACGCCGGCGGCGAGGCCGATCTGCGCGGATTTGAGATCCGCACTGCAACGCCCTACGCCTACATTCCCAACAAGATCAACTTCAACCTGACCAATCCAGATGGAAGCTGTGTTCCGCGCGACCCGAACAACCCGCAGTTGAACCAGTGCATCCAGGTGCTGCTGCCGGTCTATAGCGTGGTCTCGGTGGGCGGCGACCTCAACTTCACCAACAACATCGAGTACCGCATTCCCATCGCGGGCCCGGTCACCTTTGCTCTGTTCAACGACTTCGGCATCGATTCGGCGGTGAATCACGAACAGTTGAAAGAGAGCCCGGAAGGCGCGGCCAGCCTGAATGCTCCTCTGTATGGCTGCCCGGTGTACAACAACGGCGCTTGCGAGGGCGGCACGCAGATCAAGTTCAACCAGTTCATCCGGCCGCTGGACGGCACCAACTTTGTGCCCCGCATGTCCACGGGCGCCGAGTTCCAGGTCATCATGCCGGTCATCAACGCGCCGTTCCGCATCTACTACGCGGTTAACCCGCTGCGTCTGTCGGAGCAGGCCAACGGCCAAAACCTGATCACCCGCGCGATGTTCCCGCCGGGCGGCGCAGGCGACTACTCCTACGCGCAGGCGCAGCAGTTGTACGGCTCGCGCTACCAGTTGCGCGAACCGGCTAAAACCTTCCGCCTGACGGTGTCCACGACCTTCTAAAGCGCAGGTCCGATCCAACCCAAAAGAGGCTGCCCGCGCGCAGCCTCTTTCCCATTGCGCACGATTTCTTTCGGGAACGACAGAACGAAAAGCAAAAGCAGAGGCGATCTCACGCAAGCGCAACCCGATGTATTCGTTTGCCAATCAATTCGGCGTTCTGCCGCATCGATTGAGGTGAAAAAGATTCAAATTCCCGGCAAGATTCATCTCCCGATGGTTTGCACATCCCCATCCTGCCTCCTATAATCCAAATAGTTCCTGCTGACGTCTCTGTCCGCGTCTTACTGTAGTTTCGCTTCTGTCGTTCCGGCCGAGCTGAATCCCGTAAAGACTCCAGAGGTTTGACAGGAAGCAATGTCTTG
>Ga0302326_10014368_pt1 | contig 16733 bp, 15 predicted proteins | sample Palsa_T0_3_FD_202264 | JGI IMG/M metagenome (GOLD analysis project Ga0302326, IMG submission 202264) | Peat permafrost microbial communities from Stordalen Mire near Abisko, Sweden - Palsa_T0_3 | ecosystem: Environmental > Terrestrial > Soil > Palsa > Peat permafrost | place: Sweden: Abisko...
CCGATAGATGCTGGATAGGTAATCAATCATCTGGGAATGCTTGGTCGATGATGGCGTGAGAGTGGACGATTCCGCGGGTCGGACGCAAAGCCGGAGCTTCGACGGAGGCTTGGTAAGCAGAAAGCTGCAGGAGCCGAAGCGGGCCGAGAGGTACCATGCTGTAAGGTCGGCGACAACCGATCAAGCCTCACAGACGATCCATCCAGCGAGGATCAGACATATCGCTTGAAATGGAAAGAACTTAAGATTGTGTGATTTGTGCGCGTGGATGCGAAAAATACTAGTACAAATGACAGCCACGCAACGGTTATATTCTTGCGAACCTGCGGTAAACATGGTACTACATAATCATCCCTGTCGTTGAGGGTCTTGCGTCCTGTTTACGCAGCCTGGTTTCCCCCACGAGAGATCCAGACCGTTCAATCTCTCGAAGCAATTCAAGAGGGCGGTAGCTTATCCCGTTTGGATAACTACCGTAGCACCTGCTGTCCCTAACGAGCCAGGTGTTTTCCTCATATCATCAAGAACTCTGTTAATGCCGAAAGGACGGTAGTGTGCGTCCGGTGCGGGTTTGCAGCGCTTGGAGGTGAAGTTGATGCGCACAGAATTTATCGTTCCCCGTAACTCCATCCCAATGGAGCCAGATCCACCTGCCGACCGTTTTCCTTGGTACGGAATTCGGACGCGCTCCAACCACGAAAAGGTCGCTTCCATCGTGCTAAGAGGAAAGGGGTACGATCCCTACATGCCCCTTTACCGTCTCAAACGCGGTGGGCCTGGCGCACAAGGCGAGGCAGAGTATCCCTTGTTTCCCGGTTACGTGTTTTGCCGCTTCGATGTGAAGAAGCGGCTTCCGATATTAATGACCACCGGCGTGATCTCGGTGCTCGGCTTTGGCAAGGAGCCAGCGGCAATTCCCGATGAAGAAATTGAAGCAGTCCAAGCTGTTCTTCTTTCCGGGCTTCCCGCCGAGCCATGTGCTTATCTGCGGGAAGGCCAGAAGGTCCGCGTAAAGAACGGTTCGTTGGACGGCGTAGAGGGAATCCTCGTCAAGAAGAAAAACCAATACCGAATGGTGGTCTCAGTGACTATGCTGCAACGCTCGATCTCCGTGGAAATTGATGGCGAGCGGCTCGCCTCGCTGTAAGAGAGTCCTTTAGACTTGCTCGCTTAGACGCGATCGTTGCGCTCCGTCGGGCGCGCCTCTTTGTACCGTGTCGACCGAACCCAGACCAAGAAGCAGGATGATCAGCTTCCGCTTGACTGCTGAGGAGTATGATCGCTTTCGTGAGTTGTGCTCCACTTGCGGCACTCGGAGCATTTCTGAACTAGCGCGAGCGGCCATTAACTCACTGCTGAAACAGCCGGAGCACGTGCCGGAGGAAGCGCTGGAGTATCGTGTTGCGGAGTTGGAAGGCCGTGTGAACATGCTTCGCTTGGAATTCAGGAAGTTGAGGCAGAGTACCGGCACTCAGGCGTTAGACGAGCCGACGGCAAACCTCTCGCAAACAATGAGATCGTGATCCTCCATCCTCTCGCATGATTGACATACACACACACGTCCTTCCAGGGCTGGATGATGGCGCCACGACGCTGGAACAAGGCTTCGAAATGTTGAAGCTGGCGGCAGCGAATGGTACCACCGATCTTGTGGCGACTCCGCATTCGAACGCCCAATTTCAATTTGACGAACAGCGAATCGAAGAAGCGTTTCGCGGCTTGTCGGCCTTAAGCATGGGGGTCATCAACCTTTACCGTGGGTGCGATTGTCACTTGAGCCTGCATAATCTGGAAGATGTTTTGGTTCAGCCGACGAAGTACACCATCAATCGCAGCCGTTATCTCTTGGTGGAGCTGCCGGACTTTCTAGGACCGTCACTTGTCTGGGAGCAGCTTAAAGCTCTCATCAATGCCCGACTTTGTCCGATCATTACGCATCCGGAGCGAAACGTCTCGATGCAATTGGACTTGACTCGCTTGAAGCAGTGGGTGCAAGGGGGCTGTCTCATACAAGTGACAGGGCAGGCGTTTTTTGGCCGTTTTGGCCCGGTCGCCCGCCGCGCCGTCGATTCGCTGATGGATGCCGATTTGGTTCACTTTGTGGCTAGCGACTCGCACGATTGTGCGGATCGGCCTCCGGATCTGTCAAAGGCGCACGAGCATGTGCGTTCGCATTGGGGGCAGCCGAGAGCGCGTAGCTTATTCATGGACAATCCCGCAGCCGTGCTGTCAGACGATCCGATCGTGCGCCAGCGCCCATCGAGACGATGGCTTCCTTTCTTTTCTTTCTCGCGATAGGTTAAGGAGTTCTTTATGAGACGATCGCTTTTTGTCGCAGTCATCGCTCTTGGATTTGCGCTCTCTGGCACTGGTCAGCAACCCGTGTCCGCTATCGATGCCCGCGTGGATGGCCGTACCGGTACAAAGGCTGACGTTAATCCCAAGTCGCCGCCCACGGCTAGCCAACCGAATGCGGCTAGCCAACCAAATAACGAACCAGTCTCGGATTACGTGCTGGGGCCCCTGGATGTGCTTTCGATCATTGTTTTGGAACTTCAGGATGACACCGCTTTCTCTGGCCAAACCTTCCGAATTGATATCTCCGGGGACGTGAGCCTCCCGTATGCTGGCCGAGTGCACGCTGCTGGACTGACAACCCAGGACCTTCAGCAACAGATCGCCGCGAGTCTCCTGAGGATCATTAAGCAGCCGGACGTGACTGTTGGCGTCGCCGAGTTTCACAGTCAGCCAGTCTCGTTGCTTGGAGAAGTGAACACCCCGGGTGAATTCCAAGTCCAAGGCCGAAAGAAATTGTTATCCGCGCTATCGTTGGCAGGAGGGTTCACAGATAACGTTGGCAATACGATTACAATCACTCGCAGCCTTGAATGGGGCCGCATACCGTTACCGAATGCGCACGACGATCCGACAGGGCGATTTAGTATTGCGTCGATCAATGTCAAAGATGTCCTGCACTCTAGCAGCCCTGAACAGAATATCCAGGTCATGCAAAACGATGTAATTTCGATATCTAGAACGGAGATCGTTTATGTGGTGGGATCGGTAAACATGCCGGGCGGATTCCCCATGGGTCAGGACGGGACCCTCTCCACACTTCAGGTGCTTTCTCTGGCTCAAGGACCAGAATCCACCGCTGCCTTGCAAAGCGCGAAGATCATTCGGCTGGTACCGGGGTCTAACACGCGCGCTGAAGTTCCCATTAATCTGAAACAACTTCTCGCAAACCGAGCGGCCGACGTGCGCCTTCAGCCCGGAGACATTTTGTTCGTCCCGAGCAGCGCGGCAAAGAGGGCGGGAGAGCGTACTGTGCAAGCAATCGTTAATGCCGCGACCGGCGCGGCTCTCTACGGATCGAGGTTTTAAGGGTCTATGGAACATTTCAACGGCAACCCAGACGATCAGCAGAGCGTTGGACTCGTGCCGGTCCACCCAGCGAGAGGAGTTGCTCAGGCACCGCATGCGGAAGTGTTCGGGACCTATGACGTTTACGACCGGTCTGACGGTTCCGACTCCGTTGGCGGAATGTCGTACGCACGGGTGCTCCTGAGGCACAAAGGCAAGCTTTGCTTGTTTGCCATCGGCGGAATTGCTCTAGGAATTTTGGTCGGCATCCCTTTTACACCGTTGTATAGCGTTAGCACCTCGCTCGAAGTTCTGAGTCTTAACAAGGACTTCATGAACACCAATCAAACGAGCCCCGTTGCGACGAACGACGACTCTTTTGAAACTTCGGAAGAGGAAACGCAGGTCCAGCTTCTGCAAAGCGACGCCCTTCTCGATCGCGTCTTCAATAAGTTCGACCCCGGTTTGGTTTACATTCGCCACAATCCTCGCTTAGCAGAGTCCGGCTGGCGGAAGTTACTAAACATGCCACCACACACAGAGTTTACCGATCGCCAACTGTTGCTGAAGGACATGGCGGACAGTCTGAAGGTCAAGGCGACTTCGCGGACACGCGTCATTGAACTGACAGCCCATTCCACCGATGCGCAACTCGCAACAAATTTCTTGAACACCCTGGCAGATGAATTCATTGGACAGGCGATTGAAGCCAGGTTGAGGACGACCGAGAAGATTGGCGATTGGCTCGGACACGAGTTGGATGCTACCCGCTCCAAGCTGGAGCACTCAGAGGCCGCTCTCCAAACTTACGCTGGCAAGTCGGGCCTCATCTTTACCACTAAAAGTACTGCCGATGACACCAACATAGAGACAGAGAAGTTGCAGCAAATTCAGGTGGCTCTTACCACGCAAATTGCCGATCGGGTGGCGAAGGAAGCCCGCAATGAGCTAGCGCAGCACGCCCCCCCCAACACTCTTGCCGACGTGCTCAACGACGATAATCTGAGAATGGCCCAGGCCGCCGCTGTTGACGCGAAACGTCAAGTCGCGGATTTATCCGCTGTGTTTACGCCGGACTTCAGCAAGGTGAAACGGATGGCTTCACAAGAAGCGGCTCTGCGAGGCGCCTATGAAGAACAAAGAACTGATATTGTAGAACGCATCAAGAACGACTACAACGAGGCCCTCCACAAAGAGAAGCTATTGGAGACAGCATATGACACCCAGGCGCGTGAAGTGGCTGGCCAAGATGAAAAGGCCATTCAATATAATATTCTGAAGCGCGACGTGGATAGCAATCGGCAGTTGTACGACACCATGATGCAACAGTTGGAGCAGTCATCGATTGCCTCCGCGCTGCATGCCAGCAACGTTCGCGTTTTTGACCCTGCAACTTTGCCCCAAAGACCTATCTGGCCGAACTACAAAATACTTGCCCCTGCAGGGTTGCTGTTTGGTCTGCTCGCGGGATCGTGCTTTATCATCTTGGGTGAACGAATGGACCGCAGCCTTCGGCAGCCCGGAGATATTCAGCTTTGGACTAATTTGCCAGAACTGGGTACGATCCCAAGCGCATCCATGGACCCCGGCAAAAGAGTGCGGGTTAAAGTGCTTAACGGAGTCGCGGAACCCCTCCGGCGCGTATTGCCTCCTGGTGATAAGAAGATGGATCGTTCAGTCGAGTTAGTGACTTGGCTGCGCAAGCCGAGCATGTTGGCAGAAGCATTCAGGGCAACCCTAACCTCTATCCTTTTTGTAGGGCAGAATGGCACTCGGCCGCGAGTTGTGGCGATGACGAGTGCCAATGCTTCAGACGGGAAGACCACGGTTACCACCAATCTGGCAATCGCGATGGCTGAGGTTCGGGGGAACGTCCTGGTGATCGATGCCGACCTGCGGCGCCCGCGATTGCACGACTTGTTCGAACTTCCGAACGATCGGGGTTTAGGCGATCTGCTGAGAGAGCCAACGCTGTCAGCCGAAGTGATTTCAAATACGATACAACCAACGCGAGTACCGGGCTTGGCCGTGCTTACCAGCGGCAAACCGTCTCACGTTTCCGCCAACTTATTGCATTCAGCGAATCTTGGTGAACTGTTCGATAAGTTGAAAGAGCAATATGATATGGTGCTTATCGACACGCCCCCCATGCTTCAGATAGCCGATGCACGCCTGATCGGGCGTCACGCGGACGCGGTAGTTTTAGTTGCCCGAGCCCAAAAAACAACCCGCGACGCGATCATCGCGGCCTATCAACGCCTTGCCGAGGATCGCATCCGTGTCCTTGGTACCGTTCTGAATGACTGGAATCCGAGGCGTTCGCCGGCCGGATATTACGGCTACTATCGCACATATGGCTACGGCAGTTACAAGAGCCATTATGGAGAATCGGCCAACTCGTGAGAAACGGAAATAAGCCGTAAGAGCCTCGATTCGAAGTCCTGTCCGCTCCTTGCCGCCTGTTTTGTTTCGAGAGGCTCGTCGGCTGTGACTGTTCCGGTGAATCGCCGACCGCGCTGCAATTAACCTAACTACAATGGCCTCCCGAAATATCGGCCTCAGCCGGACACGGACCGCTTCCTTCGTAGCCAAGGAAACGCCTGCCATGCGGGAAAGTTGTCATCGTGCGGGTCGCCGCCCCGTTCTGATTGCGGCGCAAGCCAGCTCGTCTCAGCGGTGCAAGGCATGAACCGCAGACTATGGGAAAATCTGGCCTCACTCTACGGCGTGCAGATGCTCAACTATGCCGTGCCCCTCGTCACGCTACCGTATTTGACGCGCGTGCTTGGGCCTGGGCCATGGGGCATTCTGGCGTTCGCGGATGCCTATGCAAGCTATATTTCGTTGGTGGTCGAGTATGGGTTCGGACTCTCCGCAACTCGTGAGGTCGCCCAGATCCGCGATGATCGGCTAGCCCGGTCCAGACAACTCGCCGGTGTCCTGGGTGCGCAGGTCATCCTGTCAGCCATCGCTGTCGCGCTCACCCTCCTTCTGTCGCGTGTGGTTCCGTCTCTTGCGGTGTATAGTTCGCTTCTCCCGTATGCCTTGCTCCTGGCCGTAACACGGTCGCTCGTTCCTCTCTGGTATTTCCAGGGATTGGAACGTTTGCGGTCAGTGGCTCTCTTTAGCATCGTCTCAAACGCGATGGCCGCCGCAGCGGTTCTGTTGTTGGTTCACTCTCCCAAAGACAATTGGATGCCGCTCACTTTCCGCGCCGGGGCGGGGCTGCTAACCTTGAGCGCGGCTCTGGGAATTGCGTACCGCGAACTGCCGGTAATGACTCCTTCATGGAGTTACAGTTGGCTTGCCCTTCGGCAGGGCGGATCACTTTTCCTTTTTAAGAGTGCGACCAGTCTGTATACCACGGCGAACGTTTTGCTCCTTGGTCTAATCGCATCGCCGGCAGCGGTCGCCTGGTTTGCGGGCGCCGAGAAAATAACCAAGGCGGCCGCGGGAACCATCAGCCCGCTGAATAATACCTTCTATCCTCGCATTGCTCATCTTATGGCGCACGACAAGACCGAGGCAACGCGCTTTGGCCGCCTTTCCGTCTGGCTGACTGTGGGAATGGGAGCCACGGCTGGAGGGGTCCTGTTCGTAACGGCGCCTTGGCTCGTGCGCCTGCTGCTCGGTAAAGGATTCAGCAATAGCATTCCGGTCTTGCGCCTTCTTTCGATTCTGCCTGCGCTCATTGCCGTAAGCAACGTCTTGGGAATCCAATGGATGCTGCCGCTACGCCTCGATAAGGAGTTCAACACGATCATTCTGAGTGCGGGTGCGCTTAACCTTATACTTGCTCTATTGCTGACGCCTCGCTACCACCAAATGGGAATGGCCGTCAGTGTGGTATTTGCCGAGATGCTGGTTACAGTATCGATTGTCCTGTTCTTGCGCCGCCGAAAGCTCGACCCGTGGGCAGAGATACAGCGAGCGGAAGAGGCAGCGGCATGAAGTGGACACCGGATGAACTTTAATCGTAGGCCACCCATCTACCAATCTCATCCTGAGAACGCTCCGCTGACCGGCGTGGGAGCCAGCCCCAACACAGTCACCGCGGTGTTCGCTGGACAGGGCCGGGAGTGGGGGCCATCGCCAGGCCGCCCATCCGGGAGGAGACGCTCCGGGGGGGGTAGAATTTCGGCTGGCTGGCCGCGCGGCGCCCGGCGCCTAGTTACATTCTACTGCGTACTCTTTGCTCTCTACGCGTTATTCGGAAAGGGATTCGCTTACCTGGGTGTCCGGCCGGTATACATTGGCGAGATCGCACTCGTTATTGGAATTGCTGCGACTATTTTTAGTTGGAGCCGCAGCCTGGGGGTGCTCCTTACCCACCGACTGGGCATCCTGCTAATCGCCCTGGCGACTTGGGGCCTTTTCCGAACTATTCCGTATCTTGGCGCGTTTGGTACGGACGCCCTACGCGACGCAATGTTATGGGGGTACTCAGCGTTCGCTTTGGTCGCGGGGGTGTTGACTCTACGTTTACCCGGCCTCCTCCCGGAGATACAGCAGAGGTACACTCGTTTTGGCAAATGGTATATTTTCCTGGGACCGATTTTGGCTATTTTAACGGAATTGCTAAGTTCCCACTTACCAAGATGGCCCGGAACCGATGTCACAATCCCCGATCTCAAGGAAACAGACCTCTGTATCCATCTCGCCGGAATCGCGTGCTTCGTCATGTTAAGATTGGGCGGGCGCACATGGTGGTTTATCCCAATTTTCGCGGGGACTCTCGCTGCCGGCGCGGAAACCCGCGGTGGGTTGGTGGCCTTCGCGGTAGCGTTTGCGGTGGTCCTTGCGTTGCGACCAGACGCGGTGAAGATCTTGCTGGTGATCGGCACACTGACAGCGGTATTCGTCGCGCTTCTTATAATCGATCCCCATATCAAAATCCACAAAGGTTCCCGCGAGATATCAGCCAGCCAGGTCGTGGAAAATGTTTCTAGCGTTGGTAGCCACAGTAGCAGCCTCGAAAACACAACGGAATGGCGCATCAGATGGTGGAAACGCATTCTGGACTATACAGTTTTTGGACAATACTTCTGGACTGGCAAAGGATATGGCGTTAACTTAGCGGTTAGTGACGGGATCGCGAACAATAATTCCGACTTGCGCAGCCCGCACAATGCCCATTTGAATTTCCTGGCAAGATCCGGCGTGCCCGGATTCCTGTTGTGGGCAGTCTTGCAGTTCACCTGGGCGGGGCTAATGCTATCGTCGCGCTCCCTCGCAAAGTCAATAGGCGCACAGCGCTGGGCCTCCTTGTTTACCTGGATTTTTGCATACTGGATTGCCTTCATAGTGAATGCAGCTTTCGATGTATCTCTTGAAGGCCCCATGAACGCCATTCCCTTCTGGATGGTTTTTGGCCTTGGTTGGGGAGGCCATATCATCTTCCGGCGACAGATGGCTACACGGCAGGTCGTGACCCGGCAGATCGATCCTAAGCGCGGCACGCGACGCGGCCGTTTCAAGTGGGCGCCTCCAGTACACCAAGACTGACCTCTTGAGCTAAATATGCGTATTTCGGTAGTGATGGTCGTTTACAACGGGGAAAGATTCCTCAGAGAAGCGATTGAAAGCGTGCTGGCGCAGACCTTTCCGGACTTTGAGCTGGTTGTAGTAGACGATGGTTCTACGGACTCGTCCCTGTCAATACTGAGGGAATACAGGCTGCAAGATACTAGAATATTAGTAACCGAATCGGCTCACGGTGGTGTCGCGGCTGCGCGCAACCTAGCGTTATCGAGGGCCGCGCACGAACTAATAGCCGTTATGGATGCAGACGACCGCATGCTGCCGGAGCGATTAGAACGTCAACTCTGGTTCCTTAGTCGAAATCCAGATGTCAGCGTAGCGTGCAGTTTCGCCTATTTATTGGACGCGGCGGGGAAACGAATTGCCAATTCGTCGCACAAGGTCGACGTCGAAGCGGGCATTAGATTCCGTGACCCCTCTCTTTTCCTTGAGATTGTGCATTCCTCTGTGATGGCAGTCAAGGCTGATGTTCTGGCGGTGGGCGGATATCGAAACACCAACTTACCAGTGCCGCTAGAAGACAGGGATCTGTGGGGAAGGTTAGTGACAGCCGGCTTTCGGATTCGGTGTCAGCACGAACGACTGGTGGAGTACCGCCTCCATGGCGCTGCACTCTCGACGGGAGCGGGAGCTAGGGCAGCTGAGTTAATCGACCTTAACGTAGTTCGCCGCCTTCTGGGCGATCCAGAAGTTTCTTATGACAGCTTTTTAGAGTGCTACCAAAGTCGCCCGCTGGTGCAGCGCGTGCGCGGTTCAATGCGTAATTTTGCTAAGAAGAAGTACAAGCGTGCAGCCCGTCATTATGCGGAGAGGCGATGGTTTCATTGCGCAGGCGCGTTGCTTGCGGCTGTACTCTCCGGGCCCGGCTGGACGATATCGAGAGCTCTTTCAGGGATCGTCGCGGGCAAGAATCGAAGTCTGTCAGGATAACAGCCATCCCGACATGGGCTTTTGCGAGGAGTTCTTTCGAACCAGAGCAGATGGAAGGTACATTGAAAGCGTATGCGAATCTGTGAAAACGCGGATCCCGGCGTTCGCCAGCTCATGCTGTATTGTCAGGTCGGTCCCCCAGTATGAAATACAAAAGCACTCGCGTCCGACGGGTGGTCGGTAATGCTATGCCGCAACTCAGAGGACTATGGAGCAGTTACAAGCGGTGGCGGTACCGGACGATGCTCGGTCGGTTTGTTTCAGATTTCGGCCTCGTTGTGCAGAATGGCCCATTCAAAGGCCTCAAGTATCTACCCGAGTCGTCCGACGGCTCACTGCTGCCAAAGCTTCTGGGAACCTACGAAGCGGCCTTGCACCCCGCCCTTGCTTCGATGTTGCAGCGCCCCTACGATAACGTCATCAACATTGGATCTGCGGAAGGCTACTACGCGGTTGGACTCGGTCGCCGCCTGCCCGGAGTGCGGGTCATCGCATTTGACATTAATCCTCGGGCGCGCGAGATGTGCGCGAAACTAGCGGATCTGAACGGGGTCACAGATCAGATTACGATCCTCGGCGAATGCACTCCAGGGGCATTGGAGAGTGTAATTGGGAATAGATCTTTGATCGTATGCGACTGTGAAGGGTACGAAGCGCAACTGCTTGATCCCGATCAGGTGGAGGGGCTCGATAGATGCGATCTGCTCGTTGAGCTCCATCCGTTAATCAATGCAAGTATTCCCGAGCTTTTCGAAGCCCGATTCGGCAAGTCTCACCGGAGCGTCTTGGTCCACGCTCAAAGTGGACCGAGGTATCGGGAGCTAAACGCTTTCAGATGGTTCGATCGAAGACTCGCCACGTACGAGGAGCGTTCCGGTTTCAAGGGGCTCTGGGCGGTGTTGATGCCGGCAGTCAGCGACCCAGCGAACGCTCGATAGTGATGCTACGATACGGATGTGGGGAGGACGGACGTGGCTTCTAATCTCCAGCCGCCTAGGCACGTATGCGTACTCCTGGCTACAGCGGCTGTGAGTGCCTTCCTCGCGCAGGCCCAGTCAACTAGAACAATTCGATTAAGTCCGTCGACTGCGAACATCGAAACTCTAATTACGTCTTCGCCTGCGGGCACCACCTTTATCTTTGAGCCGGGCGTTTACCGGCATTTTTCAATTGCCGTCAGGCCAGGCGATACCTTCTTAGGGATGCCTGGTGCAATTCTCAACGGCTCCGAACCGCTTAGGTTTGAGCGGCAAGGAGAACTATGGGCGGCGCAAGCTAACCCGGCGCTGGCTGAGGTCGTCAGCTTCGCTGTCCCGTGTGATCCGGCGCTAAAGAATGCCGATGGGAGCAAGTACACGGTCGGTTGTACTCATTCGCGCAGCCTCTATCGGGGCGAGGAGCCCTTATGGCGCGTAGAAACGATAGGCGAGGTGGGCCCGGGAAAATGGTTCTTCGATCAACGGACCAAAGTTGCCTACATCTCGGACGATCCTAAGGGTGACACGGTGGAACTAGGCGAAATGCTGGATGCCTTTCGCGGCTTCGGGGCGAATGTGACGATCAAAGGATTCACCATTGAAAAGTACGCCGGGGCGCAGCAGCATGGCGCCATAAACTGCGGGAGCGGCAACTGGCTCGTTGAGGGAAATATAATCAAGCTCAACCATTCAAGAGGAATTAGCTTCGGGCCATGCGATGGTATTAGGATCCTTGGGAACACGGTAAGCCATAACGGAAATCTCGGCATCGGCGGCAGCGCGGCAAAGAACGCGATTATCCAGGGCAACGAGATCGACGCCAACAACTACTCCCGAGTTAGTGAAGGTTGGGAGGCTGGCGGAGGTAAATGGGCAAGAACAAGCAATCTTGTGGTGAGCGACAACAAGGTCCGTGACAACCGCGGAGGCGGCCTGTGGTCAGACCTCGGGGCCGAGGGAACAGTTTACTCAGGAAATACTGTAACCAACAACGCTGGCGCTGGAATTTCATATGAAATAAGCCGGCATGGGCGAATCGAAAAGAACACTCTATCCTGCAACGGAAGCGAGACGGCGGGCAAAGATCCGTGGCTTTTTGCAGCGCAGATACTTATCTCCACGTCCAGCGACGTCGTGGTTAAGGACAATATCGTTGTAGTCGCCGAATATGGGAACGGCATAACGATTGTCGATCAGAAGCGTGGCGGCGACGCGCTTGGGGAGTTCCGATCCTCTAATGATCAAGTGACCGGAAATACCATAACATACAAGGGAGATACCGGCAGATCAGGCGGCGCCAGTGATAGAGAGAAGACGTTCGATAGAAACAATGTCTTTGATGGGAACATCTACCACTTCCTCGGCGCGAAGGGTACGAAAGGCCACTTCTACTGGGCCGGCGGCCTTGATTGGGACGGATTTCGCGCGGCAGGAAACGAAAAAAACGGCCAATTGGCCATCGGGAATTGACCCTGGCCGCTGACGTGGCCCTTGCGGTGGGCCACGTGGACATCAATAGACCGCAGGGGATCGCCCAAACAATACGGCCGGCCCTGCGAGACGGCCAAACGTCTATGCCAACAATACGAGACCTCCAGGTCTCACTACCTAAGACCTCCCCCTGGGGTCGCGTTGCTCGCGCCCCCCTTAAGTTAATTCCCTCAAACGTACCAGTGCGGATCGTGACTGGACCGTTGAAGGGATCGAAATGGATCACCGGAGCCGGAACCAACGGTTGCTGGTTGGGAACTTATGAACTGGCGACTCAGAGACGGATGCTGAAGGAAGCAAGACCGAACGATATTGCATTTGACCTGGGTGCAAATCATGGTTTTTTCGCGATGCTTCTGGCTCGTTCTACGAAATCCGTTATTGCTGTAGAGCCTTTCGCGCCAAACGTGGCCATTCTAAAGCGGCATCTTCAGATCAACCAACTCACCAACTGTGTTGTAGTGCAAGCAGCCGTGGGACTAGAAACCGGAACCGCGTTCTTTGCCCAAGGCATAAATCATGCGATGGGTCGAATCTGCGGAGAAGGCGAGATAGAGGTGAATCTAGTTTCTTTGGAAGAACTCGTGAACAGATTTGGAGTGGCGTCGATCATCAAAATCGACGTCGAGGGTGCGGAATTAGAGGTTCTTGAGGGAGGTCGCAATTACCTGAAAGAAGTTCATCCTAAGCTCTTCCTTTCGACGCATGGTAATCAGGTGCATACTCAGTCGTCAAAACTGCTGCGCTCATTAGGGTTTGACGTCCAAGAGGTGAGCCGTTGCGAGATGTTCGCTCGCTAATTGCGGTCCGGCATGGCGTCAACCAAGCCCGTGTCGTCTACTCGAAGAAGACCCAGCCTGCTGGATACCGGCAATATCTGGTAGTTGTGAAAAGAGTTCTAAATGACTTATCAACAAAGAGCCACACTCGGAGCTTCTGATACCGTGGCGATCAATCAACGGTATTTTCGGGAGAAGCACGGCAAAGCCTTCGTTGAGGGATCTCCGCACCTCAAGCATAAGTCTCTCGGCGACTTATGCGGACGGCTGGCAACAGAAACATTGCACCGTCTGCCGTCTCAAAACGAGCCCCCGCTTGTACTTGATATGGGTGCGGGAGACGGGATGCTTACACTCCCGTTGTTGGCTCTGGGCGCCAAGGTGATAGCGGTAGACGCGAGCGAAGAGTTGTTAAGCGACCTCAAGAACTCAGCAAAACATTACAATACACTCACGGCGATCTGCGGAGACGTTTTTGCGGTTCTTGACGACTTCCAACGCACAGACCGGCAGTTTGATATCATCTGCGCGAGTTCATTCCTTCATCATATTCCCGATTACCTGGGATTGTGCTTGCGCGCCGCCCTCCTTTTGCGTCCTGGAGGCGCACTCTTTACGTTTCAGGATCCACTGCGTTATGACAGCCTTGGCACATTCACCTACTTGTTCGACCGCATGTCGTATTTCACCTGGAGACTCTTCCAGGGGAACTATGCGCAGGGCCTTCAGACGCGCTTGCGGCGCGCAAGAAACGATTACCGGGATGATCTGCCCGAGGACGTGGCCGAATATCACGTAGTTCGGAATGGCGTAGACCAGACGGCGTTGGCTGCGTCTTTGCAGAGAATTGGTTTAGAATGTACCCTCAACAGCTACTGGAGTACTCAGTCCACCTTATTCCAATACGCCGGAACGCGACTGTGCCTGAAAAACACGTTCGGGATTGTCGCTCAGAAGAAGGCCGTGCGTTGTTCGGCGACATCGTCTTCTTCCTGAGAGTCTTGGATCAGAACCTGAAAGCTTCCCATTGAAACCCTCACCGGATTTCGTGATTATCGGAGCGCCGAAGTGTGGCACCACGGCGCTGCATGCTACCTTGCAGCGTCATCCCGAACTGTTCCTGGCTCCCATAAAGGAACCTCACTACTTCGCGTTCGATTACCCGAACCGGCGTGAAGTAGAATCGCTTCGCGACTATGACAGGCTCTTCAGCATGGCCAAAGATAACCAACTGAGAGGTGAAACCTCGACGTTATATCTAAGCTCGATAGAGGCGGTTCCCGCAATTCTGAAACGTCGTCCCGACGCCAGGTTTATAGCTTTGGCGCGCAACCCGGTGGATCTGTTCGTGTCCTTCCATAACGAACTCCTAAAGTCCTTTGAGGAAGACAAACAATCTCCGGAGATTGCCTGGAGAATGCAGAAAACACGTGCCTGCGGGATGAATCTTCCTAAGCGATGCGTCACACCGGCTATGTTACAATACGAATATATTTGTACCCTAGGCAAGCAAATTGAGCGGCTCTTTTGTCTCGTGCCTGAAGCGCAGCGCCTGGTACTTCTTCACGACGACCTGAGGCGCGACCCGAAGAAAACGATAGAGAAGATCACGAGATTCTTGGGAGTATCGGGTAATCGCATTGACGTAGTCGTTGAATCTAACAACTATGGCCGCTACAGCAACGCCCTTGTTCCCAAGCTGATCCGAGCGGTAACGGTGAATCCTACAATAAGACGGCTTCGCGCTAAGGTCAAGCCATTTCTGAACCAACACGGAATCCAACCGATCCAGTGGCTGATGCACCAAAGCCTGGAAAGCGTACCTAAGCCGGTTCTATCGGACACATTTAGGCGAGAACTGACCGACACTTTCACCGAGGACGTCCATCTTCTGGAGCGATTGCTCAGTCTCGACCTGTCACACTGGCGCAAGCCGGAGGCCGTCAAACACTTTTGAACCAAGCATAGATCATCGACGGAAATTGAATAACCGTCTGGCGCGCCGCGTTGAGTACGGCCGTCAAGTTGATGCTTGCGGGTCTGTGTAACAGGAGCTTCAGAGATGCGGCTACCGCAACGAATTGTCGACGGGGATTGTTGCTGGAACATCTGGGCAGAGGACTGAGTTCGGCAAAGAAGACTGCGACCGGAATGTGCGGCGCAGTGATTTCGGAACGGTCGTCAATTTCCACTTCGCCTCAAGCGCCAGGACAGTGCTTCACGCCGTCGCTGCCATGGACGGTCCTTGTGAAGCACCGGAGACACTCAGGTCGCGCGGCGGGAAGCGTGAGGCACCGTCCCGCCCTGGCACGGAATGGTCGATAGAGCGGCCCAACCAAGGTAACGCTCGGCACTCCAGGGTACGCCGTCGGGAACCCATATGAATGAAGGCTATGAAAAAGATCTCATTTACGACGTGGGACTGCATGATGGTGAAGACTCGGAGTTTTATTTGCGGAAGGGCTTCAGAGTCGTCGCCATTGAGGCTCTTCCTGCTCTCGCACAGAAGGCAACGGAGCGCTTGCGGGGATATCTGGACTGTGGCAAGCTCGTTATCTTGAATGTTGCTGTCGCAGAAAAAGATGGCCCGCTCGCATTTTTCGAAAATCCCGGCAATAGTGTTTGGGGAACTGCCTATCCCGAACGGGCGGAAGGAAACCAGCAGTTGGGTTATGGTTCCATTAAGACGACAGTATGTGGGATGAAGTTCGCGAACATTCTTAAGCAATACGGCATTCCATATTACCTCAAGGTAGATATTGAGGGTGCGGATCTTCTTTGTCTCAAAGCATTGAAAAACTTTGAGTCGAAGCCCAAGCACGTGTCAATCGAGTCCACAAAAACCTCCTGGAAGCTTTTGCAGGAGGAATTCACGCTGCTTAATACTCTGGGGTACTCGAAATTCAAAGTGGTGCCGCAGCACACCATGACCGCCCAGGTCTGTCCCTTTCCAGCGAGGGAAGGCCGGTACGTCGATCATCATTTCGAAGCCGGAGCGAGCGGACTATTCGGAGAAGAGGCGCCAGGGGAATGGATGGACGAAGCCGAAGCGGTCAGGATCTACCGTTCAATTTTCCTTCGCTACAAGCTGCTTGGCGCTCACGGCATACTTCGAGGGGCGATTCCTCTGCCCTCCCATACCGCCGAGACTGGACAGCAGAAGCCAAGCCTTTCAAGAATGGTACGTCGCTTCATGTTGGCAAAACGCTTCATACGACGCTTCGTTCCCAGCGTGGGATGGTACGACACACATGCGATGCTGTCCTGACGCGGTATACACGCAATACGGCTCAAGCTCGCAAGACAATCTTTCTTTCGGGGTATTCCGTGTAGGCCAGCACTGAATTCCCAAGCGAATAACAAATGCCCTTCATTCTCAACATGGGCGTCAGCCACACGAGCTATGCCCACGCTTCCACTACCATCTGCCAGTGGGCCCAGGAGCATGCGTCCAAGTACGTGTGCATCGCCACCGTCAACAACGTAATGGAGGCTTACGATTCCCCGGAATTTCAGCGCGTCATGAATCAAGCCGACCTCGTCACACCCGACGGTATGCCGCTCGTGTGGGCTCTACGCCTGCTTGGCCACAAGAGCGCCAGCCGCGTCTACGGCCCCGATCTCACCCCAATCCTGCTCCAGATGGCTGCCG
>Ga0302326_10014369_pt1 | contig 16732 bp, 13 predicted proteins | sample Palsa_T0_3_FD_202264 | JGI IMG/M metagenome (GOLD analysis project Ga0302326, IMG submission 202264) | Peat permafrost microbial communities from Stordalen Mire near Abisko, Sweden - Palsa_T0_3 | ecosystem: Environmental > Terrestrial > Soil > Palsa > Peat permafrost | place: Sweden: Abisko...
CGATTCCAAGGATGCGCCCGCGCTGCTCCATTTTGACAGGCGGCTTCGACTTTTCAGGCTGCGGAGATTGCACTTCCTGTCCTCCTTTTGAGCAGACCGAGATGAGCAACAGCGAGCCGAGCGCAATTGTGCTCCAGGGTACTTGCATGTGTGGATTATACATCAAACCGATCACTCCGATCCCATCATTAAAATTGTCAACTAAAAGCCCATCAACGACACCGCGATTCCCGCCAAGCCGAGAAACGTGCCGAAGGGCAGTTCGTAAGTAGCCGGGTCCTGGTGCGTGAAGCGGATGTAGGCGTAACCGATCAGCGATCCGGCCAGCGATCCGCCGATCAGCATGAGCAACGCTCCGTGCAGGCCCAGGAACGCGCCGACCATCACCACCAGCTTCACATCGCCCAGTCCCAGGCCTTCGCGTTGACGCAGCTTGAGATAGAGCCAGCCGCCGAACCATAGGAACAATGCGGGCACAATGGCTCCCAGCAGGGAGTCCGCGAGCCAAGCCCATCGCGGGTTGCCGTGCAGGCCGGCGGGCCACAGCATTTGGGCGATGTCGTCGATCGGCACGAACCAGGCCAGCACCAGCCCGGCCGCCGCACCGCCCAGGGTGAATTCGTCGGGCAGGATGCGCGCCTCCAGGTCCGCGAACGTCAGCCCCACCAGCAACGCGCTCAACAGGCAGAACTTCACTCCCGCGAGGGACGGTCCGAGCCGCCAGACGAAGACGAAGAACAGCACGCCGGTCATCAGTTCGACCACCGGATACCGCACGGAAATGGTCGCCTTGCAATGCCGGCAGCGGCCGCGCAGCAGCGCGAAGCTGAGCAGCGGGACGTTGTCGTACCAGGCTATGGGATGGCTGCAGGCGGGGCAGTACGAGCGCGGCCGCACCACCGAAAGATCCTGCGGCAGGCGGTAGACGCATACGTTGAGGAAGCTGCCGATCAACAGGCCGAACAGCAGCGCCAAGCAGGCTTCTAAGAGGCGGGCATCTAGCAAGAGAGCACCTGCCGGTAAACGTGAATGGTGTTGTGGATCATTTGGTCGAGTGAGAATTTCTCCGCCACGGTTTGGCGCGCGCGCGCGGCCAGTGCGCGGGCCAGCGCGCGATCCGACAGCAATTCCCGGATAGCGGCTGCGATAGGCTCCGGTTCGTTTTCCGCCAGCCAGCCGTTCTCCCTGTGGCGCAAGATTTCGGGGATCCCGCCCACGTTACTGGCGACAACCGGGACGCCCGCCGCCATGGCCATCAGGATCGCCGAGCCCAGGCCCTCCGAGCGCGTCAGATACAGAAACAGGCCGGCGCCGGCGAGGTCGGACTCCAAGTCGCGCGAAAGCAGCAGGTCCACACCGGCGCGGCGGGTGGATTCCAGGGCTAGCGCGGTTCCTTTGCGTGGATCGCCGCTGGCCGGCGCCACTACTGTTTCGCCACCAGCAGCGAGTTCGCCGAGCGGCACGCCGTCGTAAACCACCGATATCTTGTCTGCGGGTACTCCACCTTCCATCATGACTCCCTTGACGAATTGTGACACGGCGGCGTAGTGGCTGGCATGCCGGTATTTCCAGCGCGAGCGGATGGGAAAAGCAACACGGCGCGACACCACCAGCGGTGCGCCGGCAAGAAAAGCGGCCAGCGTGTGCGTGCGGGCATCGTGCGCGTGGACCAGGTCCGACTGGCGCGAAAGCCGGTGGACGGCCCACGGCCCGAGCGGCCGCACGTCGAGGCGGCGTGCGCGCGCCTGGTCCACCAGCGGCGAACCCCGCGGTGAGAGCAGTGTGCATGCGACGTTTTCGCGGCGCAGGCCTTCCATCAGACGCAGGGCCTGCCATTGACCGCCGCGCATTTCAAGGCCGGAATCGAGGTGTAGGATGCGCATGGTCTCCCATGAAACCGTTCCCTTATCGGCGGCTGTGGAAAAGCGCTCGCCGTTTGCCCTAGGCGACGGCTGGTGGCAACGTAAAAGAGCGAGCAGGCATCCGGCGGATACGAATTCCGCTCCCAGACATGCGAAGTCTACGGTCAAAGCTTCGGTCGCGGGATGCGCTTGGTTTCCAAAACAAATTCTCCGATTTCGTCCGGATGATTAGACTCTACTATAAGGCCTTCGCGGAAACAAGGCCCGGCATGCCCGACAACCCTATACCCATGGGAAGCAAAGGAAAGACGCAACGGAGCATCTCTAAGTTCAGCTAGACGAAATGGGGTATGCCCTTCCCGAGGAAGCGCTGCCCCGCGGTTCACTGAACCGGAACAGTTTTCGCCCTGAAGCCGTAAGCTTATTGTGCCGGAGGCTTGACACCCTTCCTGTACGCGCCGAAGCCGAAGGGCAGCGGATGGTACTCGCCCACCAGGTCCACATTGGTTTTCGCGGGGATGTGGGCCTCCATCCCGAGCGCCCAGTAGCAGGCGTTCACGATCAGGCGGCGCACGCCTTCGTTCAGCAAATCCTGCGATGCGCCCATGGTGGTGGTGAAGACGCGCGCCGAGTTATAGGTCCTTACCCAAGCTATGGGCAGCATCGGATCGTTGGGCTTTCCCTGGGCCGGCGGATCGGTGGGGTGCATGCCTTCCACGACCTGGCCGAGCACCAGCGGAAAGCTGTCGCCCGCCAGCGGCAGGCGCACCTCATAGACATCCGTGGGACCCCAGATATGGCCGTCCCGAATGCCGCGTAGGATGGGATGGTTCTCGGCGCCCTTCACCAGAATGCCGCGAGTGCTCTGCTTGCCGTGCTCACCGTGGTGCGCGATCCATGTTTCGCCCAGCACCTGGCGTCCGAAGCCGCCGTCCCACTCCTTGCTATTCCAACTGTACCGCCTGTAAGTCGGGCTGCTCTTCAGATCGAAGGCGTGCGTTGCGGTGCGCAGTCCCACAATGGGGCGGCCGGATTCGACGTAGTCCACGATGTGTTTCATCTGTCTGTCGGGCAGATCGCGGAAGCGCAGCAGCGTCACCATCAGGTCCGCGGAGTCCAGCGCTTCGAGTCCGGGAATGTTGGTGACTAGGTCGGGCTTGATCGTGCCATCGGCCGGATCGATGGCATAGAGTACGGTGCAATCGAAGCCATGCCGCGTGGACATGATTTTCGCCAACTGGGGCAGTCCCTCCTCGGAGCGGTACTCTTCGTCTCCGCTCACCAGCACGATGCGTTTGCGGTTGGCGGCGCGCAATTGGCTCAGAAGCAGGGAGGTTAACAGGCCGCGGCGGGTCATCGCACGAATACCAGGTAGATCGTAATGGCCACTCCGGTAACCGCCAGAATCAGTGCAATCGCCACGGCCATGGTTACCGGCCGGTCCACAACCGGTGTGCCGCGCCTTACCGCGCTTACGAAGCGGACATACTGCAGAGCCGAGAACAGGTTCACGATCACGCCGAGAAGGATCATGGCGGTGCCAGCCCACAGCGTGAATTTCCCGGAACGGATACTGAGCGGGTGCTGGCTGAACTCGATTTCGCGCAGAAACAAGCCAAAGCGCGCCACCACGAAGCCGAATCCCATCATAGCCAGGCCGGTTCGGATCCACGCCAAAAAGGTGCGCTCCGCGGCCAGGTAGACGCGCGGATCTTCGCTTGGCATTCAGTCTTGGCCCGCCGGCGCCGCGAGAAATGGTCCTCTGGCCAGATCGATCCACCGACTGCCTTGGGTATTGCGCACGAATACGGCGCCCTCCCCGCGAAAGCGGCGCGGCCCTGGAAATTCGCGCCAACGGCGAGCGGCCAATTCGGCCAGCGCTTCCACTTTTCCCGCCTCGATCCCCTGCGCCAGAGTGACATGCGGGTGGTACGGGAAGGGTTCCTGAAAAGCCAATGCTCCCTGGCTCAAGCTCCGATGCATCTGGCGCAACTGTCCGGCGCCGTCTTGCACGCCGATGTAGACCACGTCGGTGACGTCGAATTTCTCAATCTGGCCTAATTCGATTTCGAAAGACGGGAAGCCGGCCAGAATGCCACGGGCCTCTTCAATAGCGGCCTCCGGAGCCACGGGCAGCGGCCGCGGCGGAAGTACGCTGATGTGCGCGTGCGGATTGCAACCGGGCACTATCTCCAGCCGCAGATCGTCCAGAAAAGAGCCCAGGGGATCCGGAAGGTAGATCACCAGCGCGTACAGGCTCGGCTGTTCGTCACCCACCTTGGAGAGGTGTTCCATTTTCTTCTAAATCCATCTTATGTGCCGCCCGCATTGTCGATTATGCCACACTGCGCACCCACCACTGGGTCAACTCCTGTTAACCTCTAGTGGGAAATGTCAGATACGGCGACCTACAATCCTTTGCTGAACTTGCCATTCAGAATACCTTTCGACCGGATTCGCGCCGAGCACGTCCAGCCCGCCGTGGCCGAGTTGCTGCGCGACGCGCGCCAACGCATCGATGCACTGGCGGCCGATCCGCAGCCACGCACTTTCGACAACACCTTAATGGCGCTGGACGCCATCACCGAGCCGCTGGATGAGGCCATGTCGGTAGTGCGGCACCTGGAATCGGTGGCCACCTATCCGGAATTGCGCGCAGTGTACAACGCGGTGCAGCCGGAGGTCAGCGCATTCTATTCGGGCATTCCGCTGCACGCCGGCCTATGGCAGACGATCCGGTCGTATTCGGCGACGGACGAGGCGCAGGCGCTGGCTGGCACGCGGCGCAGATTTCTCACCAAGACCATCGACACATTCCGGCGGCACGGCGCCGACCTCGATCCCCAGGGGAAGACGCGCCTGGAGGCCATCGACATCGAGCTGGCCACGGTAACCACCAAGTTCTCGCAGAACGTTCTGGACGCGACCAACGCTTTTGAACTGGTAATCGCGGATGAAGCCAGGCTGGCTGGACTGCCGCCATCGGCCGTGGCCGCAGCCCGCGCCAGCGCCGCGCAAAAGGGTCTAGCCGGCTGGCGATTCACTTTGCAAGCGCCCAGTTACACGCCGGTGACGATGTACCTGGACGACGCCGCAACCCGCCAGAAGATGTACCGCGCCTATGCTATTCGGGCCAGCCAGGGCGAGTATGACAATCGTCCGCTGTTGAGCCGCATCCTGGAGTTGCGCCGGGCGAAAGCGGAGCTGCTGGGCTTCCGCAACTTCGCAGACCTGGTGCTGCACGATCGCATGGCCCACACCGGCGAGCGCGCCGAGGAATTCCTGAAAGACCTGAAGCGCCAGACCGAGGCGCAATTCGCGCGCGAGAACCGCGATCTGCTGGAATTCCGGCGCAGCCTGGAGGGTCCGGACGCGCTGGAGCTGCAGCCCTGGGACGTGTCCTATTACGCCGAGAAGCAGCGCGCCGCGCTCTACGATTTCGATGAAGAAGAACTGCGTCCGTATTTCCCGCTGGAACGCGTGGCGGCGGGACTCTTCGAGACGGTGCAGCGTCTCTATGGCATTCGCGTGGCGGAGGAGGCCGGCGTTCCCGTGTGGGACCCCCAAGCGCGCTATTACGCCGTGCACGACCGGGACGGCAGCTTCGTCGGCGGATTTTACGCGGACTGGTTTCCGCGGGAGAACAAGCGCGGCGGCGCGTGGATGGATGCGCTGATCACCGGTTATCCGGAGCCGAACGGCTTCAAGCCGCACCTGGGCCTGATCTGCGGCAACCTGACGCCGCCGCTGGCGGACCGGCCCGCGCTGCTGACGCACAACGAAGTGAGCACCATCTTCCACGAGTTCGGGCACCTGCTGCATCATTTATTGAGCCGCGTGGAGATCCGCAGCCTGGCCGGCACCAGCGTGGCATGGGATTTCGTGGAACTGCCTTCGCAGATCATGGAGAACTGGACCTGGGACCGCGAGCCGCTGGACCTGTTCGCGCGCCACTACCAGACGGGCGAGCCGATCCCCGGTATCTTGTTCGAGAAGATGGTGCGGGCGCGCAATTTCCGCAGCGCCAACGCGCAGATGCGGCAACTCGGCTTCGGCTTCGTGGACTTGGCCTTGCACATCGATTACGCGCCCGCGCGGGATGGCGATGCCATCGAGTACACGCGCGGAATCCTGCAACAATACGCGCCCGCGTCGCTGCCGCCGGACCACGCCATGGTGGCGGCGTTCACGCACCTGTTCGCCAGCCCGGTGGGCTACGGCGCGGGTTATTACTCCTACAAGTGGGCGGAAGTGCTCGACGCGGACGCCTTTACGCGCTTCCGCACGCAAGGGATTTTCAGCCCGGAGGCGGGCGCAGAGTTCCGGGACAAGATTTTGTCGCGCGGCGACAGCGAGGATCCCGCAGAATTGTACCGGAAGTTCATGGGACGGGACCCGGACCCGAATGCGCTGTTGGAGCGATTGGGGCTGGCTGCGCGTTGATGGTGCTTGTGGGATGACCTGTTCACTAGTTTTCAGCGGGGATCAACTTTAGCTGCGCGGTTTCCCGGCTGTTCTCGTGGATACTCATCGTGACCCCCTGGCTTTCGAACGGCTTCACGAAGTCGGGGTCCATGTACGCGCCGGATTCGATATCGTCCCAGGCATATAGCTTGTAGTCGCCGGGATCGATGCTCTTCAGCGTGAACTTGCCGTACTGGTCGGTAGTGCCGGTTTGGTATGCATCCCGGCGCTCACGCCGCTTGGCATCGTCCGGAATGAGCGCCACCAAGGCTCCCGCCGCCGGCGCCTGCTTGTCATTCTGCACCGCGCCTTCTATTTGGCCTGCGCCCGGACAGATCGTCACGGTGAGCGGCCCAGGCGCGCCGCTGGTCATGTCCAACCCGGAATCGCGCACGTCCCGGTCACCCGCGCGAATGGACTTCACGTAGTAGCCGTCCGGAAGGCCCATCACGCGAACATCGTATTGTTCCAGAGCGACCTGGGACAGCGTGAAGGTCCCGTCGTCGTTTGCGTGCCCGTCCGGGGCGCCTACGTACCTGGCGCCGGCCTCATGGATTTGCAGCGCAATGTAAATGCTTGCCAGACTGAGCCCTTCCGGACCCTCGGCCTTGACTTGCCCAGGCAGTTCGACGCCCGGGCTGAGCGTCAGGACGATACCGTCCATATTGTTGTTGCCCACGTCGATAGCCTGCCGCGCGCTCAGGCTGCGCGCCCCATCGGAAGATTGGGCCATCAATGAGTAGGGGCCCGGACGCACGCCGCGGATTTCGAAATCGCCTTGCGCGTCGGTGTTATGGCGGCCCGCCATGTTATACAATCCTGCTTCGTCGCGGGGCGTCAGCGTGACCATCGCGTTTTGCTTGCCGCCAACCTGGTTGTTCACGTGTCCACGCACACGCACAGTGTGAGTCTTCGAGAGCGCGATGTTCATCCCGCGAATCTCCGCGCCTGGAGTGACTTCCACAGCGGCGGCAGTGGCGATGTCGATCCCGCTGGGATAATAGGTCGGCGCGTAACCTTCCTCCGGTGGCGGCTTGGCGGATCTCTCTCTTAGCGTCGGCTGATTGCCCCCCTGGTTGTAAGTGGCGCTCACATAATACCGGCCCGGCGCCAGTCCGAATATGCGGTATTCACCCAGATCGTTGGTGCCGGCTGAACCGGCGGGAACCAGTTGCTTGCGGCCGTCGATGCGGCGGTAGCTCTGCGCCTGCACGGAACCGCGCACCACCGGGTCGCCATCCTCATCCACGATGCGACCGGTAATGACTCCGTGCGGCGTAAGTTTGAAGTTCACGTCTTTCAGATGCTGTCCGGCATCGAGCGAGACGGTAGTACCGGGCCGGTTGGGGCCCCGCGCTCCGTAGCTGACCTGCACGAATCCATTGGCGCTGGCGGATAGGCGGTACTTGCCGGGTTCGAGATCCTGCATGGCGAACTTCCCGCCGGCATCCGTGGTTGTGGAGTAATTGGTCTGCTGCGCACCCGTACTGGGATTGAGGTCCACGCGCCGCAGCACTAAATCGGCCTTCTTGACCGGCGCGCCAGTGGCGGCGTTGGTCACCTGGCCTTCGATGCCGCACAGATCGTCCGGTTTGGTTGAATTCTGTTGGGCGAACAGTGCGGCTGCCAGGAAGAAAATCGAAAGACGGATCTTCATCGGGCCTCCAGTGTATTTGCGTTCAAGATAACATGCGCGAAGGGCACGGTTGGCGATTGAATTGAAGGAGGGGCCGGTTGCGAAGCCGACCCCTCAGCGCACGAGACGACGTTTGGGACGGGGATCTAAGCCGTCCAAGAGGATGTTCCTTTAACTCAGTAGTTGCTCGGCGGCCGGAATCCTCTCCAAATTCTTTTCTTCTTCCGCGCCCCACGAGGGCCGGCAGGGGTATATCCGAGGGCGTATCCCGAAGCGCTCGTGGTACAGCCGGGCAATCTCCCGCTCGAATTGCGCCACCGCGGCGGGCCGCATCAGGTTGACGGTGCAACCGCCAAAGCCGCCGCCAGTCATGCGCGCGCCGTAGACTCCTTCGATTCCCAGAGCGCCGTCCACTAAGAAATCCAGCTCGTCGCAACTTACTTCGTAATCGTGCTGCAGGCTGCGGTGGGATGCTTGGAAGAGCTCGCCCATGCGCTCCACGGCGCCCTCGCGGCAGGCAGCCACGAACTGGACGACGCGAGCATCTTCGGTCACCACGTGGCGCGCGCGCCGCGCGATGATGGGCGGCATGGAAGGCTCGGCCTCTTCGAACATGACCGGCGTAACATCGCGCAGGCTCTCCACGTGCGGGTGACGGCGGCGGACCACCTGGACGGCGGCGGCGCACTGTTCGGTGCGTTCCTTGTAGGCGGAGCCGGCCAGCTCGTGCTTGACCATGGTATTGACGGCCACGAACGCGGCGCTTTCCGGGAGCCGCACCACCTGATGCTTCAGGCTGCGGCAATCGATGCAGATGGCGGCGCGCTCCTCGCCGAACACGGAAATGTACTGGTCCATGATGCCGCAGGGCATGCCCACGAAGTTGCGCTCGGCTGTCTGGCAGAGGCGCGCCAGCTCCAGCGGCGCCATGCGCCGGCCGGCGAGCATGGCCAACGCCGTGGAGACTTCCAGTGCGGCCGAGGAACTGAGACCCGCTCCCTCCGGCACTGTGCTGCGAATCAGCAAATTGGCCGGGGCGATCAGGGAGCCGGCGCGCATCATTTCCTGCGCCACGCCGATGGGGTAGTCGGTCCAGTGCCGGCGCGGGGTTAGTGCGGCGATTTCGGCGATGGGCCACTCGGCGGATTCCTGGCGGTCTTCCGAATAGATGCGCAGTTTGCCGTCGGCCGCCGGTGCGGTGGCGGCGAAGGTAGCCAGATCGAGCGCCACGGGCAGTACGAAGCCCAAGTTGTAGTCGGTGTGCTCGCCGATGAGATTGACGCGGCCCGGGGCACGGAAAACGCGGACGCCATCCGCGGATCCGTAGAGCCGCCGGAAGGCGTCGATCATGGATTGCTCCCGGTTCCCCGATGTGCGGCCCGCCAGGCCATGAGCAGAAGAAAGAGTCCGAAGACCAGCATGGCGGCGCCGGAATACAGATTGACGTTTTCCGTCGTCAGTGGCGCCGCGCCCATGTGCGGCGCGAAGGCGCCCATCCCTAGCAGGATGAGGCCGATCAGAGTAAAGAACGAGCCCGAAGGCACTCTCAAATCCATATCACCTAAACCAAATATTGAGGATGAGGAGCAATATTACTACGATAACAGTCAGCGGCGCGGGCCGTTGGTACCACTTCGCGGTAGCGTCGTGCGGAACCTTGGTGAGGCCGTAGACCAGGCCTTCCATATCCTTGTCGGTGCGCGGCGTAGTGAACATGCTGACCGCAATGGAGATGACGAAATTTGTCGTAAACGCCACGATGGCGATCCAGAAGTTCTGCGCCATCTGCGACGGGAACGTATGGAGTTGGACGATCCAGCCGCCATTGCCCTCCGCGACGGTGGTCGAAAGCGTCAGAATCGCGGCGGCGGTGCCGATGGACAATCCGGCGAAAGCGCCGTGCGCGGTGGTGCGTTTCCAGAACATGCCCAACAGGAAGGTGGCGAACAGCGGCGCATTCACGACCCCGAAGACAAGCTGCAGCAGATCCATGATGTTGTTGAAGAGGGTGCACAGGTAAGCTGCGCCGATGGACAAGAGCACGCCCACCACGGTGGTGACGCGGCCCACCGTGAGGTAGTGGCGGTCGGGCGCGCCGGGACGGATATAGCTTTGATAGATGTCGTAAGTAAAGACCGTGTTGAAGGCCGTGACATTGCCAGCCATGCCGGACATGAAAGAAGCCATAAGGCCGGTCAGTCCGACGCCCAACAAACCCGCTGGATAGAACTGGGCCATCAGCGTAGTGAGGACCTTATCGTAGTCCGGGCCGCCGGTGGCTTTCAGAGGGAAGGCGTATCCGAGGTTCATCTTCGAAAGAACCAGCGCGGCGATGCCGGGCAGGATGACGATGAAGGGCAGGAACATTTTGGGCAGGGTACCGATCAGGGGGGTGCGGCGGGCGGCCGACATGGAATCGGCGGCCATGGCGCGCTGGACCACGAGAAAGTTCGTACACCAGTAACCGAAAGAGAGCACAAAGCCGAGGCCGGCGACCATGGCGAAGATCTCGACGCCCATGGGGTTGTCGGTGGGACTGCCCATGTAGCGCCAGGCGTGGGTCATGTTGGGTGGCAGGCGAGCGACAATGCCCTGCCATCCGCCGGCTTTATTGACCGACAAAATGGCCAGCGGCGCGAACCCCATGACGATGAGGAGAAACTGAAGGACCTCATTATAAATGGCGCTGGTGAGACCGCCCAGGAAGGTATAAGCCAACACGATGGCCGCCGAAGCCAGCACAGACATGTCGAAACTCCATCCCAGCACCAGATGCAGCAGCAGCCCCAGGGCGTACATGGAGATGCCGGAGGAGAAAATTGTCATGATGGCGAAGGAGAAGGCGTTGAACGCGCGGGTCTTTTCGTCGAAGCGCATCTTCAGGTATTCGGGCACGGAGCGGGCCTTGCTGCCGTAGTAGAAGGGCATCATGAAAATGCCCATGAAGAGCATGGCGGGGATGGCGCCGAGCCAATAGAAATGCGCGGTCATGATGCCGTACTTGGCGCCGGACCCCGCCATGCCGACGAGTTCCACCGCGCCAAGATTGGCCGCGACGAACGCCAGGCTGGTGATCCAGACGGGGACGGACCGGCCGGACGTGAGGAAGTCGCCGCTGGAGGAGATGCGTTTGCGGAGTCTCCATCCGATGCCTAAGACAAAGGCGAAGTACAGGGCGAGGATGACATAATCTACGGAAGCGAGTTTCACTGATAGCGCCTTTTGGGATTTGAAACCCCTGAGTGTAGCGCGGGGGGTGGGCAAATGCAAACGTATCGCCAATTGGCGCATAATTGAAGGCATGAACGCTGCGGAGCTATATGATCGGGACTTCGCGGAATGGGCAGTGCGCAATGCGGAACTGCTTCGTTCCGGCCGCTCGGCGGAGGCCGATCTGGACCACATTGCCGAGGAAATCGAGGACATGGCCAAACGCGAACGGCGCGCAATGCAGAGCCGCTTGACGCGCCTGATCCAACGCCTCTTGAAGTGGCAGGTGCAACCCATGAAGCGTCGCGCGAGTTGGCAAAGCACCATCGCCGAACAGCGCTTCCGGATTGGGAAGCTGCTGGAGGATAACCCGAGCTTCCGCCCGGAATTGGCGACATGGGTCGACCAGGAGTACGATCACGCCGTCCATATGGCGGCGCTCGACACAGGTCTTGAGAGGGACCGATTTCCTAGCTCATGGCCTTACCCGATGGAACAGACCCTGGATCGAGGCTTCCTGCCGGAGTAGGTAAACCTGGCGGTTGGGAAACCGTCCGATGCACAAGAGCATCCAGGACTCCCGGGCTGCCGCTGCCCATGGGCTCGACCGAGACGCGCAGTGTTCGCGCTTACGCACTTGATCATCTCAAGGCACTGTTGAAGGTGTTTCAGGACAAAACCTGCCATTCGGACCTCAGCACGGCGCAGGCCAGTAATGGTTCTCTAGTCAATTCCAACGAGCCGTAACCATCATGCTAAGCCGACACCTCGGCGACTTCCTGCGCGCGGAACTTGCGATACGTCCAATCAACGTCACCGTGCAGTGGTCAATCATGCGCGGCGATGCGCGCGCGCGGTCATCTTGCCGGCGCGATGCTGCCGCTAGATCTTGGCCGCCCGACCCCCCACGCGCAGGCGTTGTTCGAGCCTTTGCAGTCGGTCGACTAGGTGGCGCATGTGCGCCGTGCGTGCGCTACTTCATCGGCGAAAAGTCGGTCGGATCCATGAACACGGATTCCACCTTGCTCACGATCTTGCCGTTGGCCTCCGAGTCCTTCTGCACCTTCTGCCACTCCGGGTCGCTGCCGAATTCTTTCCAATTCTGCTTGGCGGCCTCGCGGCTGGCATGCGCGATGACGTAGATCAACGTGTTTTCATGGGCCGGCCCGTCTTGCGGCACCCAGTACGCGATGTTGGTCATGCCGTGCTTTTCGAAAATACGCGTGGTGTGATTGCGGAAGCGCGCCAGCAGGTCCGGCAGCTTGCCTTCGTTACAGGTATACGTGCGCAACTCAAAGACGCGCCCGTGCTCCTGCGCGCCAGCGGATGGAATCGTTATGGAAGCGGCCATCGTCGCCGCGAAGAGTAGAACCGTTTTCAAGGCCATGCAGCCAGTTTACAACGGTGCACGGCATGTTGTAGCGTGCTTTAGTCTCGATCGCGGCCGCGGCCGCCGCCAAGTCCGATGAGCGCTACTCGTGAAGCAGGGCCACACCGCTCACGCCGAGGCCCTTCACCACTTCACCAGCTTATCGTCGAAGGTCGCGCCAATCTGGCGCTTTGGACACCACTGCGGGATCCTCAACCCGCACTGTGGAAAGGCCGGTGAGCGCCAGAATTGCAGGGGATAGCCGGCGGCCGCGAAAACGATAGAGACTGCGCAGAACCCATTCCGTCTCCAAAATCACGCTCTCGGATAGCCATATTTCTTCCACGACGACGTTAGTATCGACCGGGGCATGCCGCCCAATGCCACTTACTTACATAACCGAACACCTGCATAAATTGTGGGGCGGTCCCCCCTGGACCGCGGCCGACGCCCCCGGCGGCCCCTCGCGATTGACGAAAGCCTTACCTTTCCGAACAAAACAGCGGGTCCAGGGGGACCCGCGCAGACCGGGGGGCTGCCCCACTAATTATGCAGCATTCCCGAAATCGAGAAAACTCATTGGGCATGCCGCCCCTGACGCAGCGTCACTCCTGCGGCGTCTCTTCAACCGCGAACTCCGTTCCGGGGGCTCCATCCGCGCGCATCCCGAACTGTTTTTGGCAGGATCACCCGCCCCTTCGTCGACAGCTTTGCGATTTCCATGGCCAAGCCATTTTCTCAGGTAATTTCGCTAAAGCTATTCGGCGCGCAGCATGGCGGCTGGGTCGATCCGCACGGCATGGAACACCGCCGGCAGGGCGGCCAGCAACGCCGCCGCCAGAATGACGACCGCCGGAAGTGCAAGCATCGCCATATCGGTAGGCTTGACTTCATACAGCAACGCCTGGATGTATCGCACCGATGCCACGCCCAGCATCAGGCCCGCCACCGCTCCCGCGAGCGCCATCCGGAAGACATCCGCCGTTACCAGCCGCGCGATGTCGCCCGCCGGCGCGCCGATGGCCATGCGAATACTGATTTCGCGCCGCCGTTGCAGCACGGAGTAGTCCAGCACGCCATACATGCCGACGCCGCCGAGCATCACCCCGACGGCCGCAAAGAACAGCGCCAGGGCTGCCAGCAGCCGCTCCCGAATGGTGTGCCGATCGATGAGTTCCCGCTGCGTGCGGATGTTGCCGACGCGGAACTCCGGCCGCACGCGCGGGACTTCGCGGCGCAGGATGGACGCCACCGCCAGCGGATTCGAACCGGACGTGCGCACGATGAACGTCCCCGAACTCTGCGGTATCAAAGCGCCCTGCGCGTCAACCTGCGCGAATGGCACATACGCCGTGGGCGTGATCGGTTCGCGCATGTTGCGATAGCGCGCGTCGCGGACTAATCCCACGATCTGAACGCGCGCCAGCCAGCTTTCCCCCTGGTGTTTCTCAAACCATTTTCCAACCGGATCCTGGCCGGCGAAGTATGCTTTGGCGAAGGCTTCATTGACGATCGCCACACCGGGAAAGGTGTCGCCCGTGCGGAAGTCCCGGCCGTCGATGAGGGGAATTTTCATCGTCTCGAGCCACCCGGGCGAGACACCCAGAAAGTACGCCAGCGTATCTCCCGCCGGCGCGCCGTCGACCAGGACGAAGCCATTCCAGCCGTTCCCGCTGAGCAACGGCCAACCGGCCAGCGCGACCTTCTCCACGCCAGGCGTCGCCCGCAGGCGATCGGCCACTTGGTCCCACAAGACCGGTGGCAGCGGACGCCGCGCGACCGCATCTACCGTCAGCAGCCGTTCGGAAGAGAAGCCGGTGGATTGGTGGGACAGGCGGTCGAAGGTGGCGACGAAAAGTCCGGCAACGAATAACACGATAAAACAGAAGGCGGCCTGCGCCGCGATCAGCGCATGCATCGTGCGGCGTCGCGCGTGCGGGTCTTCGCCGCCCTTGAGCGCGCTGGCCGGCTGCACCGCCGATGCACGCAGCGCGGGCGCCAACCCGAAGAGACACGTGACGCCCAGGGTCATGGCCAGCACGAATCCCAACACCCGCCAATCCACCGGGAGAAACAGGTGCATCGGATCGTCCGGCGGATTGATTTTGCCGGCCACGAACGGCGCCGCCCACCATGCGAATAATCCGCCCAGCGCGGCCGCCACGCACGCGAGCGTCGCGCTTTCGACCAGCACCAGTTGCGCCAAGCGAAATCGGCCCGCGCCAATGGAGACTCTCAGCGCCATCTCGCGCGCCCGCGCGGCGGCTTGCGCAGTCATCAGGTTGGCGACGTTGGCGCATGCAATCAGCAGCACCAGCGCTACCAGCACGCCCAGCGCCGCCAGCGCGCCGCGGTACTCTTTCTGCATATCCGACATGCCGGACGCCGCCGGCTCCAGAAGCAGCTTCTGGTGGAGGAATCCATCGATCATCCGTTTGGGTCTTCCAGTGAATCCCTTGGCCCGCTCCTCTTGCCATGCTTGAAACGGCGCGCGCAGGCGCCGGCAAACGGCTTCGGCGGCAACGCCCGGCTTGAGCCGCACAAACGGACGGAACCAACTCGATTCCGCGCGAGTGACCCCAGGATGCATCATCGTGGGAACGAAAATATCGATCGCCAAGCCAGTCTCGGCGCCGGTGAAATGCGCCGGCGCCACACCCACGATTTCAAAGAGGTCGTTGCCCACACGGAATGTGCGGCCGATCGCTTTGGAGTCCCTTCCAAAGCGGCGCGTCCAATAATCGTAGGAGAGCACGGCGTAGGGATGCGCGCCTGGCGTCAGATCGTCGTTTTCGGTAAACAGCCGGCCCGCGGCGGGCTTCAGCCCGAACGAGTCGAACATCCAGCCCGAGACGTACTGCCGCCATGCTTTCTCCGTCTCCTGGTCCGAACCGTATGTGAGATCCGTGCGGTCCGCATACGAAATCGCGATCATTTCGGCTTGATCTTTCACCGTGGCGCGCAACTGGCGGAACAACGGATACTCGGAGCTCTCGGTAATTCTGAAATTGCCGGCCGGTCCCATCCCCTGCTGGGCGAGAACGTACAGACGCTCCGGCGAAGCGACCGGCAATGGCCGCAACAGCAGCGCGTCAATGAGCCGGAATGCCGCGGTGCATGCCCCTGTCGCCAAAGCCAGGGATAGGATCGCCGCGGCGGAAGTTACCTTCCTCTTCATGAGCTGCCGCCAGCCGAAAACGGCATCCGCGCGGAGCGCACCGAGCCATGCCACGATCCGTGTATCGCGGCTCTCTTCGCGCTGCCGCAGCGCCGAGCCGAACGCCCGCGACGCTTCCGCCGGGTCGCGGCCGCGCTGGATCGCTTCCGCAATGTGCGACTCGAATTCCTCGTCGATCTCGCGGCGCAAATGGCCGTCGCGAAATGCATTGGCGATGCGTGACCACCGGGACATGCTTAGACCTCTTATTATATAGACGTCTGAGTGTTTAAAAGGTTTTGGCGCATTTGCGCCACCTCAATGGCTAACCCAGCCCATCCGTATGTGGCTCGAAAGACGGAGGAATTCCGACAGGATCCCCATGAACGATTCGCCAGGATCGGGTGGCGGCGTCACGAAGAACAGCTTCAGGTCGTCATAAGGGCCCCATCGATCGGGGTCGCGCGAATAGGGCAGGTACCCGATCGTGGAGGCGGGCGGCCCTATGGTCTCGAGGTTGGCCAGCACCTGGAACCGCCGGTCGCCTACGTCGACAGTGTCCAGCGTCATGCCAACAGTGTAGTAACCTTTCACGGTGCTGTACACGCCAAAGCTTTGCCGGATGATACGAGTGATATGTCCGGCGATTACGGCGTCTTTTGGCACAATTACTTTGCCGCCCTTCTTGATATCGTGTGAGAGTCGAAACGAGAGTTTGCTCCCGTCTCTAGTGACTCGCTCATCGATGGGTTCGTCCAAGATGGTTTCGAAAGAGATGTTCGCGGGCAACCGTTCCCCGGCAGGCGCCGCCGGAGGCGCTTCCTCCGAAAATACTTTCGGCTGAGATACCGCCGCGGTAGTTACTGCCGCCGGAGCTCCAATAGCGTTCTCAACCCACAGTTCCCCACCCTTCGCCAGGTACCGATGGCAATCCTTGAAGCGGCCTGCAAGGCGCGATTCCCGCCCCGATTGTTCCTGGAGCGTAAGGTCCATGGCAACCGGCAGCAGAACGGAAGCGCCCGCCATGCTGGCGC